>ERZ779852.712-NODE-712-length-34730-cov-9.911233_pt1 | contig 34730 bp, 34 predicted proteins | sample MGYA00511559_ERZ779852 | MGnify/ENA primary metagenome ERZ779852 (study PRJEB29588, sample SAMEA2157977) | human gut metagenome | biome: human gut; feature: human-associated habitat; material: faeces | place: Denmark | collected 2008/2010 ...
ATTTGCAGCATGGTGTCACTTGGAACTATGCCAATGGCATCTACAATGACACGGCGGAGATTATTTCCTTGGCGGCAGTATATTACCAGCAGGACTGGCCGCGTTCGGAGCTTTTGTCCGCTTTCAGCGACAATGTGCCCTTTACAAAATTCTGCCGAGCACTGGCAGCGTATGGTCTGGATGTGACTGCACGAGAGTCAGCTCCTTATTCCTGCATGAGCTATGGCGGCTGCGTGAACGGTTACCGTAGCGAAGGTGAAATGGTTTCTATCAAGGATTATCGCCTTGAAACCCATACTTGCAGTGAGGGCGATGATGCCTGCGGGCAGTATGATGCTGCCGCAGAGTGGCACTGGAATGAGGGTCATGCAGAAAATAGGAGCTATTCTATATGGAAAGAGGACGGCACACATGATGTGACCGTCTTTTTTCCTATCATTTTCCCGGATGGTGCAACAGGCTCTGCACTTTCCGATTTGCCGGAAGAATACAACGCAGTTGCTGATGGGAAAATTAAGGCAGCGGACTGCACCGGCAATATTGTGCTGGATGAAAGCGCCAACTTGTACAAGGGCGAACTGAACGACTGGTTTTATACTCCGGACGAGCTGACGGTCACTTTTACTGTTGTGACCGGCGAGGGCGATGATGCGGTTTCCGATGACTACGAAGTTGCGTTTACCAATGCAACCGCTATACCTTGGTGCCCCGGAGAGTTGAACGATGGGCAGTACGGCCACTACGATCTCAGCTGCACAATTTATCTGACAGGCTATGACCGCTACACAGACCCGGAAACGCAGGCCCCAAACGGTGCGGACGGCGGGACAGGCAATCTGGAAGCGCTGGCAGAAAGTTGTGATGCAGGAACTTTGACCCGGACAATCATTAAGCAGGATCAGTACGGTAATGAGTATGCCGGTAATGCGGTATCAGCCCGATATACAAAAACGATTACGCTGCCCAACGGCGCAAGCGGATTTCAGGGGTGGTATAAGGATGGCGAAGATACTTATGGAAATGTGGAATGGGCATCGCTTCTGTATCGCATGGACTGGGAAGAACTGTATGGGATTGTGGACGGCATAAAATGCCGTGCCACCGGTAGTGGCATGACCGAGGAAGAATTGCGGCAGCTATTTGCCAGCCTGAATATCGACGCCACGACCGCACGCGGTCAGGTGGTCGCCTTTGCGTTAAGCTGCCAAGGAAAGTTTGTCTATGCCCAGCCATCGTCGCTGCGCGGCGGGCCGGGCAGCCCCAGCGTGGGCATCAATCTGGATTGTTCGAGCTTTGTCCAATATTGCTATTGGGCGCAGAACCTGCCTTTTTCCGCAGGCAGCACAGCCGCCTATCGGAACGCAGCAGACCTAGTAAGTATTTCCACGTCTGAAGTGCAGCCGGGAGATCTGCGTGTGGTATATGCCTCTGGCGGCGAACAGGGGCACGTTCAGATGGCGCTGGGCGGTGATGCGTGGATCGAGTGTTGCTATGGCTATGGCGTTGCAGTGAATATGTCCAACGCATGGATGGAGAGCAGACCATGCTATTATTTCCGCTATGCGGGATTCTGAGAGGTGTTTTTTATGAGAAAATTTCTCGCATTACTTTTTGCGCTTTTACTTTGTACAGCAACAAAAGTCTATGCAGAAGATGCTGCTACTGTAACGGTGGCGGTCAAGGATTTTCCGCAAAAATTGCAGAACCGCACTGTGATTGTCACACTTGGCAATGGCCCATCTGATACGGAATCTACGGTTATTGTTCTGGATGGGCTGAACAACTACACGGCAACGGTGACGGTTGCACCGTCAGAATATTACTGCGCTGCTGCTGTGCAGTATGATGCCTTGGGCGATTATCCCTTACAGGAAATTAACCAGACGACATTTTTGCAAGCAGAAGGCGGGAACCACTACGACCTGATTTATACCTTGGCAGGCAGCAGCTGGTATGAGAGCGTGACCGGCCAGCAACGGCACTACACATTGCAACCGCTGGAAACGCCACCAGAGAACTATGAGCCAAAACCGGCGCAAGTAGGAGCATACCTGACCGCACCAGTTGGCTTTTCCCAACACGTGATAGTTTACTTGCAGAATTTGTACACTGATGATGTCTATGATTTGGAGCTTTATGAATCGAATGGGTTAGCCGCTGTTGAACCAAATGCACTGAGCGGAAAATATGCGTTTCTTTCCGCTTGTGTTGTTGGCGATGCAGAAAACCGTTACCAGTTCAGCTGTGAACAGAACGAACTTTCCACGGAAACCGGTGCGGATTTTCACTTGACGGTGACGGACACTGCCAGTCCAGACCGCGAGATGAACACGCCAAGCCGAGATCAAAATAGCACGGTGCAGGCGGCGAACAGCTTCAACAACAGAAATACGGATGCGCCGCAGCAGTCGACTACGCAGCCGGAGATTGTTTCCCAACCAGTAAAGCAGCAGGAAAAGCAGCTTGATCTGCTTTCCTTGCTGCTGGACTTTATGCCGGTGGTGCTTGTGGGCGCGGTGCTCTTTGCAGTGCGCCGCAAGCGCCGTCACTGAGCCCCGCAGGGGTAACCGGGAGCGTGAGCGACGGTTAGCAAGCATTGCATCTGTATATACACAGATGCGCTCAGGGACACCCTGAAACCCGTTTTGGGGAATATTCCCCATGCCCTTTTGACGAGAAATGGACCGGATAGATGAAAAAGAACAGAGAACGACCGATCAGCAAACTGCTCTTTTTTTCGGAAGAAGAGCTTCAAATTATCCAGAAAAAGATGCAGGAAGCCGGGATGACAAACTTCTCCGCTTATTGCCGGGAACAGCTGGTTAAGGGCGAAGTGCGTCATTACGATTTTCAGGTGCTTAAAGAGCAGGCGGCTTATATTGGGCGAATCGCCGGCAGCATAAACCAAATTGCAAAACGCTGCAATGAAAATAAGTCGATTCACACCAATGATGTAGAGCAGTTGCGCCGGGAATTTCTGGCGCTGAAAGCAGACTATCTGGAACGTGTGGTTAAGCTGTTGAGAAAAATTTATTGAATAGGAGAATGACGATATGAATCAAAATGAAGAAATCCGTGTGTTGTATGTGCAGCCGGGTAAGTACCCAGAGGAAATCAAGATACCTAATACGCTGGAAACTTTTCAAAAATATGTTTGTGGGAGTATAGAAAGCGTAAGATTGGACAGGGATGCCTATATCATCTGTAATGATGAAGGAAAGCTGCTTCCATTACCACCGAACCGCTTATATGGTCCAACGGATTTCTTCGCAGGTCCGTTTCTGATATGCGGAGACGGTGGCGAAGATCTGATAAGTTTGACGGATAGTCAAATTACAAAATATGAGAAAAAATATCACTCACCCCTGATTTTCCTTGAGCTATATCCGAAGCCGATTACTCTCAAATGTACGCCAGAATTGTATGCTAAATGCATGGGAGAGGAACATCAGCATGATACACAAGAAAATGAACATGATGAGAGATAAGTCCATTTGTATGGAAAATCGTGAAAATGGGCTTTGCTCTTATTGAAAAGCATGATATACTATTCTTACATTGTACTGATGTAAGGAGAGCAGCGATGGCAGGCACAGAACGGTATGTTCGTAACAGCACAGCAGATTTTCTTGTGTTCACGAAAGATTCAGAGACAGATGGCATAGAAGTTCGCGTTCAGGATCACGAGGTTTGGCTGACGCAAAAAGGCATCGGACAACTGTTTGATGTTGACCGCAGTGTTGTTGCCAAACATCTGCGGAATATTTTTGCGGAAAATGAATTATCCGAAAGTACAACTTGTGCAAAATTTGCACAAGTTGCAGATAATGGCAAGACCTATCACTACAAATTCTACTCCCTGCCCGCCATTATTGCTGTTGGCTACCGCACCAATTCCACCCGTGCCACACAATTCCGTCAATGGGCAACCAAAGTGCTGGATACATTTACCCGGCAGGGATATGTTCTGGATAAGGATCGGCTTATTAATGGGCAAATCTTTGATGAAGATTACTTCGACCATTTGGTTTCCGAAATACAGGAAATCCGCGCCAGCGAGCGCCGCTTTTACCAGAAAATTACGGATATTTATGCTACTGCCGTAGATTACTCGGTAGACAGCAAAACGACCAAAGACTTTTTTGCAACCGTTCAGAATAAAATGCACTACGCTGTTCACGGCAGTACTGCCGCAGAGGTCATTGTGCAACGGGCAGACCACACAAAAGACCACATGGGGTTGACCTCATGGAAGAATGCCCCAAACGGGAAGATAGTCAAAGCCGATGTTTCTGTTGCAAAGAACTATTTGCAGCAAGATGAGTTACAAGAACTGAATGAGATTGTAACAATGTACCTTGATTATGCAACGCGCCAAGCACGGCGGCATATTCCTATGACGATGCAGGACTGGGCAGAGAAACTGGACGCTTTCCTGCAATTCAACGATGCCGAAATTCTAAAAGATAAAGGAAAGGTTACAGCAGCAATCGCAAAGGCTTTCGCAGAAAGTGAATTTGAAAAGTACCGCGTTATACAGGACAGGCAGTACCAAAGCGATTTTGACCGCCTTATGATGGAGGCGGAATCAACAAAACAATAATTACAGGCAGATGCCCTATGTGAGATTCATTTCACATAGGGCATTTTTCTTTTAGGGAGCTTCTATGGCTATAACAAAAATCCACGCGATAAAATCTACTCTCGGCAAGGCACTGGCTTATATTGAAAACCCGGACAAGACCGATGGACAGATGCTGGTATCGGGTTACAACTGTGAACCGCAGACGGCTTCAATCGACTTTGAAATGACTGCGGTACTTGCACACAAGGCACGAAATCTGAAAAGAAAGCGTTCCACAAATCTTGCCTATCACCTGATACAGTCTTTTTCTCCAGAAGATGCTGTCACGCCTGAGCAGGCACATGAGCTGGGGAAGAAACTGGCATTTGAATACACAGGCGGCAAGTACGAGTATGTGGTGGCGACCCACATTGATAAAGGTCATATCCATAACCACATCATGCTCAATGCAGTTTCCTTTTACGACTATAAGACACTGAGGACGGTGCCTTACCGCACGGCACGTCAGATACGGGATATTTCCGATCGCTTGTGCATGGAAGCGCATTTATCCGTAATTGATGATCCACAAAAGATTGGGCAACTGTACCCTGAAAACGCAGGGAAAAAGAAATCTGCATCCAACCGGACGGAAATCCGAAAGAGGCTGGATTTTTGCTTGGAGCGAGCAACAGATTATAGTCAGTTTCTTTCTATGGCAGAGGGACTGGAAATCACACCTACAATTCGCGGTAAGCATATGAGCTATTTGCTGGAGGGTGCGGGTCGAGCAGTCCGGGATAATAGCTTATCTGATACTGATACATTTACTTATGCCGGTATCTGCGCCAGACTGTCTGACAATGCACAAGAGCAGAAATACCTGAGAAAGACAATTACAGGTATCCTCCGTTCGGCAACTGGTATGGCGGACTTTGCAGATAAACTGAAAACTGCAGGCATCGAAACCAAAGTGAAAAAATCGACCGGGCAGGTACTGTACCGAGCCGCAGTGTTGGATGGTGCATGGGTTCCCGAAGATGCCCTCGGTTCGGAATTCACCAGCGAAGGAATTGAGTATGCACTGAAGAATGGGGAAGTGCAGATTGCAGAAGACGCGGAGATCACGCTGATTGACCGCTATCAGGAATTGACGATTCAGTATCCAGAAGTTTGTACGGCAGCAGTGAAGTTAAGCAGCCGCCAAATTCTGTCGGCGGGTAAAAACGGCTTGGTTCTTCAGGTTCACGATGACAATGGAAACCCCGCCAAACTAATGGTCAACAAAAGTGAAGTAACAACTTCGCCGGATGGCGAAATCATTTTCAATGTCGGAAACGACTTCTCTTATGACCTGGTTTATGAGGACGGAACCCACGGCACGATCCGAGGCGCAAAGCTGATTCAGCAAATTGATGAAGAAAACAACGTACTGCCATTGGCGGTTGTACTAACAGAAGGTCAGATTAAAACAATGTCTCTGCGGGGAGTTACAATTGCGTTGCCAAGCAAGGGGATAGAGAGGCTGTTTATTCCAGAAAAATATGTAGTATGCAATGCGGCGAATGGACAATGTGCAGTTTCGCTCTACCCGAATCATCAATATAGCTATATTCCAACTAGCGGCGAAAATAAAAGAAATAGCATACAAGGGGATCAACTTGCGGCAATTTTAGGGGTGGCGATAAATCCATCGACAGAAAATACTACACTTAGTCGCAGAATAGCTGCGGTGGAACGTCGTATGGGAATTGAAAATGCAAAAAATCTAGGAAAGGTCCTTCTTGGAATGACAAGCGAAAATATGTATACAGCGGCTGATTACGATAAGGCGATACTAAGCCTAGGCAAAAAGCAAATTGATCTTACGAACAAAATTTCTGCTATGCAGGAAAAGCGAAAAGAAGTTGCTGCGGTTACCAAGAGCTTACAAATTTGCAAAACATACAAGCCTGTCTGGATGCAGTATGTAGAGTTGCCCATGAGTCAGAAATCGGCTTTTTACAGTGGTCATAGTACGGAATTGCAGGCTTACAGTAGTGCAGCAAAGAATTTGGAAAAAGAAGGAATTGACCAATCCGTTGATTTGGATAAAGCGATTGGATTTACTGAGCAACTTGAAAGGAAAATTGAAGAAACGAAAGAACAACTACGCGAGACAAATTCTGAAGAGAAAAAGGCCCAACAGGAGAGGAAGAAGGTTTTAGACATACAGGAAAACCACACGATAAACTGAACAATATTTATTGTTTAGTACAAAGTACAAATTATTGGATAAGTCGAGTTTTATAATAGAGATGTCGATACTATTGCCATCAGATGACGGATATTTGCAGCAAATAGCAAAATTCGTGAGGGAAAGTAAAGCATTTTCGGCAATGGAAAAGAGAAAGCATCTCTAAAAATAGACGGCAAACATTAAATAATATCAAAAAAGGACCGGAAAATCTCTATCGACGTGTTCTCTTACCTTTTGAAGGGAGAGTGGCGATCGTGCGCAGAGTTTCCGATCCTTTGCCTTTATTTAAGCATTTTACTAGCGATGCCGTTCCGAGGGCACCTCCTTATTTTTTGATTCTCAACAAAAAATAAGGAGGACGTATAATGATCCAGCATGAATTTGAAGAGTTACTTGAGCAATTTAGTCAAGATGAACTGAATGAAAAAAGCACGATGAAAGGACAGTTCACTAGCTATATAACCCGCCGAATGGAATGGCACGCAATTCGCTATGCTGCTAAGAATCGACCCAATGTCATTGTGATTTCCTTGGATCAGGCCCCGCGACATCTGACAGATATTGATGCCGAGCAAATGTTTCGGAAGGTTGAGATTGAACTGGCTCTTCAACAGGAAGTACAGAGGCTTTCACCAAAAGAAAAGGAGTGGCTTTTGTGCTTTCTGAAAATGAACTACAAAGAAATTCAGAAACACTTTGGCTGTGGGCATACCTATGTCTATGAGAAGCGCAAGAAGCTGGCTGAAACAATGAAGGCGTTGAAGGAGTAACGATCATGAAGAGCTTTGAAGAACATCTGCGAGGCGCAAAAGCACATAACCGTGAGGATAAAATCTGGCTTGTTACGTGTTTTTCTGGGAAAATGGCTAAGTTGTGTGCCAAGTACGGCTTTCCCGATGATGAAGATATGTTCGTCTACCTGATCGAGCATTTCCTGCGGGACTTGGATAGGTTTGTCATATACGGTGATGACCATACCGTACATAGCGGAGGAAATGGCAGTGGCAACAGATAAGACTCGATATAAGGATGTAAAAGTTCGCATTCCGGAGGAAGAACTGGCTGTACTGAACTGCCGTGTTGCTAAAACAGGTATGTCCAGAGAACAATATATCCGTTGCCTGATTGCAGATATTTCAATTTGCGTTTTATCCTCGTGCCGAAAGTAGAATACATGGAAACGCCCTAAAGCAGTATTCCTTTCATCCTTTTTTGATGTCCACCCGTTTGAAGCCTGGGAGAGTTCATCCGTAGAAAGGCTATGCTCCGAGCGGAATATATTTTCCAATACGTCCGGTGTAAGTCCTCCAGTCGGTTCGAAACGGAATAATGGCGTTCCATTTTCAAAAATGTATATGTTGCCATCCAAATTTTCTTCCAGTTCCTGCAAAGCACTCTGATCAACCTGCCGGGAGGAAAGTAGTTTGATTTGGTATGATTCTATCTGGTCACAAATCTGAGCGTCCAATGAGGCTTCATATCTGTTGCAGGAAAAAAAGAATGTGATTCCTAAACACAATGCCAAGATCAGCCCCGTGATGCCAGTATAAAGGAGAACCAGTTTTAGCCAAAGTTTTTTAATCATGGATGTTCTCCAATCGGTATCCGACACCCCGAATGGTCGTGATCGTCAGGCAGATACCAGCTTTTTTTAACTTTTTGCGTACAAAGTGGATATAGGTGTTCAGATTACTTTCTTCAATCTCAGTGTCATCGCCCCAAACCCGGGAAAGCAGTCGCTCTCTTGTAAACAACTGATGCGGGTATCGGAAAAACACTTCCAAGAGGTCCGCTTCCTTTTTTGATAGTTGACAGTGTCCTTTTGGCCCACATAGTTCCAGCTGATTACAGTCTAATGTTGCATCCTCGTAATGAATTTGGTTGCTTTCCTCCACAGCCATCGCTTGTGAGGGCCTGCGAAGTAATGCGTGGAGGCGAGCTACAAGTTCTCGCATGGCAAATGGCTTGGCCAAGTAATCGTCCGCACCAGCTTCCAGCCCATCCACTTTGTCGTCTAAGCCGCCCATAGCAGTCAGCATCAGCACCGGAGCTGATACTTTGGCTGCCCGGGCCTTTTTCAAAATCGTTAGGCCATCCATCGAAGGAAGCATCCGGTCCAGGCAACAAGCATCATAACAGTTATGAAGAAGAAGTTCCAAGCCTGTCTCGCCATCATGGCAAAAGTCTGAATCAATTCCAGCATCTTGCAAGCCCGCACGCATGATATGGCAAAGATTTTTATCATCTTCTATTATCAAAATTCTCACGATGTTCATCTCCCTAGTTTATTATAACAAACCATTCTTTAATCAATATTTAAATAAGGGTGCTCATCTTAAATTTTGTTTTAACATTGATCTGTTATGATATATACAACCAAAAGCGAAAGGAGTCAACTGTATGAATCGCTTAATCAAGAGCACGGCACTGGGACTTTCGGTGTTGATGGGATGTTCTCTGTGCGCGTGTGGTGTAACGGATTCTTCACTGGGGCAGAAAACAGAAATCAATCCAGGGTTGTGGGTTGAAAAAGAGGTGGCTTTGGAGCCTGATCCGAGTGATATCCTTGCCCTCACAACCACCACTGATGGCCAACTCCTCTGTGCGACCGTCCAGTCAAACGGAGAGGCATCCCAGAAGGTTGATGTGCTTTCTTCTTCGGATGGCTACACATGGGACACCACGCCGGTTTATTCGGTGGAAGTGCCGGGGACTTGCATCGAAGCAAGCCTGACGGAAAGTGGCGTTCTTGTTCTGACCAGGACTGAAGATGAAGAACAGATTTGGTACGGAGCGAAAGAGACAGAATGTTCTCAAGTCCAACCTGCCGATTCTGAAGTAACTGACATCAACAACATTCAATTTGTCAACTCGGATTCTTTTTTGATGGCCGGACGGGATACCAATAACCAGTCCGTTGCAGCTATCTTTTCGCTTCGCGATGGCCGTATGGTTACGAAAGTTGGGGCCGGAACGGAATGGGGGGGATTTGCCCAACACGGGGATGAACTTGCCTTCATATCCGAAACGGGCAAACTATCGACTCTGAAGGCAAATGGTGAGATACAAGAAGGTAATGTCGAGGGACTCGAAAACATCATTGCTGCCTATTGTGATTCACAGGGAAATTACTATTATGCAGACAGCGAGGAAATTTACCGGGTTGCTGCTGGCGGAACCTTAAAAGAAGAAATCACTCCATCCAGCGGGTTTGCATTTTCGGTACAGGGAAAAGTAATCACAAATCTCGTTTACTTTCAAGACAGCTTTTTCTGTGTTGTCAAAGACACGTCTGACGATTCCGCACAACTTTATTCGTATACATTTGATCCTGACGCGACACCGTCAGAGCAGATTGAGCTCACTGTCTGGTCACTGTCCGATTCTCCCACTATACGAAGAGTCCTTTCAGAATATCAGCAGCAACACAACGATATCGCCATACAGTATACAGTCGCCGGCAGCGATGATCTGGCAACCGAAGATGTACTGAAAGCATTAAATACAGAACTGCTTGCTGGGAGCGGTCCTGACCTAATCGTCTTTGATGGCATAGATGTTACACCTTATATCGAAAATGGCGTTCTGGCTGATTTAAACGAGTCGCTGCAGGAATTTTCAATCTTGGATTCGATTAAAAATGCTTTCTCCGTGGATGGAAAGACTTATATTGCTGCTGCACGGTATGCCATTCCATCTATTTGGGGAACCGCCGAAGACATGGATCAAATTACAGATCTATCTTCCTTTATAGAGTTCGTAAAATCCTGCCCTCCGCGTGATGACTACAATTTGTCCGACAATGCTTATTATACAGCCCTTCCAGAGGAAGACAAATATGCGGTTTCGTTTATGACGCCTCAGGAAATCCTCCAGCTCTTGATGAGCACCTCTGCTTCCGAATTGATTACGGATAACACACTGAATCAAGAGCAACTGCAACAACTGTTCCAAGCCATCGAATCTATCGGCACTTACTACAATATGGCTTCTTATCGCACGGAGCAGGAGGACGATTCGATTGTCTATTCCGACGGCGGAGACTCCATCACCATTTCCGGTGCTTCACGCGAAGTCATTAACAAACGAGCAAGGATTGGACGGAATCTGATTGGTTCTCCTGCGTTCCTGGGCTGGATCACTAAAAATTGGGAAGGTCAGGCACCTGAATTAAAATCCGCACCGGGCCTTTGTGAAAGGGCTTATTCTCCGAAGGTCTTACTTGGAATAAATGCTAGTAGCCCAAATCAGGAAGCTGCAAAGGATTTGTTGAAAGCGTTCTTTGCTTCGGATATCCAAAATACGGTTGTTGGAGATGGCCTGCCCGTTATTGAAAGCAGTTTGGATGCAAGAATTGACGCAGCTGTTGAAACATACGGTACAGATCGCGAAATGCTGGCTGATTTCCTCAAAGGCGTAAAAACGCCTGTGATTGTTGATGAAGTAATCGCAGACAAATTGTTGCCGTACGCCGAGGCGTTGGCAAAAGGACAGCAAGATGCTGAATCGGCTACGCAGGCAGCAGAAAAAGATTTGCGCCTTTACTTGGCAGAACGTGGGTAATCGCAGTAGACCTTCTTTGCCTGTATTAGCGGTTCCGACATATTCAAATCTTCAACAGAGCTTTTCATACATATTTTAACTTGTTTATTAAGAATAGGAGAAACTCAAATGAAACGAAATCTGTTTTTGTTGGCCATTTTGCCGTTTTCCCTCGCTGTCGCCCTGTGCGCCTGCGGCTCTACTCCTGGGGAAAGTACGCCATCAGAAAAAACGCAGAGCTCCGTTTCACAGGCACAAACGGATTCCGCTGCAACAGGCAACGAAATTTCGATTGGCAACAATTTTTCGATTGAAGCCGGTACAGTTCTTTCGGATGGCTCTATTTATTTTGTGAGGCGTGAAGGTGCCGATGGCTTCTGTGCCTATGTCTCTACAGATGATGGGGACAGCTGGACAAAGGAAGAACTGCCCTGGGCCGACCAGACTGTTGTGGGAATCAAACTGCGTCCGGATGGCTTCATGCTGGGCATGCAGGGACAGCAGGTTGTTTATGCCGCCCGCGGCGAGGACCTTAAAACTGCGGATATTTCCGCGCTGGGAGCAATTGACGGAATTTCTGCCGTTTATCCTATTGATGGTGACACCTTTACCGTAACGGGTGGAAGAACGGAAACTTTCGTGAATGAGGATGGCCAAGAGCAGGAAACTATTCACCCCCTTCCCTTCGAGGATATGGTGTTGCAGTATGATGGCTCGTTGGTAACACAGTGGGGAGAAGGAATCGCTGCGGACCAAGCGGGGTATTACGCGTCAGATGGAGAAAAGCTGTACTATGTCGACTTTGAAACCAACGAGTGCCGTTCTTTGGATGGGGCAGGGCAAATCGATAGCTACGGAGTCTTAGCGACTATTAAGGGCTCATCTTTCTGCCGAAACGGCATTTTCTATTATGTGGACGATCAAGGCATCGTTGCCTACGATACCACCAACAATTCCGAATCACGGATTCTGACAGACACCCTTGCACCTTTTCTGCAGGATGATGTCAGCTGTGTCACATTGATCGTTACAGATCACCAAGCTATCGCTGTTGCAGCAGATCTGAACTCCGAGACGCAGACGGTATATCGCTATGAAATCTAAGCGCAAGCGGTTTGCCCGTCCCATCGAAAAGCTGCATTTCAAAAAGAATACATTTCGCCGAAATGGGAAAAAAGCGTTCCAAGCATGGATGTTTTTGCTTCCCTCACTGATAGGAATTGGTGTTTTCCTCTTTGTTCCGTTTGGAGAAACTATCCGGCGCAGCTTCACAAACCCTTTGGGAACAAAATTCCTTGGTATGAAAAATTACCAATCCATTTTTTCAAATGATGCCTTTCGTTTGGCAGTAGCAAACACAGTGAGATTTATCCTGGTCTGCATTCCGCTACTTCTCGTAACCAGCTTGATTTTCGCTCTTTTGATACGGAAAATCCTGCCCAAAGGGGAAAAGCTGCAAACAGCTTGCCTATTGCCTATGGCAATTCCGGTTGCCAGCATCTCTTTACTATGGAAAGCTCTTTTCACACAGAACGGTATTTTGAACAATCTTTTGTCCTTTTGGGGAGTACCGGAAATTTCTTTCCTTGATAGCAGTGCGGCTTTCGGGGTACTTGTAGGTACTTACCTTTGGCGGAACATCGGATACGATATGATTCTTTGGCTGGCCGGTTTGGATGCGATTCCTGCCAGCATGTATGAAGCAGCCGAAGTTGACGGCGCAAACAGCTGGCAAATTTTCTGGAAAATCACCTTGCCAAATTTACCGTCTACCATGGGGCTTATCACAATCCTCAGTATTTTGAACACGTTCAAGGTATATCGGGAAGCCTACCTAGTGGCAGGAAATTACCCGGATGACAGTATTTATCTCTTGCAGCATTTGTTTAACAACTGGTTTTCTTCTTTGGATCTTGGTCGATTGTCGGCAGCGGCTGTTGTTGTTGCCCTTGCGCTGCTTCTGGTAATTCTGCCATTTTTGAAAATGTTGCGGGAGGGTTCCGAGTGAAAAAGCGTAAAAAGGCCGTTCGTCTTCCTTATCTGGTATTGGTACCCTTTGCCGCATCTGTGTGCCTGGTGATTTGGATGATCTTTTCTGGTGCGCTTATGAGTACCGATGAAGCAACGCAGAGCCTTGGCGGAATTTTCTATGGGACTTCTGCGGTGCATTGGCCGTTGATTCCCAATTCGCCCACCTTACAGCCATTGATCGAAGTCCTATTGGATACACCAGAATTCTTTGTTATGTTTTGGAATACCTGTATCCTCACATTTCCGCAATTGATTGGGCAATTTCTGCTTGCCAGTCCTGCTGCATGGGCGTTTTCTCGTTTTACTTTTCGAGGTCGAAATCTTCTTTTTACTATTTATACGATTCTGATGCTACTTCCGTTTCAAGTTCTCATGGTGCCTGATTATTTGGTTTTGGATCGGTTGGGACTCATGGATACAGTTTGGAGCATCATCTTGCCCGGTGCCGTTTCCACCTTTCCCGTCTTTATTATGAAAAAGGGGTTCGACGGTATTCCCGTTTCCGTTCTGGAAGCAGCCGAACTGGATGGTGCCGGTGCCATTACAACCTATATAAGAATTGGTCTTCCGCTTGGAATCCCTGGCATCCTGTCCGCATTGCTTTTATCTTTTATTGAAGCCTGGAATGCAATTGAACAACCGCTGGTGTTTTTGAAGAGCCAAAACCTTTGGCCCATGTCCCTGTTCCTCGCCAATATTACACAGGATGACATTGGAATTGCTATGGTGGCCAGTGTGTTTATGTTATTGCCCGTAATTCTGATCTTTCTGTTTGGGCAGAGATATTTGATTTTGGGAATCCAATCAAGTGGAGTAAAGGAGTGAACCGGATTTGAAATCAAGTCCAAAACAAACGGATTATCCTATTTACAGTGAGGGCAAGCTGTCCGAGCGCAAACAATTGTTCCACCTTTCACTTCGGAATCGCCTTCCCGCTCTGCGTCAGACTCCGATTTCGGAATCCGATACTGACTCACAGAACGATGAACGTCAAGCATTAAAAAGAATTGTCGTATTTTTTGCTGTCATGTTGATTCTGACTTTGGTTGCTAGGGGAACCAGCAGTGCAATTCGGCCAGTTGTAACTACACAGCAGGCAAAGGCTGGAACAATTAGTCAAAGCGTTCAGTCGTCCGGCTCTATCACAGCATCCAGTGTGCTTTCGGTATCCTTGCCTGAGGGCATCGTGCTCGACAACATTTTGGTAAAAGAAGGGCAGTCTGTCGTAGAGGGGCAAACACTTGCAACCTGTGACGTGGATGAACTTTCGACAAAGCTGGATCGCGCCAAGGCTTCTTTGCAGAAAAGTAAGGCGGAGTATAACCAACTTTTATCAAACGCAGTGCTGGATGATACGAGTGTTGCACGAACCCAGCAGGCTTTGCTCCGTGCCTATGAAGCAGATCAGAAAGCCTACGAGGAATTAGAAAAATTGCGAGCATCGGAAAATCCGGCCCCGGAAGCAATCAGCACTGCTGAGCAAGCTGCCGATGATGCACATTGGGCAGCACAGCAGGCTGAGTATGATCGTAACAGTGCTTTAGCCTCCTACCAGGAGATGCAAAGACAGAACAATCTTTCTGCGCAGGTGAATCAGGCTTCCGCCGAAGATGTTGCCCTTGACATTAAGGATACACAAGCGGAAATTGAACAGTTGGAACAGCTTGTGAATCAGCAAGGAGTGATCTCCTCGCCCTTCTCAGGCGTTATTTCAAACGTCGAGGCCGAAGTTGGAACGGAAAGTACTCAAACATTCTGCACTATTTACGATACTTCAAAGGGATATCTTTTTGCTTGCGAACTCCCTGCTGCTCAGGCCAGTGATTGTCAAACCGGATTATCTGCTGTTATAAAACAGGGGGACCAGACTGAGACTGCTGCAATTACCGCGATTTCTGAAAATGCAGAGAATGATACAGTAGACATCACCATTCAATTAACCGCTACCGATTGGAAAGTTGGTCCTGCGGATGCAGAAATTGTTCTCAGTGAACAAGATTATGACCTTTGCCTGCCTAACACTGCAATCCATCAAGACAATCAAGGAGATTTTGTTTTCGCTGTTGAAGAAAAAAATACGGTTTTAGGCACCCAAAATGTTTTGGTTCGCATTCCAGTTACTGTTTTGGAGGTAGGTCAATCACAAACTTCCATCGAAGGAGCCATTTTGCCAGAAGACTCTATCGTTGTGCAAAGCACTCGTTCCCTTGAGGCAGGTTCTAAAGTGCGGGTGAAAAATGAAAATGCGTAAAGTATACAAAATCATGTTGCTTGCCGTCTTATTGTCGGTGGCACTATTTTGCCTTACAGGTGCTTATCGAGCAGCAGATCAAATACAGACAGCGTATGCGCCGTATAGCTTTCGATACAAGGAGGCATTTTCGTCTGATCAAATTCAATCAGCCCATAGGTTTCAAGCTGGTGAGGATGGCACACAGTATGCGATGACTCTCTGGAATGAAACAAAAGAAGTGCTGAAAACAGATTTGCACAGTATCGATGCGCAGGTGGTTTTTTATTCCGGCGATGCAGCAATTGTTTTTCCTGCCGTTTATATACAGGGATCAGCACCGGGTGCTGTCGATGTGAATGGCTGTGCTGTCAGTGAATCTATCGCCTTGGATTTGTTTGGCAGTACAGACATTGTTGGTCAAACTTTGCAAATAGGAGACCGTAATGTTCAGATTCGGGGAGTTTTTCAGGGACAGACAAATCTCGCCATTACAGCGGCACAAGAATCTGATATGTTGAAAAATGTAGAGCTTGTAGGCTCACCAGGTGGCGATTTACGAGAAATGGCTGTTGATTACGTCACCGCTGCAGGCTTGGGTACTCCCGATCAAATTTGTACTGGAAAAACCTGGGGCAACTTTTTTGTGGCACTGTGTTCTATCCCTCTTTTAGTCTCAGCACTATGGCTTTTGTTAGTAGGGTTTAGGATAAGTCTGCGTTTCCCATCATGGCTCCGCATTACCATCTGGTTTGCCGTCTTATTTGTGTTCGCACTACTTCTCCCTTATTTATTAGGTCAAATACCTTCTTGGCTGTTACCGGCTCAGTGGAGCAATCTTGGCTTTTGGCCGGATCTTGTGAATATCTTAAATGAGAGGCTTAACGAAACCCTGTCACTCGTTCCCACCACTCGGGATGTTTTCGCCAAAAGGCAGGCAATAGAGTTTACGTTGTGGTTACTCGCTTGCTTGGGAGCTTTAGGATTAAGCGTGCGGGTGTTAAAGCAAAGATGATAATACACTGTTGCCCATCTTGATGATGCCGTGTCCCTCGCTGGCGTTGCGCAGAAATGAGTGAAGCCAATGTTAATAGCCTTTTGCCAGGGTACCATATTGACCAGCTTAGAGAGGTATGGGGGAAGCCTGATACCAGTGAAAACAGCACTGCATGTTGGAAACTTGGGAATGACACTACTCTCGTTGTAAGTTATAAAAATAATGGTATAGTTGCGATTTGTGGCCTTAAAGACGATAGCGGTGCCTCCATAGAAGAATAACAAATTCCAGTTTGATAGCCCGGCTGATTTTTCGAAATAGTTATTTGAAAAAGTCGAAGCCGGCCCATCAACCAGTTATGTACGAAAATAAAACGAATATATATTTTGATCCTGCACAGAATCGTGCAGGGTCATTTTTGTTGATATGTTCTGAAAAATGCTATCCGCGTGGCATGGCTACTTGATGTATGTCAAGTGCAATGAACTAAAAATAGTGATTGTGGAAAAAAATCAAGAGAACGTACTCTTATAGTATAGAGCAGCAACGCTCATACAAGGATGGCAAGTGTACCAGTGTTTTTGTACATTTCCCTTATGAATTTGCCCCTTGTACAATGAAAAAACAAGGAGGCGTTCGAAATGACAGACTATATTGGAAATTACAAGAATCGACCGCGCAGGGTGGTGTTTTATGGTCGCGTTTCAACAGAACATGAGGAACAGCTATCTGCGCTGGGAAATCAGATGGAATGGTATACAGACCTTGCATTACGCAATCCCAACTGGACCGTTGTGGCGCAGTACATAGACGAAGGCATAACCGGTACCCAAATGAAGAAACGTCCATCATTTATGCGGATGATAGAGCACGCAAAGGAACACCGCTTTGACTTGATTGTCACCCGTGAATTGTCGAGGTTTGCGCGTAACACGGTGGATGCGTTGAATGCTACGCGAGAACTGAAGCAATACGGCGTGGAAGTCTATTTTGTAAATGATGGCATCTGGACAATGGACGGTGATGGAGAAGTTCGCTTGACCATTATGGCGAGCATTGCCCAAGATGAAAGCCGCAAGACCAGTGAGCGCGTAAAAGCCGGACAGAAGATGAGCCGTGAGAAAGGTGTACTCTATGGCAGCGGTAATATTATCGGTTATGACCGTGTGGATGGAACTTATGTAATCAATGAGGAACAGGCGGCAACGGTGCGCAGAATCTTTAATCTGTACGCCGAGGGGCACGGAGAAACGACTGTTGCCAAAATGCTTATAGAAGAAAACCGCAAGGATGGCGGTGGTGGCCTGAGCTGGACGGCGAGCAAGGTATCACGGGTACTCCGCAAGCCCACTTACAAGGGCTATATGACCTATAATAAATCCCATATTGATGACTTCCTCAGCCATAACCGCATCAATCACAGCGAGGAGGACTTTGTTCTTGTAAAGGGAAACTTTGAGCCAATCGTCTCAGAGGAGCTATGGGAAACCTGCAATCAGATCCGCAGTAAGCGAGCTGCATTTGTCAAAGGAAAAGATGGTCGTGCCCATAAATTTGGTGTGTCCTTTCCGCAGAACAAATGGACGAAAATCCTGTTTTGCGATTGTGGGATGCGATTCCAAATCGAAGGCTACGATAAAACGGCCAACGGTGGGAAAAATATGCGGCTTATCTGTGCACGGTCGAAAATGTTCAAAAAGAAAGATGCCGCCAGAGCACTGAACGGTATTCCTTGTCCGGCACCATACGCATCTGAATGGAAGCTGGAATTGATGGCAAGGGAAGTGTTCCGTACAGTTTGGAAAGAAAATGCCGAGGATATACTGGGTCTTTTGCGGATGTTGGATGCAAATCTGAACACTACCGGCACACCGAATGATGGAAACCAGCTGGAGAACAAGCTCTCTGCGCTGAATAAGGAATTGGACGATCTTGTCAGCCAGCGGGCAAGCCGAAGCATAACTATGGATGATTTCTTAAGCAAAAGTACGGAAATCAACAATGAGATTATAAATGTCGAAGGCTTACTGCAAAGTTCCATACAGGAACAGCGTCCTAAAGCAAGGTTAGATATGCACAGCATCGAGGCCGCACTCAGCGATGATGCCTCTTTTCCGGATGGTAAAATAGAGCCGGGCTTTCTGGACAGGTATGCCAACCGGATTGTAAAAAGCAATAACCGCTACATTTGGATGTTGCAGTTGATGAATGTGCAGCAGATCATGCCTATCCAATCGGAAAGGCAGCCGATAGCGATGGTTACCTATAAAAGTGGCGTTCCCTATGATATTGAGCAAGAGCAAATCGGCAAGCAGGATAAAGAAAGTGCTGGACTCGATTGCGCGACAATATGTCGTCCACAGGATTTCTTTTTGAACATGGGCCGAACCACAAGAAAGCGTAAGTTGGTGGAATGGCTGGAAAGCTGTCAAGAAAATCAGGTGAGCGTGCTGGATGAAAAGATACCACTTTTGAGTTTTGCGGTTGACTTTGTGACAGCCTATGAGTATCAGAAAGCGCGTGGGATTAAGATCCACCCCGGTTTGTGGAAAGATATGCGTGTGGATATATTTCTGGTAAAAAAAGAAAATTGAAAAAGTTGTGGAAAAAATCCGATTCGCTGTTCTCTTATGTATTAGGAGGTTCCAAACCTCCGAAAAAGTGAATAGCGTCCTCTGCTGTACCGCATTGGGGAAGCAGCGCCATGACTGGATTCCACGAGCGTGCCAAGATGCGAGAAAACATATCGCATGGCTGCAAAGTGATGCGAGGCAAAGCGCCGGGAAGGGTTGCCTGTCTGGAATTTGCAGAGGGAGAGAAACGCACAGCTATAACGACAGATCGTGCCGTGGAGGAAATACTTCCACGGCATTATTGTGTCGTTATGGAATGACGCTAGATTTGCTATTTGAATCAGTAAATGGTAATATTATAATTCAGATGAGGAATAGACCGTGATGGCAACTATTCGGGAATTCCGAATGGTTCAAACAGATGACATCTGACAGGTTCATCGAAGGGAAATTATCGCAATTTGTGGCTTATTGCGCCTTTCGGCTGCTTGAACAATTTTTACTTCAGAATATTGTCTAACTTTTTGGGGTCACTTCATTTTGTACTATTATAGGGAAATTTCCAACTTGCTATTTGTATCGATAAATGGTACTATATGACTATACTAATGTCATTTGAATGGTTAGAAATAAATGACTTCTGAAGGAGGCTTTGGCGAAATGGGAAGATTCGTGAATCCGGATAATAGTGCGTTTCAAGTTGCACTGAATTCAAAAATTTATATGGATAAAACGGGTCTGCTGGAATATACCAACAGCGTTCTTGATACACCAGAAGCATATATCTGCAATAGCCGCCCCCGGAGATTTGGTAAGTCCTATACGGCTAATATGCTGGCAGCCTATTACAGCAAAGGCTGCGATTCAGAAAAGATGTTCGATGGGCTTACAATCGGCAAGAGTAGCGACTTCAAAAAGCATCTCAACAAGTATGATGTGATCCATATAGATGTACAATGGTTTTTGTCCAGTTGTGCAGACATCAAAAGTATTATATCCTACATTACGCAATCGGTTTTGGAGGAACTAAAAGAGTACTACCCTGAAGTTCTTCCTAACGAAGTGTTGACATTGGCGGACGCTTTGTCGCGCATCAGAAACTCGACCGGTCAGAAATTTATTGTGATTATTGATGAATGGGATATTCTGATCCGAGATGAAGCAACCAATAAGGCTGTTCAAGAAGAATATATCTATTTCCTGAGAGGCTTATTCAAAGGTACAGAGCCGACAAAATACATTCAGCTTGCATACCTCACCGGCATTCTGCCAATCAAAAAGGAAAAAACGCAGTCGGCCTTGAATAACTTCGATGAGTTTACCATGGTCAGTGCCGGCACGTTGGCACCTTTCATTGGCTTTACGGAAGAAGAAGTTAAGAATCTTTGCGAGGAGTACCACAAAGACTTTGACAAGGTAAAAAAGTGGTACGATGGTTACTTGCTGCGGGATTACCAAGTTTATAATCCCAGAGCTGTTGTCAGCGTTATGCTGAAGGGAGAGTTTAAGAGCTACTGGTCGGAAACGGCTTCCTATGAAGCAATCGTTCCCCTTATCAACATGAACTATGATGGGCTGAAAACGGCAATCATTGAAATGCTTTCCGGTGGGGAAGTTAAAGTAAACACGGCTACCTTCAAGAACGATACCGTTAATATCCAAAGCAAAGATGATGTTTTGACATATATGATCCATCTTGGCTACTTGGGATATGACCAGAACCGAAAAACAGCGTTCGTTCCGAATGAGGAAATCCGGCAGGAATTGACACTTGCGGTAGAAAGCAAGCATTGGAATGAGATGTTGCTGTTCCAGCAGGAGTCTGAGAAGTTGCTGGATGCGACATTGGATATGAATGGCGATGCAGTAGCCACTCAGGTTGAGAAAATCCATGATGACTATGTTTCTGCCATCCAGTACAACAATGAAAACTCCTTGAGCAGCGTCTTGGCGATTGCATACCTGAACGCTATGCAATATTATTTTAAGCCGGTTCGAGAGCTGCCCACAGGCAGGGGCTTCGCAGACTTCGTTTTCGTTCCAAAACCGGAGTACCGAAATGACTATCCGGCGCTTGTTGTGGAGTTGAAGTGGAACCAAACGGCGGAGACTGCGATGCAGCAGATTAAGGAAAAGAAATATCCGGATTCGCTGCGTGGCTATACAGGAAATCTTCTCTTGGTAGCTATCAACTATGACAAGAAAACGAAGAAACATCAGTGCCTTATTGAAAAAGTAGTATAAAGATCATGCCGTGGAAGGAACCTTCTTCCACGGCTTTTCTATACCATGATTGAGTCATTGACTTGTACATTTTGAAAATACTGAATGCAGTATTATACTGATGGGGAAGGAGGGAAAACCGATGCAATATGATAAAGCAGACCAGCAAAACTGCCCGCGCAGAGTCGTGTTCTATGGGCGCGTGTCCACGGAACTTGAGGCGCAAATATCAGCACTGAAAAATCAAATGAACTGGTATCTGGAGCTTGCAGAACATCATCCGAATTGGACGGTGGTTGGGCAATACGCCGATGAAGGAATCTCAGGTACTGGCATGAAAACCCGGCCTTCTTTTATGAAGATGCTGCGAGATGCACGGAAAATGAAGTTTGACCTAATCGTGACCCGCGAGGTTTCCCGTTTTGCCCGAAACACGGTGGATACTTTGGTTACGACCCGTGAGCTGAAACAGTACGGCGTTGAAGTGTACTTCGTCAATGATGACATCTGGACGATGCGTGGCGATGGAGAAGTTCGCCTGACCATTATGGCAAGCCTTGCGCAAGATGAAAGCCGTAAAATGAGTGAACGCACCAAGGCGGGCATTCAGACGTCACAGAAAAAAGGCACCTATGTTGCGGGACCGACACCGTTTGGATATAAGCGTGATAAAAAGGCTCATACGCTTGTGGTGCAGGAAAGTCAGGCAGAGACTGTCAGAAAAATTTTTGCTTGGTATGCTGATGGCATAAATGGCACCGAGATAGCCCAGACACTAACGCAAGAAGGCGCACCGAATAAATCCGGAATGCCACAATGGAGCGCGCGTCAGGTTCTCTCAATCACCAAGAATACGATTTATAAAGGGTATTTGACATACAACAAATCGCATATTGATGATTTCCTCAGCCATAAAAGCATCAAGAACAGCGAACAGGATTACATTCTGGTGAAAGGCAGTTTTGAGCCAATCATTTCAGAGGAACTATGGGATAAATGTCAGCGCCGCAGACATGCATGGCAGTCGTACAAAGACGGCAATATAACGCAGGCTTACTTGTATGGAAAGAGCGAACACGCCGACAAATGGGCTTGCCGCCTGTTTTGTGGCTGCGGAGCCAGAATGCGGGCGTTCCGCGCAGAGAAAGGCATTGTTCGATATATCTGTTATCAGCGGTCGCTGAGGAATGTAGCCCCCAAATGCAGCGCCCCCAATGTGCAAGCATGGAAGCTCGAATTGATGGCGCGAGAAATCTACAAAAACGTTTGGCAGGATCACCGGCAGGATATTTTAGAAGAATACCAGCAGGAACAAGAAAACGGAGCTGCCGATAGTGAAAAGGTAGAGGAAGCACTCAGCTGGCAAGAGTCGTTCCCAAACGATGAAATCAGCCGGGAATTTCTGGACAGATTTGTGCCGAGAATCTTCTCCATCGATGGACAGAAATTCATATGGGAACTAAATCTATTTCAAGAGTCATGCACTGTTCAATGCAATGTGCGCGGAACGTACAATTACCATTCGATTTCGGCGGAAAAAATCATGCCGGGAAAAACAAAAGCGAAGAAAGGGGATGGGGCCGTCAATAGGATACTTGAGGATGCAAACAGTACGCGCTTTTGGGTACATACCTATGATGACGACCCAATAAGCAGGCTGCCATTAAAGCTCCCCGCAAGTAATTTGCAGGTTGGTTCTAAGCGCTGCAATGGCTTCCAATAGGGGTACATCCTTATAGGAATTGGCGTTGCTGCGTGTTTTGGACGGGAATGAGGAAAGACCTGAATTCTAAGGTCAATCTATAATAACCTGTTAAGTCCCTAATTGCTTTTACCGCAATTAGGGACTTTTTTTATTGTTTTGACCGTATGAATACATTTTCGCAAAAATGTACAGGGTTTCGGATGTACATTTCGGGGCCCGAATTTACCCGAAAATCTACAAGTCAGGAGCACGCAGAACTATGAGTATGTGTTCTTTTGATTATCATTTTCACAGGGCAATGGAGTATGAAGATGACTTGGTGTGGATCATGGCTGTCTACTACAATTTAATGCGCGCTATTTGCATGATTTATTACTGGGACAATGAAAGAGAGTATATGAACATGATGGATCATTTGATGTCCTGCTTTTGGGAAGATCTGCGGGAATTCGCGGAAAAAGAAAAGATGGCTGAAAACAAAGAAAATAAGAAGTGAAGCACTTGCCTTGAGTACATAATGTCGCTTGAAATCGGGCCAGTAGGGATAGCACTTTAATGCCATCCTAGGGCGAGTGTATTTCAACCAGTAATTCACAGGATCCCTGCTCTGCCAGTTTGCTGGCAGAGCTTTTTTGGTACGAAAAAGTAGACAGGATTACTCCAGCCAGAATGTGCTCTTTAGATCCTCAATGATATCATAGGGATAACACTCAGCACAGCCATCGTGCGTTTCCATGTAATCGATCAATTTCCGTGCAAGGGCAGTCCCTTGCTGGCTATGTCGTACCGTGGGGTGTCCTTATTAGTCCAAATCGGCAGAACAGTGCGTAAATGTACGAAACGCCCCGTATATCGCCCAGTGCCTTGGGGCGTTCGACTTCAGCACCGATTTCTTCAATATTTTGGAAAGCCAGCACTACGGAACTCCAGGTAAGACTTTTGCTGTTCTCGCGCCGGATGATCCACAGCTCTTTAGTAAATTTGCCGTGGTGTCCCATTTTCAGGTCGTAGGTGAATGGCAAGCCGGAAAGCGTTGTAAATGGGTAATTGCGAAAAGCAACGATACAGTTCCAAAGAGTATCCTCCGTGGGATTTTCCCGCAAGCGCTGCACAGCTATATAACGGCGCTGGCGTTCGGCACCGGTGCTTAGGTTGTCTGCAGCGGTTTCGGCAGGGAAGTACAGGCATTTGCTGTAGGGTAGGTACGAAGCCACCGAGGATGTGGAAAGCTGCATATCCCGTGCAGTGAAGGCGATAGCGTCCTTATGAGGGATGCCTTCCTGTTGATACGCAGAGAATCGCTCATCGACCCGAGCGGCTATGTCGGACCTATATACGCCGGCGGTGATCAATAGTTTGCGCACCTTGATGGGGTTCAAAGCCAGGTCATCCGCAATCTTCTGCAGAGAAGGGTGGTTCTCCCCAGAACCGTACAGCAGAACAGCCTGCTGCATCTGGCGGCGGAGAAGTTCCTGCGTATCGTGACTCGGTTTTCTTGGACTTGGCGCATCATCTGAATGAGGTTGATTTGATGACAAGGCTTTTTTAGTGTTGCAAGCTGTTTTCACGGAATCTAGCTCCTTGCTGAAATGGGGTAGGGGAGAGGCTACAATTAAAAGCCGGGGAATGAGTTTTGTGTCAAATACAAGAGTGCAATTGCAATGCGTCACAATCTATATAGAAGCCTCTTAAAACAGCCGTGCAACCCATGCACGGCTGTTACGGGTTATTTCAGCTTATCAATGATTTCATCGGCACTCATGCCCTCAGCCAGAAGCTTCTTCAGCATGGCCTCTGCCTCACCACGCTTTGCAGCCTCAGCAGCCGCAGCCTCAACAGCGGCCTTCTTGGCCTCCAATTTAGCCAACTCCTTGTCGAGCTTCTTTGCGGCAGTCTTCTTGCTTTTTAGTTCTGCTTTCAGCTCTTCGATATTTGCAGCAACAGCTGCAATCTCATTAGCCGCAGCATCCTTTTCAGCCTGCTTTTCCGCAATAAGCGCTACATAATCAACCGTCAAAGACTTCTTGTTTTTGCTACCTTTCGTTCTTGGCATAAGTACCACCTCTCCATTCAAGTTTATATTTCGAGTATAGCATTCTGGTTTGGAAATTGCAAGGGTTAGAAATTGTAAAACGAAAACGGTGTGAGTAAGATGAGGCGGTGCCAACATGTTTTAGCCCATGTCGTGGACATGTTTTTGGCCTACTGCGAGTGAAGTGATTTGGGGGTGGCATATGAGATCACAAACATCAATATATACACTGTCTAAGATTATGTGAATGCATTGCTATCCCAAGTTTTGATTCATGTGCAATTTTATATAATGCAGTTACGTCTGACACAATTTCAACATTTCCATCAATATAAACCGCATAATCATACCCCGGAAACAATTCAAAAGGATGCATTTTACAAAACCGATTCGCGTAATTATTCCATTCATCACAGACATCTTGACTCGGAAGTAATTGATATCTCCACACGCAATCTTTTCCACTATTTTTAATTCTATCGCTGAAAACGATATAGTCTAAGTTACTACTTATCAAAAGTGGCTCCCTTAAGCAATCATATTAAAAACTACTGTATAATTTTCTACATCAGCATATGTTTTACTTGTCAGTGAAAGAAAAGATAGCATTGCCGCACAAACAAGCCAAAATCGGCTCTTGTGCGGATGAATACCTCCATTGTAATGCTTAAAAACTATAACTCTCCTGTTTGGCGAAAATAACGCATATAGTATAATTGCCATATACATTAAAATTAGCATTTAAACTTTTCTCCTTTATGACAGTGCTTTGCGCATAAATCGCCAACAAGCATTCTAACGTCCCTATAGTAGCCTAAATTTCTTGAAAAAATGACATTTAAAACGCTCAATTCGTTTGTAATCAACAATTCTCTGATCTTGCAAAAATCGATTAGCTCATCCAACTTACTGTCATTATCATTTCTTTCTGTCATGGATGCTGATACTTCTACACCCTTCAATAAAGCATGGCTTTCCTATATATGACAGACTTCCAATGTATCTAAAAAACGGCCTATAAACTAACGCCCTAAGAGCCCAAGCATATTTAATCAGATGCATTTCAACCCTCCACTATTTCTTTAAGCCAGTTTCTAAGAGAGTATTTATCATATATTTCCTTACTTAGCTCTTTATAATTTTCTTTAAAAAATATATTATCTAAATCTATTTTTCCGTTATATATATATATATATGTTCTCTGGCCTATAGAAATCATAGCTTACAACATCTTCATTGGTTGTAATTAACTTTTTCTTTGCTCCAAGTGCTTCCAACACACGGATCGTCAATCCAATTTGACCTGCCTGTGCTGAATCTAAAACGCATTTTGAATCTGCAAAGACCCGATCTATTTCTTTACCAGCAAGGGGATCAAAATGAAATTCCCTATAATGTGCATGACGCAATTCTGGATTCATTATCTTGCGATAGAAAAAAACTATCCGCGATGGAAAAAAGTAATATACAAATTGATTTGGATATACCTCTTTCAACTGCCGGGTCATCATCTGAATGAACTTATATTTTTTGGGGGTGAGCAGTACCTACAAAGCAGAAATCGTACTGAAACTCTTTCTTTTTACTATTCCCTATATTTTCATATCTCCGAGTATAGAACAGCGGAAGAAATTTCAAATTCCCATGCGTTTCCACATCGTTTTTATCAAATGAATAGCACTTATCAAAATACGGTTCAATCTTTTCAATATATGGAAAGTTCTTTAGCGAATCCCATTGATAAAGTACATATTTTGCCTGTGGCTGTTCATCTTTGATTTGTTGAATCATGTCTTCACTAAATGATAACGACTGTACCGAAATCAAAAAGACTACATCATATTTTTTTTGCACGGACAGTCTTCATAACCTTTTCAAAATATCGGTTTATATAATGTCCGATTAAATTCTTGTTAACACGGATGATTGCCTTTACCATTCCATTTGTACTAGGACGGTCATCAAAACAATCAACCTCATACCCCATGTTCTCCAACTCTTTACAGATGGCCTGTGGATAGTCAAAGAAATTTGGCATTATTAAAAGCAATTTGCGCTTCATAATGGGCGTTCTCCAAACTTTATGCCTTATATTTCTTCTCGTTCATAATTTGAGTGATTTTTTTGTTATCTCCCCAAACGGCCTTAGAATCATACGGGCGATCTGGGAACGCACCATATTTCAGTTTGATAGCATAACCGTTTTCCTTAATAAACAGCTCAACACGATCTGCAAGTTTTTCCGGTTTACCAGAGCAGATGTTAATAATAGAACTTTGACGGAAGTTATCGCTGTTGCTCTTCATCGTCAAACGGTAAACGCCAACCACAACTTCCTTTTCCTTGCTCTCATCCCAACTGTCATTTGCCCCATGTAACATTACTTTTATATGTTTCAGCTATTCTATAGGAAAAAGTGTGCCCAATATGGTGAAAGTGACAAAAATGTGTTCGGGTACGGTTTGATATAACTCGTTCTGTTGAAATGTGTCGCATTGTATGGTATTATATCTATACATATTATATATGGGCTTCTGTGGAAATGGGTATCATCCATTCTCAAAATGGATGATACTTTTTAGAGGCTTGAATTGTCCTTCAAGGATCTCATTTGTTGAAGTGTCAGAAAGAGGATTGCGAAGGTTATCAGTGGTGCTTGCTATACACATGTGGCACTCTGTAAAAACGAATGGAAAACACTTGAAGGATAATTTGAGCCCACGGGTCAGTTGTTGTTGAGCAACGAGCCGTGGGCTTGTTTCAGTTCATGTAAATGTCTACTCAGCAAACCGTATTGACGTAGCATCGTCGAAAAGAACCTGTTTTGCACACTATATAGGGTGCTGAAATTGGTTATATTTCACGGCTATATGAGCTATAAATGCAAAATATTTATACAAAACGCCGAAGTTTTGACCCCTGTGGCACAAAATTGGCACAACTTTTTCAGAAGAATCATAGAAATGGCGAAAAACAGGAGAAAACAACAAAAATCCATGAGTTTATCATTAACGTCTGAAACTGCTGTTGAGTACACTATCTGACCCGCTAATGACACCTACATCATAACGGTTTGTTGAGTCATGAAAAATAGAGAAAAACAGATGATTTCTACTTCATAAAACAGCTGTTGAGTAGAGCATGTATGGTGATGATAATTACATGTTTTGAGTGGTTGGAGTGAATGATTTGTTCATGGTGAACAATGAATGGTGAGAATTGGATTGAATAGTGTGTACAGTTTTAACAAAACTCATGCACCGACAGGGTTCGATTCAATAATCCAACACTTAGAAAAAACGTCATTGCAGGGTATACGGGGTTCGACTGTATAAAACAGCACTTCGGCTATCTTGAACCGATGGAGATGATTCTCACGGCAAAGGCAGCAGAAAACCAGTATGTCGGTGTTTCTTGCGGCAAACTCGATCAAAGCTGCGAAGTGCTTCCCAAGAAGAATCACCTGCTGTACATTGACACGAAAGACGATAGCTATGAACTGATCCCCACCAGTGAGAAAATGAAGCCTTATAAGGTGGCAATCTTCTTCTCTGGCTTGGAGCGTTCTTTGAAAAACTCTAAGTACAATCTGCGGCAGGACGAGTGCAAGGCAGCGGCCTATGCACTGATGGGCTATGCAGGGATGGACTACGACACTTTTGCAAACACCCGGCTGCGCGATGTGCCGTATGAGGTCTTTGAAGCCTATAAAGATCGTTTGCCGGAGTTGTGGCGCAGACGTGCAGAACATTATTACAGTGAGTTTGCTCGTGCCGAAAAGGGTGCAGAATTGTGGCGCAAAGGTGATTTAGATGGGTTACGGGCAGCTTGTTTTTGAAAGCGGAAAATCCTCTATTTACAGCTATGAGTGTGGTTGCGATGAACTGAAAAAGCTGTATGAGATCATGGTTGATACTGATGGCATCTACGGTGGCCACTTTTCTGGTGCGGGTTTCAAGGGCTGCTGTATGGCACTGATCGCCCCGGACAAGGCCGAAGATATTGAAGCCAAAGTAAGCTCTGAGTATTTGAAAGCATTTCCGGCGTTGGAAGGAAAGTATAGTTTCCATCTGTGCGAGAGTGCCGATGGCGTGGAACTGTAAGGAGAATACATAGATGAAATGTTTGATTTTAGCAGCGGGCTACGCTACACGGCTTTATCCGCTGACGGAGAATTTTCCGAAGCCACTTCTTAAAGTGGGCGAGAAATCCATCCTTGATTGGTTGGTGGATGATTTGGTGGATACCACTGACATTGACGAATTTGTGGTGATTTCCAATCATAAGTTCGCACAGCATTTTGTGAACTGGAAGAACGAGAAGGTCAAAACGCGGCCTTATGAGATTACGGTGATTGACGATGGTACAAGTACCAATGAAACTCGTCTAGGGGCCGTCAAAGATATTCAGATGGCAGTAGAAAAGCTGAATCTGGTCGATGATCTTCTGGTTATGGCTGGTGATAATGTGTTGGATTTCAGTCTTTCCAAGTTCGTGGAGTTTGCCAAGGAGAAGAATACCTCTTGCGTCATGTGCCATGAGGAAAATGAACTGAAAAAGCAGCAGAAAACGGCAATCATCACGTTGGATGGCAATGACCTGATTACCAGTTATGAGGAAAAGCCGAAAGAACCGAGAGGAAATCTGGCTGTGCCGCCGTTCTACTGCTATCGTGCCTGTGATGTGAAGCGTATTCAGGAAGCACTGGACAATGGCTGTGGCTCTGATGCACCGGGCAGCTTTGCGGCTTGGTTGAGCAAGCAGACTCCGATGCACGCTTTTCTGATGTCGGGAAAACGATATGATATTGGAGACATTAACAGCTATGAGTATGTGAAAAAAGCGTTCTCAGAATAGGAAGATAGAGTGAAGGTGTGATGGGTGACACAGTGATTTATTAATCAAAAATGTATAAAGTGGAAGAAGAGTGTGCGACATAGTCAAAAAGACAGGGAGGAATAAGAACATGGATAAATTGCGGATATTTTTAAACTCCAAAATTGGGTGGATTATGGAAGTACTAATTACCGTAACAATTCTGTTCACGAGTTTGTTCTTACCGACTGCATTTGTTGATATAGCTGTATCAGTAACGATTATTTTAATGGTTGTTGGTGTCTATGCAATATATGGATTTTTCTTCAATAAAGAGAAGAGAACAGCGTATGGCTTTTTGCTGTTTAATATATTTTTGTCAATGATGTTTGCCAATAGGTTATATATTTACGATAATCTGGTACACATTTTTCCGATTATTGATCAAGTGGATAAGGGAGCTTGTGTTCTTGCGGTTTTCTTGTTGGTAACATTTGTGTTTACCCTTGTAAAAGTTTCCCAAAAAATAGGTGAAATAGCAAAAGAAGAAAAAATTGTTGAAGAAAATGAAAAACAAAACCAGTGCGAACTTGAAAATCAACGGAAACAGAAGAATGAAAATTATGTAGCCAATGAAAAAGTTCAACAAGAATGGAAAAAGGAAAATGAAAACTTAAAAGGTAGAACAGATGTTGATAGCACGAAGTTGGCAACATCTATGAAAGCAAGCACATTTTACTATGTTGTGAGTGTAATTGTAATGCTGCTAATTATAGTGGCTCTTTCATTTTTTCTAATATTTAAGGTTAATGGAATGCCTTTAGACAAGATGAAAGCAAACCCAATGGAGAATGCGACTACTGTTTTCATCTACGGAATTCTTTTTTTAATGGTAGCATTCGCTGTAGTATTTGGCTTTCTGATTTTACTGACCTTTTCAAGCTATTTGGTTCGTAAAGTATTGCAATTTGTAAATGAATTGAAAAATCCACAAAAGGAAAAAGATGAAGAAAACGGAATTCCATTATATGTATTAAGCGTTTTTGTGGTGTTGGCTCTTTTCTATTTATCCTATAAAATGGGGAAATTTACCATTGATGATTTTACGAATTTTGCGATTGATGGAAAATATTTAGCATATCCATTACTGCTGATTCTAATTATTACAGTGTTTGTGCTCCTGCTGTGGATCGTTCATGGAATGCTTGCTTTAATAAGTACAATCAATGGTAAATCAATAAAGGAAAAGTTTAAAAGCATAGAAGAAGAAATTTGTTTGGGAGAAAATTGCAAAGAAATTATAAAAGCACTGTTTGACTATGTATTTATGACAATCCTTTCCATCCTTAGTTTTTTATCATTTATTCCCAGCTATTTTACCGCTATGGCAAATTTAGCAAATGTGACGATTTTGACGAAAAAAGAAAAATCAAAGGAAGAAAGAAAGAACAATGAATCTCACGAAGAGGAGGAAAACAAAAATGAGTGAAAATGACGCCAAGAAAAATAAGCATCGTTTTAAAGATATTGAAAAAACTTCTCGTGAGAGCAATGAACAACAGGTTTTGACTGTGGCGACTTTTGCTTTGCAATTGTTTCGTGGATGGCAACAGCAAGAGGTTTGCAGGCATATGTTTTCTCAGGTGGAGCTGAAGCAACTTTGATTTCGTTCGGAGTTCAAAGCATTCTTTTTGTATTCAATCTTAGGCTTCCATTCCTTATTGAAAAAATTGGAGAATCAACGCCTAAAGAAGAACGTAAAGTAAATCGAAAAGGGAAATATAAGTATACTTTTGCGCAGAAAATCGCGATTGTTTTTTATGCTCTGGTGCTGATTACATCTTCATTCTTTTCGTTTGTGTATATCGGAAATGAATTGGTATATAAACATGATACGGGTTACGCGGATGATAACACAGTATTGATGAGCTTTTATAGGAATCAGTTGAATGAGGCGGAAAAGGCGATAGATGAGAACCTAAGAGTTTTGCCATTGCGTGCGAGTAATAAACTGTCCAATTTACAGATTAAAATGAGCGAGGCAGGACTGATTGAAAATTCACAATCGGTGAACTTGGAAGCTTTAAATGCAAAGAAAAGCGACATCATCAAAGTTGTTAAAGAAAAACAAACCGCCTTTGAAAATGCGGAAAGAGAATACAATCAGGCAAAAACGGATTATGAAGATGCAAAGGCAACAAGATATTGGAAATCAGATGAATTTGAAGACGCAAAAACGAACTTGGAAGAAAAGAACAGGGTGTACACTGCAGCCAAGAACGAACTGACACAGGCGCAAAATGACCTTATGGATGCAGAAGATGCAGTAACGAATTATAAACCGTCTAGTGGAAGTTTGGTAATGGAAATGCTGGTTGAGTTTTTGAAGCCGAACTTTAACATAAATGACATGAATAAACACATGGAAGACCTTGTTGACTACGTTTTGAGCATTGGAGAGGGCGAGCAGATACCGAGTAATTATGCCGAGATTGTTGAAACTGTTTTAGAAATTAATAATGTACTCGATGATTATTCGCGTTTGAAAAATGCAGATGATAGTGAAAGTGCCGAAGAAAAAATCAAACAATTGAAAATTGATGTAGAGGAAAAATTGACAATACCAAATCCACAAGAAGATGACTTTGAAAACACAAAAACAATGTGGGTAGCAGAGTGGAAGACACGGCTAGAGAATTTAAGAAAAATTGTTTGGCGTATTCCCTCGTATTCAGGGGAAGAAATAGCAGCTTTTAGTGCGAGTGGCATTGAAATAAATAAAGATGCGCTGGAATATGATTCGACCGATATTTCTAACAAAATTGATCGCTTGGAGAGAAACAAACTGACAGATATAAATGTCATGGAAAAAGTTTGTCTTTTGATAAGTGGAAAATATCCATTGACTGCGATTGTCGCCCTTCTTATTGCAATAGAGTTGGACATGATTTCTCTGCTAGTAGGAGTTGTTATCTACTGGATGAGTAAAGTTAGTAAGGGTACCGATAAAGAAATAGTATTGACTTAAAATAGGAGGATATAAAATGAAAAACTACAAAATTGCTGTAGCCGGAACTGGGGCTAGAGATATAATATGGACAACCAGAGAAAAGCCTGATTTCATGCGGGTTTGCGCGGCTTGACCTTTTCACCTCAACTTGTTTCTGCTTGTCATGGTGCGTTACGGCTAGCGTGTTTTCAGGGGTTGATGGCTTCTGGTTGCGCTCTATACTTAACCCACCACAGCGAAAGCTGATAGAGCAGAAAACAAAATAAGGAGGTACGAGGACAAGCCTGCGTATAGATTGTCACTGCAATCTGTATACAGGCTTGTTGTTGTGCTATGAAGGAAGTTGAGGAGTAAAAGAATATGATGGCAAGAAGCACATCTTAAGCGACTGTATGATAAAACCAAGAAATAATAGGTTATAAAAAAGAGATACCATCTTTCGGGATGTGTACATTGGAAAAATCTGTGGATGAAGGAGTTTAGAGAATATGAAAGTATGTTTGGTTGGTTCGTCAGGAGGACACCTGACACATTTGTACATGTTAAAGCCGTTTTGGAAAAACAAGGATCATTTTTGGGTTACTTTTGATAAAGAGGATGCAAGGAGCCTACTTGAAGGTGAAAAAATGTATCCCTGTTATTATCCGACAAACCGGAGTCTAAAGGCTCTTATTAAGAATACCAAGATTGCATGGAATGTGTTACATAAGGAAAAGCCAGACTTGATTATTTCCTGCGGTGCAGCAGTTGCGGTCCCGTTTTTTTATATTGGTAAAATGATGGGCGCAAAGTTGGTTTACATCGAGGTTTTTGATCGAATTGATAAACCGACAATGACAGGAAAGATGGTTTACCCCATTGTGGACAAGTTTGTTGTGCAGTGGGAAGAGCAGAAAAAGGTTTATCCGAAAGCGGTTAATCTGGGAAGTATATTCTAAGTAGGGGACGAGAAAATGATTTTTGTGACGGTAGGAACACATGAGCAGCCATTTAATCGGCTGATTCAGAAAATAGATGAATTAAAGAAAGACGGCATTATAAACGAAGATGTAATTATCCAGACTGGCTTTAGTACATACGAGCCGAAATACTGTCAGTGGAGTAAGTTGATTCCATATCAGCAGATGGTGAAAAATGTCGCCGATGCTCGTATTGTAATTACACACGGTGGACCGGCAAGTTTTGTAATGCCTTTACAGATTGGAAAGACTCCTATTGTTGTGCCGCGTCAGCATCAGTTTGACGAGCATGTAAACGATCATCAGGTCGATTTTTCAAGAAATGTGGCACAAAGAATGGGAACGATTATTCTTGTGGAAGATATAGAAACTTTAGGGGATATAATAAAGAATTATGATCAGATAGTTGCTGGTATGAATCATGGATTGAGTAGCAATAATGCAAAGTTCAATGAGGGGCTTGAAAAAATAGTAGAGGAACTGTTTAAGTAGGAGGATTGGGTAATGAACAAGAAAGTCTCTAACAAGATTGTGTATTTGAATTTTATACTTGCTTTTCTTATATTAAATCTGCACTCTGCTTATATGGAACTATTTGATACAAATAATACGGTTTTGGTAATAAACCAGTTTGTTCGCATTGTGTGCAACATGGCAGTTCCTACATTTTTCTTTGTTTCTGCTATGCTGTTTTATCGTTCATGCAAAAGAAAACGATATAAAGAGGTAATCATTGCTAAAACACGAAGTTTGCTAATACCATATCTATGTTGGAATATAATTTGTTTTCCACTGAAGGAAATGAAAAAT
>ERZ779852.715-NODE-715-length-34651-cov-17.627674_pt1 | contig 34651 bp, 37 predicted proteins | sample MGYA00511559_ERZ779852 | MGnify/ENA primary metagenome ERZ779852 (study PRJEB29588, sample SAMEA2157977) | human gut metagenome | biome: human gut; feature: human-associated habitat; material: faeces | place: Denmark | collected 2008/2010 ...
CAATTTCCATATGCACAGCAGTAAATAGTATATACAAGCAAAAATATACTAAAGACTAATCATATGGCACAGGGGCTGTCGTACACAACAAGTACGGCAGCCTCTTATTCATTGAAAAACTAAAACCGCCCCCAAACCTAGTCTGGGAGCGGTTCTTTTTGTGGTAATCCCGGCCACACGTACCCGCAAGGGTGAAATCGAACTGGCGACTTTTCCTCTCGGGTAAGCATGTACGGCAATCTTATTCATTTGGTGATCCCGGCCAGAATCGAACTGGCGACCTACCGCTTAGGAGGCGGTTGCTCTATCCTACTGAGCTACGGAACCATAACAACAGCTCAGGCAGAACTCAAGCCTTTCCACCCAAGCTGTATTAAATATTATACCGCAAAAACAAAATACTGGCAATGAGGAAACAGCAAGTTATGCGTCAGCAAGCTTCTCCTCTTTTTCCTTTGCCAAAAACTCAGCCACAGCAGGCAGATTAGCAAAAATAAACTGCTGCGCTGCCTGCGGATAAAGGTTAATATAATAAATCTCTCCGGTGGCTTGTCTTACACGCTTTTCGGTAACAATACCCAACGCAGAACCCTTTTCTGTCGGAATTTTATTGCACCCATCCTCGGGCAACTGCAGATAACCGGTATTTTCCAACCATCTGCCAAGCTCCACCATAGTAAGATTATGCATTTCCTTATCTGCAAAGGTATCATTAATATATTTTACAAGCTTTGTGATATTGGTAGCTTCAGTCATAGGCTGCAGCCTGCTCAGGTCATCCTGCTCCACAACAAAGCTGCTTTTAACTGCCTTAGGAGTTTTGGGTGCAACCTTAAAGCTCGTGCTCTGCGACACCAGATTCATAATCTTGCCGTAAACAGCAATAACCTCTGCGGCATCGGCAAGCGCCTCCTGTACCTGCGCGCTCTGCACAACCTCCAGCGACAGCTCCTCTTCGGCAAAAGGATGTCTGTTTTGGCTCATACGGTGAATAACATTGTAAGCATTGCGTAATTTGTTGATATCCAGCATCTGCATTTCTCCTATTCTTCACACAATTTTTATAAACAAAAAGGCAGACTCTACTAAATCAAGAGTCTGCCCTAAAACAATCAGAAGTTAATGTGCTTCTGCCAACACCTCAGCGGCAATATCGTCAGCCATTCCCGGAGGCATGCTCCATTCAACACGCACGCCGGTTTTACCCCAAAGACGGGTGAGCGCTACCTGAAACGCCTCCTTACTGGAAAGCGGCTCCAGCGTTATCGTAGCAAAATCACGAATAGTATCACCCTGCGGTACATCCAGGCTCAACGGAGTTGCCAGATACTTCTCGACAGCAGCCTTGGCTTCGGCAACAGCCTCCGGCAAGGTTACTACGGCAGTCTTATCCGCTTCGTTATATTCTACATAGCCATAATGGCAATTATAATTCAAAGTTACAGCATAATTACTCATTTTAATCCCCCTCTGCTCTTGTTACTAATTATAACAACTTAAGCACATAATATCAATATAAGGATTTAAGTAAGCAATTAAAATATAAGTCTTTTCTAGCTCGTAATCCTTGATAAATATGATGCGGCACTATTATCTGCGGCTGAATACAGGCTGCAGACGTTTTTCCATCGGCAGCTTGTCGGCAGTCACCGCCAGCTGCGCCATCTCGTACAAGGTGCTTTGTGCGCTCACAGGCTCCAGCTTGTTGCGTACACGGCGATAGGTACCGTTGGACTGCATCATATGCGCACCCACGTTATCGCGCAGATACAAGTCGAGCAGCGCCTTGATGCGATGGATATGCTCCTCTGTTTCTACCGGGAAGAACAGCTCAACGCGGTCATTAAGGTTACGCGGCATCCAGTCGGCACTGGAAAGATAGAGCTGCTCCTCGCCGCCGTTGGCAAACCAGAAGATACGGCTGTGCTCCAGCTGACGGCCTACAATACTGCGGACCGTAATATTATCGCTGATGCCTTCGATGCCTGTGCGCAGACCGCAGATACCGCGCACAATCAGATCAATATGCACGCCTGCAGCCGAAGCCTCGTACAGCTTCTGGATTACGGGCTGGTCAATCAGCGAATTCATCTTGGCGATGATATGGCCCTCACGACCGGCACGCACCATGGCAATTTCATTATCAATCAGCGCGTAAATTTTCTCGCGCAGTCCCAATGGCGCCATAACCAGCTTATTCCAAACCGGTGGCTCGCTGTAGCCGCTAAGCAGATTGAAGAACGCCGAAGCATCGCTGCCGAACTCGTCATTGGCCGTCATCAGGCCAAGGTCGGTATACAGCTTTGCGGTGCTGTCGTTATAGTTGCCTGTACCCAGATGCAGATAACGCCTGATGCCGTTATCCTCCTTGCGCACGATAAGAATAATTTTGGCATGCGTCTTTAAGCCGACTAAACCGTAGATAACGTGGCAGCCGGCTTTTTCCAGACGACGCGCCCAGAGGATATTGTTTTCCTCATCAAAACGCGCCTTCAGTTCTACCAGTACGGTTACCTGCTTGCCGTTTTCCGCAGCACGCGCCAGCGCAGCAACAATCGGGCTGTTGCCGCTCACACGGTACAGTGTCTGCTTAATTGCCAGCACCTGCGGATCGTCGGCAGCATCACTCACCAGCTTAACTACCGGGTCAAAGCTTTCATAGGGGTGATGCAGCAAAATATCATTTTCACGGATAGCGGCGAACAAATCGCTGTCATCCGGCAGCTCCAGCGGACGCTGTGGCACAAATGGCTCATATAGCCACGGCCACATGCCCTTCATACCGATAAATTTAAAGAAGCAGGTCGGGTCCAAAGGTCCGTTGATTTCATAGACCTCCATCTCTGTAACATCCAGATTTTCCTCGAGGAATTTTTTTATACGATTATTATTCGTTTTGAAGATTTCCAGACGTACAGCAGCGCCGCGCTTACGTTTACGCAGTGATTCCTCAACCTCCTTCATCAGGTCAACGCTGTCATCCTCTTCCAAGTCAAGGTCACTGTCACGCGTTACTCTGAAGGACACCATATCCAGAATATGGCAGCCCTTGAACAAATCGTGGCAATGGCTGGCGATAATATCCTCCAAAAATACGAAGGTACGCTTGCCCTCAGGCTCAACCTCAACAATGCGGTCCAGCACGCTCGGCACCTGAATCAGGCCCATGCTGTGCTCGCCGTCGGCCTTAATCAGCTCAACAGCAAGGTTCAGTGTTTTATTGGCCAAAAACGGGAAGGGACGCGAAGCATCTACCGCCATCGGCGTCAATACCGGGAAAACTACCTCGCTGTAATATTCCTCCAGCCAGTCCTTGCCCAGCTCGCTCAAATCCTTAACGCGGCGGAAATGCAGCTTCACCGCATCCATTTCTGCCATCAGCGCAATCAGCGATTTTGTCTGAGTGCGCACCTGCTCATGCGCTGCCTGCGAAATAGCCACCAGCTGCTCATGCACCGACATGCCGGAAGCATCGCGCTTTTCTACGCCGCTGTCAAAATTGCTCCACAGTCCGGCTACACGCACCATAAAAAATTCATCAAGGTTAGAAGCCGAAATGGCGATAAACTTCAAACGCTCCAGAAGCGGCGTTTCTTTACCCATCGCTTCCTTCAGCACGCGCAGATTAAATTTCAGCCAGCTCAGCTCGCGGTTATAAAAATACTCAGGCTTTGTCAAATCTAATTTTCCCATCACTTATTCACCCGTTCCAAAATCGGTTCAATACCAAAAACTTCCTCAAAGAAATTTGATTTATCATCAAACGTCCAGATTTCCAACGTCAAATCCTCTTTGCTTGCTGCCAGAACCTTCAGCTTATTATCCTTCAGCGTTACACTGCAGCTGTGGATTTTTTGCATATAGCTGCGGTCTAAGGCATCAGCCAGACGCACAATGGCAGCCAGCTTGGCTACAACCGGCACCAGCTCCTTCTCCACCTGCGGAGCAAGCGTATTGGTCTTGTCAAACAGTCTGTTGGCATGATAATACGAGGCCAGCGCTACGATTTTCTTATCCTTCTCGCTCAGGCCGATAATATCCGTAGACATAATCAGCTGATATGTATAGATAGAGTGACTGCGCATACAGATGTATTTGCCTATATCATGCAAAATGCAGGTTGCACGCAAAAGCAGGCGCTCATGCTCACCCATGCCGTAAGCCTTGGCAATCTTATCGAAAATAATCAACGACAGGCGCTCCACCTGCTGGGCATGCTTCTTGTCATACAGATAACGGCTGCCGATGGTATGGAAAAGGCTGATAAGCTCCTGCTCCAGCTCCTTGCGCATTACAGGATTCGTTTTATTGCCGATATGAAGGAGCTGGATGCCGTCGATAAAGCGGTCTGCCGTAATAATAATTTCCTTGGCGGGAATCAGATGCAGCAGCTGTTCATAAAGCAGCACCGTAGGCAGTACAAGCTCCGCAACATTCTCCGGCAGCTTATATACCTGAATCAGCTGCGGCAGGCTCATCTGACGCATGCTGTCGAAAAAGGCATGGAAATCCGCTGCCTTGATGCGATGCACCTTCTGCTGCTCATCCAGCCCCAGCATACGCAGCAAAAGCTCCGTTTCCGTACCCGAAAGCACCAGATAACGCACCTTGCTGTCACCCAGCTCGTTTCTTACCGGGCCGATTGTGCTGCTGAGAAATTCCGTCAGCGCCTTGTTAAAATGCATGCTTTCACGGCGATTGCGCTCAAAGCTTTCCTTAATACGGATAATACCGATGTGGAAATTGCCCTGATAGCAGATTTTTTCGTCGCGCACCAACGTTACGCCCAAGCCGCCGGAGGAAATATCCATCATCAGCATGCCTTCACGCTCGGTAGAAATTTTTTCTGCCTTCAGCGTATTACGGATGGCCACAAATTTGGTATAAATCTCCTTCGGCATATCAACAACATCGACCACAAGGCCGGTTTTGTTATAAATCTGATCCAGCAGAAAAACCTGATTGCTGGCCTCACGCACGGCCGTTGTCGCCTGCATAACATATTCCTCTACACCGTATTCCTTCATCAGGCGCTTGAAGCCTATCAGAATCTCGCAGATTTCGGAAACAAGCGGAAAAGGAATTATTTTATTTTTAAAAGTTGCCTCACCCAAACGGATGCGTCGATTGCAGCATTCGACAACCTTGTACCTTTCGGTATTATGATATTCGGTAATCTGCATACTGAGCATCTCCGAGCCTAGATGAATCGCAGCAAAGGTTGTATAATTTTTACGCTTCATTAGCTAAGCCTCCAAAACAGTATATTATTGATATAATTCGTTTTTCTTAACAAAAATCCTGCGAAGAAATCGAGATTATACATTAATTTAACAAATTAACACGAATTTTACTTTTTTACGCAGGATTTTTTCCGCTTATGGGTAATATAATAAATATATCGTTAAAATAGAATAATCGGAGTTTAGAGGAACACCCCACAAGGAGAAAAGAAAAATGCAACGAATCGCAATTATCGACATCGGCTCCAACTCGGCCCGGCTTGTTATCAGCCATATTTATAAGAATGGTGCTTATAATATGGTCTATAACCAAAAAGAAGCACTGCGCCTGAGTCAGAAGGTCGACGAAAAAAACATGCTTACAGAAGTAGCCTTCAGCAGTACCATCGAAACCATGAAAAGCTTTGCCTATATGTGCAAAATTTATCAGGCTGACAAAACCATTGCCGTTGCTACTGCAGCCATCCGCAACGCTGCCAACGGTGCGGAGCTTGTCGCACGCGTTGCCGAGGAAACAGGCATCCAGCTGCACATCATCTCCGGCAATACCGAAGCCTATATCAGCTATCTTGGCGTTATCAACACCATCAACGTCAAGGACGGCATCATCTTTGACTTGGGCGGCGGCAGTACCGAGCTGATTCTGTTCAAAAACCGTAAAATTTTGGAAAGCGTATCCCTGCCTATCGGCGCAGTCAATACCACCTCCATGTTCAACACACGCAATGTCATGCCAGCCAATGTCTTTAGCGACGTGAGCTTTTTTATCATTAGCCGTCTGGAAAAGTACCCCTGGCTCAAGCAGAACGGACTGCCTCTCATCGGCGTCGGCGGTACCGCGCGTACGGTAGCTAAAATCATCCAGCGTGAAAAGAAATATCCGGCAACCAAAATCCACAATTATTCCTATACCGCGCAAACATATTGCAGCTTCTTCAACAGATTGCGCAACACAAATCTGGAGCAACGCAAAAAAATTTCCGGCCTCAGCAGTGAGCGTAGTGATATCATTTTGGCCGGCATTAGCATTATCAGCTGCCTTTTGGAGGCAACGGGTGCCAAAAAGCTCATCACCTCCGGCTGCGGCCTGCGCGAAGGACTGTTCTTCGATTATTATTCCAAGGAAAACCACGTGCCCATTATAGCGAATGATATCCTTAAAATGAGCAGGGAAAATGTGTTAAACCTATATGAACCCGACCAGCAGCATTCCAGACACATCACCCATTTGGTGTTATCAATGTTTGACGGCTGGAGTGAGCTGCACGGCTTACGCAAAAATTATCGCCGTCTGCTGGAAACCGCTGCACTGCTGCATGACATCGGCATTACGATCAACTTCTACAGTCACGCACGTCATAGTGCCTATATGATTTTAAATGCCAAGCTCTTTGGTCTGACGCACAAAGAGCAGGTCATCACGGCAGCTATCGCCGGCTGGCATAACGGCGTTTCCAAAAACTATTTCAAGGACCGTTTCTACAAGGAACTGCTTAGCGACGCCAACTGGAAAACAATCAACAAGCTGGCACTGCTGCTGGCATTAGCCGAAAGCCTCGATTATACGGAAACCTCCCAGATTCACGTTATTGAACCTGGCATCAACAAAAAGACTGCTACCTTAAAGCTCTATGCTCAAGGTATTCCCAGTATCGAAATGCATCAGATTCAGGAGCATCTGTCATGGTTCAAGAAGACCTTCGGCGTAGAGCTGAAGGTGCAGCTGGCGACAGCAGAAGAAGAATAAAGCAAAGCAGCCTCAGTATACGCATGCGTATGCCAAGGCTGCTGTTTTTATTTTGCTCCATATTTTTCTGTTTCTTCCTGAATATAATGTGTTGTAAAAACAGGCATAAATCCGCCGCCTTCTTTTTTGACATACTCGCGCAAAATATTTTGCCAAGCACGCTTAGCATACAGAAAACGAATGACATAAACAGCACTTTCATCTTCGCGCACGACATAAAACAGCAGATAAGTTTTCACAGGCACGAAGCGGATTCCCCACGCACGCAAAAATGCGTCGTTACATAAGGGATAACGAGTCGGAAAAGAAGCAAGGCTATCTCCTTCGCCGAAAAAATTCTCTACTATACGATCTGACGCAGAGATATTACACAACTTGAGCTTTATATAACTAGCGACAGCATCTAAATCTGCCAATGCTTTTTGCGTATAAATTATCTTGTACGTCATCATATATTTGCTCCAGGATATTTCTTTCTGAACATCTCTTTAGCATCTTCTGCAGAAACTACTCTCCCCGCCTCAATATCATCTAAACCTTGTTTCAACGCACCATACAACTCAAACCTTGCTGTAATCTCCTCGTAGGCTTCAATGCTCATGACAGCCAAATCACCCTTGCCGTTTTTGGTAATAAAAACCGGCTCCTTATACTGATGGCAGAAATTAGAAATCTCGTTATAGTTGTTGCGCAAATCTGCGCTGGAAGTAATTTTCGGCATAATCGCACCTCCTTTTTTATATATAAATTATACCTTAATTCGGCTATCTGGTCAAATTTCATTGAAAAAGACCTGCACGTTTTGCACATGCAGGTCTTTAATTATATATACCTTTTTATTTTACCGCAGCCTTCAGAATACCATGTACCATCAACGCGGTATTATACAAATCCTCTTCCTTAATGTATTCGTCAACAGTATGCACATGAGCCATGCCAGTGCCCAAAATTACGCTAGGCAGTCCGTAAGCATTCAGGAAGTTGGCATCACTGCCGCCGCCGGTAACCGTAATATCCGGAGTAAAGCCATGCATTGCGCAGGCAGCCTTTGCCAGTGCTACAACATCGCTGTTCTCGGCAACAGCAAAGGAATCATACTTGTTATCCACAAAAACCTCTGCCTTAGCGCCATATTTTTCAGCACTGGTTGCAATGGTTTCTACGATTTCCTTGCAGATAGCTTCCAGCTTTTCCTTATTACGGCTGCGCGCATCGCCCTCAATGGTTACCAGATCAGGCACAATATTGGTTGCCTTACCGCCGCCGATAATGCCGATATTACAGGTTGTTTCCTCATCAATACGGCCATAGCGTTTAACATCGGCAAGAGCCTTGGCAGCAATCATAATGGAGTTAATGCCCTTTTCCGGCTCCAGTCCGCCATGCGCGGTTCTGCCGATAATGTCGATTTTATATTTCTTCTGGCCGGGAGCGCCGACAACAATCTCGCCCGGTGCGCCTTCGCCGTCCAGTGCATAGCCAACGTCCGCACGCAGCTTGGAGCGGTCGAGGCAACGGGAGCCGTTAACGCCGCCCTCCTCGCAAACAGTGAAGAGAATCTGGATATCGCCATGCGGAGCGCCTTCCTCCAGCAACATGCGAATACCCTCTAAAATACCCTCAACGCCGGATTTATCGTCACCGCCGAGAATAGTGGTGCCGTCGCTGTATAAAACGCCGTCCTTTTGGATAACGGTAGTGCCGCCGCAGGGCTCAACACCGTCCATATGTGCAGAAAGCAGCACGCGTACCGCACTTTCAACTCCTGCGCTGGCAGGCAAAAATGCCCACATATTACCACAGTTGCCACCCAGCTTTTCACCGGCGTCATCCTCTTCCACCGTAAAGCCGAGAGCCTCTAATTTGCCTTTGAGCAGTTCGAATACCGGACGCTCCTGCAGACTGTGACAAGGCAGAGCAACAATTTCCTTAAATTCTGCGAGCATACGCTCCTTATTTACTTGCGTCATGTATATCTTCCTTTCTATGATATAAATTAAGCTCAGCGTGCCTAAAGGGGCAGCAAATCCGCTAAACTTTTATTCCTTAAATTATTCCTGTATGTTCCAGCAAAATTTTGACACCGATAAAAATCAGCACCAAGCCACCGGCAACATCAGCTCTTTTGCCGGCCATAGCTCCAAGCTTAAAGCCTGCCAGACCGCCAAAGGCTGCGATAGCAAAGGTCACCACACCAATCAGTATGGAAGCGGACCAGATATCGGTATTCAAAAAGGCCAGGCTGATACCTACTGCCAGAGCGTCAATACTGGTGGCAATCGCCAGCACCGCCATCTCCTTCACGCTATAATCTTTTTTGACATGGCAGGCCTCGTTTGCTTCACGAATCATGTTGATTCCCAGATAAAGCAATAAGAAAAAGGCAAGCCAATGGTCATATTCCGTAATATAATCACGAAACGATACAGCGCCGAAATAGCCTATCACAGGCATCAAAAACTGAAATGCTCCGAACCAGCTGCCGAAGCGCAAAGCTCCGCGCAGTCTGTTATCCGGTATCAGCACCATACTGCCGCAAACGGAAACGGCAAAGGCATCCATCGCCAGGCCAACCGCCAACAGCAACAGTTCTGCTAAACCCATATTTTCATTCCCTCACTCACTACAAATAACCTTATTCTTTTTCTTCCTTATGCAACAGCTGCAGCAATCGTTTATGATCCTTGCTTATCTTAATTACACGGAATACGCTTGTCATAAGCATCATCCCCAAGGCAATAGCACTGGCATCCATGCCGGTGGTTATAAGTATGTTCATACCCGTGTCGTAATTATTTTCTATAATCGCTGCCATACCGCGATACATGCCAAGTCCCGGCACAATCGGGATAATACCCGGTATAACAAAAATGGTTACCGGCTGCTTAAACATGCGTGCCGCCAGTTCGCTCAAAAGTGAAAGCGCAACCGTGGCAAAAAACATGGCATAAAAAGAATCATACGCCATATCCTTGCGGATGTAGCAATAAACTACCCAGCCTACAGCACCGATAAAGCCGCTGACAGGCAAACTTTTACGCGGTGCCTGAAACAGAATACCGAAGGCAGCAGTAGCAATAAATGCAAAGCCAAAGGCTGTAAAATAATTTATGCCCACAGCTTCCACCCCCAGTGATACCATACAAGCAGGCTAAATGCCAGGCCAATCGCAATGGATGTAGCGAAAAGCATCGCCTCGGCGATACGCGAATTACCGGAAATCAAATCGCCGGCCATATAATCGCGCAGGCCGTTGGTAAAAGCTACGCCCGGCAGGAACGGCATCAGTGCACCTACGATGATGTTGGTACGTGTACATTCGCCGTCCATCTCACAGCAAAAAATAGCCAAAGCACCGATTGCCGCACCGGAAAGCGCATTCTCCCAAAAGGCACTGGGACGATAACCGCCCAGCTGCTTCAACAGCACCATTGAAAGACCGCCGGTAATAAAGGCCGCAATAAAGTCATGGCCGTTGCCTCCCAACATCGCCGAAAAGGCTGCCGAGCTTATTGCCGAAGCCATGCAGACACGCCATTTGCCGTATGGCGGAGCCTTATGACGCAGCTCATCCAGATACACCAGCGTTTTTTCATAATTCAGCGGCCAGCGTTTCAGATTATAGGAAAAATCGTTCACCGCGCTGATGACGCTCAAATTGGTGCTGCGATAACGAATACGGCTGATAATCGTCGCACCTTCGCTTTCCTCATCGCCTAAAATAATAACCGTCGGCGTAACAAAAACATGAATATCATGATAGCCGTGCGTATGGCAGAAGCGGGAAATAGTGTCCTCTACTCTGGAGGTTTCCGCACCGTTTTTCAAAAGTGCCTTGCCCATGCCAAGAGCAATATGCAAGGTCTGCTCACGGCTTAAAGGAACAGCTTCCAATTCCATTACATCTCACCGCCTAACAGCTGCGCTACTGCCGCACGGAAGCGGTTGGCACCGCCCATAGACGGATGCGGCACAGCCATACATTCAACGCCGTAACGTGACAGCGTTGTCGCCGCCTTCTGACCGATAGCGACAATCTTCATCCCCGGACGCAGCTCCAGCAGCATCCGCGCGTACTCAATGCCTACATCAAGCTCGCTCGGTGAGGGCGTACGGTTAGTCAGCAGATTGCCTGCTTTATACGGATGAAACGGAAAAATATTCCAAAGAATAACATCAAAGGACGCAAGGCCATGACTGTTCAGCGCATTCCAGACAACAGTATCCGTGGGCTCGTTAAAGCCCTTCAGGCGCTGCGTATTGTTCAGCATTGCGCTGCTTGCGTCACTCGTGCGGCGGTAATCCCATTCGCCCAGCACACTTTTCGGCTCTACATCAGGATGATGCCCCAGCAGAATACGCTCCGAAGTAATAGCAATACCGCTGAAATGACCGCCCTGATAGCCCAAGGCCTCGGCAATAAACAAATAATGTGCATCCGCGCGCAGCTCCAGATAACGGCGCAGATTGGCACTGCGGATAACAGGAGCCTGCGGGCCTATATCACAGCTTGTATCAAAATCACGCCAGGGGTTAAAAACCTGCTCGCTGTGATAGCTCTGTAATTTATCAAGAAAAGTATTAATCTCCATAATTCCCTCCATGCATTATTATACCGCATAGAGGCAAGTCGTAGCAATAAAAATGGATGCGAAGCAAAAGTTCCGCATCCATTTTATACTTTTAAAAATATAAGATTTTAGAACAGCAGCAGAATCATGCCTACAACCAGCGCCAGGGTAATACCCAGAGCATTACGCTTGCAAACCTCCATCGGGTCTACACCGGCAATGCCTGCGCAGATAATAGTAGCGCCGGCAATCGGGGAAATAGTACGGCCGAGAGTACCGCCCAAAGCTGCAATAGAGCCCATGTTCATGGTTTCCAGACCAAACTGTGCCGCATGCGGAGTAACTGCTTCGTTAAACGCAACAGTTGCAGCGTCACCGGAACCGGAAATAAGTGCCAGCACAAACGGACCGAAGGTAGCAGCAATTTTAACAATACCGGTAGAATTCAGCATCCAGTTAATCAGCGCCTTAATCAGTCCCAAAGCATTCAGGCCTGCTACGAAAACACCTACGGAAATAATAATACCGATGATATTAGCATAAGCATCGCCCATGCCGTCAAAGAAGCTCTTGGTCAGCTCAACAGGATTTTTACGGGTTACTGCCAAAGACAGGATTGCACCGATAACCATAGCGTGGGGTACGCCCATTTTCAGTACAGGCACCAGTTTAGTGCTGCCCAACAGCAGAATGATAACCGGAACCAGCGGCATGATAGCGAAAAGCGGATTGATGCCGAAGTTCTCGTCAACACCGGCTTCACCTTCCGGAACAAAGCCTCTGTTTTCCTTCAGCACAACTGCGAGAACAGTCAGTACAGCTGCAGCAATGATTACGCCGACCACAGTTGCCAGCATATGGTTGGCAATTACATCAGTAACCTGTACGCCTGCCAGCTTAGCGATAACGGCGTTATGTACCAGACCGGGGTTCAGCATACTGCCATAGGTACCGGATTTAACGGCAGCAGCAGCCATTGCCGGATGAATGCCTGCGGACATCATAATCGGAATAAAAATTACACCTACCGCAGCACTGCAGCCTGCAGCACTGGGGATAGCAATATTAACAACAAAGGTTGCCAGCGTAGCGCCGGGAATGAGCAAAAAGCCCATTTTTTTCAAAACCTTACCGATAGCGACAACCAAATGCTTGTCGCAGCCGGTATACTTCATGCACCAGGCAAAGCCCATGCAGGAACAAACAGAAGTAATCAGACCGGCATTAGTCATACTCTTGGCAAAAGCATCAAGAGAAGCCATCGGGTTGCCGGCAATGCAGCACATCAGAATACCAGCGGCAATCAATACCATTCTGGATTCATGTCGTTTCAACAAAAGATAAATTACACCGATAACAACGAGTGCACCTATTATCAGAAACATCTTCATTCCCTCCATAAAATTATTTTTTTGCATTAATATTATATGTGATAGAACTGCTTTTGAAAAGTGTATTATCAATTGTATACATAATACTTGCTTTTTTCAGCTAAGTTTATATAGCAAAAGTATAAATACCGTCCCACATCTCTGCGGAACGGTATTTTTTAATAACTTTATTGGTGCCACAAGCCATAATAATGAATAATATAGTTTGTTAAAGCATCCTCATATTCTGTATCCGGTACAGGCTTATCCATCTGATCGACCAAATGACGCTCATCCGACCAGTAGAACGCCTTACCGCCAAAGTAGCCTAAGGCATAGGGAATATCCGTAGGCTGCAGAAGATTGCGGCCCATGAATTTTTCCGGCACGTCGATGCCTAGAAGATATAAAAGCGTCGGTGCCAGATCAATCTGCGAAGCATATTCATTGGTGCGCAGATTATTGAGCGGTGCCATGTTCTTCGACACAAAAATCAGCGGAATCGGTGCAATGCTCTGCTTATCATCAGCCTTGGTAACGAGCTTTGTGTACTCGCCGCCGCTGTGCGGATTATGGTCACTCGTAATGATGAACAGCGTTCTGTCATCCATCAGGCCACGCTTCTGTGCTTCCTTAAAGAAATGCTCCAACGTTTTATCAACCCAATAAACGCCGCGCACTGTAATAAACTGATTGCTGCGCACATTGTCCGGCATTTCGTTCCAGCTGAAGCCTGTATAAGGATAAGGCTGATGCATATCCAGGGTTTTAGTAACCATCACCAGACGGTCATTCTTCGCTTTGGCTTTTTCCAGCAGCTTCAGTGTTTCCTCATACATTACGTCATTATGGAAGCCCCAGCCGCTGGCACCGGTATAGCCCTGTTTTTCCAGATATTCCTTGGCATAGTATTCGTTCATTCCGAACTGCGTCGGATATTCGCGCAGCTCGTTTGCATAATACTGGCTGGAAGCATTCATGAAAATGCCGCGCATTCCCTGCGCCTGTACACTGCGGAACAGCGAGGGCGTATTTTTACCGGGAAGATCCTTATCCATAATCAGATGCGAACGGAATGTAGCATTCAGGCCCTGCGTTGTCGGCACGGCAGAGGAATAATACCTGTTCATATGCGGATAACGGATAACAAGACTATTCAAAAACGGAGTAGCTTCTTCGGGAATATCATGGTTATAGTAGTTGATGTAATCACGGTGCATGGATTCCAGAATCAGCAGAACAACTCTGTCATACTGCGGTTTGATTTTGGCAATCTTTGCTTTAGGCTCATCAATGCCCATTTCCGTCAGACGTGTTTTATCCTTGGCAGTCAGCTCGCGCTGCTCCACATGCTTGCCGCCGGCAATTTTATCCGTATCAAAAATTGCCTTGCTGACAAAGTTCACATTAACAGGAACGGAAAGCATATTGCGATAGTTCATGCGCGTCTTTTCGTTCTCTACCTCAGCGTACATACCGATAACATTTTCCACGCCGTACATGCCGGCATAGCCAAGCAATCTGTCGGTAAGGTTCAAGCCCAAGGTGAACATGGCCACACAAAGCAACGACCAGGCAAAGTTCGGCTTACGCTTTTGCGGTTTCGGTACATAAAACAGCAGTAAAATCACCACAATGCTGATAACGATACCGGCAATCATCGTGTTGCTCATCGTCGCAAAAATACCTTTAACAGCATAGATATTCAGGTTCTGGAAGAGAACGCTCTCCACGTGCATGGAGGTCTGCCAAAAGTAAAAACCGTCAAAGACCAGCGCTAAAGCGGAAAATACATAAACAGCAAAATAAAGGATTTTCATCCCGATGTTGGGCCATTTATGGTAGCACATTGCCATCAGCAGCACTGCAAAAATGTTATTGTTAATACCGGCAAGCACGGACAGGCTTGTCTGCAAACCTTTATCAAGACTAAGCTGGTTTACCATAAAAAAGGCTTCGCCCAGATAAAGAATACCGATAACAATAACGGGAAAATAGCGCTGCAATCTGTCCGGCACACGCTTACGCCGGTAATACAGTACATATGCTATCTCTGCCAAAACGCTGTCACGCAATACATGATCAAAAATCTGAAAGCCAAACTCATTCAGCGGAAAGGGGTGCGTTCCGCCGAAGCTTTGCCAGGCAAAAAATCCTTCTACTATGCAGGCCGCGATAATAAAAATCAGCCAGCCCATTTTTCTGCTTATCCTATTCACCTTACACCATTTCCTTGCTTACGCCAAAAACTTAATCGGCTCGGACTCCATCTCAATTAAAAGCGGAGCAGTTGTTACAGCATCTCCGTCAAGCTCTGCTGCAAAATTCTCTTCATTGCAGCGTATTTCCATTTTTTTCGCTGCACGGATAATAATATCATTATCCAGCGTCAGCGCCTCCATAGCAATGCAGGCCGCATAACGTATAAAATCCCCGCGCTTATCACCGGTAAACAGCGCCGCATGTAAAAGAGGTGACGAAAGCGACGCACCGTTAAAGAGGTTGTAACGTCCGGCATAATAGCGGCTCTTGCCTACAATAACAGAAGTTGCATCATACCACTCGGCTTCATCATCAAAACGCACCTGAAAGCGGTAACGCCAGTTGTTAAACAGAAATTCCTTACGCATAATCTCTGTTCCCTGCCAAACATAAGCAAGCTTGTTGAGCAGCTTTTTCTCCTTTTCGGTCACCTTGTCTACTACAAGGGAATCAAAGCCTATACCGGCAACCGTCAAAAAGACGTTGCCGTTGGCGCGTCCCAGATAAACAGGCACCTCTATACCTTTGGATACTCGTTTAAACCACTTATGCGGGTCCGCCTTCAGCAGCAGCTCCTTAGCCACCAGATTTACCGTACCGGCAGGAAAAACGCTGATGTAAGGCACATACTTGCGATTAGCCAGCTGTTCAATCATCGCTCTGATTGTGCCGTCACCGCCGGCAATTATCACCCAGTCAACCTTTTCCTCAACTATTTCCGCAGCAATCTGCGGTATCTGGTCAAAGAAGCGGATATCTCGCATTTCTGCATTTTTAGGTCCTACTAATTCCTTCACCAGCTTATAGGTTTCATTCACCTTAGCCATCATACTGGCAAAAAGCTGCTTACCGGAATTACGGTTATACAAAAGCACAACCTTTTTAAATTTTTTTACGTCTACATATTCTCCAGGCATATCTAACTCCTAAAAATCCATTTTTTACGTGAGATATAGTTCCATACAACAACAATACAGCTTGTCAGCACCTTAGACAGCATCGGCTGCCAGTCAAGCAGGCTGACAAAAATATACATCAGCAGCAGGTTAAACGCCAAGCCTATACAGCTTACCAAAAACACCAGGCTAAGCTCCTTGCCGCGTTTGTAACGGCTGCCGCTGTCAAAAACCAAAACATTGCCCAAGAAATAATGATACAGTGTTGCCAAACAAAAGGATAAGGCTGTTGCCAGCATAGTCAGCAAGGTCAGGCTCAGCCCGGTTAAAAGATAGTGGAAGAAAATGTAGAACAAGGCCCACTCCACCAAGGCCGCCGTGCCGCCGACAAACAGATACAGCAAGAGCTTAATCAGCTCGCTGTCCGTATAATCAACACCAAATAATATTTTCCTGCGCATAGCGTACTCCAGTCATAGTATAATAGCTTATTATATCATCTTTAAGCGAAGTTTTCAAAGCTTTCCAGTAGAAGATACCGATGGTGACGTATTTATATATTTAGATAATTGTTGAAAAAAGATACACTGCCCGCTCCTTTTGTATAGCAGCATGACGCAGTAAAAAGCGTAACCATCATCGAATTCAAAGATGGCAAGCAGGCTTACCGTACAACAGTAAAGCCCTGATTCCCCTCTCAATATCGGTCTTCCCAGCCGATTTGTGGAAAAAGTTAGGCTATCATACACTCTAGTGATAGCCTCCACTTTTTATTTCAGATATTTCATATAGAAAGCTTCTATTTTATCAAAGGAACTTACATCAATCTTGCAGTACAAATCCGATGCACAACACCAGAAATAATCACCAGCTCCTTATTGTCTCCTTGTAGCTTTTTAATGGCATCTGAATTTAACTCAAAACCAAGAATAAAGATTGTAAAAATAGAGCGATGCTTTCGCACCGCTCTAAAAAATTTATAAAAATTTATTCTTAAAAGCTGTATTTTACTTCTTTATCCAGCACTACACCAGTTTCCGGATTAACATTCATCTCACCACGCAAACCAGATGCACTGAATTTCACTTCATATTCATATAATCCATGTTCTCTGTCCAATTTCAGTTCATAAATCGACACGTCACCAACTTCTTTGGCAACAATTGCTTTTACATCATCTTTGGACAAGATGACATTAGCGCTACCACCCAACGCTTTTCTTTCCATATTGTATTCTTTGATTTTACCATTTACCTGATATACATCAATTTCATATTTTGTCTGAGTAGCAGTATCAAAAAACTTCACTTCATAATATGGTTGCAGTTTTTGCAGTTCTGCTTCAGTATGCAGGTAAGTACTACCTGTTGGAACTTGCTTTTGCGCAATTGCACGAGCTTCTTCCGCACTAATCAGATTAGCAGCAAATGCTGTAGCAGAAATTGCCAAAACAGTCAGCGCGCCAGTAATAATAGCTGTTAATTTTTTCATGAGATAAACCTCCTTCAATGTGAAAAGTTAAACCATATTTAAAGTATACTAAATTTCTAGGATTTGTATTGTGAAGTCTTTGTGACTTCTTTAGAAGTTCCAACGCACGCCAGCGTGAAAATCCCAGTTCTTATTATACTCGCCGCCGACTGCACGCTCGATGTCAAAGTACGCATAGCTATCTTTGCCAGTTTTTACGCTCAAGCCTGCACCATAATTGACGCTTACGTTTTCTCTAAGTAATAAACTAAGGAAAGCTTAATTTCTTGTATTATCCAAAGAAGCTTTTTCTCTTGCTGGATTTACAGTTACCTTAATTAGTGCTCTATACTAAAATTTACTTTAAAATCGCTTTGCTGCGTACTCAAAATATCTAGTCCCTGTTCAACGTGTCCCAAATAAATCAAATCATCCGTATATCTGAAATCCTTATAAAACACACTTATATTACCACATGGAACATAAACACACACATCTCCGGCCTTCGGAGCATGCCCTCGTGGCGCTCCGTCCCCGGTAAGCTTATTTTTAAAATAGCCAATCTTTTCGGTATGATTAAAATCATTCAGGTTTATCCCTGCGGGAAGCATATCAATTAAACGCTTCGCTGCCGCATTATCCGCAAGTACAACAATAATATTTTTACCATCAACCTGCAGCTTCAGCTTGGTTCCTTGCGCTGCAGACTGTGACTGCTGCGTTTTATTTTGAGCAGACTGCACTTTCGGTGCAGGATTCTGAGCTGCTTTACTATCAGGTGCATCCGCACCGGCGCAGCCGCTCATAAGCAATGTTACAGCTAAAGCTGTAGAAGCCAATAATTTTTTCATAGTAAACCTCCTTGCAGACATCATTATGTAAAACAGGATTTACCCTTCACCGATAATTATACTAACAGCCTAAATATGCGTCCAATACCTATAATAATTACCGTTATATGCTTTTTTTGCATAATCAGCAAGGCTGCGTTATAATAATGCCAAAAATTACAAGCATATCGATAGAAAGGAGCCGTCGCTATGAACTTTCGTATTCTCAACTATTTTCTGACTGTCGCACACGAAAAAAATATCACCAAAGCAGCTGAAGTTCTGCACATCACTCAGCCCACGCTCAGCCGTCAGCTCATGCAGCTTGAAGAAGATTTAGGAACTAAGCTATTTGACCGCAGCCAACATAAATTCGCGCTCACACCCTCCGGGCAGTTTCTCGTACAGCGCGCACAGGAAATTTTAGACATGGTAGAAAAAACTACGCTCGACATCCAAGACCAGGAGCAAAACCTCAGCGGAAGCATTGCCTTCGGCGCAGGTGAGTACTATGCTACACAAACACTGGCACAGCTTATCGGAGCTTTTCAAAGGTAATATCCGGATGTAACCTTTGACCTTTTTACAGCTACGGCAGATACTCTGCTGGAAAAAATGGAAAAAGGGCTTATCGATATCGCTATCCTGCAGGCACCTGTCGATACAACAAATTATGACTATATTCATTTACAGAAAAAGGAAATTTGGGGTATTCTCATGCGCAAGGAGGCTCCTCTGGCAACAAGAAAAGCCATTAAAGCCTGTGAGCTTTGCGGCCTGCCTGTTATTTTACCTGTACGCCTGCAAGTACGCAGTGAAATCTTTAATTGGCTCAGCGGCGATATTGCCAAAATACACTTTGTTGGCAACTGTAACCTGCTTGCCAATACAGCCGTACTCGTAGAACAGAATAACTATTACGCTATAACCATCAGGCCGCCGCTAATGAATGAAAACCGCTTTGTATTCCGTCCTTTGCAGCCGGCACTAAGCGGCGATATTCTGCTTGTATGGCGACGCGACAGACAGCAGAGCCATACTCTGAAAAAATTCATTGATTTTGCAAAATGCTTTTTAAGCATAGAATAGCTTTACAAGATAAGTATTAGACATGTAAATAAGAATCATTATAATTTTAGGCAGATAGCAATTTGTTATCTGCCTTTTTGATTGTTATTTTTTGATGAGGAAAACTTATGAACAGACATGATTTTATCAGGCTCGCTGTCGCAGGCTTCGGCACCATGCTTGCCAGCGGCGCAGCTATCAACTTTCTGTCTAACAAAAATACGCCTGAAGCGAATGTGCCTGCCGCTGAAGCAGCACAGCAGCCAACACCAAACGGCAAACAGCGCATCGTTGTCATTACGAGCAGTCCGCATAGAAACGGCATGACCAGCGTGCTAGCAGAACAATTTATCAAAGGCACAGAAGCCAAGGGACACAGCGTCTTTCGCTTCGACGCAGCGTTTCATAATATTCATGGCTGCCTGGTCTGCGATGCCTGCGGCATGAACGGGCTCTGCGTGCAGAAGGAGGACATTGAAAATGATTTGATTATGCGCCTCGTTAATGCTGATTTAATCGCGCTCATCACTCCCGTTTATTATTGGCACGTCAGCGCGCAACTCAAGACCTGCATTGATAGATTTTACGCACGCACAGGACGTATCAGCGGCAAGCAGAGCGTTCTGCTCGCAACAGCAGGCAGCGACGTTCCCTGAGCTATGGACTGCCACACTCTCAGGCTATATGCGCTGGCAGAGCCGTGGCACTTTGCTCGCCACTAACTGCAAAACCCGCAAGGATATTTTGAAAACCACCTATCCGCAGGCTGCCTATGATTTAGGTCACAGCTTATAAAAAACTCTTGACCGATAGCAACAATCGCAAGCTATAATTTACTTGACTTGGAGTTATCTCCAAGTCATAAACTAAAAACGAAGGAAACGCTATGCAAAACCTAACTTACAATCTCAAACGCACTGTCGGTTATATCGTCGGCTTCATACTTTTCTACGAGCCGTTCATGTTCTTCAACCAAATAGCAAGTACTTTCATCACCGACACAAGCTTCAGCTCGATTCACGTTCCCTGTGCACGTATTCCGCTTGCGAACATCGTCACAGGCGAATGGCTTGCGACAAGCACGATTTCACTAATCTTTTGCCTGCTACTCGCCGTAACCTCGCTGTGGTTCGGTCCGCTCTTTTGCGGCAAGCTTTGCCCTACCGGTGCCTTCAGTGAACTGCTTGGCAGCCTGCTGCCTGACAAATATAAAATAGACTGGGTAAAGCTCGTGCCCGTGCTGCCGCTACGTTATGGTTTTCTCATCGGTTTTCTTTTTTCCATCTGGCTGGGCTTTGGCATTCCCTGCACCTATTGCAATTATTATTCTTTCGAGATTTTTATCAACTTGTTTCTCACAGAATATTTCTTAAACACGCTCTCCTCGCTCATCGCCACGTTCTTTTTAGCGAATGTCTTCTTAGGGCTTTTCACCAAAGGTGGACGCGGATATTGCCTGTTTATCTGTCCTGTTGGCACATATAATTCCTTGTTTCACATTTTTGGACGTTTTGTTCCCGGTGCTTTCGCCATGCAGGTGCGCAAAAACGCCTGCATCGGCTGCACCAAATGCGCGCAAAACTGCCCCATGCGTGCGATAACCATGCACGAACGCCAAGCAACGATTGACAGACGACTTTGCATCATCTGCGGCAAGTGCGCGCACGTCTGTCCGAAACAAGCTATCTGCTATCAAAGCAATCTGGCGAAGGAGAAAGAGTAAGATGAGCACAACTGATAAAGCACTTCATGACAACAAATTATCTCAGCTCGTTCTCGGCGGCGGTGCTGCTGCCAGCATCCTCCTGCCCCAGGCTGTTACGAAGGCTATGCCACAGCTTTTCGCCGGCATTGCGCCCGTCACGGCACAGACGCTGCCCTATTGCACAGGCGTGTGCGGCAGCTGCGGTGGAAGCTGCGTGGGGAGCGTGGGCGTTATGGCTTTTCTTGCTATCTTAGCTAAATATAAACATCAATCATACAAGGAGGATTCAATATGAACAGACGCGACTTTTTAAAACTCGCAGGCGTTAGCCTTCTGAGCCTTGCAGCATTAACTATGGGCTGCGGTTCGTTCAACGCTGCTAAAGCAGACGCACCTGCGCCTAAAGTAAAACAATCCACTAGTGAAGGAGCATCACAAAACATGAATAATGGTAAAAAAATCTTAGTAGCCTATTTTTCCTGGAGCGGCAACACCAAAGCTGTTGCTGAAGAAATCCATAAACAGGTCGGCGGCGACATCGTAGAAATCGTGCCCGCAACTCCGTACTCCGAAACCTATAGCGTCACCGTCGCCAAAGCCAAAGCAGAACAGGCAGCCAACGCCCGTCCTGCCATCAGCACAAAAATTGCTGATTTCGACAAATACGACGTTGTTTTCCTTGGTTATCCCAACTGGTGGGGCAGCTTCCCCATGCCTGTTGCCACCTTCGTAGAAACCTATAAATTGGACGGCAAAACCGTTGCTCCCTTCTTCACCCACGGCGGCGGTGGCGAACAGCGCTGCCTAAGCGATTTGCAGAAGCTGACACCTAATGCCAAATTCACCCAAGATCTTGTTCTCTCCGGCAGCAGCTCCAAGAACGCCCAAGGTCAAATCAAAAGCTGGCTTGACAGCTTGCAATTCTAATTTTTAAAGGAGCGATAACAATGACAGAAGAAAAATTTTTCACCATATTCCCAACAGGCCCTAAAAACGATGCTTATGCAAAATATTTCGTAGGCCAAAGCTATCTTAACATGCTTTCTCTCGACCAGGTTGTCATCGGCAACGTAACTTTCGAGCCAGGCTGCCGCAACAATTGGCACATCCACCACGCCGATAAAGGCGGCGGGCAGATTCTGCTTGTCACCGGCGGTCGTGGCTACTACCAGGAATGGGGCAAGCCTGCCCGTGAGCTGCATGCCGGTGATGTAGTCAAAATCCCCGCCGGAGTTAAGCATTGGCACGGTGCCGCCCCCACCAGCTGGTTTGCGCACCTCGCCATCGAGGTTCCGGGCGAAAACACCAAAAGCGAATGGTGCGAGCCTGTGGATGCAGAGGAATATAATAAGCTGAAATAAACCCGCTGTCACCTTCAGTGATATCTTCCCTTACAGACAGACAAGTCGCTCAACACTAATTTACTGAAATGAGAATCACCAATGAAAGACATCTCAAAAATTATACTCACTGCATTTCTTTCATGCACTTTACTTTTAGGAGGCACCACCGCTATGGCACAAACACGTGAAACAGCAGCAAATACTGCTGCTCAAAGCTTGTTCACCAAAAATGATCCTACTGATATTAAAAACGAACCGGAGCTTTCCGCTATCAGCAAAAAGTTTATCTATCACGATATCAATAAGCAGATTAAGCTCAGTACCGCCAAACAGGAGCTGCTGACGCTCGTTGTTCTCACTGCCAACAACACACCGGAGGATATTCCTGCCCACGTCGAAGGCGCTCTCAGAGCAGGTGCAACGCCGGAGCAGGTACACGAAAGCATTTTCCATTGCACGCCATACGTTGGTCTGCCAAAGGTAAAAACAGCACTGGAACGCTTTGACCAGGTTATGGAAATGCTCAAAATCAAGCCCTGCGCTCCTGCCGGAACAACTACCGATCAAACACGCCACGAAGCAGGCCTCGCCGTACAGCGCGCCATCTTCGGCGCAGAGAACATTGATAAGATGAACGCGAGTGCCCCTGCTGACCAAAAGCATATTAATGATTACCTCAGTGCCAACTGCTTTGGCGACTACTACACACGCAAAGTGCTCGACGTCAAAGAGCGTGAACTGATCACATTTACAGCAATCGTTACTCTCGGCGGATGCGAACCACAGGCCAAGGCACACGCCGCTGCCAATATCTCCGTCGGCAACTCCCGTCAGGATTTGCTGGATGCGCTCACCATTGCCCTGCCCTACATCGGCTATCCGCGCACCTTAAACGGACTTAGCTGTGTAAACGCTATCGCGCCAAGCAAGTAAGCTGCCAAAAATTTATATTACCATTAACACAAACTTCCATTTTCCTCTTGACTTAGAGTATACTTCAGGTATTAAAATATAAGTAACCAAATTATAGGAGGTAGTTGAAATTGACACAAGAATTTGCACAAGCCCCTGTAGTAGGCTGCAAAAGAGTTGCCAAAACCGATAACGCAGGCTCTCATGCCAAAGTATATTTCACCAAGCACATTGATGCCGAGCATCTCATCAAATTATACGATTTAATCAACGAAAGCATTTACGGCAAGATTGCCATCAAACTGCACACCGGCGAAAAGCACGGCCCCAACATTCTGCCGCGCGAGCTGGTGAAAGCGCTGCAGCAGCAAATCCCTGACAGCACCATCGTAGAAACTAACACTCTTTATCAGGGCGACCGCTATACCACCGAAGAACATCTCGACACCTTAAAGGTTAACGGCTGGACCTTCTGCCCTGTCGACATCATGGATGCAGAGGGCACCGTTAATCTGCCTGTACGCCACGGTAAGCATTTCAAAGAGGTTTCCATGGGCAAAAACATCGTCAACTACGATTCCATGCTCGTTTTAACGCACTTCAAGGGCCACGCTATGGGAGGCTTCGGAGGTTCCATGAAAAACCTTGCTATCGGCTGCGCTGACGGACGCATCGGCAAAGCACAGGTTCACGGCGTAGATAAGGATAACCTGCCTGCAGACTGGAACGTATGGCCCGGCAAGGAGCTGCTCATGGAAAACATGGCTGAATCTGCCAAGGCTACCATTGATTTCTTCGGCAAGCACATCGTTTACATCAATGTCCTACGCCGCATGTCCGTTGACTGCGACTGCGCCGGCTTAAGCGCAGAAGAGCCGACTATTCCTGATATCGGCATTCTCGCTTCTACCGACATTCTGGCTATCGACCAGGCTTCCGTCGATCTGGTATATGCCAAGGAAAGCAACCATGACCTCGTTGAGCGCATGGAAAGCCGTCACGGCCTGCACCAGCTCACCGCTATGCACGAGCTGAAAATGGGCAATGACAAATATGAACTGATTGAGCTTGATTAACCGTAATTAAAAAGGCTGTCGCACTACGATGATGCGACAGCCTTTTTGCTTATTTGGTTAATTTAACTTCGTCAAACTGCTTGCCATCCGGCAGGAAGGCTTTAAACTCCAAGGTTTTCTCATCGGCTTTCATTGTCATATAGTTGGCAGTTTCCGGTTTCGGCGCTGTTGCCGCATCCCACTCAAAATCGCCCCACAGCTTAGGATAGCGCACACTGCCGGCCACACCTGTCAGAATATAGGTAATACCGCTTCCCTGCGGTGCAGGCGCAAAGTTCTGCAGCGGCACACGGCGGCGATATGTATGCAAATGCGCCGTCAGTACTGCGTCAACCTTGTATTTTTCAAACACCGGCATCAGCCGATAGCTGAAATCAAGAAACTGCGTCTTGCTCTGCGCTCTGCCAGACTCCGGCCCGAAGCCGTAGAGAAAGATATCGCGGTGCATCAGAACAACCTTCCACTGCGCCTTGCTCGCCGCCAAATCCTTTTCCAGCCAAGACAGCTCGTCTGCCAGCAAATCAGGCTGAAAATTTTCCATCTCCGGAAAGTTGGTATCCAACACTACAAAATGCACCGGACCGTAATCAAAGCTGTAAAACTGATTCGGATATTTTGCCAGACCGTTTTGCGGCACATTGAACAAATGCGTATAGCTTGCAGGCAAGTATTCCTTCCACTCCATGTTGTACGCCTCATGGTTGCCGATTACAGGTGCCAGCGGCACAGCATCACTGAACACGCTCACGCTGTTGAACCAGGCGCGCCATTGGCTTGCATCCTGTCCGTTGTCCACCAAATCTCCCATATTCACGTAAAACGCACTCTGCGGATGGCGCTGGTGCGCATCACGCGCCAGCTGCTGCCAGCCGCTGTAATTCTCGCTTTGCGAATCCGGGAAAATTAAGGCAGTAAAGCCTGCGCCGTTTTCCGTCTGCAGCTTGTGCCAACGTCCTTTATTCTGCGCTGTGTTGATGCGATATTCATAAGCACTGCCCGGCACCAGGCCGCTAAGGCGTGCAGTATATTGAATAATACTGTTTTTATCCGTAAAGCTGCTGTCTGTTGCCTGCACTGCCTGTATGTCCTTGTCGTCCTGCAAGCGATACTCCAGTGTATAAGGCTGCTTCACCTCCGCTTCCCACATAATTGTGCGCCCTGTTTGGTTATCTGCAGCGACAAGCTGACGCGGATTGGTAATGGCAACGGCGGTATCACTGCCCTGCACTGCGCTGTCAGCATTTTTAGCACAACCGTTTAAGGCCATTACTGCCAGGCACAATATAAAAAGTAAAAGCTTAATTATCTTGCTCATGCTCTGCTTCCTTTCATGTTGCTTTATTTAAGTATAGCATAACACCTGGAGTACGGTCGAAGTCAAGATTTGTTTGTACATTTTGACTTAAAGTTACAATAATACTATCTTTTTCACTTTACAAAACATTATAGAATTTATTCATGATGTAGTAAAAGATAATTTGTAAAAAGCTTTCAAAAACACTTTCATAAAATGCTATTTTTGATATAATATAAGGTGAAGCTATCGCATGCTGTTATTTTAAACAAGGTATCATAAGGAGGAGACCATATGAGCTTAAAAATAATTACTAAGCGTTGCAAAGGCTGTGGTATTTGTGCGGCCTTCTGCCCGAAAAAAGTTCTGGCAGTCAGCGAAGTCGGCAAAGTCGAAGCCGTTGCTGAAGAAAATTGCATCAAATGCGGACAATGCGAAATGCGTTGCCCCGACTATGCTATCTTTGTAGATAAATAAAAAGGAGTGAGGTAACCCATGTCAAGAATCCTGCTGTTACAAGGTAACCAAGCGGTTGTTGAGGGTGCGATTGCCGCCGGTGTAAAATTTTACGGCGGTTATCCGATCACCCCTTCTACCGAAATTGCTGAACAATTAGCTCTGCGTCTGCCGCAGGTTGGCGGTAAATTTATGCAGACTGAAGACGAAATCGCCGGTCTCGGCACTGTTATCGGTGCATCCATGGCCGGTAAAAAGGCTATGACCGCAACTAGCGGCCCGGGCTTCTCCCTGAAACAGGAAATGCTCGGCCTCGCCTGCAGCGCCGAAATCCCCTGCGTTATCGTTAACGTACAACGTGTAGGCCCTGCTACCGGCCAACCGACCTCCCCCGCTCAGGGCGAGGTTATGCAAACCCGCTGGGGAACCCACGGCGACCACTGGTTGATTACCGTTTCTCCGTCCAGTGTTCCCGAATGCTTTGACCTGACTTTGCGTGCAGTAGCATTGAGCGAAAAATATCGTTGCCCGGTTATTCTCCTGATGGACGAGGTTATCGGCCATATGCGCGAGAAAATCGAGCTTCCCGACAACTATGATGAAATTCCGCAGGCAGAACGCAAGCGCCCGACCTGCGCACCCGAAGATTATCTGGCTTACGGCTGCGAGGAAGGCTCCAAGGTTCCTGCTATAGCAGACTTCGGCAGCGGTTACCGCTGGCACGTATCCGGTCTGGTACACGACGAAACCGGTTTCCCGAAGGGCACCGGTGAAGCAACCCGCACCTCTCAGGACCGTCTGCGCACTAAATTAGAAGATAACTTAGACGACATCGTACAAGTAGAAAACTATCGTATGGAAGATGCCGAATTTGCTGTTGTAGCCTTCGGCGGTGCTGCCCGCACTGCTTATGAAGCAGTTGATATGGCACGCAAGGAAGGCCTGAAGGTTGGCTTCGTCCGCCCGATTACTATCTGGCCGTTTGCCGAAAAGCAAATGCAGGAGCTGGCAGGCAAGGTTAAAGGCATCCTCGTACACGAGCTGAACTGCGGCCAGTACGTTCTGGAAGTTGAACGTGCGGTAGCAGGCAAGGTTCCTGTAAGCCTGTACGCTAAATACGATAACGAATCTGCTACTCCGGCCGAACTGTTAGCTGAAATCAAAAAGGCTATGGCCTAACGGATGAGAGGAGAAAAAACGATGAGTGAAATGGAAAATTTAATCAATAAATATTTCCGCCCGGGCCGTCTGCCTCACATCTGGTGCCCCGGCTGCGGCAACGGCGTTATCACCGGCGCCATTGTAAAAGCAATTGATAAGCAAGGTCTGGCAAAAGACGACGTTGCAGTAATCAGCGGCATCGGCTGCTCCAGCCGTTCCTCCGGTTATCTGGACTTCAACACCGCCAACACTCTGCACGGCCGTGCTCTGCCGATTGCTACCGGTGTAAAAATGGCTAACCCTGCACTGAATGTTATCGTTTGCAGCGGTGACGGTGACTGCACCGCTATCGGCGGCAACCACTTGATTCATGCAGCACGCCGCAATATTGATTTGACTCTGGTTGTTTTCAACAACAGCATTTACGGCATGACCGGCGGTCAATATTCTCCGATGACGCCGATGCATTCCAAAGCAACCACCGCTCCGTACTACACTGTTGAACCGAGCTTCAATCTGCTCGATCTGGCAAAAGCTGCCGGTGCAACCTATGTAGCACGCGCAACCACCTACCATGTTCCCGTACTGGTCGATGTTATCGCTAAAGGCATTGCTCACAAAGGCTTCTCTATCATCGAAGCTGTCAGCGCTTGCCCGATTTCCTTCGGCCGTCAGAACAAGATGGGCGGACCTGCTCAGATGATGGCTTGGCAGCGTGACCATGGCGTTATGAAGGCTGTTTGGGACCGCATGGATGAAGATAAAAAGGCAGAAGCAATCGCTGCCGGCAAATTCCCCATCGGCGTTCTCTACGAAAACAACGACGTTATGGAATACACCAAGGCATATGACCAAATTATTCAACGTGCACAGGAGGGTAAATAATTATGAGACATAGCTTTCGTTTCTCCGGTACCGGTGGTCAGGGCCTGATCACTGCTGGTATTATTTTAGCCGAAGCTGCCCTCTTAGACGACAAGCTGGCTGTACAATCCCAATCCTACGGCCCGGAAGCCCGCGGCGGCTCCTCCAAGGCCGAAGCTATCATCAGTGATGAGCCTATTTATTTCAGCCGTGTTATCTGCCCAGATACTCTGCTGGTAATGAGCCAGGAGGCTGCCAACAAATTCATTGCCGACTGCGATGAGCATACCACCGTTATCACCGATACTCTTTTCGTAACTGATGTTCCCGGCAAGTACGGCAAACGCGTTGACCTGCCTATCACCCATACTGCCAACACTGTTTGCGGCAAGACACTGTTTGCGAACATCGTTGCTCTGGGCGCAGTAGTTGCACTCACCAAATGCGTTTCCAAAGAAGCAATTCTCAAGGCTGTACTGAACCGTGTTCCGAAAGGAACCGAAGAAGCTAATACCAAGGCTCTCGAAGCTGGTATGGCACTGATTGAGAAATAAAATCTAACCTATACAATTAAAGCTGCTGCTTTCGGCATTCACGCCGGAGGCAGCAGCTTTTTAATTTTTAGCTGGCTAATTATGCAAAATGTCATGCAAATGCCACAAACTTACGCTATAATATACAAGTACAATAGGCTTTTAACTTCAAGGAAACGAGGAATCTACTATGAAGATATTAAAAATATTATGTTGTATGGCAGCCGTCTGCCTCACAGCCTTCAGCCTGAGCGGCTGCAGTCTGCAAAAGGCTGATAACAGTCTTGGCAGCGGCACAATCAGCATCCCCACCTATGCGGTCAAGGCTCCGACAGCAGGCAAGCTCATAGGTCTTATCAGCGAAAAGGGCGAGCGCATCAGCAAGGGCCAGCCGCTTTTTGCTATCGGTGACGCACAGCTGGATAAACAGGTTAAGGATCTGGCAACACAGGTTGCCAAGGCCGAAGCAGATTTAAAGCGTATGCAGCAGGGCACGCCGACGGCAGCACCGGTTGCTGACACCTCTCTGGCGCAGGCCAACGTAGCGGCGGCACAGCAAAAGGCCGCTAAGATGAACAGTCTGCTGGCGCAGGGTGCAGTTTCACGCAATCAGGCACAGGCTGCCCAGGACGAGCTGCAGCGCGCTATCGCACAGCTGCAGGCAGCAAGCAGCGTAAGCGTCAGCTTCAAGCCAGCTTCTCCGGCAGAAATCGATGCACAGCAAAAGCTCATTGTACAGCTCAAGGCACAGCAGGCCGCTGCAAAAGCACAGCAGGAAAAAAATGAAGGCAACAGCCCCTGCACCGGCATCATTACCGATTTGCAGGCCGCTAATAATGCTACCGTACAAAAGGATCAGGTAATCCTGCACATCAAAGCTGTCGACAGCTGCAGTATAACGCTGAATGTCAGCGCAGCCCAGACCAAGAAGCTTAAGGCAGGCATGCCGGTAAACATTAAGGCTGCCGAAACACCTGCACCCTTCAGCGGTAAGATAAGCAGCATTGACGGCACTAAAATCACTGTTACTTCAGACCAGAAGCCAGAAGATCTTAAGGACGGTGTAAAGGTAGAAATCAGCTTAGCAGCTTAAGCTTCCGATATCCAAACCAATAAATACCACGCAAGGAGATTCATATGCTTAACCAATTTTCACGTACAGAGCTGCTCTTCGGCAGCGAAGCAATTACGCGTCTGCAGAATGCCCATGTCGCTGTTTTCGGTATCGGCGGTGTAGGCGGTTATACAGTCGAAGCACTCGCCCGCAGCGGTGTCGGCAGCTTTGACCTCATTGATAACGATACCGTTGCTCTCACCAATCTCAACCGTCAGATTATCGCTACCCTTGATACTGTCGGCCAGCCTAAGGTTGAAGTCATGGCCAAACGTATTGCGAGCATCAACCCCGATGCCAAAGTAAATTGCCGCCAATGCTTCTTTTTACCGGAAAATCAGCACGAATTTGATTTCTCGCAATATGATTACGTTGTCGATGCCGTAGATACAGTGGCAGCAAAAATTGCTATTGTACTTGCAGCCAAGGCAGCAGGCGTACCGGTTATCAGCAGCATGGGAGCAGGCAACAAGGTTAATCCTGCCATGTTCGAGGTAGCAGATATCTATAAAACCAAGGTTGACCCCTTAGCGCGTGTTATGCGCCAGGCTATGAAGAAAAGCAACATTAAAAAACTAAAGGTTGTTTATTCGCAGGAGCTGCCGCTTTTACCTATAAACGAGGAAATAGAAAGCGAATGTCACGCCGAAACATCCAAACGCCGTGCGCTGCCCGGCAGCAATGCCTTCACACCTTCGGTAGCAGGACTGATTATTGCCTCCGAAGTCATCAAGGACCTGGTAGGCTGGGATGACAGCCACCGCAAGGGATTAGCTTAACAAAAACAGAATTACAAGCAAAATAAAAACGCCTCTGCCCACAGCTCAAAGCGTGGTCAGAGGCGTTCCCTCATTACAATTATTCAAAAATGCACATAACAGTCAGGACGCCTAAGAAAACTAAGCTAACACCAGCGGCACTAAACATAGTAACTCACCTCCATGCATTCGCACTTTTTATTTTTTTATTTGCTGCTGTATTTTTACAGCCTGTGGGTTTTTTCCCTCATCTGCTATCTATTATAGCACTTTTTTGTATTTTGTATACAGTATTCTCGAAAAAATTTTAAAGTTTTTCTGACAACTACAATTGCTCGTCGCAAAGCCCTCAGCACTGCCTCATACTTGCAACTTTACCTGTTATAGTATATAATAGAGTTATAGTATTTTTATCTGCGGGTATAGTTCAGCGGTAGAACATCAGCTTCCCAAGCTGAGTGTCGCGAGTTCGATTCTCGTTACCCGCTCCATTTATGCTTATCAGCTTCAAGCCTTTGGCTTGGAGCTTTTTTATTTACCGAAAAAATTATTACAAATTATTTTTTCTGCCAGCATACTTATAAATTGTACTTTATTGACAGTTTTTAGAATTCTTTTGTATAATAAGTTGAATAAATATCTGTTTAACTGTATATATATTATAAATGATAATTGATTGGACTATCATTTATGTGTATCAGATGTTCTCTTATCAATCTTCATAAACCGGTAACCACTACCAAAACATATAGTTTTCTCTTAACTAACTTATGAGGAGGCATGACCATGGAAAGTAAAGATTTCAGTATTTTTCTCACGCAGCTCGTACCACAGATACTAGAACGGCTTATGCAGGACGAAACGATGTCAGCACATCAACTGATTCATAAATTTTACCAATCATGCTTCTATGCACAGCTTGCTGACCAATCATCCGGACTTTGGCAATATAGTCCTCTGATTTTGGCACAAATGTACCGAGAAGCTGAAAAAAACAGATGAGTTTACCTATCCGGAGGAGATGACTTAAATGAATAAAGAAGCTATTTTAATTATCGGATGCATGGAACGCTACCGCTTTTACAAACAGCTTTCCGGACATGAGGTTGCAGAACTTTTTGCACATTACAAGTTGTACGAATATATAACCTATTTTTACGAAACTATCAGCAGCATGGGGACACACTGCATTATCCGTGACCTTGACAATTACATTAACATTCACACCGGATAAAATTACCTTGCAAAGCCACCCTGCACCAGTGCTGCCGCTTAGAAGTACACAAAAAGATGCTGCCGGCTGACCGGCAGCATCTTTTTCTTACCAGGCACATTTCAGCAGATAGAAAATTGCTCCCAAAAAGGCACCCATAACCGTACCGTTAAGGCGAATACGTTGCATATCGGTATTAACCTTACTGCGCACCATCTCCGTCAAACGTTCATCAACCATTGCCTGCAAAATGCGCTCCACGATATCTCCCAGCATCGTCTGAGCCTGCAGCAGTCCCAAGCCAAGTATATGCTGCAGATAAGCCTCTGCCTTGGCCTTAAATTGTGCGTCGGAACGTAAATCCGTTTCAATAGTTTCCAAAGCCTCTCGCACAGCCTGCAGCAGAATCGTCGGCTGCATTACCGCACCGCCTTCCTGCGCCAGCGGACGGCACAAAGCTTTAATCATATTATCCAAAAGCTGCTTCAAGGCAAACTGCAGAGAAATATCATGCAAAGCACGATTCTGCAGTGACTGCACCAGCTCATGCCACGCTTGCGTACCGTAAACACTGCCTGCAACACGCTGCAGCTGCGCATACAGCCAGGAGCGCCACTGCTCATCATCCTGCAGACGGTGAGCAGTTCCCACTAAGGCACGGCAAATGGCATCTGTTGCATCATCAACATTAACAACATCCAGCTTTTTGGCAGCCCACAGCTTCAGGCTGCTCCACAAGCCTTCGCTGCCACACTTTTCCACCTGCTTTTGCAGCTCTCGGCGAACACGCTCTCTGATAGCAGAAGATTCCGCCAGGGTAACCAGCTGCTGCAGCAGCCATTCGTAGCATTGCTCATCCCTACGCTGTGCAGCTAAGGCTTTAAACAGCTTATCAAGCTGTTCGTTGGCTTCTACGTCAGCCAAGGCTGTTTTTATTTTACCCTCAAGCTGCCTGCTTAAAGCCTGCGTATCGAGCTTATGCAGAACGCCTTCGGCAAAATTGGTCAGCAACCCCTGCAAACGCGCCTTGTTCTCCGGCTTTTCCAGATAAGCTATAAATTTATCCAGAATTACCAGCTGCTTTTTTTGCAGCAGCAAGGCCTTTTTCGTCAAAAACTCCTGCTGTACCATTTGACCGCAGCCACGCACAAAACCCTCTCTGCTACGCGGCAAAATCGCCGTATGCTTGGCCATAAACGGCAGCAGACGGCATATCCAGGGCACCTTAAACACAGCAGTCACGGCAAACCAATCCGCAAAGCTGCCAATCAGCGCCGCTTCCGCCATATAGTAACCCAAAATCAGCCAATCCCACTTAAGCTCGCCGAAGTGCCCCATGTACAGCCCGGCATAATGCAGCCTGAGATATAAGAAAAGCAGATAGATTGCACCGGAAGCAAGAAAAGCACTGTCTGCATATGTCCAATGTTTTTTCAGGCTATTCATCCTACCCCACCAGCCTTTCTCCCATCGTCGCAATAATAAACAGCACCGCTCCCATCAAGCCGCCGATGCAGGTGCCGCTCTTGCGGATATTTTGCAAATCATCGCCCACGCGCTGCTCCATTTTCGCAATCAATACATCCCTGTCATAGCTATGCAGCTTAGCCAAAACCAAATCATATACCGTATCATGCTGCATTGACAAGGCCTGCAGCAGCAGCTCCTTCAACGCACCGTCCAGCCTGCTCTGCTCCGTATCGCTGTCAGCCAGCAGCTGCAGCCTCTTTTGCAGCAAAGTCAATAAAATATCTACGTCCTGCGTTTGCAGCAGCTCTTTAAAAGCCAGTGCCTTCGCTGTTACCAACTGTGACAGCTTGCTGTTGAGCCAGTCCGCAAAAGCAATATCATGACGATAATCCTCCATGCGCGCCAACAGCCAATTATCAAGCTGTCGCCGCAGCTCACTTGCAGGATCTGCCAATGCGTCCAAAGCTTTTTCCAGCTCCTGCACAAAAAGCGGCACCAGCTTTGCTGCCTGCCCGCTCACAAACAAATTACGCAACAGACTGTCCTTGTTATATTCTTCCTCCGCCATCTGCGCCAAGCCTTCCAGCAAAGCGGTAAATTCCGGCTTATGCAGAATCTGCTTGGCCTCCTGCGTCAGCAGCTGCCAAATACCGTTAAAGCTGCCGTTGGCCACAGCCTTCTGCAGTGCGTCCACCAAAATCTCCGGAATACGCAGGCTGGCAATATACTTAGGCAGCTCCGAAAGCAAAAGCTGTTCTACCTGCCTTGTATTGAGCGAGCGCAGCGCATGCTGCGCCAACGGACGTACCGTCTGCCACAGGCGCTCCACATTCTGCTGCTGCGCAAAATGTACCAACAGCAGCTTGGCAAAATTTTCCCTGCCGACAGCCTGCATAACATTTTCCGCCGTCAGAAGGTCATTGCTCACGAAATCCGCCAAACCTGTTGTCAGGCGCTCATAATTATTGCGCAGTACATCGGTGCCGGGCGCATTGATACCGAGCGGACGCTTAAACAGTGCCGTCACACTCCACCAATCTGCCAAGCCGCCAATCGTCGCAGCCAATGCCGTATGATGTATAAAATCAGCCGCCAAACTGCCCTGCGCCCAAGGCCAGGCGCAGACAGCGGCAGCTGCTGCACCGGCCAGCAGGCAGTGCGCCTGTGTTTTTACTGTAGCCATAATTATTCTCCTATCAACAAACGCTTTATATATAAATTTTTTTCCTGCTATTTTTAAGATAACGTATAATAAGTTGCGCAAATTCAATTCAAAAAGATAGACATAGAGACTA
>ERZ779852.720-NODE-720-length-34513-cov-8.213100_pt1 | contig 34513 bp, 36 predicted proteins | sample MGYA00511559_ERZ779852 | MGnify/ENA primary metagenome ERZ779852 (study PRJEB29588, sample SAMEA2157977) | human gut metagenome | biome: human gut; feature: human-associated habitat; material: faeces | place: Denmark | collected 2008/2010 ...
GTATTCTTATTTTCCATTGTAAATCAGTTGATTAAGCACCTCTAATTTACGAAGAAAATTTGAATTATTGTTACTTCCCACCCTCTTTATTGGGGGTGGGAAACTTAAGTCAGTAAAATGCAAAATCAGATGATTAAAGAAAAAATGCTCGGCTGCCTGTATGGGCAAGCAATCGGCGACGCACTTGGACTTGGCTCGGAATTTATGAGCAAAGACGAGGTGTTAAGGAATTATCCCGACGGACTAAAGAATTATGACCAGATAATTCAGGATACGCATAGACGAAGGTGGGCGAAAGGTGCGTGGACTGATGACACAGAAATGATGTTGTGCATTCTTGAAGGATTCGAGAATGGCCGATTCAACTCTCATCGGGTTGCCTCCAACTTTAAGGATTGGTTCAATGGTGAGCCAATGGGGATTGGTAGCCACACTTACAAGGTGTTGTGCATGGGAGACTATGTTGTACAACCTGAGATGTGCTCAAAACTATGGTGGGACCTGTCCCGCCAACAGAGTGCGTCAAACGGAGCCTTGATGAGAACCTCAGTGGTCGGACTTGCTGAGAATAAAATAGAGCAACAAGCAGAGGCTATATGTAAGCTGACGCATTATGATCCCCGCTGCGTCGGTTCATGCGTAATTTCCGCTTTGATTATCCACAATCTTGTATGGCATGACAGGCAACTCTCTTATGATGAAATAAAAGATATAGCCCAACGATATGACAATCGAATACTCGAATGGGTGGATGCAGCTTATAATAGTTCGGATATATCCATGCTCGATATGGATGAGACTTATTCCATAGGTTACACTCTCCGGACATTGTCGGCAGCTTTGTGGTGTTATTGGCATTCTTCATCATTTGAAGAAGGTCTCCTGTCAGTGGTGAATGAAGGAGGTGATGCTGACACAAACGGTGCAATTGCCTGTGCAATCCTCGGCGCAAAATTTGGTTTTTCTTCAATTCCGGAATATTATATAGATAACCTACATAATGGAGAGGCATATCATAACAAAATCACACACTTTATATCAAAATCATCAGTTTATGAAAAATAGGAAATTTTTACATACCCAAATAATGAAACGATTCGTATTTTTCGTATTGGCAATTATATCTTTTTCCATGGAAATATTCTCGCAAAATAAAATAGATAGGTCCATAAATACTTTGGAGGAGAAGATATATGGTTTAAGTTTGATTTGGTCTGAAGTGAAATATAATTTTGTGAACATAGACAATCTGGACTTTGACTTAGATAGCCTTTATCGTGAAACCATGAAGCGCGTGATAGAAACACAAGATGATGTAGCTTATTACAAAGAACTTTCATGCTTTATGAATAAGTTGAATGATGCGCATACAGAATTGATTGACTATCCTGAATCGGGTTATGAGGAAACTGACTATCCTAATTACGGGACAAAATACATTGATGGGAAATACTATTTTATTAAGTATAAAAAAGATTGTCCTTATTCTGACCCTAACTTACTTGGTGCAGAAATTATTGAAATTGACGGACTGCCTACTCAACAGTATGTAGAAAAAAATGTCTTGCCATACATCACAGGCTCAACACAGAGATTCAAACTGAATCAGGCAGGCCGTATATTGCTGAATGGCTTACAGGGAAGTTCAATCCAAGGTAAAGCTCAATGCATGGATGGTTGTATAAAAACATTCAATATCATACGCAACGGAGAGGCTATTCGCAGAGAGGACGATGTCTGGTTGCCCAAAGAGGAGTGTTCTTATTACAGCAGCAAGGCGGTAACATTAAATTGGAAGAATGACATAGCCATACTGAATATCCGTCGCTTTATTCCCGAATCAGTATGCAACGACATTGATAAGGCTATGACAGAAATTCATGCTCACCGGTGCAAAGGAGTGATTATTGACCTTAGAGGAAATGGCGGTGGAATAACCGATGTTGCCTGGAGGTTACAAATGTATCTGACACACGCGGACACCATTCGCTCTTTTGGTGCACAAACACGAATCAACTCCGGTTATGGGCGTGCACAAGGCAATTACAGAAAAGAATATGAAGATTTTTATTTATACAAAGCCTATAAAAATGAGCCACCTGAAATAGTAAGAAAACCCAAAGAAATTAAAGCCTTGAATTGCCCAGTTGTTATATTGATAGATAATGGAAGTTTTTCTGCTTGCGAAGATTTTCTCATCAATATATATGAAATGCCAAACAGGTCCATTTTGATGGGAGAAGAAACCGCAGGCTCTACAGGTGCACCCCTTGTCGTTGAATTGCCACATGAAGCACAGGCTCGCATCTGCACGATTCGGCCTTTGTTTCCTTATAGTATGAAACCATTTTTAGGAAAAGGCATTGTTCCAGACATAGAAGTAATACCAACACTGAATGATTGCTTGACAGGAAGAGATATCGTTATTCAAAAAGCGATAGATTTAATAAAATCTTACTGATTAAACTGGTGAAATAAGAATCCGAATTTTGTGCTTTTATAGCTATGATGCCAAGGCAATATAGTCCATGTTAATACAGACTGCATCAAGCAGGATGGTGCGTTGGATTCCACCGCATCTGAGCGCAAACTTCGCTGGGGCGAGGAGAACCCCCTGACGGCTTTCGATGACAACGTTTGGCTATCGCCCATTTTCGGTTGCACCTCAGTCCATCGCCCACGATGTTCCTAAACACAGAATAACCAACTATGGCACAATAACGCTGGTTTAAATGTAAAAATAAGTATGCATTTCTGCTTTACATAGAAAACTATCTTATAAAGGATTGCATTTGCCTCTTTCCTTGAAATTTACTGCAGTTTTACGCATTTTCAGTTTCAGAGCAGGTTGTTTTCGATTCTTAAACGACAGAAAAAACGAATAAAACGGCTGAGGGTTTGGTGGGGAAGTAGAAAATTTGTAATTTTGCTGCCGATTTGTCCCGACGGAGGCACAAGCCTTGCGTGTGATGGCGAATTAAGCGATGTTAAGCACAGCAAATGGCTGGCGTTTGGTGCGTGAGTCTTGCCGTGTGAAAACTTAATTTAGAGTAACACATTTTAAAAACAAAACAACAATGAAGCAAATTGCTATCAGCGGTACCGCCCGTGTAGACCTTGGTAAGAAGGCTGCTAAAGAAATTCGTAAAAATGGTAATGTTCCTTGCGTTCTCTACGGAGAAAAGAAGGACGAAAACGGCGCTCCCGTTGCTACTCACTTCACGGTAAGCGAGAAGGAAATCAATAAGTTGATTTACACTCCCCACATCTACCTCATCGACATCAACATCGACGGCGTTGATCACAAGGCTGTGTTGAAGGAAGTTCAGTTCCACCCCGTTAAGGACAACGTTCTTCACGTAGACTTCTTCGAAGTACACGCTGAGAAGCCCATCGTTATGGGTGTTCCCGTTGTGGCTAAGGGCTTGGCTGAAGGTGTACGTGCCGGTGGTCGCTTGATGATGATGGTTCGTAAGCTCCAAGTTCGTGCTATGTACGATGCTATCCCCGAAAAGCTCGAAGTAGACGTTACTTCACTTCAGCTTGGTAAGAGCATCAATGCAGGTCAGTTGAGCTTCGAAGGTCTCGAACTCGTAACTCCGAAGGAAGTTATCGTTTGCACCGTTAAGATGACCCGTGCAGCTATGGGTGCTGCTGCTGCTGCCGCTAAGGGAGCCTAATCCATCAGAAACGAGTGGGGCAGAACAGTATTTAATCTGTCGCACTTGATTTTGATACCCAAAATATAAAACATTTCGGCGTGCTGGCGAAAATGCAGCGTTCAGCCTCGTGCGGTGAAAGCCCATGAGGGCGGTAGCGTGGCGTTACGCAAGCACGCCGGTTTCTTTTTTCAGAAATCTGCGAATGAACTACTTGATTGTGGGGCTGGGAAATATTGGCGATGAATACGCCCGCACCCGGCACAACATAGGATTTCGAGTGTTGGACGCTCTGGCCGGGGCGTCCAATCTTGTGTTCGAGGACAAACGCTATGGCTTTGTAACCACCCTGAAAGTTAAGAACCAAACGTTGACGCTCCTGAAGCCCTCGACGTATATGAACCTTTCGGGCAATGCAGTGCGCTACTGGATGAACGAGAAGAAAATTCCCGTTGAGCGCGTGTTGGTGGTGGTCGACGATTTGGCATTGCCCTTCGGACATCTGCGACTCAAACCCGGTGGCAGTGAAGCCGGACACAACGGACTGAAACACATCACCTCGGTGCTGGGCACCCAGAAATATGCCCGTCTGCGTTTCGGTATCGGTAACGATTTTCCGCGGGGCGGACAGGTGGACTATGTGTTGGGCGAGTTTAGCGAAGAAGACCTCAAAACCATGGACGAACGCCTTGAAGTGGCTGGCGAAGCCGTGAAAACCTTCTGTCTGGCCGGTATCAACATTGCCATGAACCAGTTCAACAACAAATAACAGTCCCCTTATTGTATGACAGACTCCAAACCCAATGCCGAGAGCGGAAAGGCACGCGAGGCACGATTGGATAAATGGCTGTGGGCAGCGCGTATTTACAAAACCCGTACCCTGGCTGCCGATGCCTGCAAAAACGGACGTGTAACGATTAACGGGGCTCAGGCTAAACCCTCGAGAACCGTGAAACCCGGCGATAAAGTGGGGGTGAAGAAAGCACCGATAACCTATACATTCAGCGTAAAGCAAGCCATCGAAAAGCGGGTCGGTGCCAAGTTGCTTCCCGATATTCTTGAAAACATTACAGCTCCCGAACAGTACGAGTTGCTCGAAATGAGCCGTATCAGCGGATTCGTTGGACGCGCACGCGGTACCGGACGACCCACGAAGAAAGACCGACGGGCATTGGACGACTTTGCTGACAGCACACCCATGTATATGGGCGATGAATTCGACTTCGAGTTCGATGCCGACGACGATGAGGATTAAGCTATAGATTGCAACATAAGTATGGAACAGACAAAATGGGCACCCAACGTTGTGTTGGTCGATGCCGATTATTTAGATAATGTAGCCTTCGATTTAACGGTCAATTTTGAACGCATGATTGGCCGTCGCATTGAGCAGGCCGACCTTTGCCACTGGATTGACTGCATAGCCCTTGACAGCGGTTTGCGTCCGGGCGACAACGAAGTGCAGGTGCATTTTTTGCATTCAAAGCAGCGCGATGGTCTGAAATATTTTAACCCCTCGAAATTCGATGCCGACCTCAACGGCCTTTCTTTCAAGGATAACTTGGGACATTTCAGTCTGTTTGCCTTCCCGGTAGAAGAAGTGGTTGAAAAAGACGAGTTCGTGGTGCAGTCGCTCACCATGCTGGCCGATGCCAAAGAAATTAAGCGCCTGGCTGTAGTAGCCGATATGGAAGCTTACGGCGACCGTATCCGTAAAATCTGCGCCAACACCGAAGGCAAGGAAATATGCCTTTTCGCCATGGAACCCCAAAGCGGACGCGGCTTCAGTCAGGAAATACTGGGCTATTCGCTCATGTCGGCTTTAGGCATCAAGGGCGAAGAATTGCGCTGAAAACATGGCATGAAGTGTTACGGCATGTGAAATACGCCATTCCGTTTGGCAGAGCCTTCGGTTTAGCGTAACTTTGCCTGTAGCCAGACGTCGAGCCTATTGGACGGCACATCAAGGCGTACAGATACTTGTTTTTTTTAAGATTTAATTATGGATAATTCTACGATTCAACGCGTCAAGCAGCGTTACGGCATAGTGGGCAATTGTGAAGCACTGAATCGTGCCATTGAAATAGCCCTGAAAATAGCACCTGTCGATTTGTCGGTGCTGATTACCGGTGAAAATGGTGTGGGAAAGGAAGTGTTTCCGCGTATTATTCATGAGCATAGCTTACGTAAGAATAAAAAGTATTTTGCGGTAAACTGCGGAGCCATACCCGAAGGAACTATCGATTCGGAACTCTTCGGACACGAAAAGGGAGCCTTTACCGGAGCTGTCGACCAACGCGAAGGCTATTTTGCCGTGGCGAACGGTGGCACTCTCTTTCTTGACGAAGTCGGAGAACTGCCTTTGCAAACCCAGGCACGCTTGCTGCGTGTGCTCGAAACGGGCGAATACATTCGTGTAGGTGCCAGCGAAGTGCGCAAAACCGATGTGCGCATTGTGGCTGCTACGAATGTCGACATGGAAAAAGCCATTTCTGAAGGAAAATTCCGCGAAGACCTTTATTACCGTCTGAACACCATATCCATTCCTGTGCCCGCCCTGCGCGAACGAGGCGACGATGCCGCCTTGCTTTTCCGCAAGTTTGCGCTCGACATGAGCGAGCGTTACAAAATGCCCGCCATCCGCTTGACCGAAGATGCCCAGCGCATGCTCGTGGCCTATTCATGGCCCGGCAATGTGCGCCAGCTCAAAAACCTTACAGAAAATATGAGCGTAACGGCCGAAGAACGCGAAATCAATGCCGAGGCCCTTTCGCACTATTTGCCACGCGAATCGAAACATACGCAGCTGGTGGCACTTGCTGAAAAGAAAGAACAGCACAGTTTCGAAAATGAACGCGAAATTCTGTATCAGATTCTTTTCGACTTGCGACGCGATGTGTCGGAACTGAAGCGCATTGTGCGCGAACAGCAAACTACCGATGAATCTGCCTTACACGCCTCGCGCACCGAAACACCCAATTTGCTGTTTGACCACGGTGCGCAGGTGAAACTTGCCAAAGATGCTGAAGCCGACGTGCCCTATTGGGATGCCGAGGAAGTGAACGACGACGAAGTGCCTTCAGTGTTCGAAGTGTTGCAAAGCCCCGTTCTCAATACATCAGATTTAAAACCGGCGATGACTGCCAAACAACCCCAGTCGCTCAACGAGGTGGAACGCGACACCATTGCCAAGACTTTGGAACTTTGCAACGGCCGACGCAAAATGGCTGCCGAACAGTTGGGCATTTCAGAACGCACGCTTTATCGCAAAATCAAGGAATATGGTTTGGAATAAGGCTTGAGTTCTGCACCTGTCTGCGCGTTCCGTCTTTATTCCCCCCTCATGGTTTCAAGCCCACATTTATCTCCCCATTATCTCCATCCTTTCTGCAATGAACAGATTACGCTATATCTTTATCCCCATGTTACTGATGTTGCTGCTCACGGCTTGCACCATCAGCTATAAATTTACGGGAACAAGCATCAATTACGATTTGATTAAAACCATTCAAATCGATAAAATAGCCAATCGTGCACCTTACGGTTGGGCACCGATGGAGGCCATGTTCAACAACCAGTTGCAAGACCAGTATGTGAACCAAACCCGCTTGAAGTTGGTGAAACGAGGGGGCGACCTACACATTGCCGGTGAAATTACCGGCTACGACCAGTTTAACAAAGCCATTTCGGCCGACGGATTTTCTTCGCAGGTACAGTTGAAGATGACTGTGAACATCCGTTTTGTGAACAGCAAGACCAATCAAAGTTGGGAAAAGCAATTCTCAGCCACTTCGCAGTACGACTCGAACTTGCAGCTCACTGCGGTTCAGGAAGGCCTGGTCAAGGAAATGACGAAAGACATTTGCGACCAGATATTCAATGCCACAGTGGCCGACTGGTAGTTCATTCCAACCTTTCAGTCAGCAAACCGCTTGTTGGCAAAAGCCTCATTTTTTTGTCTGTTAATTGGGTAATCATCATTTTAATGACGCAGTTAATCTGCTACAAACGATTTTGTTGTAAATATCTATGGAAACAATAGCCGAGCTTATAGCTCATCCCGAAAAGCTGAATAAAGATACACTCCACGGGCTTCGCGAGTTCGTGGCTAAGTATCCGTACTATCAGGCAGCGCGGCTTTTGTTTTTGCAAAATCTTTTTTTGCTGCACGATCCCCTCTTTGACAAAGAACTGAAAAAGGCTGCCCTTTATTTACCCGACCGCAAGGTGCTGTTCGACATGATTGAGGGAAGTAACTATCAAATACAACCCACTCCGCTGCACCAGGAAACTGAAGAAAAAACAACCGAAGGTACCGACCGCACACAGTCACTTATCGACGATTTCCTCAACTCGTCGGTTGATTCCGGCACTTTGATGCCTGGCCGAAAACTTACGGCTGCCGATGCCACCACCGACTATGCCGCTTTCCTTTTGCAAATGGATGATGCAGAACCTGCAACACCCGAAGGAGAACAGCCGGAGCATACCGACCGAAGTTCGGCACTGATTGACGACTTTATCGAAAACAAGCCCGATCGCATACAACTACAGGAAAATCCGGAATTTACCCCCGAAATTCCTACCGAAAGCACAGCCGACGAAGCTGCCGACGAAGGCTATCTGACTATGACTTTAGCCAAAATTTACATCAAACAGCAGCGATATGAAAAGGCTCTTGAAATTATCCGTAAGGTAAATTTGAATAATCCGAAAAAAAGTAGTTACTTTGCAGACCAAATTCGGTTCTTGCAGAAACTGATAGTCAATAAAAAACATCAAAAATAATAAGCAAAATGATTTATTCTGTACTTGTAATTGCGGCTATTGTCGTAGCCATTTTACTTACATTCGTCGTGCTCATTCAGGAGTCGAAGGGTGGTGGTTTGGCTTCAAACTTTGCCGCTTCGAACCAGATTATGGGTGTTCGCAAAACAACTGACGTTATCGAAAAAGCCACTTGGACGCTTGCCGGCCTTCTCGTAGTTCTTTCTGTAGCTACTATTTTCTTTGCTCCCCGTACTTCGGATGCCGACACGGTGGTTACCACTGCTGCTCCTGCCGCACCCGTAGCTCCTGCCGCACCTGCCGCACCTGCTGCTCCTGCTGCACCTGCTGCACCTGCTGCACCTGCTCCTGCCAAGTAAGTAATATTACAATCCAGTCAGGCATTCTGTGCAGTTAAAACATAAAGAAGCAACACTGCCAGACAAACAGCCCCGTTGCTGATTCAATTATTGAATGGGTTTTAAGCCTTTCACCGAGAGGATGTTTATCAACCATTTAAAAGCCTTTTCATTCGTAGAGTTTAAGTGTTTATGTAGTGTCGTCCGCTGTTTTGTATGCGTGACAGACTCTCTAAACCCTTAAGCTCTTTTCTTTTTTGTTCCATGTCATTTCACCCATCATGCTTCGGTTCATCTACGCCCTTATTCTCCTGCTGTTCTTTGCAAAGGCACAATCAGACGTCATCACCTACATTTGGAGTATGCTTTTGGGACATCCGGCCCAACATTGGCCTTGGCTCAACGGCCTGTGGTTGTCGGCCCTGTTCACCGCCATTGCCTCCTGGCTTTCGCATAAACTTCATCCCAATGGTCACCCCGTAGCCTATGTGTTCACCAGTTTTCTGGTCGTTTCGCTGGTCAGTTTCCCCTTTGCATCAGTTTGGTGGTGGGTAGCTGCGGTACTCATAGCCCTGTGTATAGCTCTGTTGCTAGTACTGTGGCGAAAGCGTTTGCTCCGTCAGTGGGGCAGTCAGCGCAGTTTGTGGCAGAACTTTATGCCCCCCACAGTGTTCCTGCTCGTACTGGGGCTTTACATGGGGGGGATGGCTGCAGCTCCCGATACTGTACACTATGAACTTCGCACAGCCGCAGCCCTGCATGCCCAGCATCCCCATCGCGCTTATAAGGTAGGTAAAAAGTCGCTGTCTACCTCCCCCCGTCTGTTTGCCCTGCGTTGCTATCTCATGGCCACCACCGGCAAGCACGGTTTAGCCGACAGTTTCTTTCAGCAACCCCTTCCGTATGGAGGAAGCAAAAACCTGCTTTTTCCCACCGACTATCGGCAAACGCTGATTTTTCCCCCCAGTGAACTGTATGCTCAGCTTGGGGCAAGTCCGCGTTCCGGCGAATCGCACCTTGCCTATCTGCAACGCTGTGCCAAATCAGCCGCAGCTCAGCGCAAGAGCGAGGCATACACTCCGGGCGTCGATTACTACCTGTGTGCCCTGCTGATGGATAAACGAATCGATTTGTTTGCGCGCGAAATGACTGCCTTCTACCCCCAGCGCATCCGTTCGCATCAGTTGCCCAGGTATTATGCCGAAGCATTGGTTTATTACACTCGGACCCGCACCCGTCCGTGCGTCATTTACCACGATGCAGCCATTGAAGCTAATTTGCGCGATTATGCCGAGATGGCAGCAAAGTACCCTGATTGGCGCGTACGTTACAATATGATGCGCCGTTCGTATGGCGAAACCTATTGGTTTTGGCATGAATATGAAAAATAACAAGAAAGTAGGGCAGTAGCTGCATGGGAACCCCAGCGAGCTACTGCCTTTTTCGTACGTGTCATTTTCTGACAAGCTATTTTCGCTTTGTAGAAATTGTATGGGAAAATAGGCTTGCTCCGTACGTTTTGAAAACCCGATAGAGATAAAATGGTATATCCCTATTTCAATTTTTTCTTGTTTGAAAAGCGTTCGGGAATGCTTGTAAATAAAGGGAGTTCGAGTTTTTTTGCTGTTTGAAAAAGTGGAGGTGCGATATCAGGTGGCTCAAAAATTGGGCATTTGCAGTGATGAAGTTGTATCTTTGCAGAACCTATGAAGCATGATAGCTTTAATCCATCGGATGAAAAAACAAATATTCCAGTTCATTGTTCATGCAGCGTTCTTTGACATTATGTTACAACAGAAAGTAAGGCAGGCCTGTCTGAAACACCTATTTATATACCAGCAAGGGCCGGCATTGCTGGGAGTTGATTCTGAAATAGTTCGGAGGCTTATCCCAGGCAATGCCAGCCCTTGTTTGATGCTATGTGACGAAAGCAATCCTTGCAGCAGGTGAACACTATTTGTTCAGTTCCTCCCAAAAGGATTCGAGGTCTTCGTCCAATCCTTTCATAAGGTCGCCACTGATTACAATGGTGTCGTCGTCAACGAGATACAAGTCGGCAATCGTTTCGCGATCTTCGCCAATAAGTACATACGAATATGGTTTCAGAATAGCCACATTCTCGGTTACGTCCTTGATTTTCTGAATGGCTTGAATGAGAATAGGTTGCACCGCCTCGTAAAAGTGTTCGTCGTGATTGCCAATCCATTCCTCTACCACACAGCGAGTCAGTTCGTTGTCATCGTCGTCGAACACCAATAATTCGCCGCTTTCCTGTTTAACTTGCAGTTGCAGGTCGGTCAGTGGCAAACATTCTGCATCGGGCAGAAATTTCGAAGTCGCTTTGCGCAAGGCACGTTCTATTTGCTGGTAAGTTTGTTCTGAAGCAGTCATATTTGAATATTAAGGTAAAAGGCCATCTCGATAACAGCACCCGAAGTTTTCAGAAACCCTAAAAACAGTGCGTTAAGGAGAGGCTGTAAGGTTAGTAAAAGCATTGCGAAGCTAACGAATCATTTGCAAGGCAAAATACAAACGTTACGCTTCTGAAAGACGAAGATACAAATTTTTTGATAAGCATTTTCATTATTTCCCCGTTTTTTATAGAGACTCGCATTTGATAACCCCAAAATCTTCAGTTTAGGGGATGAAAAATGCAGGGTAGCGCAGCTACCCTTGACTTTCAATGCACATCTATAAATACAACGATAGTAAAAGAGGTATATATAAGATGTATGAACAATTTTAGATAGCTGATAATCAATCAAATAGTTGCGCATTCCAATATTTTTTCGTATTTTTGAGTATTGTAAATCAAATAAAATCGCCATGTTGAGAGCCTATAAATATAGAATCTATCCGACAGAAGAACAGAAGGTTTTGCTTGCCAAGACTTTCGGCTGCTGTCGCTTTGTCTATAACTGGGCACTCAACCTGAAGATTGAAGCCTACAAGCAGGAAAAGAAATCTATTGGCAATGTTGAACTGACCAATCGCATGAAGAGGGAATTGAAAACGGAACATGAGTGGTTAGGTGAGGTAAATTCGCAAGCTTTGCAAAGTGCGTTGAGAAACCTTGATACCGCTTACAAAAACTTTTTTCGTGACACTCATGCGGTTGGATTTCCACGCTTCAAAAGCCGAAAGAATCGTCAGAGTTTTCAGTGCCCGCAGCATTGTAGCGTGGACTTCAAGAAGGGGACTCTTTCCATCCCCAAAGCCAAGGGAATCCCAGCCGTGCTGCACCGCAAGTTCAAGGGAATGGTAAAGACTGTCACCATCAGCATGACACCTTCGGGGAGATACTTTGCTTCCGTATTGGTTGATACGGCCATCCAGGAACTTTCGGCATCAACGATACAGGGCAATACGACTTTAGGGATTGATTTAGGCATCAAATCGCTTGCCGTATGTTCTGACGGACGCATGTTTGACAACCCGAAGAACCTGCAACGTAGCCTTGACCGCTTGAAACTGTTGCAAAAGCGGTTGAGTCGCAAACAGAAAGGTTCTGCCAACCGCAACAAGGCTCGCATCCTTGTAGCCCGGTTGCAGGAACACATCGCCAACTGCCGCAAGGATAACCTTCACAAAATCACCTATGCACTCACGCACGAGAGCCAAGTGCGCACTATTTGCATGGAGCATCTGAACGTGAAGGGAATGCAGCGTAACCATCATTTGGCACAAGCTGTAGGAGATGCATCTTTCGGGATGTTCCTAACGATGCTTGAATACAAGTGCAGGTGGTATGGCGTGAATCTCATCAAGATAGACCGCTTTGCCCCAAGTTCGAAGACCTGCGGCCAATGCGGCTATGTGTATAAAGGATTGAAATTGAGCGAGCGAAGCTGGACTTGCTCGGAATGTGGCACGCATCACGACCGTGACTTCAATGCCGCTTGCAACATCAAGGAATTTGGCTTGAAAGCCCTACCCACGGAGCGTGGGAAAGTCAAGCCTGTGGACTGTCCAACGGTGGATGACCGACCTCGTGTCCTAAAAAGCCGTGACAGAAAGAAGCAGGAAAAGAGAGGAGGTATTGGTATCTCCGAAGCCGCTAAATCTTTAGTTTAGCGGTAGTTCACATGACTCCATTCCTGTGAACCGTTTTCCGTTTGGCTGAAACTTCCCAAAAAACAATCCGTACTGTGCAATCACGAAGCTTAATTGCGCTGCGACAAAGAACGAACAAAAAAAAACGTCTACATTATTGTAATCATTACAACAAACATGTAACTTTGTCTGACAATAGCCAACGTAAAGTATAGAAAACCAAACACCAGCTGTTCATGTATATTATCAAAAGGAATGGGACATCTGAACCCTTTCATCAAGAAAAAATATCCAAGGCCATCCAAAAAAGTTTTACACATCCCTTATCAGCGGACGATAAACTTGTGATTGACGCCATTACGCAGGAAGTGGCCCAATTTTTAACAGACAACGAGGCTTTCCGCACCGTCGAACACATTCAGGACAAAGTGGAACGCTGCTTAATGGAACACGGCTTTTACACCGAGGCCAAAAGCTACATTCTTTACCGCTGGCAGCGTACCGAGCAGCGACAAATCATGCAGCGTTTGGTTGATGGCATGGCCGACGATTCACTCGCCGACACTTTCAAGGAAATTCAACGCGATTTCCCCGACGAAGCCTACAATCTTAAATTGCTGGCCGACAAGCTGTCGGGCTTTATGAAGCGCGACATGAACAGCGACGAACGCTTGTCTGCGGTTATCAAAGCGGCCATCGAACTAACCACCCAGGATGCTCCCGACTGGGAGTTCATTGCAGCTCGCTTGTACCATTTCAAACTCACCAAAAAACTGGAGGCACAGGCCGAAATGCGGGGCATACGCTCGTTTTACGAAAAACTGCAATACCTGACGGCCAAAGGCCTTTACGGTGCCTACATACTCGAGGCTTACACCCCGGAGGAAATTGAGGAAGCTGCCACTTTTATGCGTCCCGAACGCAACAAACTGTTCAATTATTCCGGCCTCAGCCTGTTAGCGAAACGCTACCTCATCTGTACACACGCACACGAACCGATTGAGTCGGTGCAGGAAATGTACTTAGGCATTGCCCTGCATTTGGCTTTGCCCGAAAAAACGAATCGCTTGCATTGGGTGCAAAAGTTTTACGACATGCTGAGCATGCTGCAAGTCACCATGGCTACCCCGACGCTTTCGAACGCGCGCAAGCCTTACCACCAGCTGTCGAGCTGCTTTATCGACACCGTGCCCGACAGCCTCGAAGGCATTTACCGCAGTTTAGATAACTTTGCCATGGTCAGCAAGTTTGGTGGCGGCATGGGCATGTATTTTGGCAAGGTGCGTGCTGCCGGTGGCGACATCCGTGGCTTCAAGGGCGTGGCTGGCGGTGTGATTCGCTGGATGAAACTGGTGAACGACACGGCGGTGGCTGTCGATCAGCTGGGCATGCGTCAGGGGGCTGTAGCCGTTTATCTGGACGTGTGGCACAAGGACCTTCCTGAGTTTCTGCAACTGCGCACCAACAACGGCGACGACCGCATGAAGGCGCACGACATTTTCCCGGCTGTGTGCTATCCTGATTTGTTCTGGAAAATGGCCAAGGAGGATTTGAACCAGCTGTGGTATCTGTTCTGCCCGCACGAGGTAATGAAGGTGAAGGGCTATTGCCTGGAGGATTGCTTCGGCGATGAATGGGAACAAAAGTACCTTGACTGCGTGCAGGATTCGCGCCTGTCGAAACGCGCCATCAGTATCAAGGACATTGTGCGCCTTGTGCTGCGCTCGTCGGTCGAAACGGGTACGCCTTTCATTTTCAACCGCGACACGGTGAACCGCGCCAACCCCAATGCGCATCAGGGCATGATTTACTGTTCGAACCTTTGCACCGAAATTGCGCAAAACATGTCGCCCATCGATTCGGTTTCGTCTGAAATTCGTACGGCCGAGGGCGATACGGTGGTGGTGAAAACCATGAAACCGGGCGATTTCGTGGTGTGCAACCTGGCCAGTTTGTCGTTGGGCCACCTGCCGTTGGAGAACACAGCCGAAATGGAGGACAAAATAGCCACTGTGGTGCGTGCGCTCGACAACGTGATTGACCTGAACCTTTACCCCGTGCCCTATGCGCAAATATCGAACCAGCGTTACCGCAGCATCGGCCTTGGCGTGAGCGGCTACCACCACGCGCTGGCATTGCGGGGCATACGCTGGGAAAGCGAGGAGCATTTGGCATTTGCCGACCGGCTGTTCGAGCAAATTAACTTTGCCGCCATTCAGGCCAGTACGCGCCTGGCCCGCGAAAAGGGACGCTATGCCTGTTTCGAGGGGAGCGACTGGCAAACGGGGGCTTACTTTGAAAAGCGTGGCTACCAGTCGGAACGCTGGCAGCACCTGGCTGCTGAAGTGGCGGAGCAGGGCATGCGCAATGCCTATTTGCTGGCCATTGCGCCTACCAGCAGCACGAGCATCATTGCCGGAACTACGGCGGGCATTGACCCTGTGATGAAGCGTTTCTTCCTGGAGGAGAAAAAGGGGGCCATGCTGCCCAGAGTGGCACCGGCATTGTCGGACAAAACCTGGTGGATTTACAAAGATGCGCACCTCATTAACCAAACCTGGAGCGTAAGGGCTGCCGGGGTGCGGCAGCGTCACATCGACCAGGCGCAGAGTCTGAACCTTTACATCACCAACGAGTTCACCATGCGTCAGTTGTTGAACCTTTACATCCTGGCATGGAAATCGGGGGTTAAAACGATTTACTACGTTCGCAGCAAGTCGCTCGAGGTGGCTGAATGTGAAAGTTGTGCCTCGTAGGCGAGAGGTGTTCATCTGAAATAATTAACACGTGCATGGAAAATAATTTGCTAAAAAAGAACGCTTTATTCAATCCGAACGGCGATACCGACATACTGCGTCGCAAAATGATTGGGGGAAACACCACCAACCTGAACGACTTTAACAACCTGCGTTACCAGTGGACCAGCGACTGGTACCGCCAGGCTATGAACAACTTCTGGATTCCGGAGGAAATTAACCTGACGCAGGACACGAAGGACTATGTGAAACTGAGCCAGGCGGAATACGTGGCCTACAATAAAATTCTGAGCTTCCTCGTTTTCCTCGATTCGCTGCAGAGCAACAACCTGCCTTCCATCAGCGAATACATCACGGCCAACGAGGTGAACCTTTGCTTGCACATTCAGGCTTTTCAGGAGTGTGTGCACAGCCAGAGCTACAGCTATATGCTCGACAGCATTTGCAGCCCGGAGGAGCGTAATGACATTCTGTATCAGTGGAAAACCGACGAGCACTTGCTGGCGCGAAACACTTTTATCGGTAACTGCTACAACGACTTTCAGCAGCACCAAAATAGCTTTACGCTGATGAAAACCCTCGTTGCCAACTATATCCTTGAGGGTATTTACTTTTACAGTGGTTTCATGTTTTTCTACAATCTGAGCCGCCACGGCAAAATGTCGGGGTCGGCGCAGGAAATTCGCTACATTAACCGCGACGAAAATACGCACCTGTGGCTTTTTCGCAACATCATTCTGGAGCTGAAAAAGGAGGAACCTTCGCTGTTTACGCCCGAGAAAATAAAGGTTTACGAGGACATGATGCGCGAAGGGGTGAACCAGGAAATTGCCTGGGGTAAATACGTGATTGGCAACGACATTCCGGGCCTCAACGAGCAAATGATTGAGGACTACATTCAGTATCTGGGCAACCTGCGCTGGCACAGCCTGGGCTTCGGCTATTTGTACGAACAGCACCAGAACGAGCCGGAAAGCATGAAGTGGGTGGCGCAATATGCCAATGCGAACTTGGTTAAAACGGACTTTTTCGAGGCTAAAAGCACGGCGTATGCCAAAAGTACGGCGTTGATCGACGATTTGTAGACTCACACTGACACACAACCGAACTACGGACAACAGGGGTTCAAAACGCAAAGGGCTATACAATGGCTTTCTTCGTTTTGAACCCTTGTTTTTGGCGGATAGGGAACGAAGAGGAGGGGGAATATACAGTGCGGTGCAGACAAAAAAAATCCTGTACATCATCCTTGTAGATGATGCACAGGCGCACTTTATATAGTAATTGATAAATGTCGCTTCACAGCGAGAACTGCTGAGGTGCCAAACGAAACACGCCAGCATGTTTGCACTTAAAAAAATAAGGATTGAATACCACTGTATTCTGCGTTTTTAAAGTACAAACGGTATCGGATTACTATGAAAACACACGGCAAAAATACGTTTTTGTTTCAAGCCGTGCAAGTTTTAGCCTTGAAATATACAGTTTTGTTCTCTTTTTTAACTAAAACTTAAGGTCATGGTCAGTTTACGACAAAAACCGCCTTCCTCCGTTCAGTAGGTACGGAAGAAGGCGGTTTTATCCTTTTTTCGGCGCGGATAACAGCGAATAATCCGGCCGGAAATGGGGTGCTTAAGCCTGCAACTTGGCTTCAAAAGCCAGGGCATACATGCGCACCTGCTTAATCATGGCCAAAAGGCCGTTTGAGCGGGTGGGCGACAGGTGCTCGGTGAGGCCAATGCGCTGAATGAAGTAAAGTTCGGAATCCAAAATTTCGCGCGGTGTGTGGTGCGTCACGGCACGAAGCACCAGCGACACAATGCCTTTGACGATGAGGGCATCGCTCTCGGCGCGGAAGTCGAGCAGTCCGTCGTGTTCCTCGCACACAATCCACACCCGGCTCTGGCAACCGTCAATCAGGTTTTGGTCGGTTTTGTCCTCCTCGGGCAGCGGTTCCAGTTCCTCGCCCAGGTCAATGAGCAGCTGATAGCGGTCCATCCAGTCGTCGAGCGCACTGAAATCGTCAATAATTTCGTCTTGTATTTCGTTGATAGTCATAGCTTTTGAATTTGTTGTCGAATATTGAAAAGACTAATGAAAAGGGGTTACTGTTCCTCAGCCAACACCTGCAGCACCGTCTGCCCCACGGCACCCAGTGTAGCAGGCGCAATGTTTTCGGGCGTATCGTTCACGGTGTGCCACGTAGCACCGAAGGTGTGCGTACCGTCGAGATAGGGAATGATGTCGATGGTCGGGATACCGGCAATTTCGTTCAAGGGCACATGGTCGTCCTGCGCATAGCTGCCCTCCTGCTGCAAGAACAGGTTTCCGGCACCCACACGCTGTGCAGCGTCCCACACGCGCACCACCACCTCACGGGCATAGCGCAGCGAAATGCCTTCGTAGCAATAACGGGCATCCTTGCCGCCCACCATGTCGAGCAGAATGCCGTAGCGTGCGCGGTAGCCCTCGACATGCGGATTGCGCGCCCAATACTGTGAACCCAAACACCAGTCGGAGCCATCGTGCGGAGCTTTGTCCTCGGCCCAGTAGGGCGCACCGTAGTCCTCGGAGTCGAAGCAGATAAAGTCTACACCCACAGCAGGATTCAGCTGCGGCATGAGGCGGGCCAGTTCGAGCAACACAGCCACACCGCTGGCACCATCGTTGGCCGCCATTACGGGTTTACGGTGGTTGGCACTGTCAGGGTCGGCATCGGCCCAAGGGCGGCTGTCCCAGTGGGCACACAGCAAAATGCGCTCGGTAGCTTCGGGGCGGTAGGCGGCAATGATGTTGCGCGAGTGCAGCACCTTGCCGTCCCATGCCTTGAGGTCGGCTTTTTGTTCGGTTACTTGCAGGCCATACTGCTTGAAGCGGTTCACAATGTAGTCGGCACAGGCACGGTGTGCCTCGGAATTGGGCACACGCGGACCAAAGGCACACTGCGCCTCGACATGGGCATAGGCTGAATCGGCTTGAAACTTCCCCTGCGTCAGCGCCACAGTGTCGGCATCGCCTTCAGCCGGAGCCGACGTTTTTTGGTTTTTACAGCTACCCATGCTCAGCACAGTCAGGGCAAGGGCGGCCAAAAGGGGATATTTCATGATAAATAGGAGTTTTTGAATTCTGAACAAGGAAATCTGACCGAAAAGGGAGTCAGAAAGGTTTTTTTATGCTATTTCAGCAGTTTGAGAATGTCTATATTTTTTACCTAAAAACCAGGTTCGGAGCAGTCCTGACATTGCTGCATGACGCGGAGGAAATTGCCGCCCCACACCTTTTGCAAATCGGCCGTGGTGAGTCCTTCGGCTTGCAAGCGCAACGTCAGTTCGGTGAGGTCGGATGCCGAAGCACAGCCGGGCACACCGCCGTCGCCATCGAAGTCGGTGCCTATGCCCACAGCATCAATACCGGCCACGTCGATAAAGTGCATGAGGTGCGCCACGCCGTCGGCCACGGTGGCAGGCTGGGGGTCGGTGTCGAGGCGCAGGAAACCGTGGTAAAGCGTTACTTGCGCCACACCGCCGGCTGCGGCCAGGGCACGCAGCTGGTCGTCGGTAAGGTTGCGCGGATGGTTGCACAGGGCGCGACTCGAAGCGTGCGAACACACAATGGGCGTGCGGCTGGCACGGAGGGCATCGTAAAACGACGATTCTGCGGCATGACTGAGGTCGACCATCAGCCCCACGCGGTTCATTTCGCGCACCACCTCGCGGCCAAAGTCCGACAGACCGCCGTGCAGCTGTTGCGAGCGGCGTGCGGAATCGCAAATGTCGTTGTCGCCATTATGGCAAAGGGTGATGTACACCACGCCGCGCTTTCGGAAACGCGCCACATTCGTCAGGTCGTGACCCAGCGCATAGCCGTTTTCAATACCGCGCATAATGCTGAGCAGCCCGGCTTGCTTGTGGGCATAGAGTTCGGCCGGAGTGGCAGCCATGCACACGCCGGGAGCTTGTGCCACACGCGCTTCAAGCTCGTCAATCAGGCTGTCGGCCTTTGCCGTGGCTGCCAGACGTGCTTCGGGGGTGAGTTCGCCCTGGGGCAAATAGGCCACCATGATGGAGGCGTCGAGCAGACCTTCGCGCATCTTGACAAAATCTACCAGCAGTTGGGGGTCGCGACGGCAAAGGTCGATGTCGCGGTCGAAGAACATGGGGGTGTCGCAGTGCGAATCGAGCGTCAGCACGCGGTGGTGCACCTGACGGGCAGCGCGGTAGCGTTCGGCCTGACCCACAAAGTGGCGGAACAGGGGGAGCATACACGCATCGCCGTCGGGCAGGAAACATTCGGGGTGCCACTGCACGCCCATCACGGGGTGGAAGTCGGTGCTTTCAATGGCTTCGATAATGCCGTCGGCCGAACGGGCGGTGACGCGGAGCAGCGGACCCGGCTCGGCCACGGCTTGATGGTGAAAGGAGTTGACCGCAAAACGGGTGCCGAGCAGGCGTGACACGGCTGAATCGGGTTCGGCTTCGACGTAGTGGGTGGCTTCGCTGCGCGCAGCTTCCTGGCTGTGTTTCAGCAGCGAGGTGTGGGGCAGGGCAGTGGCCATGTCTTGCATCACTTTGCCGCCGAGGGCAAGGGCTATGACCTGTATGCCGCGACAAATGCCGAAGAGGGGGAGGCGGCGGTTGTAGGCCATGCGCACAAGGGCGAGTTCAAAGGCGTCGCGCTCGCTGTTGATATTGCCCAGCCGGGGCAGGGGGTCTTCGCCCGTAAAGAGAGGGTTGACGTCGGCTCCGCCCGACAGCAGCAGGGCATCGAGGCGGTTGAGCAGACTGAACAGGTGGGCATCGGGATGGCGACGTGGAGGAACGACCACCACATCGGCTCCGGCGGCTTCGAGCGAACGAATGTAGCCGGGCAGGAGCTGCAGGCGGTCGTCGGCATAATTGCCGCTGATGCCTATGAGCGGACGGCGGTCTGAGGCACTGTATGGGCAGCTTTCGGCATAGAGCGTGTCGGTAAGCTGGTCGATATTGAAAGCTGATGACATGAGGGGGTGTTTTTTAGAATTGCACGGAAAAACAGCGGCTTACTTCTTGGGGCGGTGGCCGGGACCTTTCGGGAACCATCCTTTGCTGACGCGGTCGCGCTGCTCAAAAATTTCGAGGATGGACCACAGGGCTGAGAACCCGGTGACACCAAGTATGGCACTCCACACGGTGGACTGAACGAACAAGGCACCGACCGTGCAGCCGATGCCTACCAGCAAAAAGAGCCACCACAATCGGGTGCCAAAGTAGTACTCTGCTTTAATTACAATGGGGTGGAATAGCCCGATAATGAGAAACGCGGCTAATCCAATCAGAGGACCGGCGTAATTCATTGATTTGTTGGGGATTTGGGTTTTAGGTGACTGAATTTCGAATACCTTCATTTTGTTTATTCCGTACACCTGCCTATTGCTTATTTATGGCCGTTGCGCGGATGCGAAAAGGGGGCACGCATGTAGCTGGGGTTAAGGCAGCACAGCGGGACCTTAGGTTGACAAGCGCATACCAAAAAGGGCGGCCAACCGCCAAATGTTATGGCAGTGACCGCCCGATAGGAATGTCTGCTTATTTTTCGGGAAGGATTACCGGCACGGTGCGGTTAATGGTTTGTTCGAGCGAGATGAGGGTCTCGGTCGAAATCACACCGGCAATTTCCTGAATGTGATTGTTGAGCAAATCCATCAGGTGTTCGTTATCGCGCGAGTAGAGCTTTACCAACATGGTGTAGGGACCGGTGGTGAAGTGGCACTCCACGATTTCGGGAATTTTTTTCAATTCCTCAGCTACGCCCTTGTACATTGAACCGCGCTCAAGCTTGATTCCGACGTAGGTACAGGTGCTGTAACCAATGCTTTTGGGGCAAACATTATAGCCCGAACCGGTAATGACTCCGGCCTCGATCAAACGCTGCACACGCTGGTGAATGGCGGCACGCGAAACTCCGCAAACAGCGGCCACATCCTTAAACGGAATGCGAGCATTGACGGATATGATCTTGAGTATTTTCAAGTCAAGTAAGTCTACCTTTTCCATAATATATTTCTTGCTAAAATCTTTGTTTACATAGTGATAATAAGGACATAGCCATGCGGCGTGTACTTTCAGATGACTATGCGGCGGTAAGGCCTTATATTACACTGGCAAAGATAACTTATTTGTACAATATGACAAAAAACGCACTGGTTTTTTGACTATAATATCGTACTTTTTGACATATTGAGCACATACCACCCCTGTGCGTTCGCAAATTTTGTCGGTTTGCTATGAGATTTACACTCTCCTTTGCCCCCGAAGAAGCAGGGCAGCAATCAGCGTTTGCATATTTGGCGCAGCACGGGCCAGACAACGGGCACCAGCAAACCGAGCACCAACAGGCCGAGCGGCACCTTGAGCCACAACGTGGGCAGGGCCGACACGCCCAAGCCGCTGAGCAGCAAACCGAGCAAGAGCAGAGCGCGCTGTAAGGTGGCGCGGTTCATGCGGTAGCCGTAGCGACGCGAGAACACAACGTAAATGAGGAAAAAGTCGAGCAAATGAGCTAACGAAAGGCCGAGGCCGGCACCGACAAGGCCATAGCGGCTGTAGCCGAGAATGACAAGGGCGCAGAACAGAACGTCGTAGGCCAGTTCGAGCACCATGTAGGTGAATGAGTCGCCGCGAGCCAGGGGAATATAGGCGATGGGGGTGTAAATGGCCTTGAAAAACATGCAGGGGGCGGCGCAAAGCACCATGGGCAGAATGGGCAGAAAGTCGGCCGTGTAGAGTATCCGGGTGATGAGGGGGAGCGCCAGGCCAAACAGCACGAGAAAGGGCGACATAAGCACAGCGAGCACGTTGATTTGGCGGTTGATAGCCAAGTTCATGGCGCGGCGGTTGTTCACCACTACCGAAAGGCGAGGAAAGAAGTCGGCATCCATGGCCGAAAAAATAATGCGGGCGTAGCTCACGGTGAGGGTGTAGCCGGCGGCATACAGGCCGATTTCGGCTACGCCACGGGGCGAATCCATAAGGGCGGCACGTATGAGCATTTCGGCGCCCGAGGTCATCACGCCGGCCAAGATATAGGCGGTGCCCAACTTGATGAGCGGCAAACCGAGGCGCAGATAGCCGGGGCGGAAACTGCCCAGGCGGTAGGGGAGAAGGCGGACCGAGGCGCGCAGATTGAGGGCGAAGAGCAGGGCGGAGGTGACGAGCAGCACGGGAACAATGCCGCGCAGGCCGAACAGCACATAGCAAGGCACGCTCACCACTAAGGCGCCGAGGGCACCAAGGGCGGAGGCTTGGGCCAGACTTTTGAGGCGGCGCAGGGCGCGGAGCAGGGCTATTTCGCCGCCGGTAAGGGTGGCAAAGCCTACTGCGAGCGACAACTGCATGAACGAGGCGGTGTAGGCCGATGAACCGGCTACGGTACGACTGATGAGGGGGGCAAAACTGAGGCAAATGAGGGTGCCGAGCAGGGCGGTGAGCAGCACCCAGGTGCGAATGAGGCGGGCCTGGGCCACGGTTTGGGGCAGACTTGCCGGAGATACGCCGGGCTGTGCTTCGATTTCGGCATTGTAGACCTCGGAAAGCCGACGTACGGCACTGAGCGAGAGGCCGAAATTGGTGGCGTTGCACACGAGGTCGATGGTGCGGCTGAAAAGGTCGACCAAACCGATACCGGCGGTGCCGATGAACAGGGCGGCCACCTTGTTGCGCACCACGCCGGTGAGCACCGAAAGCACTTGCACGCTGCCGAGAAGGCCGGTCGATTTAAAGAGTTGGCGATAGTGGGTCATGGAGTGGGTTCGGGATGGAGCGATGAAAGGCTGAGCAGGCGGTTCTGAAGTAGCGACTGTAGGCAAGTAAGTATTTTTGCATCAATTTTTCGGGAAACAGGTATGCATGGCTTATGTCAGCAAAAAAAGCAGCTGTTTACAGGGTGAGTTTATAGACGTTGGTTTGTCGCTGTACGAAACCGAGGCGGCGATACAGGCGGTTGGCGGCTTCGCGTTCGGGGCGCGAGGTGAGGTTGACACTGGCTGCACCATGGGCCTTGGCTTCGGCCACAAGGTGGGAAATGAGCTGGCTTCCGTAGCCGCGACCACGACAAGTTTGACTCACAACGACATCTTCAACCCAGGCTTTGGTACCGGTGACGAGGGCATCGAGGGCAAGCGTGGCCATGCCGCAAAGTTGGGCGCATTCGTCGTGCAGCACATAGAGTCTTACGTTGGGGCGCGACACAATTTGGCGCAGGGCTTCGGCGCGGAGCGGGGTGGCTTTGGCCGAGAGCTGGGGCAACAGGGCATTGATTTGGGCAGCGGTGTGGTCGGTCACGTCGTCGGGACGGAGTGGGGCGATGTGGGCGGTGTTGAGCACATCGAGCAGCTGGCTGACGGTGCATTGCAGCAGGGGATGCCAGGCTTCGGGGGCTATTTCGGCCAATGGCTCAAGCACAAAGCGGCGTTCGGCCAGGTGCTTGTGGGGCAGACAGAACTGTGGGGTGTCGATTACGAGGTGGGGTGTCTGGGGTGTTTCGGGGGTTTCGGCCAGTAGGATGTCAATGTCGATGATGCGGTCGGTGTAGCCGTTGTCGGTTGATTTGTGGGTGCGGCCCATTTCGCGTTCGATGAGTTGGGTGGCTTGCAGCACTTCGTCGGGGGTGAGGCGGCTGCGAAGCACCACGGCGGCATTGAGAAAACGGTTGGCCGAGGCGAAACCGACGGGGGCGGTGTCGTAAAGGGCTGAACGGCTGACGGGCTTGCCTACACGGTGGGTGAGCAGGTCGATGGCGCAGTCAATATTTTCGGTTCGGTTGCCTAAATTGGTTCCGAGCGACAGATAATAGGTGAACATGATGCTTGGATTTGTGGTACTTACGGTATGAGCAGCATACACATAGCAACACTCCCCCCTGCCAGTTGCAATCAAGTGTGAACAATGCAGGGGGGAGTATTCAGTAAGTTATTTCTTGCGGTTAGCACACGATGGCTGTGGCTGTAAGGAATTAGTCAGACACCTGCTTAATCAAGAATAAGCATACAGTCGCCGAAGGGGCCGAAGCGATAGTCGTGCTTCAGGGCTTCGTGGTAGGCATTCATGGTGTACTCGTAACCGCCAAAGGCTGCTGTGAGCATGAGGAGGGTTGAGTAGGGCAGGTAGAAGTTGACGAGCATGGCATCTGCCACATGGAACTCGTAAGGGGGGAAGATGAATTTGTTGGTCCATCCTTCAAACTCCTTGATGCGGTTGTCGGTGCTGCACGAAGCTTCGAGGGCGCGCTGCACGGTGGTGCCGATAGCCACAACCTTGCGTTCTTCGTCCTTGGCCTTGTTGACAATGCGGCAGCATTCTTCGTTGACAAACATCTGTTCCGAGTCCATTTTGTGCTTCGTAAGGTCTTCCACGTCGGTGTTGCGGAAGTTTCCTAAGCCGCAGTGCAGGGTGAGGAAGGCCATGTCGATGCCGCGGATTTCGAGTCGCTTCATCATTTCGCGCGAGAAGTGCATACCGGCCGTGGGGGCAGTTACGGCACCTTCGTGCTTGGCAAAGATGCACTGGAAGCGTTCCATATCCTCGGGTTCGCTTTCGCGACCCACGAAGTGGGGCACGGGCGATTCGCCCAGGGCATAGAGTGAGCGTTTGAATTCATCGTGGTCGCCGTCGTAAAGGAAACGCAGCGTACGGCCTCGGCTGGTGGTATTGTCGATTACTTCGGCCACGATAGAGTTGTCCTCGCCAAAGTAAAGTTTGTTGCCAATTCTGATTTTACGGGCCGGGTCAACGAGTACGTCCCACAGGCGCAGTTCCTGGTTCAATTCGCGCAGCAAGAACACTTCGATGCGTGCGCCTGTTTTTTCCTTGTTACCGTAAAGGCGTGCGGGAAATACCTTGGTGTCGTTAAACACAAACACGTCGTGTTCATCGAAAAAGGTCAGGATGTCCTTGAACATCAGGTGTTCGATTTCGCCCGTTTTTCTGTGCAGCACGAGCATTCTGCTCTCATCGCGGTGGGGAGCCGGATATTTTGCAATCTTTTCCTCGGGGAGCTTGAATTTGAATTGTGAGAGCTTCATAGAACTTCTGTATTTTTGTAGGAATGTGTATATACCATCTGTACGACTAACGAAAGCCGCAGCACATGGCCGTACTTTGATTCGGTTAAACTATTTCGGAACGGAGTGGTGTGAAACAGCAAAGCCGTGAAAACTTCAACGCTACTGTTTCTCCTTCATTTCATTGAGCAATGCTTCGAAGCGGTCGGTATCGAAGGTGTGCGCTTCGGTAAAGTAGCCCACGCGGGTACGGCGCAAAGCCGTGAGGTGCGCTCCGCTTCCGAGTGCCACGCCGATGTCGCGGGCCAGGGCGCGGATATAGGTACCTTTTGAGCACACCACGCGAATGGTGATTTCCTGGGTGTCGAGATGGCACTCAGTAAGTTCAATTTCGTCGATGCGCAGGGGTTTTGCCTTGAGTTCCACGGTTTCGGCCTGTCCTTTTCGGGCCAGGTCGTAGGCGCGTTTTCCTTCAACCTTGCAGGCTGAATAAACGGGAGGCACTTGCATGATTTCGCCCTTGAAGGTGCTGAGTACGCGGCGCACTTCGGCTTCGGTGATGTGTTCGGTGGGGTAGGTAGCGTCGATAGGGTGCTCCAGGTCGAAACTGGGGGTCGTGGCTCCGAGTTTCAGCGTGGCATAGTATTCCTTGACGCCGGCCTGCAACTGCTCAATGCACTTCGTAGCCTTTCCGGTGCACATCACGAGTACACCGGTAGCCAGGGGGTCGAGTGTGCCGGCATGGCCAATTTTCACCTTCTTCACCTGCCAGTACTGGGTGAGCAGTCGGCGCACGCGTGCCACGAGCTGAAAGGAGGTCATGCCGTAGGGCTTGTCGAATGCTGCCACGAGGGCGGGCATAGCGCGGTTTCCGTCGGCTTCGTACCAGGCGTCGATGGCTTCGCGGGCTTGCGTAAGGTCGGTGGGTGTGAGGGTGTGAATGGGTTGCGTCTGCTTCTGTGTCATGCGGTCGGCACTGTTAGTATTTGTCTGTAATGTAATGACTGATTATCAGGGAGAATCGGTTAGTCAACCATGGCCAAATCCATGCCCATGGCACCCATCAGCAAAATGGCGGCGCCCACGATGATGCGGTACCAACCAAAGGCTACGAAGCCGTACTTCGTGACATAGCTGATGAAATATTTGATGGCGGCAATGGCCACAATGAACGATACCACCGAACCTAATAACAGCATCGAAAGGTTGTTGCCCTGCGTCAGGATATTGCCCTCGCCGTGGCTGATGAGTTTGTAGGTTTCGAGGCAGGTAGCGCCAAACATGGTGGGCACAGCCAGGAAGAAACTGAATTCGGCTGCGGCCTTGCGGGTGAGGCGCTGCGACATACCGCCGACAATCGTGGCCATGGAGCGCGACACACCGGGTATCATCGAAATGCACTGCACGCAACCGATGATAAAGGCGCGCTTGTAGGTCAGGGCTGTGTTTTCGGAACCTTTGTTGAATATTTTGTCGCAAAACAGCATGAACACACCGCCGACGATGAGCATCACGGCTACGAGGTTGACATTGCCGAGGTTCGATTCGATAAAGTCGTTGAACGTCAGGCCGAGTACCACAGCGGGCAGCACGCCGACAATGAGCTTGAGGTAAAAGCGCCAAATGGCTTGCCACCAGGTGTAACCCTTGGTTTGCATGGTTTCGGGGTAGAAAAACTTGCGCCAGTACAGGCATACCACCGAAAGAATGGCACCAAACTGAATGATTACGGTAAATGCCTTGACAAAGGCGTCGTGCTCCACGTTGAGCAGGCTTTCGGTAATAATCATGTGCCCCGTTGACGATACGGGCAGAAATTCGGTAAGCCCTTCAACGATGGCTATAATAATGGCTTCTATCCAGTTCATTATTTACAGTATGTAGAAAATGTGTATGAGTTAGTTACGGGGTTTACGCATAATGCCATAGATGATAAACAGATAGCCGAAAAGGCATACGGCCGGGGCCACCTTGATGCGCTGTGCGCTGAAAATTTCGGGGTTGAACGTGGTTTCGTTCGAACCGCTACCCGACATCAGCACCATGCCGATAATCACAATGGCCATACCTACTGCGAGCAGGATGAAATTGATGCGATCGAAAGCAAATACGCGCTTCACAGGTGCTTTCGGTTCGGCACTTTCGTTTTTCAAATCGTTCATACTTACGTATTTTGTGGGGTAAGATATAGAGTTCTTTGTATTTTCTTTTTTCGGGGATAGGGGGTGGGTAAATGCAGTTGCTGCGCCGTTCGGTCTACTTCAGATACACGTCGGCAGTGCGCAAATTGAGCTGTCGGTTTACCGAGATGTAGGCGCACCAAATGGTGATGAGAATGCCGCAAACAAATATCACGCCCATGGTGGCTATCCACACTTCGGGGGTGACGAGCTGATTGAGGTAAATGTCGCCTTCGCCCGTGCCAAACTGCAAATAGTAGAGTGTGCCGCCCAGCAATCCGCCGGCCAGTATGGCGGCAAACAGTCCGATGCGGAAGGCTTGCCAAATAAAGGGGCGGCGAATAAAGCCCCAGCTGGCACCCACCAGTTTCATGGTGTGAATGCTGTAACGGTTGGCGTAGATGTTCATGCGCACAATATTATTGATAAGCGAGAACGACACCAGTGTAAGCAGTCCGGCCACGACGAGCAACACGGCACCCACAATGGGGATGGTGCGGTCAAGGTTGCCCATCACGTCGCGCGGATAAATCACGTCGGTCACGCCCGGCAAAGCCCTCACGCTGGGTTCGTAGTGGGCTATGCTGTCGAGGTTGGCATAATCGGCTTTCAAATACACCTCGAACTCAGCCGGAATGGGGCTTCCGCCCAAAAAGTCGGTTTCGAGGTCGCCCTGCAACGCCGCGTTCATTTCGCGCGTGCCTCGTTCCTTCGAAATGTAGTCAACCAGGCGGGCGTAGGGTGCCTGGCGCAGTTTGGCCTGGGTGGCCAGCATCTGCTCATTCGTCACGCTGTCGTTCAGCAACACTTCGATGGTAAGTTCCTGGCGTATTTGCCGGCTGAAGTTTGTGCCTATGCTGACAAACAGCACCACGGTTCCCAATAAAACCAACACAAGGGTGGTACTGATACAAGTGGTGATGGTGGCAAAACGCCCCACACGCCGCTTCTTTTTTCGTGTTTTGCTCATAAAGCTATTTCTTGCTACAAAAGCCAATAAGGCAATATTCGTACAAATATACAACAAATTCGGGTTCGAAAATGCTTTTTAGCCCCGTGTTTAACAATAATTAGTCAGAAACGCACCATTCTAACGCTTTTCAGTGACAAAAAAATTGTAACTTCGCTTGCATGAAGCGCCCTGCCGACCGTTGATGGCCGGCATTTCGTGTGTGTGGGCTGCTTCGGCTAACTTCTCCATCTTGCTCATGACAGAATCCTTCATCAAACGCCTTTCGCGCTGCTGGCACTGGTTGCTGCGCTTCCGCCATCGCTGTGGCTACGGCATTCATTCGCCCTTTGCCTTTGGCTTTGTGACGGGGGTTATTTACGAACGGGCGGTTTACTATGCCTATGCCGAACTGGCACACGCCTATGCCTGTGCCCAACAGCCGCCGCTCCGGCTCAAGGACTACAAACTGCTGTTCCGTCTGGCCAACTTTCAGCGTCCCGACCGCTGCCTGGTGTACGGGGCTTCGGCTTCCGACCTCATGCTGCATTTCCTCAAGGCCGGAAGTCGGCATACGGAGTATATCAACGTAAAGGGGGGCGAAATGGTTGATGACTTCACCGTCGACATGGCGGTGGTGACACATTTCAACCTGTCTGCCGCACGCTTTCTGCTGCATCAGCTCAAACCGGGGGGACTGCTGGTCATCATTGGCATCGACACGCCCAAAAGCCGGGCGCAATGGCAAAAACTCATTGAATGTGAACCGGCTCGCGTCAGTTTCGACCTGCGCGACTTTGGCTTCATCTTTTACCGCCCTGATTTACAGCGCGAACATTACCTTATCAATTACTTCTAACTCATGCTCTACACTCGCAAAGGCGACTGCGGCACAACCGACCTGGCCGACGGTAGCCGCGTACCGAAAACGCATCCGCGCATGGTGTGTGTCGGCACCATCGATGAGCTGTCGTCGTTCATCGGCTGGCTGCTTGCCCTCATGCGCCAGCAGTTACCTGCCGAGGCCCTGCAGCCCGATGTGCAACTGCTCCTGAACGCCCAACGCCGATGCTTTGCGCTCGGTGCGCTGGCTGCGGCCGTGCCCCAGCCGCAGGGTTTGCCCGATAAGGCCGACATCCTTGCGCTCGAACGAGCCATCGATGCCTATGCGGCCAACTACGCAGCCTCGTTTCGCGGCTTCGTGCTGCCGGGGGGCCATCCTTTGGCGGCGCAATGCCATGTGTGTCGCACCCTGGTGCGAAGGCTCGAACGCGAATTGCTGTCGGCAGGGCTGTTTCATGCAGCCGAAACCGAGGCTGATTCTGCCTACGAAACGCCGGCCTACGTGAACCGCCTGTCGGACTACCTGTATGCCCTGGCCAAAAAAATCAATGCGCTCACCGGCTGCCCCGAAGTACCGGCAACTGAACCTTAACGCACACACATTCTGGCAGCTGCCTGGCATTCACTTCACCGCACAACGCCTTGTGCAGGTGCATCGTTGCCCGTTTTTTTTGCTTTTAGGCTTCAAAATGGCTAAAAAACGATGAAATTAGGGCAATATACCTCGCTAAATGTTTGTGTGTTTGGATAAAAAGTGTATTTTTGCCGCCACGTTGGCGAAACGTACCCACTAACCTCGGCCAACACATGCTGAACACCTCCTTCCTTCTCCACTTGTTCAGCCACAGCCAAGCCCCGATTAACGGGTCGGGCACACGCAGATTGATATTGAAAAACAAACCATACAAACAAATTTTTTGACACTATGTATTGGACATTGGAATTGGCCTCGAAGCTCGAAGATGCTCCCTGGCCCGCAACGAAAGAAGAACTCATCGACTACGCCATGCGCTCTGGCGCTCCGATGGAGGTTGTAGAAAACTTGCAGGAACTCGAAGACGATGGCGAAATTTACGAAACCATTGAGGACGTTTGGCCCGATTATCCCACGAAGGAGGACTTCCTCTTCAACGAAGACGAATACTAATCGCCACAAGCTGACTCTTGCAGCTTAAAGCATGGCATATAAGCGGTATAGGAATTGTACACAAAAAATTCCTATACCGCTTTTTCCGTTCTTTTACCGCCAAACTGTAAAAATCCGAAGACTACGAAGAATGATACAAGCTATTTTTACCTGATGTCCTTTACTTCATCGTAACGCTGAATGCCTTCAACCGTTTGAACATTCATACGCTTGCCGCCAGAGAAATTCCATACCAATGAGAGTCCGATAGTATGAACCGGAGTGGTATTATCGAAAGTGACCGGCACAGTTCCTGCATGGCGACCATAGCTACGTCGGTCGCCAAGAGCTGTAAAGTTAATACGTGCTTGCCAGTTCTTCCAAAAATTCTTGTAAATACTTCCACTCAGATTGTAAATAGCGTGATAGGTACGGTCGTAATGACGAAAGGTTGGCTCGTAATTGAAGTTGAGCATTCCCCCCCAACCATGACTAAAGTTGAAGTCGTTATAAAACATGTAATACTGACGCAGACGCACATACCCGTAATAGATTCCGTTCAAGGTCATGTTTTCAGGACGAAACTCATAACGGGCACTTAGCTTCATCAACCACGGCTTGACAGGCTTGACGTTCAACTCCGCCATCAAGCCATAACTATGACTGGAGGACAGATTGATAGGCTGCGTAAAGTAAACATTGAGTTGCTTGTCACTCATAGAGGTGGCCCAGAATATTTCGTCCTTACCATGAACATAGATGGCCGATAGGTTGAGTAGATTGCGCCAAAGCGAAACGCCTGCCATGACCATATCAAACGCAGGAGCTTGTAGATCAGGATTACCCACGGTATAGTTATGAGGGTCAGACCAACGCACTGTGGATGAAATAGCCGAGTAAGGAATGTTCTGAAGGGTACGCTTGTAATTAAGCATCAAAGCATGCTTTCCCTGCTTATCGAGTGGCATCATCAACTGTAGAGTAGGCTGAACACCCCACTGCGTATTTTTAGATTGCTCATGATTATCGAGTGACTCAAAGAGAATATGATTGACTTGTGCATTGATGCCTACCATATATTGCAAACGCTTCATGCTGCCCATAGCCTCGATGTATGCAATCGGACTGTAACCTCGATTTTTCGTCGGTATTAACTCGACACCTTCAGAAAGCGTCAGATTGGGCTTGTAATCCAAGGCCACGGATTGCATGGAGGTTCCGTATTTGAGGAGGAGCTGTCGGCCGACCGGCGACTTAAGGTCAAGAGATACTTTATATAGGTTCAGTCTTGATTCGTCATTGACACGCGAAATACGAGTGTCAGAAAGATTGCTCTGCATATCGCCATCGAAACCTCGGTGATAATAATCTCCGCTAACAACTAATTCTGTTCCCTTTTTTCCTATATGAGAGGTGAATTGCAGGGTTACCTCTTGATCAAGTGCCTTGGCCTCATTGCGCATGAAGGGAGATAACTCACTTTCCTCAGGATAAGTATTGATCAAGTTTTTATTACTCGTGATGTAATAACTTGCACCCAAGGTGCTTCGTTCCGAAAGTTGCAGATTGAGACTCAGACGATTGTAAAGAGCATGTCCGCGATAGCGAACCTTTTCTTTAAGAGTTTGATAGGTGTCACTCGATGGGAGGCCAAACGTTTGCACATTCTCTTCCTGAGGCTGATTAAAGCCGAGCGAGAGATTGTCGTAAACGCTCAGTCCCTTATAGCGTGCGTAAAAAACAGCACCACCATTTTCATTGCTCCATCCATAGGATGGGGCAACAGTAACATCGGCCATGAACGAACCATAAAAACCACCTTTGGGCTGACGCAGAGTTATCTCAATAGTACCACCCGACAGTTCGGCACTTTGTCCGCTTCCAACCATATAATTGACCTTAACTTTATCAATCATTTTGGCCGGGATATTGTCAAGTTCGGACAGATTGCCCAACTTTACGCCATCTACGATAACCTCACTAACTGGAAGACCATTAATCTTAAAAACACCATCTTCTTTGGAAAGATTGGGTAAAAACGGCAAGGCCTCCGCCATCATCTTGCCTTTGACAATATCGAACGAACGAAAACTGATGGTATACCCCGTGGCATCGTGGCGGATTCTGGAAGTCACAACTTCAGCCACATCAAGCATGGTTGAATCTTCACGCAGGACTATCGCACCAACCTTTCCATCTTTACAAGTTATCTCAAAAGGTTGGTATCCAAGATAAGAAATACGCAATTTACCGGTGTGCACCTGAGGATTTCCGAGTTGAAAACGGCCTTGTTCATCGGTCATCGTACGACAGACTAAAGTAGAATCAACTGCATCCTTAAAAAGGACGCTCGCATAAGAAAGCGGCTTCCCCGCTTGATTAACTACAATTCCTGAAACGTTTTGTGCAGACAAAGCTATGGGAAGGTTTAAAAAGGAAACTATGAGGAAGGATTTCTTTATCTTTATCATAAGCGGCTGAAGCTATTGCATGTTCATTACATCATAAAAGTACTTTTCGATATTTGCTTCGGCATGAACCTTCGTCTCGGGATAGGGGCAATGATTCTTAGCTTCACGCCTCTGCTGAAGACAAATTGTGCAAATAGGAAGTAGCTTACAATCGAAGCAATCTGTAGTAAGTCACCAATTTAATCAAGTGAACTTAAGCCTCAACTAAGGATTGGTAGAGGTGGTCATATCCTTCTCCGCCGTGATGGAACTCCCTATTATTGGCTTGCCCGGTTGCGTTGTTGTACTACCTGTCGTCTTGCACGCAGTACACATTCCGGTGCAATTGATGTTAGAATCAAACCATCCGCCACCTGCACAATTAGAATTAGTTGCGCCCAATCGAGTTTTAACTTCAAAGTGCACAGCAGAAAAACCTCCATGAAGTTTTCCCATTTCATCTTTCGTCAATGGACGAAGAATGTTCAGTTCCTTGACTTTTCCATAAGAACCAATCATTAATTATTATATAACTAAAGTTTCCCACCCCCAATAAAGAGGGTGGAAAATAATAGTAATTCAAATTTTCTTCGTAAATTAGAGGTACCAATCAGCTAATTTACAATGGAAAATAAGAATACTGTTATAGAAGCAAAAATAGGTAATTTGAACGAACTTACCAAGGTTTTATCCGTTAAAGAACAAGCCCAAGAGCAACTTTTAGTCGTCATAAAGGCATTGGGCATTGGGCATTGGGCATCGGTAAAATCGTTCGGAATCTCAAATTCGAGAAGGCTCAAGGCTATAGCTTGACCTTAAAGCTGCGGAAGGAGCAGTTCAAAGAAAAGCGGAACGCAAAAAATCCGGACTATGCGCGCAAGGCGGAATGTGATGAGAGCAAGCTTGAAATGGCCAAACGCATGCTTTGTCATGCCGTGGGGCATGGTATCAACTTCAAGTATATGCTTGCTGACAGTTGGTTTACATGCGAATCGCTCATACAGGCTGTTCGCGAGCTATACGGCGGTTCTGTGCACTATATTGGTTGGGCCAAGATGAACCCCAAGTTGCGTTATCAGACAAGAAAGTCCAAACGTCCCCAAAACATCCATGAACTGATTGTAAGGTATGAACGCACAGCTTCATGCTATTGCCGAAAGTACAAGTGCAAATACATTCGGCTTCATGCAAAACTGTGCGAACAGCCCATACGCATCTTCATCATCAAATACGGGCGAAGCACCCATTGGAAAGTGTTGCTTACTACAGATACCTCCATAAACTTCGTCAGAGCCTTTGAACTTTACGAAAGACGCTGGGGCATAGAGGTCATAT
>ERZ779852.724-NODE-724-length-34398-cov-4.988848_pt1 | contig 34398 bp, 29 predicted proteins | sample MGYA00511559_ERZ779852 | MGnify/ENA primary metagenome ERZ779852 (study PRJEB29588, sample SAMEA2157977) | human gut metagenome | biome: human gut; feature: human-associated habitat; material: faeces | place: Denmark | collected 2008/2010 ...
TCGGGCGCGGCGGCGGTGCGGCTCGGCTGCCGCAGGGTGCTGACCGCTGCGGGGCTCGTCTATGGCGCGCTACTGCTCGCGCTCTGCACGGTGTCCTCATTCCAGCTGGCCATACCGCTATTGCTGATCTTCGGTGCGACTATGGGCTGCATCGACGTCGTCGTCAACATCCAGGCCGTCATTGTCGAGAAGGCGGCGGGGCGACGCCTCATGAGCGGCATGCACGCGCTCTGGAGTGTCGGCGGTTTTGCTGGCGCGGGGCTCTTCGGCATCTGGGTCGGTACGTTCTCACTGACGCCTCTTGCCTCGACGGGGATTGCGGCCGCCGTCATGGTGCTCGTGACGCTCACGGCCTCGCGCCATCTGCTGCCGTACGGCGGCGATGCTGGCGGTAAGCTCCTCGCCCTGCCGAAGGGCATCGTGACGTTCGTCGGCATCATCGCCTGCATCGCCTTTCTCGTCGAGGGCGCCATCATGGACTGGGGCGGTGTCTTCCTCACGACGGTCCGCCACTTTGACATGGCGCTGGCGGGCACGGGCTTTACCGTCTTTTCGGCAGCCATGCTGACCATGCGCCTGCTCGGCGACTGGACGGTGCAGAAGCTCGGCCAGGAGCGCGTCGTCATCGGCGGCAGCCTGCTCGCCGTCGCGGGCTTCCTGTTCATCATCTTTGCGCCGACCGTCGTCCTGCTCTACCTCGGCTTCTTCTTCATCGGCGTCGGCTGTGCCAATGTCGTGCCCGTCTTCTTCTCGTTGCTCGGCAAACAGCACGTCATGCCCATCAGCCTCGCTGTGCCAGCTGTCAGTACGCTCGGCTACCTCGGCATCCTCATGGGGCCTGCCGCCATCGGCTTTATCGCCCACCAGACGAGCCTCTACGCTGCCTTCACGCTGCTCGCCACACTCGTCCTGCTGCAGGCCGTCATCGCGGCCTACGTCTACCGCCATATCGTAGAGTAAGGGGTTCCGTCGGAAAAATGCACAAAAAAAGCGCTCGCATGAGCGCTTTTTTCGTGTCATCCTCACAACTTCTGTGCATCCAGGATCAATTGCTTGCCCCATTCATACGCTTTTTCTGCCACTTCAGCACTGTGCTTCTCATGGTAGTCGCGCTTCTCTTCTTCGGAGAAAATCGAGGACTCGTACTTGCTGTAATCCTTGAACTGCAGCGTGTTGAAATCGTAGAACAGGTAGGGCTTTGCGCCGAGGATACCGGCTGCTGCCCATTCGTAAGCGGCCAGGCTGTCCTTCAGGTGGAATGCGTCTGCCTGTTCTTCCGTCGCATTCATCGTGTAGAGGAACGCAGAGGGGATGGTCTTCCCGAGTACCGAAGGGATTTCCCTGCTGTAGATGTACTGCGAGAAGAAGAAGCGCTCGAGGAACGCCTGCATGCCCGATGTCAGATTCATGAAGTAGATCGGAGACCCGAACAGCAGGGCATCTGCCTGCTTGGCGCGCTCCAGCACCGCTGTGAGATCGTCCTTGACGATGCAGACACCGTGCTCCTTGTCCTTGCGCTTGCAGTAGAAACAGCTCAGACAGCCCTTGTACTTCAGCGGGTAGAGGTCGATATACTCCGTCTCCGCGCCTACCGCAGCAGCGCCTTCCAACGCCTTGCGCAGCAAAGCCGCCGTATTCCCCGCACGGCGCGGGCTGCCGTTGATTGCCATGATTTTCATGAACATTCCTCCTAGATATCACATAATTTATTGAACTAAAATCTTCCGGCCTTAGCCATGAGGCGTGTCAAAGGCGTCAGGTCGTCAGACCTTGCGGGTTGGCTTGACGTTCACCAGCACGATCTCCGGCGCCGGGCCGAGGCGGAAGAGCTGGCCCCAGGCGCCGTAGCCGCTCGAGACGATGGCGAGCAGGTGGTCGAAGCGCTTTGCGCCGTAATCGAGGGCGAAGATGCGCCTGGTCACAAACTGGTTGGGCCAGAACTGTCCGGCATGCGTGTGACCTGCGAAGTAGAGGTCCATGCCGCGCGAGGCGGCCTGCTCGATGCGCAGCGGCTCGTGCTCCATCGCAATCGTGAAGGCGTCGGGCTCTGCCTGCGGGAACTGGGCGTGCGGGGCGATCATGTAGTCTTCCATGCCCACGAGCGATACACCGGCGACAAGATGCACCGTGCCGCCGCGCAGGCAGCGCACGCCGTTCTGTTTCAGGCGCTTCTGCTCCTTGCCGAGGTTCATCCCGTACGTGTCGTGGTTGCCGAAGACCGCATAGACGCCCCAGGGGGCCTTGAGTCCTGCAAATCCCTTGAAGCTCTTGTCGCGCAGCACATAGCCGAGGTTGCCGTCGATGATATCGCCGCCGAAAAGGATGAGGTCGGGCTGCAGATTCATCATGTCGCGGCGCAGCTCTGCCGCAAACGAACGGCCCAGCACGGCTCCGAGGTGGATATCACTGGCAAATGCCACCGAGAACGCCCGCTCGATGGGCTTTTCGGTCTCCATCTCGATGCGGCGCACCACCGGATGGCGTGCGCGCCAGCTGCCGACTGCGAGCAAGGCCGCCAGTCCCAGCAGGGAGGCCTGGCCGTAATAGACGGCAAAGACGGTATGCCACCAGTCAAGACCAAAGCCGAATGGCTGTGCAAGGCAGACGAGCCAGACGATAAAGGCAGGCAGCAACAGGAGCGTCATGTAGTAGCCGTAGATGAACCAGTAGCCGCCAATTCTCGCCAACAGCCGCGTCACGCGCAGCGGCAGGTGATTCCCGAGGATGTTCGGTATGAGATAGACAAATGGCAGCAGCAAAAAAATCAGGAGCAGCCCGTGCTCCGGGACGGGCAGTCCCCAGCGCAAGAGCAGCCACTGCCCTAGCCCTGAGATCTCGCCGAGGCCCCATAGAATCCAATAGAAAGTGTAGCGGTGTTTCACCAAAGTTCCTCCGTTCTTGTACTTCCTTATCTGATTCGACGAAGCACGGCAAAGTCCTGCTGCCCATTCGCGCAGATAGATTTCCCTTTCGATTCGCCATCTTCCTGATCAAAAAGTCCAGTGCTGACTTTTTGCACAAGCTGACTCACCTGCAGTGATTGACATTGCAGGAGAACCCGCGGTGGAAGCAGAATCTATACCTAGTACTTAGACCAATGACCATCTGATTCACTTGGGGGTGTAGAAGATGTTTTGCATGAACTGCGGCACGAAGCTGCCAGATCACGCTAGATTCTGTTTCAACTGTGGAGCCAAGGTCCCGGAAGGGCTGGATGATGGGGCTGCTGCTGACGAAGGGCAGGCACCTGTGGCAGGGCCGCAGGATGAACCGCTCACAGATGTCCCCGGCAGCCATTTCACGCTTCTCGGAAAATACGAAGTGGAGCTGCCGCGGGCCACAGCCATCTACAACCAGCTCTGGGCGCCGTTCAATCGGGAGGGGACGCGGATTGCGCTGCTCGCCCGATATGAGATCCGCAAGCACCTGAAGGAGCATGCGGTGGAGAATCCCGTGGAGTTCTCAGCCCAGGTGCTCGCGTACTGCATGACCGTCTGCGACCCGCTTTTCGAGAAGGCCGTGGAGCTCCTGATCGACCGCGGCATCGACTATGTGACGAAGAAGGACCTCTGGGACAGGCTCGACGATTCCGCCACGTCGACGGACCTTGTCAAGGCCATGCTGGCAGACAAGGCGGCCATTGAGGACTATGAAAAGGACTTGGCGGTGGAGAGGCAGGCCGACAAGGCGAGCTGGCGTGGCGGCGGCTTCGGCATCACGGGGGCCATCACGGGCACCATCAAGGCGTCGATGATGAACACGGCGCAAGATGCCCTGAGCGCACTCGGGCGCAGCATCACAGGCAATTCCTATTCCGACCGTCTCGAGCGCTTCATCCAGGACAGGAGTGCCAAGCGGAATTATCCGGCCATGGCCCGCGATTTCATCAATTCGGTCTGCCGGTTCGACCTGTTCAACGAGGTCTATCAACTGTTGGCGGAAGAAGGCCGCGTGCCGAAGGTGTCGTTTGAGACGAGCAAGGCAGACAGTCGGCGGAAGAACCTGCTGGAACGGTACGCCAGCGGCAAGCTTGAAAAAGAAGAGGTGCTCAGAGGTCTTTGCAGCTGCCTGGAGATAACCGGTGAGACGCAGTCGGTCTATGAGGCGCTGTTGGAGCTGGAGCCATCTGCCGCAAGGGATGTGTTCCATATCGCAGCGTCCGAAGGTGAGGAGCTCGAACTGGCCAAGTCGGTCTGGCAGACGTATGAGATTGACAAGAAAGTCGGACAGGATTTCCATTTCCCTGACTGGATGCCGAACTTCCTTTCCCGTCCTTTTTATGTGGTGGCAGGGCCAGCCATGCTGATGGCTCTGCTGATCGAGCTCCGCGACTTGCCTCAGATGTTCCGCAAGGAGGGGGACGGCTCCTATGTACATCGCCCTGACGGCTGGCACGTACTGGATCCCGGCAGATGCCAACGATGTGAGCTTTTGGGGGATGGACCGCGAGGTAGAGCTGACTCTCGACCATCCAGGAGATACCGACTGGATTGGCCATGGCGTCCACTTCCATCTGGTGCAGTTTAGAGGTAACGCAGCGGCATGGTCTAAAGAGCTCCGCGAGAGGAAGCTCCAAGAGGCAGAGGCTTTGCTAGGCGCCAGAGACAAAGCGCGCGCCTTATCTGCCTTTCTGCTTGCCGCAGAGATGGGCAGTGCCGAAGCGGCCTGGCAGGCAGGCATCCTGCAGGCGAAAGACGGCCAGCAGGAAGAAGCGCAGTGGTCTTCCGTGGAAGCCGCTGTGCTGGGCAAGAAGGAAGCGGCCTGGGTGCTGTACCAATATCTGAAGAAGAAACAGAATGAACAGTGTGCTGCTTACCGGAGATTGGCCGCCAAGGACGCGCAGGCGCTAGTAGATGCGGGAAAGTACGACGAGGCCTTGGCCTGGTACGAGACGTTGGTCGCAGAAGGCGACGGCACGGCCTGCCTCTATCTGGGCCAGATGGCCGAGCAGGGCAAGGGCATGGAAAAAGACGAGGCCAAGGCCATGGACTGGTACGAGAAAGCCAAGGCCTATGGCTGCGAAGAAGCAGGGCAGGCCATCGGCGCGCTGGCCTTTGCCTGGGGCCAGGCGCTGGAAGAAAAGGCCAAGGCAGAAACGGAACCGCAGGCTAGGACAGACTGGCAGCAGGCCTGGCACGATTACCAGCGCGCCTTGGCCGAGGACTATCCGGGAGCTGCGGAGAAAATCAAGGCACTTGGCCTTCAGCTTGGCAAGGAAATGGAGGCCAAGGGGCAGGATACAGAGGCATTGGCCTACTACCAAGCGGCCCTGGACCTCGGCAGTCAGGACGCGCTGCTCCGGGCCGCACGGCTTTGCGTCGACCCGCAGAGCGAGACATTCGACTTCACCGAGGCCTGGCAGCTCTACCAGAAGGCCGCACAGAATGCGGAGGATGCAGATGCCGTCAGCGACGAGTGGAACAGCCGCAAGGCACTCGTGCCCCTGGATGTACGAGTGGACTGCTTGCGGGGCGTCGTGAAAGACAAGATGGCCAACGCCGCCTACTATTATTGGGGAGATAAGCTATCCAACCCGCTGGACAATGCCATGAAGGCCTACGGCGCACGAGCAGGCGTCACGCCAGAACAGGTGGTGCTGCTCTGTGATTCCACTCATTCCCTCTTCTGGGGCAAGGGCGAGGAAGGCTTCCTGATCACCGAGGACGGTCAGCTCATCTGCTCCATGGGCCTCCACGTCTCTCTGGACCAAGTAGGCCCTGTGGAATACGACGATCAGGAACTCATAGCAACTGCCTTTGGCACCGTGCTGGCCCGCTTCAAGAGCGAGTCTGACGAAGACGGGGACTTCTGCGACCTCCTCAACGACATCGTCCTGCTGCCCCATCCAAAACAACAGGACGAAGCACCAGCCCAGCCGGCAGCAGGCCCAGCACAGCAGCCAGAGCCTCAGCACGCAGCTGCATCAGGAGTCTCCTTCTGCCCACAGTGCGGCGCCCCCGCCGAGCCAGGCACCCGCTTCTGCGGCCAGTGCGGCAGCCCCCTGCCGTTCACAAAATCAAAATCGTAATCTTTATGCGGTAAAGGTAAAACTTAAGGCTTTGCAAACTGCATAAAATAAAGGAAATGTAATTGGAGATGAAAACAGATGGGGAGACAAAAAGGACAGGGTATTGTTGAATATGCGTTGATACTGGCCTTCGTTGTGGGCATTGGAGGCATGCTCTTTGCCAACGGGAACTTGGCTGACTCCATCCGCTCTGTTTTCAGCAATGTTAATACCCTGATTGAAGAGGCGTCGAAGCCGCCTCTTAGGCGGCCACTACAGCAGAGGACATCATCGACCGACTTGGAGAGGGACGATATAAGAATCTAGCAGATTTACTCCAAGAGAAACCGAGCAGTGGCAAGAAGATAATCGCTTCGGACAGTGAAGAAGGCAAAGAACTAGCTAGGAAACTGAATATACAAACTAAAGAGGGAGATGGATGGTTCGCGGATATTGTTTCGAACGGGACTTTAGTGGTTATCTATTATTCAGCAGATGCCAACAAGAATCGGACAGGCAAGACATACAGTGAATTGAAAAAAGATTTTACAGACCATCCGGAAAACTATAAAACTCCTGTAAGGGTAGAAATCAATGAAGCAATATACAATAGCAGGGGAGATCTATTGCATGATTACAGAAACATAACTACGGCTGGTCATGTGGAACCAGTATCTATGGGAAATGAATTCAGTATTTATTCTGGTATTCATTGAAATCACTTCCGTTTGAGAAGAGTACCCATCGAATTGCATTCAGCATAAAAAAGTCAGGCATCTTACAGATATGCAGGATGCCTGACTTTTTATGGTTTGATGTATCAGGTAGAGAAACAAATGCGGTAAGTTTCATCTTCAAGAAACTGTGAAGCCAAAGGACGTATGGAAAGGTATGCAGGAGTAAAAACATCTCATTTCCAGATGATGGATTCTTCGAGGGGGCGACGGCGTTTGTCGCGATGCGGTGCTTCACCGCGGTAGCCGAGCGCGGTCATGCAGGCAACACCGAAATGTTCGGAGTCATAGAGATGGTAGGTATCCGATAAAATGGACTCAACCTTATCCTTCGTAAAGCCTTCGATGGGGCAGGAGTCGATACCGAGATAAGCCGCTGCGAAGAGGACGTTGGCCATGACGATATAGGCCTGCTTCGCCGACCAGTCGAATGCCGAGCGCTCGGATTCGAGAATTTTGTGCTGGTCGCGGCAGAATCCCGTATAAGCTGTCTCGAACATGTTGTATGCTTTTTCGGGCAGCTCCATGATATCGTGCGTGATGTGCTCGAGGTAGGGCGAGCCGAAGGTGATATCCGCTTTCTTCCGTGCCAGGAACACCAGAAAATGGCTGGCATCCTGGAGTGCGGCGTCTGCGCCCCAGGAATACGGCCGGATGGCCTGGCGGATTTCCGGATCTTGCAGGACAATGATCTTCCAAGGCTCAAAGCCGAAAGAGGTCGGTGCAAGGCGTGTCGCCTCTAAAATCGTCTGCATGTCCTCATCGCTGATCTTCTTGTCCTTGTCCCATGCCTTTGTTGCATAGCGGTACTTCAAGACCTGCAGCAAATCCTCGCGGCGCAGCTTTGGCTGTGCCACCTTTACCGTTTCGATGACTGCCTTTTCGTTCATATGGTTCGATTCCTCTCTTTTACTTTCTTCATTATATACTATTTTACCATGAAATCGTCATTTGTATGTGACTCAGTATCATTGGGGACATCTTGTGGACGAACGGGATCCGGGGTGGGGTCAATAGAGTGACTAGAAAAATTCGACGGGTGAATTTCCTTTACTGTGATGAAGGAAATTCACCCGTCGAATTTTTAACGTCGATCAAAACAAGGAATCCATCTGGCTCTCGGCTGTCGGCTGGATTTTCAGATGTGTGACTTTGCGCGCGGTGATGGTCTCGTCGCCGCGCAGGGTACCGGAGAGGATAGTGGCGTCGCTGTGGTGGTCGGTGAAGCTGGCTTCGGCCATGCGTCCGTTGGTGTTGGCATAGCAGTAGCGGCAGCGGTGCAGGCAGGTGTCGTACTGGCCGATGTCGACGCTCTTCATGCAGTGGCAGACGTCGCGCTGAGTCGGGTCTTTCTTGACGTCGATGGGCGCGCCGATGACGCGCTCGATGCGTTCCTTGTCGATGCAGGCCCCGTGTTCGATGCCGTAGGCGGCGAGGTCGATCGCCTCGGAGCACGACTGCAGGGTGACGCCGGAACCCTTGGCGAGACGAGCAAAGCCCTCGGCCAATGCGTTCATCTCGGGGATGCCGAGCGGGCGCAGCGCGAGCGGCTTTGTATTTCGCTCGGTCTTGCGGTAGAGGTCGAGAAAGCTGATGACGCAGCGGTCGGTGTATGGTGCGAGCCTTTCGAGCATGACGGCAAAGTCGTGCAGGTGTCGCTCGATGGTATAGCGGTCGTTGAGCAGGATGGGGTCGTAGCGCCAGACCATGCGCGCCTTACCGAGCTGCTGCGACATCTGCTGGAAGATGCGGATGACCTCGCGCTTGTCGGGCAGGCCCGGCTCGACATCGTGGCCGTACGGCGTGATGGTGAACTGGAAGTAGAACGGGTACTTCGCGCTGAGCTCTTCGAGATGTGGCAGCATCGGCGCGGCATTCTTCGTCCAGAAGACGATGCAGTCGACGTCTTCCGGCCGCAGCGAGATGCGGCTGACCTGCTTGCGGTTGAACGGGTTGATCGCGTCGACGAAGCCCGCGCGGACGCGGTTCATGAACCACGGTGTATAGAAAGCCGGAATATCGGTCCGGCGGCTGGCACTGATGATCATGGATGATCCCTCTTTTCTCACTGTTTCTGCAGGACGAGGTAGTAGTACCGCGTCCACTTCTTGGGCATGAAGCCGCTGTCGCCGCGGAAGATCTTGGCCTGGACTTCCGCAGGCATCTCGTAGGGGCAGCGGCTCCAGGATGGTGCCCCACTTGTAAAGAGATTCGTGCCGATGACCTCGGCAGGCACATCCCACTCCGCCTGCACGCGGTTTGCGAGCTCGCGCATGATGGCCTTGCTGCCCGCATACTGCAGGTCGATGATGACAAAGACAGCGCCGGGCTTGGCCTGTTCCACCGTGGCTCGCATCTTGCTGAGGAAGGCCTCCTGCTCCGTCGGCTCGACATGGCTCAGGTAGTTCTGCAGGAAGTAGACGTCGGCCTGCTCGTGGATGCGCTTGCGGCAGGTCCTGCCGTGCATGCATTGCTCGCATGGCGCGAGGTTGTCACAGTGATAGATGAGACGTCCTTCGTCACTGCAGCGGATGAGGCCGTCTTCTTGGCAGAGCTGCCAGCTGATCTGCTGCTCGCTCTCCCAGCCGCACTCCCAGTCGAGGATGGTGATGGCCGTCCTGTCGTGGAGCTGTGCGCCGCGCAGGGCTTTGAGTGTGCCGTACATTTCGGGGCACGGTCCCCCGGCAAAGAAAGCCAGGTTGAGGACGGGGTAGAACGCCTGGCGTTCCTGCAGGGCCGGGATGACATAGTCGCGGACGACGCGGCAAGCTGGCTCAACGTAGTACGGATAGTACGCGAGCATGTACGCCTTGCGGTTCTCCTCGGTATGGTAGCGGCTCACACAGGCCTCATCGGCATGCTGCGGTTGATAGCTCTGGCGCAGTGACTGCACTGCCTCGCGCACGCGGATGGTTTCTGCATCGCTGAGGCATCCGTATGGCATAACGGCCGGGCCATATGTCTTCTCGAAGACGCGGTCAAAAATATTATGCTCCATCATACGTTCCATGAGGCAGGTCCCCTTTCCTTCTTTTCTTCATGTTTCTTTTCCGTTGACATGTTCATTGTAGAAGAAATGCAGATGGCTTTCGTGTCAAAAAACATGTGAAGTTTCGCGGCGGGGCTAACGGCTGCAGCTGGACCTATGTTAGAATAGGAAGGAATGATTGAAACTGGCCAGCTATTGGAAGGGGATGATGGTATGGCAGGCAGGAAGCGACCCGGTTGGAACAAGTACATCGCGGATTACGACAAGCTGCGGATGTTCCTGCGGTATATCTCGTATGGCTGTTACCACAAGCAGTACCTCGTGCGTCAATTGGGACAGAGTGCGCGGAGTTATGAGGATAACTGGGCGCGGGTGCGGTCCTTTCTGCCGGAGGACCGTCTGCAGGCGGTGCGGCAGGGCCACCGCGAGATCCACAGCCTCAAGGGCGATTCGTATCACAGTTCGTTCAACGACCTTGCGCGCACGTACGCCATCAAGTCACTGAAGAGCTCGTCGGCCTTTGCGCTCCTTTGCCTGCTGCAGGTTTTCTCGAGCAAGGCTGCCCGCTCCGGCAGGGAAGTCCGCTTGGCGGACGCAGTCGACACGAATGGCGCCAATGCTTCTGCAGGCGCCTGTAGTGCTGCTGATGATGGCTGTGACTTTCTCGATGAGAAGACACTCCTGCAGTATGAGCTCGTCCCGACGGACCGGCCCTTCCCGAAGCGGGTCGAGGACATCAGCCGCAGCACGCTGCACCGTTACCTCTGCGACCTGACGGATCAGGGGCTCTTGGAGCGCCGCGAGGAGAGCGGCCGCTACAGCTACCGGCTCGCGCCCGACATCCTTGGGGGCCTGCGCGAAGACGAGGCCAGCGCCCTGCTCGCAGCCATCGCCTTTTACCGCAATGTCTCGTTGCTCGGGATGCCCGGCTACTTCCTCGAGCAGAGCCTGCGCGCCCGTTATCCAGCCGCACTCTGCGGCGAGGTGCCGTGCCAGTTCAAGCACATGACGATCACGCGCATCCTCGATGACGATGTGCTCTACGCGCTCGCCTGCTGCATCGCGGAGCGCCGCGCCGTGCGCTTCCGCTACCGCGGCAAGGGCGTCGTGGCCATTCCGTTGCGGCTCATCACGGACTTCGAGTCGGGCCGCCAGTATCTGCTCGCCATCCGCAAGCGCCGCACCGTCTCGAAGCGCTTCACGATTGCGCAGTCGTACCGCATCGACTTCATGCAGGAGGTCCAGCCTGCTCGCACCATCAAGAATCAGCCGGACGTCACGCTCCCGGAGCGCCACATTTTGCGGCTCGCCTTTCGCTATGATGACGAGCGCGGGCGCGACCGTCTCATCTACCGCATCCGGGAGCACGAGCCCGAGGCCACCATCCGCGACGACGGCCTCGGCACGCTGCACGTCGCGCTCGAGACGGTCGACGACCTCAAGCTCATGCCGTGGCTCAGGACGTTCTACCCCATCGTGCGCGTTGAGAAAGACGGCCCCGCACACCTCGCCGAACGAATGAAGATTGATATTGAGGAGGCATTGAAGCACTATGGCATACGCCCCGCTCTTCCATGAAGTCCACTCGGAGCTCTTCTTGGCGCTCTGCCGCATCATCAATGCGATTGCGGCAGGGACGCGCATGACGCGCGCGGATATCCTGCAGCAGCTGCCGAATCTTGACTGGGGAGGACTTGAGCGGGCTAATGCGCTCATCGATACGCTCTTTCTCTTCCAGCCCGACGGATCTGCCTGTCTCTTTCTCGACAATGGCATTGCCGCGCGAGCGACGACGGCGGAGCTCGTCTGGCTCCGCGCGATGCTCGATGATCCAGGCGCCGCCTTCCTGCTGCCCGACGATCTGCGCGAGAAGCTGCGCCAAACGCTCGCAGCCGTCCCCGAGTGGCCGCGCGAAACAATCTGGCAGACGGTGCAGGAGCAGGGCGACGATCGCACGGCCTTGCAGGGGCGACTCGCCACCATCTGGAAGGCCCTGCGCGAGAAGCACCAGCTCGCCTATGCCAACCGCGACAGCAGCGGCCAGATCCACGAGGGAATCTGCTCACCCTGCCGCCTCGAGTACGACGCGGCGGCCAACTGTTATTATCTCATCATCTGGCAGCCCGACGAGGCACGCGCTATCAAGATGCGCGTTGCGAGACTCGCGTCGGTCCAGTGCCTTGACGCGCCAATCCCCGCAAGTACAGAGGAAGCCTTCCATCAGTTTCTCGCGGACCGCCGCCAGAGCGTGACCCTGCGCATCGAGCGCCAGAATAACGCCGTCGAGCGCAGCTTCATGATGTTCGCGAGCTACGACAAAGAAGCCAGCTATGACGAGGAGGCAGACACCTACACCATCCAGCTCTACTACTACGACTTCGATCGCCGCGAGATCCTGCAGCAGATCCTCTCCCTCGGCGCTGCCGCCACCGTCCTCGCCCCGTCAGACATGCGCGAAGCCATTATCGAGCGCCTGCAGGCCGCCTGGCAGAACCTGCAGTAGGTGGTGCGCTTCAAATTTTAGAGGAGTTTTTTAGTTGTGTAGCGAATTATATTCATAGATAGTATCTTAATCTTATTTTTTGAGGAGGATGCGCACATGAATGGATTCGGACGATGTGCAATAGTATTCGGTGGAGCGATGCTGGTATCGGGCGTTATGATGCAGGCACCCGCCTTTGCTGCCACTTTTGAGTCGATGGGCAAGCCGATATTCCTTTATATGGATACGCGAAACGTCAATCTGAATGGCGAGGGGGAGCGCGTCTCCTTCACCCTGCAGCGCGACGGCGTCCTGCGGATGTACAGCCGTGATGGCCAGCGTGACTATCTCTCGTTTACTGGATATTATGGTGACAACGGTGGCATTGGCTATTCCATCAACAAGATTGAGATGAAGCATCCCAATAAGACATTTTTCGTCATCAATGCCGATCAGGGAGCACATGCTAAGAATGCCGGCTTCTGGATTGTCGGCAAATACAAAGGCCAGTGGACCTGCTTTGTCTCCCTCGATACGCTTGCCAACGCGGGCTACACCGTCGGCGAGTGGCACCAACTCAAAGTTACAACAGATACGACAGGCTATGGCACATCCGATGCAATCTATATTACTAGTCAGCACGAGTACATGCCGCCTGGAGCAATCTACGGATACCAGCGTAAATTTGCCGTCGACTTCCAAGCAGCATTGAGCTGGGATGACCAGGCGCAGTGGTTCAGCATCGCTCGACTGCAATGACAAGAATTTTTCTGTCGGAGCAGATACTTATTATTGAATTTAAATGAATAATCATATAGGAGCGTCTCTGTTGCACTTAGCAACATGAGACGCTTTTTTCGCTCTCTTTCCAGAACCATCCGTATTTTGTCACCTTGGATGAAGTGCAGCACATCTAGGAATGTTTTTTCACATTAAGCGACGGAAAATTCGCATAATCAATTTGATGAAATATTCATGGTATTGGTTTAGCTATAGATTGAGTTATATAATAAGAATATCTAATTTGATTATTTAAAATATTAAGAAACCATTTTTTGTTTTTATTATACTGTCAAACTAGAGCGTGCTCTATTTTTATAAATACAAAATTCGTTTACGACGCGAATCAAATTGTAAAATATGCTATAATAAACAATATATCAGAGAATGTTAAGAGATACTTTTATAGTATAGAGGGAATATTCATGAAAATAGGCTATGTCAGAGTCTCTACCGTCGAGCAGCATGAAGAACGACAGATCATCGAACTCAAAGAGAAGGCAAATGTAGAACGTATCTATAAAGATAAGTTATCCGGTAAAAATACGGAGCGACCGCAATTGAGAGCCATGATTGATTTTGCGCGTGAAGGTGACACCATCTATGTGTCCGAATTTTCGCGCTTGGCTCGCAGCACGAAGGATCTGCTGAGCATCATCCAGGACCTCCGCGAGAAGGGTGTGCAGGTCATCTCGCTTAAAGAAAATTTTGACACCTCTACGCCTGCCGGTGAACTCGCGATGACCGTCTTCGCCGCCATCGCCACCTTTGAGCGCAAGATCATGTTGCAGCGCCAAGCCGAGGGCATCGCCGTTGCCAAGGCCAAGGGCGTCTACAAGGGACGGCAGAAAAAGAAAAAGCCCGCCGACTGGGACGAGCTTGTCAAGAAATACCAGAACCGCGAGATCCGCTCCGTCTCCGAGCTCATGCGCATCTGCCATGCCTCACGCCCTACCGTCTACATGTGGCTGAAAGAAAGCGGCGTAGTCTTCCAGGAACTGGATTGGCAGAGACGGTCGAATCGAGCAAAGATCGGGAGCCTAGAAGAATGAGATTATTCTATAATAAATAGGCGGAGTTCCTTGGGTGAGGGAACTCCGCCTAGCTGTTTGTTTTCTCTATTCAGTCCGAATCGCGGTCGCCGGGCAGGTTGGCCAGGTACCAGTTGCCGTCTACTTTCTTCATCGGCTGCGTGCCGATGCGAGCGCCGTTCTGATTGACGAGGACAACGGTAGCGCTATTGCCGTGAACCGTGACGGATTTGACTTTGACGCCTGAGAGCATGTCGGCACCGACACTGAGAAGGAATTCATTCTTGGCATTCTTTGCATTGGGATGCATCGCGGCATTATCACGCGCTTTTTCCAGCTTTTTAATGATAGTTGGCCGTTTCTGCTCTGGATAGAGAGAGGCAAATTTCTTGATATCACTATCGGTGAATTCATCTGGCGTCTTGCTGACGACTTCCGACATGACTTCGACGCTGTGGTCGATAGCACGTGTGATCTGTTTTTCGGGAGAAAAGTACTCATAGCCGCCAAACGCGATGACGATGATCACTGCCGCGGCAATGATCTTCTTGATGTTGGCAGAGAGTGCATGGAAGCGGCTGACGCCTTGATTGAGCATCTGCTTGCCTTTTTCGGCATCCATGTTCTTGAGACTGTCAGCCGCAGCCGATGCCTTCTGCTGGATTTTCTGGCGATTCTCCTCAGAGAGCGCTTCTTTGGCCTTGTTGCCTGCCTCAGACAGAGCCTGTGAGGCGCTGTCCTTGAGCTCCGAAAAGCTGGAACTGTCCTCGGCGCCCTGCTTCAGTTCGATACCGCATTCTTTGCAGAAGTTATCCGTGTCCTTGTAATGTCTGCCACAGTTGCTACAGAATTTCATGTGGAAGTCTCCTCTCCTATTATGGATAATCCTTTTGATTCGAATGTACAGCTCCGGGGTAGCTGATGGCTTTATGATACAGGATTCAGAAGGGGAAAGCTCGTCAAAAAACCTGTGAAGTAAGCAGATTTGCGCGCTCCGGCAGGATTTCAGGCATTTTTGTGGAATCGTAGAAGTATTAGAATGCAATTATATATTGAAAAATTGTTGAGAAATGCGTCGATGCGGCAGCAGATGTGGGAGATGGATCTATGGATTTGAAAGGATTGAACCAACAGCATGCCTATCAGGAGGTGTGTTTGTTCTGGGATAAGCACTGCCAGGGGGAGGATGAACAGCCTTGGCAGGAGTGGGATTATGTCTTTGCGATGACGGCGCTCTATAGGATGAAGCGTTATGAAGATTGCCTGCAGCTCTACCGCGAATTCCATCATGCCTATCCTTCCTCTTCCCTGCTCGATGACAGGATGGGCTGGGCCGTTTATCACGTGCATCTGAAAGGCCATGACTTCAAGACGGGCGACAATGCGCGCTATCTCAAGCAGGTCGATTTTGTCCTGCATCACGGGAAGCAGGGGCCGTATTCTCCCGTGGCAATGATCGTGGGGCAGGTGGTGCGGGCTATCCTGTCGGGATGGCTCGGCCAGAAGATCGATTACCAGCGGGCAAATGATTATCTGGATCATCTGGACCCGAAGAGGCTGCCGCAGGCGGAGAGAACGTATCAGCAGGATGACGGCAAGATGAGGCGGCTGGCTTCCGAACAGGAGAAGTGGTATGCCTATAAGAGCAAGATCCTCTTGAAACTGCAACAGTACGACGCCTGTATTTCCTGCTGCGACCAGGCACTGGCCGTCATCAATCGCTTTCACACGAATAACGATGCCTGGATTGCGCTCCGGAAGATCGAAGCCCTCATCGAACTGGATCGCACGGCTGATGCAAAGGCTGCCCTGGAGCACCTGTTGCAGCGGCCTGCCCGTCATTGGAAGATGGATATGCTCGGCTATCGGATTGCCGTGATGGAGCACGATGAGGATGCGGCTCTGAAGTATATCGGAGAGGCTGCACTGCTCGACCCGAATCATGGAATGCGCGTGCAGTTCTACGAAGAAACAGCGTCTTTCTTGAATGAAGCCGGACACGAGCGCATGGCCATGCTGCAGTATCATCTCGTCGACCTTCTCCGTGAAGAAAATGGATGGAAAATCAGGCCACACCATGTTGCGGGGAAGATCCCGGAAGACATCGCTACGATGGACAAGCCAGCGACACTGCGGGAGCTCCGGGAGTTCTGGCGTGCACAGCGCGATAAGGATAAAGTCTTCCTGGAAGGGCAGGTCAAGAAAATCCTGCCGTCCGGACGGAGTGGCTTCATCGAGGCGGCAGACGGGAAATCGTACTACTTCTCGTTCGCCGATGTGCAGTCCGGCCGGAAGCACCTGGCCGAAGGATCATCGGTACGCTTTACCCTCGCAAAGCGCATGGACCGCAAGAAGAACCGCCTGTCGGACAATGCGGTAGAAATCACAGTTGAACAGAAGTAAAAAGGAATCTTTCTAAGTGTTATGGGGAGTGAAAATATGGAGGAACATTATACTGTTACAAAAAATATCATGGTCATGGTACTCAGCGATGTCAAGACCGAAAAAAACGGAGAAGTCCGCATATCGAAGTACCCGCAGATTCATTGTGAAGTGAAGACAACGAATGAATCCGCTGTGCGTCTGCTCTATCAGGACCTCCGTGAGAAGGGACAGGAAATCAATCGGATCTATGCCTTTGCCACCCAGACGGTACAGGGAAAACTCATGTATATGCAGGAAAAGGATGGCCAGAAGCAGCTGCTGCCGTATCAATATGAGAATCATGACATCACGCATCTGGATTATACGAAGATGTGCATGAAGGATATTCTTAGTGAGGACGTGTGGCGCATTATTCCTGAGCCGCATCTCGGTGAGGATAATGTTTCTCTGGCTATGAATCGCACCTTATCCTACACCTTGCGGATTGCAGGCCAGATCCAGGACGATATCGATGCGATGCGCAGGGAGAATCCGGATGTCAAGATTGTGCTGCATGCAGATTGCACAGGTGGACCACGCCATGCAATCATGATGCTCATCAACATCATCCGCTTGTTGCAATACAATGACGTCGAGATCGGATCTCTGTTTTATTCGAACTGGATCAGCAGTAAGCGTGCCGGGAAAATCGAACAAATCAATGATGTGTACCGATTCTATAACCTGATTGCCGGTGCGGAGGAGTTTGTCAATTTCGGCAGTGTCAAGGATTTGCAGGGCTATTTCCAGAACCGGAACATCTCTGCTGAGCTCGATGATTTGCTGCTGGCCATGGGAGAATTTGCAGACGAGGTCAAACTCTGCCGCCGCTGGCGCTTTGTCGATGCCATTGATCACCTGAGAAAAGCAATCAAGACATTCGAGGGGAAATGGGAGAATGTCGAGCACAGGCTTGATACCGTCATTGAATCGAATGATGATGTGCGGCTCAATGACATGCTGATGTTCCAGCTGCTTCCGCAGATCCACAAGGATTACAGCGATCTCCTGCGGGAACATGACCCGCTCTCGTTGATCAAGTGGTGTCTCAATCAGGGGCTGCTGCAACAGGCACTTACCCTGTATACGGAAAGCATTCCATACTACCTGTTCCACTTCATGGCCATGACAGAGAATGAAGACCGTATGGCGTTCTTGGAAAAGCAATACAAAGAACATGGAAAGGAATATACGAAAGGCTTTTATTTCCTGAACCGCTACGGATATGGCGATAAAATCGTGAAAAAAGAAAGTGAAAAAGCCATCCAATCTGGCCTGGATAAGCAACAGAAATCCTTGTGCCAACTTTTCGTCAACTTAATCAAGAAACACGCTACTGGAGAGCAAGCAAGGTCCACCTTCAAGGAACTGGATCAATCCTCTGAGATTGTCCATATACAGAGTATCGATGCTTTAGCGAACATATTCGATTGGATTTCATCTCTATGGGATGATCCGGAGCGAATCAATACTCCTGGAAAATACCGCATCTTACAGAATCTTATCCTTGGACTGTATTGGAAAAACAAAAATTCCATCCCTAAAGATCAGTGGCCGGATGAGGATGTAATCAAAAAGAGAAAATCTCTTATGGGCTTTCTGAAGGGACAAATCCAGCCCAAAGATATTGTCCATCTGGCTGGTGGCATCGGTGAGCGCGGTTCTTTCAACGTGAAATGGCGCCTCCTGGATTCGGGAGATTTCGTGATCAGAACAGACCCCGAGAAATTCAACCATGTCATCGACGCATATGCTGTCATCAAGAATGAACGCAATCATGCAAACCATGCAAAAGAGCAGCAGGGCGTATTCGATACGGCAGAGAGCCTGATTGCGTACATGCAGGAGAATATCCGCGATATTGAAGCGCTGCGTAAAGAAAGAGGAGATATATAAATATGATTACGATTGCACTGGACGAAAATGGCGATTTTGAGGGTCTGAACCGCGAGAGTGATGAGGCAACGTTCTTAGCTGGATTGCTTTATGATGATAATGGCGATGAGATGGACACCGCGAATGAGCGGGAGCGCATCATTGCCTATTACCAGAATGTCTGCGCGAAGGCTGGCGGTCATTTCCCCGAATCGCTCCATATCAGCCATGCGGGGAATAACGGTAGTTATGTTGCCAAGACGAAAAAGGAAGTTGGCGCATCACTGGGCGAGTTTCTGCGCAATGGCACGTATCAGAAGAAGGCACTCACACGCTTCCCGCGTCGCGGCAAGTACATCCTCTTCATGCAGATCAAGAGCAATCAGGGCAAGCGAACGTTGCAGGGAAAAGATCTCTGTGAGCTTGTCAAGGATGATTTTGCCAGCAATCTCTACATGCATATGGCAGAAGATGTCGTTTCTCGCCTGATCTTCCACAACCCGTATCGCCCGGCTATACGGAAAGTCCATTTCGACTTGCCGACGCGCATGGTCGTGCTCGACAATACGATGCAGGACAAAATCCAAGAATACTATCAGCTGGGCTATAAGGACTATAAGTTCGACACAGATGAGCCGCGTGACAACGGCAAGAAGCATCTGCAGATTGCCAATGACAATAACTACCGTGCGGCAATCAGCCGCGAGATCCTCGCAGAGGGACGGACGGATCTCGAAGTGGACCGCATGACGGTCAGATCCATCTATTACGGGACATCCGACGAGAAGAAAACCAAGGGCATGGCATTTCTCTATCTGGCCGACTCCATTTGCTCGCTGCTCAATTGGAATAAGACGGGCAACAGCCCTGTGGATTGGCTCAACTGCTTTGCAGAGCGGGCACATGACCTCAATGGTTCGTCTCAGAATCTCTTTTTTGCCTATGACGATGTGGATGTCCTCTTCGACAAGGCATGGCGCGCCTATGAACACGGTGATTACTGCACGGCTCTGCAGCTGTCGTTCCAGGCAAAGGAGTCGCCGAGCAAATTTGCCGCGTTCTATCAGGAACACTGGTTCCCGCTGCTCGAGCATGCCATCTGCCATCAGGCCGAAAAAGACGCGCTGGTCGCTTCACTCACGCACTTCCAGCAGTATTCCTATAGCGAGAACCTCCAGCAGGACTGCCTCATCTATATCTTCGAGAAACTGCGCGACACGGTAGAATCCAGGCTGTCGGAAGGTCAGCTGGACAAGTCGGCTGCCTTTGAATTCTATGATGCGGGCTTCTCGGCCTGCAATCACACGGGTCATAGCGAGATGGCAGGCGCGTGCTTTGCCAAGTGCAAGGAGCTTGCTTCGGCGGTCGATGTCGAGATGTATCTGCGCACGCTCAACAAATACGCGGTCTGGCGCAATGATGTGCTGGACTTTGAGGCCGCGAAGGAAGTCGCTGAGATCATCGTCATCTATGCGGATGAGCTCCGCCAGATGCGCGGTAAACTGTTCGGCAATGAGACGGCTGGCTCGGTGACATATGGCCGTGCATTGAGCCAGTGCGGTCAGGCGTATGCGTTCCTGCAGGACACGCAGGCAGAAGAATCTTTCGTAGAAGCACTGAGTCATTTCGACAAGTCGTCCGCAGATTACTTCATCACACTGTCCTACTTGCTCCATTACTATATTGAGCAGGGGGATACAGAAAAATATGATGAATACGCTGCCATCTATTTTGGCGGAGAGAAAGATGCGCAGAAGCAGTTTGACTTCCTGATGAAAGCAGGTCAAGGCGATAAGCCGCGCTTCACGTTGAAGTTCGCCTTCTTCGTATTCCTCAAGGGGCTCTGTAAATTGCATCGCGATAGAGTCAAGGGAAATCTGCGGACAGATCTGCTCGACATCGAGAAGACGTTCCGTCGCTATCATGCCGAAGACCAGATCAACGGCCATCCGTGGGAGATCGTCTATAAATACCTCGCGATTCTTGCGCATCAGCAGGGGAAGGAGGATATTGCCCGGGCATACATGGAGAAATCCGCTGCTATCATCGAGAACGGTGGCCCCATCATTGCGGCCATCGTCGCGAACGGGAAGCGTGAGTTTGCACAGCTGACTGGCGACGGGGAGGCTGTTTCTCAGGCAGAACGCGATATAGCGGAGGCCGTGCGTGAATCCGGCAATGAACTTGACGGCGAAGAAGCCGTGAAGCGACTCTGCTATATGTACGATTGACATACCATGAGTGATGAGCAGCAAGCGCATGACGTTTGCTGCTCATTTTTTGACCAAAGTTGACAAAATCTTCATAGGATGATATACTTCAAAAAGTAGAAAACCTTTTTGACCGCCAAAAAGGCCGCAGGTTTTCCGATTTTTTACCGAACACCGCCAGCCCTTATGTGGCAAGGCTTTGAGCCACCGCACTCGGCGATATACCGAACAGAGCACTTGGCGCGGACGGCCAAAAATCCGAAAAATCGCCGAGGTTTTCCATTTTACTCATCTGGGGCCAGTAACCCCAAGGGCTCAGGGGCACAGTATTGCAGCCCTCCTAATACCGTCATCGGTATTGAAACATGATTGCATTTCGCCGCGAGCAACTGCTCAACGGTTATTGCAGCCCTCCTAATACCGTCATCGGTATTGAAACGTTGACAGTAACGGCTTTGTAGAGAACGTCACGCGGGTCGAATTGCAGCCCTCCTAATACCGTCATCGGTATTGAAACCGTTGTTCTGTATCTGAACAGTAAGGACAGAGCAACAAATTGCAGCCCTCCTAATACCGTCATCGGTATTGAAACACGCTCAGCGCCCGTGATGATATCGAGATTACGATTCATTGCAGCCCTCCTAATACCGTCATCGGTATTGAAACTTATGATATCCCCATGCTTCGCAATCATGATCTACAATTGCAGCCCTCCTAATACCGTCATCGGTATTGAAACTATCGAACGGCATCCTACCGAACGCGTAAGCTACTGATTGCAGCCCTCCTAATACCGTCATCGGTATTGAAACAGATAATTTCCATTGACGAGTTTGCTAATAACCTGATTGCAGCCCTCCTAATACCGTCATCGGTATTGAAACGCACGTAGTAGTGCTACTTAGGAAAGAAAGGATGAAATTGCAGCCCTCCTAATACCGTCATCGGTATTGAAACAGCTAGAGTTCTGAAAATCGACAAAATGTCCACGGATTGCAGCCCTCCTAATACCGTCATCGGTATTGAAACCAGTTAAGGCACTCTTTCTTTGAATTTGCCACGCAAAAATTGCAGCCCTCCTAATACCGTCATCGGTATTGAAACTTGTTGCACCAGAACGTGATCGAGTTATTCTTGAATTGCAGCCCTCCTAATACCGTCATCGGTATTGAAACACGTCCGTACCGACCAGGAGTTCCAAGAGCTCTGCGATTGCAGCCCTCCTAATACCGTCATCGGTATTGAAACTTGCAGCCGCTGTTCACGAACGCTTTAAGCTCTGCCGATTGCAGCCCTCCTAATACCGTCATCGGTATTGAAACTAATCGCAGGTTGTTCATGAGCCTGCACTTCGATGATTGCAGCCCTCCTAATACCGTCATCGGTATTGAAACGTGCAACCTGCTTGTTCATCCAGTCGATCCACTCCGATTGCAGCCCTCCTAATACCGTCATCGGTATTGAAACAACATCCAGCTCTGCGTCTTCAAAGGCATCAGCAAGGCATTGCAGCCCTCCTAATACCGTCATCGGTATTGAAACAGAAGCTGTTCAAGCTGAACAGCCGCATTTCGCTGATTGCAGCCCTCCTAATACCGTCATCGGTATTGAAACCAAACGGAAAAACAATCAAGATAAATTTTTATTTACATTGCAGCCCTCCTAATACCGTCATCGGTATTGAAACATGATATTAACTTTTACCCCGTCTTTAGTGATTTCGATTGCAGCCCTCCTAATACCGTCATCGGTATTGAAACTCGATTTCGGCAAAGCCTTCATCGCTAAGATTAGCGAATTGCAGCCCTCCTAATACCGTCATCGGTATTGAAACAGACGCGGAAATCTGCAAACGAATCCTTTATGACGAATTGCAGCCCTCCTAATACCGTCATCGGTATTGAAACGTGAAGTGGTTTACTACAGCTACTGCGAACCACAACATTGCAGCCCTCCTAATACCGTCATCGGTATTGAAACAATTATATTCGTCGGCTTCCTCCGATACCCGATGTATTGCAGCCCTCCTAATACCGTCATCGGTATTGAAACAACCTCCATATCATTGGCTTTCTTCCCCTGCGCTTATTGCAGCCCTCCTAATACCGTCATCGGTATTGAAACATGAAAGAGATCATTATCTTCAATCATTTCTTTAAAATATTTTTTGTCATTTTTATTCATATTTATTTCCTTTCTTTGCATGTAGATTGACTTCCCCCACAAAAATTCCGTATAATAAAGTTGCGGAATCTGCGGGGAGGGATTGTATGAGTATGAATGAGCTGCTAAAAAAATATAAGATCATTTCAAACGATCCATATATTCCTCTGCAGCCTGACGAATCCGCCCCTGAAAGTCTTCTGGGTGGGCTAAGACCCAGGAGACATTCCGCAGAAGAATCTGTTGTACAGATTCCTCCTTGGATGCGGGAAGAAGTTCGCGCAAAAGGCAAACATCATTCTTCCCGCTGAAGGCGAATCTGTTGTAGCCCTCCTAATACCGTCATCGCTGTAATATGCAGGAACGACATTCGTCGTTTCTTTTTTTACTTCACAGTTTTTTTGACGCACGTGAAACATCCCCGTCTGTTATACTGAAATCATCATGGATGTATGATGGTTCAGACGACAGGCGGGGATTCCTTTTTTTCTGGGCAGGCAGGAGTTTTCTTAAAACATGTTGAATTTAGTATTTGTTTCAGATTACATTCTGTGAGAATCGATGTGATGGGAAAGAGATGAGGTCATGGGGGATATATTCATCAACCACAGCAATCATCCTTCGGCGCTCTGGTCGGAGGAGGAAAGGCGTGCGGCGGAGGAGTTTGGTCGGATTGTCGATATGGCGTTTCCGGCGATTTCTCCTCTGGCGACGGAGATAGAGGTAGAAGGTCTGGCGGAGGCGAATGCAGCGCGCATCATTGCCCAGAAACCAGCCCTCGTACTCTGCCAAGGGGAATATACGTATACATATGCGCTGGTAAAGCGCCTTATCGAAAAGGGCATCTATGTCGTGGCGGCCTGCAGTGAACGCGTGGTCGAAGAACATCATGAGCCGGATGGCTCAACGCGGCGCATCTCGCAATTTCGCTTCAAGCGCTTTCGCTTTTATGACTGCTAGCGTGTAAAGATTGGTGCAATAGAAAGGAGCTTTTTCATGGAATTTCGAGCCATACTCTTCGATACGCGATCGATCCAGAGATATATCTTCTCCGGCAATCGCCTCAAGACGAATATCGGGGCGTCGTATCTGGTAGACCGCGTTTTTTCGGATGCACTTTTGCCTGTGATCCGTGAGATCCTCGGGGAAGGTGAGCTGGATGATGTGACGTGGCAGACGGAGGAAGAGCCGGACTGGACGAAGATGGAGACGAAAGCGCGTGTCGGTTATATCGGCGGCGGCAATGCACTGATCCTCTTTCAGCCGGATACGGAAGAGGCGGTTTTGCGCGCGGTCGTATCACGCTTTACGAAGCATCTGCTCGTTGCCTATCCAGGACTCAAGACGGGCGCGGCCATCGGGACGCTCTCGATCGACGCGGCGGGCCGGATGGAAAAGCCGCATGACCTGACGGCGCTCGTCCATGCGCTCAAGGACGGCCAGAACACGGTGTTCCCCGTCGTCAATGTGCCGTATACGGGACTGACGCTGAGCTGTGAGGTCAACGGAGAGGCGGCGACAGCCTATGACCGCGATGAGAAGCGCTTCTTCTCGGCGGAGGTCGAGGCGAAACTGCTCGCGGACCGCAAGTCAAACGGGCAGGAAGCACCTGCAGAGGCAGAGCTCTGGCGCAAGCTCAAGAGCGTACTGCCGACCGATAAGGCTGGATCGTTCTTGGATGGCTTTGCCTTCCCGATGGAGATCGGCGAGCTCGGCCAGCGTGAGACGGAGGACTACATCGCCATCGTCCACATCGATGGCAATAACATGGGCCAAAAATTTGCGGATTGTGACACCTTGACGAAGCGCAAGAATATGTCGCAGTCCATCCGTCAGGCGACGATTTCCGCCTTTACGGAGCTGCTCGAAACAATCGAGCAGGAATACGATACGTACAGCAGTTACCTGACATTGCACACGAAAGACGGGAAGCGATTCCTGCCGGTGCGCCCGCTCGTGCTCGGCGGCGATGATATGACCTTTGTCTGTGCGGCAAAGGTCGCAATCCCGTATGCGAAGTTCCTCATGGAGGCGCTGATGGAAAAACACATACCCGGCGGCGCTGGCATCGCGAGCTGCGCTGGCATCGCGATTCTGCCGTCGGCCTATCCGTTCTTCCGCGGCTATGAGATGGCAGAGCAGCTCTGCGGTGCGGCCAAGAATCGCATGCGTGCTCTGCAGGCAAAGAAGGGCTGTGACTCTTGCTGGCTCGACTTTGCCATGCTGCACGGTGAGCAGGCGCCGACGCTGGAGCAGATCCGTGCGGAAGAGTACGGTGGGGTTCTCGGCAATCTCCACTTCGGCCCTTATCGCGTCGATACGGAAGAAAATCAGGCTGACAGCCTGGCCGCCTTGCTCTGTGGTGTCCGCGAGATGCGCTCGGGCAGCCATCGCATGCCGCGCAACAAGATCAAGGAACTGCGCCGCGTACTCGCAAGAGGGGCGCACGAGCAGCGCGAATTCCTCGCACAACTGCGCTATCTGGGACAGTCGGGCGAGGCGATGCGCCTGCCGCAGGTCGCGGCATGGAAGCCGTATGAGGAGTCACTCTGGCATCAGGGTCGCACGCCGTACATCGATGTCATTGAGCTTCTCGACTACATCCCGGCCGAGAAAGGAGCGGAATGAGCATGGCAAAAAAGAAAAAGAACACAGCCGCCATGAGACGCCAGGCGGAATTGGAGAAAAGACAACAGTTAGGCAAGAATGCTGCCAAGAAGAACCGCGAAAAGCAGCTGCAAAACCAACCGTATAAGAAGGCAGCTATCCAGCAGGCTGCTCAAGCTCCTGCCAAGAAAGTGACGGATGCTCCTGCATCGGCTGCGCCTGTCTGGAAGCGCGAGGATAATATCGCTCCACTGTCGCTTACCTACAAGCCATCAATAAAAACACAGAACATTGACTTTACCGCACCAATCACGATTCGCGTGCAGTCCTTGTCACCACTGCATCTCGGCTCGGGCCAGGCGGATGTCAATGTCGATGCAGAGGTCATCCACGATGATACGGGCCTGCCGTATTTCCCCGCCAAGCGTTTCAAGGGGTTGCTCTACGAGAGTGCTCTGGAGGTTGCCGAGATGTCGGAGCTGGCAGGACTCAATCTGCTGAATAAGAACGAGATTGATGCCTTGTTCCAGCACGGCTGTCTTGGCGATACGCAGCTCATCGTCTCGAATCTCTATCTGGAAAACTATGAGCAGATGCATGAGGACTGGAACTATCTGCAGGAAGAATTCCCTGCTTTATTCCAGGTAACGGATGTGCTTGAGCAGTACACGAGCCTGCGCTATCAGACGAAGATTGACCGGGAGACGGGCACGGCTGCAGATACGTCGCTGCACAATATGCGCGTCGTGGATGAGGGACTCTCTTTTGAGGGACAGTGCTGTGTGCAGAACGGCAATCGTCGTGCACTGGAGATCCTCGCGCTGGCCCTGCGCAACCTGAGCCAGTCGGGGCTTAAGCGCACGCGCGGTTTTGGACGCATTGCCTGCACGATGGAGCAGGATGGCAAGGATCTCCTGAGACCTATCCTGCGTGAGATACTCACTGCGGCAGAAAGGAGCTTGTAAGAATGAAACAGATCACGATGACCATTCGCACGCTGTCACCTGTCGTCCTTTCCGCCATGAGCAATGCGACAGTGATGACGGCATCTCATTCGTATTTCAGCGGCCCCATCGTGCGCGGCATCCTCGCCAGCCGCTACATCCAGCAACAGGAGCTCGGCGCACACGCAGAAGAGGATGAAGCCTTCCTTTCTCTGTTCTTTGACAAGTTGCGCTTCGTGGCAGCTTATCCGCTGGCGACAGATGGAACGCGCGCGTTTGTCCTGCCGTTCTCGATGCAAAAGAGCAAGGACGGCAGAGAACTGCTCGACCTGATGCAGCGAGAGGGACGGCCGGGCTTCAAGTCCATGAAGGGATTTGGTGTGGCACATGGAGCAGAGCTCGCTCCGGTGAATGTGCGCAAGACAATCAACCTGCACATGAGCCGCAGCGATATCAAGACCCACGACGGAAAGGAGCGCCTGGCTGGTCGCTCGATGGCAGGCGGTATCTACAATTACGAGGCCGTTGACGCTGGGCAGTCTTTTGCGGGGGTCATTTACGGTGAAGACGAGGACTTGCAGGCGCTCTGCGATGGTCTTGGTGCATCAAAGTGGTTCGGCTATGCAGGCCGCTCACGCTTTACACAGTACGGCCACTGTGCCGTGAGTCTCAGCGATATTGAGGATATTCCACAGGAACCGGTCGAGATTGGCAATGATACAATCTGCCTGCGCCTGGAGACGCCGTTTATTCCTGATAGTAATATAGCGGACGATGCTGTAACTGCGCTCGGCTCTGTAGCAGCAGCGCTGAACGAGCGGACGCAGGGTGGCTTCTCAGTCGAGCTCGGTCCACAGAAGATTGTCACAAAGTCAGAGCCGGTGGAGAACTTTGTCGGCGTCTGGGGTATGAAACGCCCACGCGTGCAGGCTCTTGCGGCCGGTTCGGTCTTCTGCCTCAAGAAGGATGGCGGCTGGACTGATGCAGATAAGGCTGCCTTGCAGGAACTCCTCTATGCGGGTATCGGCAGCCGCACGGAAGAGGGCTTTGGCCAGCTGCGCATCTGGCCTATCATAGAACACACGGTGGCAAAAGCCGTTGCAGAGGCTCCTGCGTCAAAGCCGAACGCGATGCATCCGACGGTCTGCCATCATGCTGAAGCCATCATCCGCAAGCACTTCATTGCACAGGTACAGGTCTGGGCTGCGGAAGATGTGCAGGCATCGAAGGGCTATTTCCCGGAAAACAGCACGCATTTCTTTGCGCGTCTCGACGCGCTGCTCGGCTCAAGTGAGAAGAATGCACAGAGCCATCTGGCATCGGCGATTGGGTATGAGCTCGGCAATGCTTCGACGCCGTTCGCCAAGGGCCTGCAGAAGGTAGCGGTGCGCGACCGCAAGCTCAAGTGGTATCTGACGGAGGCCAATCTATCGGATATGCCCTACAACCAGCGTGACTGGCAGTCGCTCGTTGAGGAACTGCAGCTGGAGAAGGCCATGAAGGTGATCTGGGGCCAGTCGAAGCTCGGCAATATCCAGTCTTCGGAGGCACTCTTTTATGCTTATTGGCACGCATTCTTCCGCTATGGCCGCAAGGCTGCTGCCGGAGCAGGGAAAGGAGCAGATGTAGAATGAAACAGGAAAGCATAGCGGCGAAGATTGTCGCGGAAGGTGAGCTCGTCCTCGATGCACCATTGCTCATCGGCTCTGGCGGCGGAGCAGAGGGGGAGGATGACAAGGACATCCATGTCCTGCGCAACAAAGAGGGGATCCCCTATATTCCTGGCACATCGCTTGCCGGTGTCCTGCGCGCCTTTGTCGAAGCCGATGACCCGGAGGCGGGCGCGCTGATTTTTGGCACGCCGCAGGATCGCTACAGCAATGCAGCGCTTGAATTGCAGAGTGCCATCTCCATCTACGATGTCAAGCTCAGCAATGCCAGGACCATCGTGCGCGATGGCGTCAGCATTGACGGAGTGACGGGCGTCGCAGTCGAACACCATAAGTTTGATTACGAGGCAATCGACAGCGGAGCTCATGGCATCCTGCAGCTCGAGATCACGCTGCGCGGCATCCATGCTGCTGAGCAGGAGAATCTGGATGCTGCAATGGAACGGCTCCGCGGGCGCCTGCTCGGCAGCTTCTACCTCGGTGCGCACACGACGAAGGGATTTGGTCGGGCGCATATGAGCAATCTGACAGTCAATCGATACGACTTCCGGCAGCCAAAGGATGTCCTGTCCTGGCTCTCGCCGGAGCGCAAGGAAGCTTCCTGCCATGAGCAGTACGAGGGCAACACCGAGCAGCGCGTCTATGCGGCAGAGGATTTTGTCATCGACGCCGACTTTGCTCTGGCGCACTCGCTGATCATCCGCGACTACGATAAAGCAACGCGCGACGCGCAATCTTCAGGTGATACCTCAATCAGCGCTGTCATGAAAACCGACAGCAGAGGGCGCTACATTATCCCGGGTACAAGCCTCAAGGGTGTCCTGCGCCATCGCTCTGCCTATATCCTGCAGCAACTCGGTGCTGCCATCCTTCCGAGTGAGGAGTGGCCGCTTGGCAGGGAAGAGGCACTCGTAGAATACACCATGGGCCCCTCGCCTGAGACAATGAAGCTTCGTCCGAACGAAGCAAAACGGCGCAGCCGTTTCCTCGTTGACGAGGCGGTCATCACGCAGGGCGTCATTGCTAAGGAACAGTCTCGCAACCGCATTGACCGCTTTACAGGTGGGACAATCGACACGGCACTTTTTACGACGAAGCCAATCTGGCAGAAGAAGCGCGAAGCGCCTGTCGTCCGCCTGCACTTCGGCGTAAAAGCGGCAGAGTCTTGGGAGGCAGGTCTTGCTTTGCTGCTCCTCAAGGACCTCTGGCTCGGCCGGACAGCTATCGGCGGTGAGAAGAGCATCGGCCGCGGCACGCTCAAGGGTGTACGCGCGACGATATCCTATGACGGTAAAAAGTGGGAAATCAGTAATGAGAAGAAAACTGACGCAAGGCATGCTGAAGCACTGCAGCAGTTCGTGACGGCTCTTGTGCAGAAGATAAAGGAGGCAGCAGAATGAAGACATTGCTCACGATACAATCTGGTACCAGTCGTGTGACGCCTGTCTCCATCGCCCGGCAGGAAGAAGCAGTCATGAACTACCTTCAGACGGAAGGATTCGCACATGCTACTGTTGTGGTCTGGCAGGTCAATACGATTCGCTGGGGCAAATGGGAGCAGGGGACACTGGCCTTTGCTGACGGCCAGGAGGCAAAGACCTCGCTCTGGCTGGAATGCCGTATCTTTAATGACGAGAAAGAGCTTCATCTGACGCGACAGAAGAATCAGCTCAGTGGCCGCCTGGTGGAAGATGGCGCGGGAGAAGCAACGGAATACGTCGATGCCTGCTCACGATTCTGGGGAGAGTGCAAGGCGTGTGAGTCTGGCTGGATGACACTTCGTGACGATGACCGAAAACTCTCACTGACAGTGCCAGAGGCTGAAGGGAACGCTCGCTTTTACGGGCTGGTGACACGCAACTACATCGGTATCCACGAGAAGACAGCACAAGCTGGCTACACGGACTACCGCTACGTGAAGATCGCTTCAGCAGACCAAGATGTGAAGGGAGATGCATGACATGGATGCAACTGCAGCTTATAATTTCATCCCGCTGCCCGACAAGATCCTGCCGGCCGACCTCGATGCGTATCGCAAGGATCTCCTGTCGGATGATGAAGTGCGTCGCCATAAAGCATTTCGCGCATTCTTGAATAAGAAGGGGAACCTGTCCGGCCATATCGACCTGGACATGGAGACGCTGACCCCGCTGTTCATCGGCGGCAATGGCGAGCAGCCCTTCTCACCGGCAGGACGTGTCATTCTGCCAGGCAGCACGATCCGCGGCATGGTCAAGAACCTCCTGAAGATCGTCAGCTGTGGCAGCTGGCGCGGCGATGAGGATGTCAATGACCGCCATGTGTACTTCCGCTGCCTGATGGCAACAAAAAAAGATCCTGCTTGGAAAGGTGACCTCCATAAGCTTTATAGCAACCGCATGATTGGCATGCGACAAGGAAAAGTCGTCAGGAATGCAAAGACGGGCTTTTTGGCAAGAGATAAACGAGGGGAATACTTCGTATATCCGCTATTGCCACAACACGCCGGCCGACGTATCTTGATTGGCGAATATGAAGATACCTTCAATGTGAGCGTTCCTGTAAAAGGTGCCTCCGTATCATGGCGTGATGATACAGCCTATGTTATTACTGGCAGTCAGCCTGCATACCGATTGAAACGGACGCGGCAGGCCTATGAGGCGGTTCCTGAGTCTAGGAGAAGGACGCTTGGCAAACAGTTTATCCGCTACTACAGCCTGCGTGATGCGGATTGGAGCACGAATCATCGCATCCCCGTCCCTGAGGCAGTTATCTCGGATTATATCGAAGACACAAATCGGCGCGGCGTAGACTTGCTTGAGGACAAGGGACGTCTCCCTGCCGAAAAAGCAAAGGCGCTCGGCGCAGGTTTTGGCGATGACATTATTTCGGTCATTCCTTGCGGCTATCTGGAACGCAATGGCGAAGTTACGGCATTTGGCCATGGTCTTTGCTTCCGCATTCCGTATGAGAACGGCATCATGGATGCTATCCCTGCCAATCTGCAGCAGGATACGATTGACTTTGCAACAGCAATCTTCGGCGACAAGGAGCGCTGGGCAAGCCGCGTGTTCTTTGAGGATGGCGAGCCGGAGGGCAATATCGAGAAACTGGAGACGGCTACGGCGCATCCACTGCTGCAGCCGAACCCGACTTCCTATCAGCTCTACCTGGAGCAGGATGGCCACAAGCTCAAGCACTGGGATGCTCCTGAGGGCGTCAAGATTCGCGGCTACAAGATGTACTGGCACAACAAGATGTCGGACTGGAAGGCGACAGAAGACGAAGCAAAGCTCACGAATGTCGTGCGCAAGATCACGCCAATCAAGCGCGGCAGTCATTTCCACGCCAAGGTGCGCTTCCAGAATCTCAGCGAATTGGAACTCGGCGCGTTGCTCACAGTCTTTGACCTGGCAGGCGAGAGTGAGAAGGCAGCCTATAAGCTTGGCCAGGGCAAATCGCTCGGCCTCGGCAGCATCAAGATAAAGGCTACGCTCCATTTCGATACGGCTGAGTTCTATACGACGCTGTTCACGGATGGTGCTCTTGCGGAGCCAGACTCGAAAACGGATGGCAGCAAATATCTCACGGCATTTGAAGCGTATATCAGCAAGAACGGCTTGAGCCGCTGCTGGGAGCAGACGATGCGCGAGCTGGCAGAGATGCTCGACTGGCATCATGCCGACACGACAAAGGGTTGGTCCCAGCGCGTAAAGTCGATGAGCGGCAATGTCCAGACAGGCGATGTCGATGAGCGCTTTATCAACCGTGACATCCTGCCTGGTGTCGATGAGGTGTACAACGGATGATCGGTGCAATCCTGTATCGGTTGCGGGCAGAGGCGCCAGCCCGGCTGCCGAGTTTTCATGGGCGCCTCATGCACGGGCTGATGTTCCATCTGCTGCAGGAGCATTCGGCGGAGCTGGCGACGTTCCTTCACGACGAATTGGACTACAAGCCGTTCACGGTGTCGCTGCTGCAGGAGTCGGCTGGGCAGGCGTACATCATGGAGGTGCGCCGCGGGCGTGACCACAGGGAGCTGCCGTTCTGCGTCAAGGAGGGGCATACGTACTTCTGGCGCGTGACGGCGCTTCATGAGGGTTTGCTGCAGCTCTTGCTGTCGCTGCCGATCGGCAGCTGCCTGCATGTCGGCGATGCTGTATTGCGGCTGGAGGAAATCATTGCGGATGGCCGCTATGATACGGGCGTCGTGGATGAGAATGAGCTGGTGGCAGGTGCTCTGTCGGTGCCCGATGTGCAGCGCATCGCCTTCCGCTTCCGCTCGCCGGTGGCGTTCCGCAACTACGACCGCGATTATCCGCTGCCGCTGCCGGACCTCGTCTTTGGCTCGCTGGCCGACAAATGGGCGCAGATGGAGATGCCGCTGGATCTAGATTGCAAGGGCATCCGCGAGGCGGCCATGGCTATGGCGCCGCTCGAATGGCAGGGCACGAGCCGCAGGATCTATTTCGGCCGCGACCGCGGGACCATGGCGTTTGCTGGCATCTTTGCCTACTCCCTGCACGAGCTTCCCGACGACATGAAGCGCCTCTTCCTGATGCTCGCCCAGTTCGCTGCCTTTTCCGGCACGGGCCGCCTGACGGCGCAGGGCTTCGGCCAGACGCAGATGGAATGGCGCTGACCCGGCGCGAGTTCACAAGTTTTTTGACACGAGGGAAGCCCCTCTTTCTGCTAGAATGATGACAGAGATGGATTTTGACAGGCAGAAAGAAGGGCTTTCTATGTGTGTGGTCTATTTATTGTCGGAGCAGACGAAGCTGCGCCAGCTTGGCGGGCGATTCCTGCTGGAGAAGAAGGGGAAGCGGCAGGCGAGCATCCCGATGGATGAGGTGGAGTGTGTCATCCAGGGCAAGGCGGCAGAGATCACGACGCCTGCCATCTACGAGCTCTTGGCGCGCGGGGTCTGCATCTTCTATGTGGATGGACGCGGGCGCCTGCTCGGGCAGCTCGGGCAGTTTGCCACCTCGAATCTCTCGTGGGAGCGCAGCCGCATCCAGTACGAGACATTTCGCGATGAGCAGCGTCAGGTGGAGCTCACGCGTGAGATCGTGCGGCTGAAGATGGACGGCCAGATTGAGCTCCTGCGCTCGTATGCCAAGAGCAGAAAGGACCTCGAGATTGCCTATCTGGCCGATGAGGTGCGCAAGTACCGTAAGAAGGTGACGGTGACAGCGGATATCGAGGAACTGCGAGGCTTGGAGGGCATGGCATCGCGACGCTATTTCGAAGCCTTCCCGATGATCCTCGACAGCAGGGTGTGGGACTGGAACGGGCGCAACCGCCGGCCGCCGGAGGACCCGGTCAACGCGCTGCTGAGCTACGGCTATGCCTTCCTGGAGCGCGAGGTGCGGCTGGCCATCCTCGGCGCGCGTCTCGATGTGCGCATGGGCTTCCTGCACAGCAACAACGGCCGCAAGGACAGCCTCGTCTACGATCTCATGGAGCCGTTCCGTCAGCTCGTCATCGACCGACTCGTCCTGAAGGCGGTCAACCGCGGGCAGTTCCATCCGGAGGACTTCTCGTACGACGATGTGCTGGGCTGCCGCCTGTCGGAGAAGGCGCGGGAAGGATGGATCTCCTACTATGAGGTCTACATGCAGCGGTCCTGCCGCGAGTACGAGGGGCTCGCGCCGCGCGAGTGGATCCGCAGCTGGATCCGCCAGTTTGCCGATGCGCTCTTCCGCAATGCCGCTTCTGCCGTATGAAGTACCTGATCTGCTATGACATCGCGGAGCAGCGCATCCGGCAGCGCGTCGTCAAGGTGCTCGAGCGGCGCGCACGCCGCCTGCAGTACAGCGTCTTTGTCGGGGATTTCAAGGAGTGCGAGTACAAGGCATTGCGGGAACAGCTCCTGGAAATCACGGCGGACTCCGAGCGGCGACTGCTGTTGATCGTGCCGATGTGCGCCGTCTGCGAGGCGAAGACCTGGATGGCGGGCAAGCCGATGGAGGAAAGCAATCCTTCCTGCCTGATTGTCTGAGGCAGGAGGGAAATCGCGATGGAATGGGGATGAGTCGATGAAAATAACGGATTATCTCAATAAGGACAACTTGGCGACTGGCTGGAAGAATCTCTCGGATGTCGCTGGCAAAGCGGCGCAGCAGGGCATCGCTGGCGGGAAGTTCGTCGGGCAGAAGGCCGCGCAGGGCGCGGAAGCGCTCAAGGAGAACATCCAGGAGGACGTCAAGCGGCGCAAGCAGACGAAACGCATCCAGGAGGACGGCGAGAAGCTGCTGGCCGAGTACCAGTTCAGGCTGGCCCTCTCACAGAAGATGCTGGAAGAAGAGGCATCTTCCTTCAATGACGCCATCGAGCATCTGGAGAAGTCGCAGCTCTACGTCTACCTGCGGTTCTGTGAATACATGCAACGGGACTACCATCAGGGGCTGCAGAAAAGCCAGGCGGCTGGCGCAGCATTCCCAGAGGAGATGCATCTCTGGCAGGGGGCTGGCTATGCGGCCGGAGCTGTGGCGGCGGGCACG
>ERZ779852.728-NODE-728-length-34329-cov-7.125518_pt1 | contig 34329 bp, 48 predicted proteins | sample MGYA00511559_ERZ779852 | MGnify/ENA primary metagenome ERZ779852 (study PRJEB29588, sample SAMEA2157977) | human gut metagenome | biome: human gut; feature: human-associated habitat; material: faeces | place: Denmark | collected 2008/2010 ...
ATAAATAAATAAATAATTTAGATATTGAGCTAAAGTAAATATTCAGCACTCATTAAGATATAACAGCCAACAGTCAGATTCTTGGGGGGTCTTCCCCCTTTGGGGCTGCAATAGTGGCGCATAACTGTAATTATGCGCCACTTTATTTTTGTGTATACATGGCTTTTTTAACCCCTTCTCCCCTTCTTAGCCCCCCTTTCCTTGTTTTCGATAACTTTCCATCGGCTTTTATTCTGGCGGGCGCCACAATCAAGGCACAGGAACCATGGAGGTTGCCACAACATATAACTTACTGTGATGTAAATTTCACTCTCAAAACAGTGAGCCACCTGGCGTAACCAGACGGCTCACTTCTTCTTTTCTTTCAGCTTTTTCCATGCCTGGATCGAGGCCCAGACAATAGAGACCAGCATGAAGATATTTGGATGCCATATATGCAAAGAGAGCAGCTTGTTAGAATGACGAGCTGCTCTCTTTCGTTTCATGAGGATCTTCGCCTTTCTCTTTGTACTTTCTCCTATATTGATATTCCCTTGCATTTCTGATACTATTAGCGGGGAGGCGCTCTGGCGTGTTCTACTTCCCTGCCCTCCTGGAATTATCGAGAATTACTAAAAAAGAGAAAGCACAAGGAGGAGATCCCAATGAAAACAAAATACAAATTGCTTTTTATACTCATCTGCATTCTGCTTTTTATCTTCAGTGCCTGTGGAAATCAGGCACCCGCACCTTCCAATGACAAGAGTCAAATCGATTCGTCGGATAAAGATGGAAATACCGAAAGCAAACAGATCATGACCGAAGAAGAGATTATCGCGACCTTTACTAATTTGGATTCAAAGGCAAAAGATTTGCTGAAGTGGGTACAGAAGAACTACACTAAAATTCCTCTTGACGGCGTTCCTCTGCACAAGGTTGAGAATGTGGTAGTGGGTCTTAAAGTGGTTTCACCCGATCCGGAGCAGCCGGATGTAGGCGGCTTTGCGCCGGTTTACGGGACGGCGGTTTTTGCCAAGGTCACAGATGAAACAATTCCCGATTTCCCATGGAGCAGCACAGAAGAAATTACAAAAGCGATTACGGATGTCTTTGAAAATGTGTCTTCTTGTTACCAGCTCGAATTCTTGGCATCAACAGATTTTAATGAGCCAGAGGGAATCTTCTATCAGTTCGATGACGGACTATATTTCCGTACCAGTCATATGGGCTATGAAGAGGCAGAAATTGATTTTGGGTGGGACTATTCTTCAATGCAGGTAATTAAAAATGGACTGGATGAAATTACCGTGACTATGTGGACTAAAGATGTGGAACATTTTTTCAATCCTAAAGAGCGCGACTTAGTCAGAAACGAAGACGGGCACTGGGTATTGACAACGGCATGACGGCAGAAAGGAGGGGAAGTAATCCCCTCCTTTCTTTTATTTAACGTTTAACTGCTTTCCGCACACTTCCAAAATTTTGCCATTTGGTAAAACTCTTCATGTCTGCAAGTGTTCCTTTCTCCTTGGGCTTGCCCTCGACGGTAAAAGGATAAGAATTCAAAACCATTACCTGACTATCCTGCAGGTTATCCCTACTTGCACCCGCTTTCAGCCCATAGCCCACGACAAAGTGCATGCCACTTACCGTAGTGTTTTCCAGATAGATGACAACGGGACGATTATTCATGATTTCATCAAAAATAATGCCTTTTGCGCTCTCCCAGTTTTTTACCGGTCCGCTAAATGTAAACGTAAGCGGGCTGCTGGAATTCTGCGTCCAGTTCATCCAAGGGTAACCCTCATCAGATACTTTCCACACACCCCAATCATAGAGATTCTTCGTAGTAATTGCGGAATTGTTCTCCATAATTCGCGCTACCATAGTTGCAGCAGCTGCACCGCAGCCAGAAGACTTTCGTTTTTCCATCGGGCATGTCTTATCAATGTTAGTTAAACCAGCCCACGTGGATTCATCCAACTGCGAAAGATAGGTGTTTGCGGGCATAGGTACCGTAACATCGTTGACAAGTGCATCATCCGGATCAACAGGAGGCTCCGGATTAGGATCAACCAAACAGATGGGTTTCCATTCCTGAGAAGTGCCCCCGTTAAAACCTACAAAATAGACATTACCCTTGTTAACGGTGCCTTTACCGCTATTTGTGCCATTGGCACCCGCGTTGGCTGTCAAGTACTTATCGGAGCATCGACTATCCGCAAGACGGATACGAACATACCCATCATCAGCGTCTTCTACTTCAATGTACGAAGTATAGGAGGGGCTATAAACATGCGCATTAAAGTTTTTTACACCTACTGTAGAAGAAGACCCGGTGTAGAGATCCAGCGCAAGACTCATATCCCCTTTGCATTTCAGGTATTTATGCCCGCTCTCTTCCACGTAAACCCACTGCTGGCAAATGTCATTGTCAGCGGAGGTATACAGGCACACGTTTGCCAAAGAAGCCGGTCGCGTGCCATACACATTCAGGGATCTCCCTTTCCCGTTGGTTTCATCATCATTTTCAGCGAAATGACTCAGGAACCGATAAGTTGCACCGTTTTTAAGACTCATACTGTTTTCTCCTTTTTTCTTGTTTTCTTGATTTTTGAAAACCTCGGTTTTTCAGCACTCCGCGGCGAGCCGTTAAATCCAATGTTTTCTCTCTCTTTAGGAAGATCAACTGCCTGTGCATACGCCTATCCCCTTGACACCATGGAGAATAAGTGATATGATTTAAGAAGTCAAACTTCCTAATTCATATTGTAAGAAGTTTAACTTCATAAGTCAAGGGGTTTTTGAAAAATTTTTTGAAGGAGCACCATACATTATGACTTTCGGTGAAAAGGTGAAGCAGGCGCGAACAGAACTTGGGCTGACTCAAGTGCAGCTCGGAAAGATCTTGGGGGTTTCCCAGCGTACAATTACCGCCTACGAGACCGATACATTTCCTCCCCGTACACGGGATGCCTATTGCAGACTCGCAGATGCTCTCCATGTCAATGTAAACTATCTCCTTACCCAGGAGGATGCCTTTGTGCTGAGTGCCGGCGAGCGATATGGGTATCGCGGCAAAAAAGGCGCCGAAGCGCTTGTGGGCGAGCTGACCGGTCTGTTTTCCGGCGGCGAACTGGCGGAAGAAGATATGGATGAGCTGATGCTCGCTATCCAAAAGGCTTACGAGATTGCCAAGGAGAATAACCGGAAATATGCGCGGAAAGATCATACCAAGAAGAATGATTGATTCCCTCCTGCGTAAGTCAAAGGAGGTGCATCCATGCAGCTAAACTCGTCCACTCACATAATGGACAAAGCAAATCGTATTGTAAAAGCGGCTGGCTCGCGAGAACCCGAACCCATCTCCGACCACTTGGGAATCATCATTATGCCGGTAGACTTCACTAAGCAAAAGGGTGTTTATAAGGAGATAGAGAGGAACCGCTTCATCTTTATAAAAAAAGACCTGTGCCCTGAAATGCACAGGATCGTCCTGCTCCATGAGATCGGTCATGCAGTGCTGCATCGAAACGAGGCAAAGCTGTTTTCTGATCTCAATGTATTTGATGTGAAGAATGACCGCATGGAATACGAGGCGAACTGCTTTGCAGCGGAGGTCGCCCTGCCAGATGATGAGGTCTTGAATTATATACAGGAAGGCTTCAATATGGAGCAAATCGCCAAAGCCATGAACACAGATGTCAACCTGGTTGCCATGAAAGCAGCGAACCTGAACCGAAAAGGTTATTCTTTCCGGCTGCAAGATAGCAGGAGTGATTTTCTTAAAAGCTGATGCAAGCAACGAAAAAAACGAGTCCTCACTTGGAAGACTCGTTTTTGTTTATACAACTTTTCTTCTTGCGTAAATCAGATTGAGATGCCGAACCTGTCATATCCACTACGGAAATAAAGAGTATCATTGAAATAATCCGTCAACCATATGTATTTCCGCAAAACCCCGGGATCCGTTGTCTCTGCAACAGCTTTTTCTATTGCAGGTTTGATGCGCTCGATATTATTGGGGTCTCTCTCGAACGCAGAAAGAAGATAATCAATGAATACAGCCCCAGGGGTATCCGATCCCTTCTCTTCCCGCCTATTCAAGTACGACGAATACAACTCTCGAGCACAGGACTTCAATTCGATGGGCATCTTATATACGGGCGCGTAATCATCAACCTCATCGGAGCGAAGATCTCTAACAATACGCCCAACAATGTCATCATCTACCGCAACGCATGGGTATCTTGCAACCTTTTCCTCAAGATTAACAGCCTTTATCAAAGATGGACCAAAGCAGATATTCCCGTCATGATACAGTTCACCGTAACTAAGTCCACCGCGAAAAAATACTCCCTCAGCCGCAAAATGGAACTGCAGTCTGCACAGGTCATTCAAGACTTGGCTAAACTGCCGATACCAGTCGACAAAGCGCGTTGTTTCTTGCACCCCATAGGATACAATAATGCTGTCGGAAAATAGACTCATCTCAACATCAATATTCTCCTCATGTGCCAGTTTAATATGATCTTTAACCGTAAAAAGGAACCTCGACTTCCAGTGGGAAGGCGAATAGTCTTTTTCGACTCCTCGAAAAAGGTCAACCACTCTGGTCACCTTTTCAAGTGATTTTTCGTTTTGTATACTATCGAAAATGGTGGATTTCCAACCCAGAATATCCAAGAAACAAACGAAACGATTTGTGTATCTGAATCCGTTTTTGCTTTCATGTTTATCGCCAAATGCGGACTCTGCTATAATTCTCATTCTTCCCATCCTTTCCTTGTGTGAGACAGTCTGCAACAGCTCTGTTGCTTAACAGTTTTGACTGGACATCATTTTGAGGTGTTCGGGACCGTTGCAGAGTCAGTCCCTCCCTCACAAGTTGGCAGGCAAAATGCACCTCCTCTCCTTCCTATGTTCGACTGGATTATAGCCGCACTTATTCACTTTGTAAATACAGAAAAATAATGCGAAAAATTGTATCATTTGACATTGCATTCTGAAACCGTCCCGATAAAAGGCAAAGCTCCCACCCAAAGGAGTAAGAGCATGGCTTATGCAATCGATTATTTGGTCAAAGAGTCCATATGTGAATGTTACTTCACAATACCGTCAACACAGACAAGCCTCGCATTCGAGCCAAGCTGGTCGTTTCCTACCGCCTTCCACTCTTCCAGAGTGCCTGTAAAGCGTATCTCTTTGAGGTTGTGGCAATCCCGGAACAGATTTCGTCCAACCTTTTTAAGGCTCCTCGGCAACTGCGCGATTTCCAGATCCGTACAATCGGTGCATACCGCATCACCGATCTCTTCAACGCCGTCCAGCACGATAAACTCTCGCAGTCGAACGCACCCATAGAATACGGCTCGTTGAATCTTCACCACAGAACCCGGAATCTCTATGCGTTTGAGCCGCTCACAGAAGCTGAATGCGTCCGCATTGATCCGACGGAGCTGTGCCGGCAACCGCACCTCCTCCAATGCAACGCAGTTCGTGAAGGCATCTTCTCCGATTCTCTGCACCCCGTCCGGGATGATAATAGATCGGAGAGCTGTGCAGTTATCGAATGCCTTATTCGGAATATCGGTCAGGTTCTTCGGCAGCTCAATGTGTTCCAGCCCGTCACATCGGAAGAACGCACTATGTCCAATCCTTTCTATCGTCTGTGGAAGAGTGATACTGCTTAATTTCGGACAACAGCTGAAAGCGGAATCCCCCACTTTCTTAATCCCATCCAGCACGACCACGGTACGGAGTTCCAAACACATGTTAAACGCATAGTCCCCCAACGCCTCTACCCGATATCGCTCTCCATCTATATCAACCTCGGGGGGAATCACGAGGTATTCGTCTTCCGTTCCCTGAAAGCCGACCAACTGCCTGTCCCTGCGACCGATAACCTTTTTCTTCACAGTTTCACATCCTTTCACGGGTTGCAGCGCTTGCATGGTTTATAGCCCATCGCAATCACTTCTTCCCTTGCTCCGTTATATTCCTTCCGGTTCTTTGGCTTGATCTTGTCTGCACTATCGCAGTAGGGATAGTGGAACTTGCGCGTGTTTGTATTCAGGACATAGTCCTGTCCTTTCACAGGCTCTTCCGCTCCCTGGTTGCCACCTGTTTCCTCTGTTGCTGGGCTTTCCAGCCAGCTCTCCCCTGTCGTGTAATTGATTCCGATTCCCGGCTGCACATTGAAGCAGAAAACGCAGAATTTAATTCCCATTCCCTCGTCTTCCACCGATAGTGCTTCCATCACAACACCGGAGGCAACCAGATTGTCGCCCTCATACACCGGCGTCACACGATAAAGAACATGATGACCCGTTTCTACAATATACTGGTAGACCATGTTTTCGAACGGGAGCATACCGTCCAGGTTGAAGAATCTCGTCCCAGTGATGAGGTTCTTTTCATTTGCGTTCTCACCAGTCAACTGATACCCGATCAGATGGCAGCGATTGTAGAGGTATTTGTCTTCAATGACGGTATCGTATCGAACTGTGTGCCAGCCGGACGGTTTTATCATGCCGATTTCCCCGCGTGGCTCATTCGGCATAAGATCCTGCCCAATGCACGCATACGCCGTCCCGCAGCGTCCCAAAGTATCCAGGTCGCTGTAGAGTTCAAAAGAGTCTGTGGTTAGTTCTCCCTCGGTAAAGTACGGCTCGTTTCCATGCAGTTCTACATATGGGTTCCCGGCATAAGCCGGTATCTCCGCCATGGAATAGCTGACTGAGACTATCGCCGGCTCTGTCGGGTCACCCTGAGCCGGCTCCTCCGGCTGCGGATCCGGCGTGTCCAGCTGTGTCTCTGGCTGAACCGGTGTCTCCGCCGTGTTGTTCGTTTCATCGGTATTGCCCGAAGGATCGTTCCCCTCCGAAAAATCCTCTTTCCCCTCTTCCCCGCTGACAACATTGCCGACCGGGATATTGGGCGCCGCGTCCTCGTTCGCCGCCATGGTGACTGAAAACGCGATGAGAAAGGCTGCAAGAAGGATGACAGGTTTCAGGGTCGAACGCCGCATTTGATTCTTATGCTCTTTTTCTACTGCTCTACAGCGTATCCTCCCACGGATATCCCACCACCTATGCTTTTCCTTAGCGTCATACGCGTTCACTTCTGTGCCAAGCAATCGACCCCACAGCCGCCTGACCGGGGCGATAGGCAGTGCCGCCCCCGCGACGACCAAAAGCAATACGCTTCCGATGTTGGGACCGGAGCACAGTGCGGTCACAATACAAATCGCGACAAAGAGCCAACTCAATGCGTTTTCCCCCTTTTGCAAATCCCGCCATGCTCTCAGGGCACAGCGGGACATTTTTTCTTCTTCGCTGCTGCGCGCCGTCGTCATAGATCAGCGGCACAAGGTTTGTGCTGAGCATTTCGAAAGCATCTCCATCAAACACTCTCCGGTCGGCGGTAACACCCACAAATCTGCGCCAGCAGCAGGCGGATAAAGTCCGGGCATTGGCGACTGCCGCTCTCCCAGTTCTCGACCGTCCGGCGTGAAATGCAGTAGCGTGTGGCAAACGCACGCTGGGACAGCCCAGTGTGTACGCGTATATCCCGGACGGACAAGTGGGCCGCATTCCAAAGCTGTGTCAACATCTCTATACGGGCTGGCGGTGCATCCGCTTCCGGATCATCTCCCCATACAGGGGAAAGCGACCAATCCGATACATACGCTTCGCGGTTTTGCGCAGTGAGAGCATCATCCCACAGGATGTTAAACAGTTTATCAGTCATTGCTATCTCCTCATTTGCTCGCCGTCAATGTATTGTACTCGGACACTGCAGCATTAACGCGTTCGACAATGTTCTGCGTTGTGGTCGGCTCATAAAACAATCCAACATTGATATCCTCGGGGCGATCGAACAAATCGATCCAGCTATTATGACCGACAAGGTCATGCGTGGAAATTTCCCCAGTAGTACGATTGTAAATCATCTGCACACACATAGGACCATAATAGCCGGTGAGATGTTTGGTTGCCGCAGCCGCCTTCTTAATACCCTTGATGTTTGTAATCTTCATATACTGCTCCTCCCCGCCGATGCCGCGGCGAAAAATCTGACCTACAAATATAATATGCCACTCATTGAGTGGCAAGTCAAGTGTTTTTTTGCGGTAAATGCAAGGCATCAAGAATTGTGCAGCGACTTTTCCCTTAGACGCCTACGACTACCAGTGCAGCGAAGTTCCGTCGTTGCAATTGGACTCCCACGACTACCAGCGCAGCGAAGTTCCGTCGCTGCAGTTGGGCGATTACGACTACCAGTGCAGCGAAGTTGCTCCGTAGTGCACCTTCTCCTCACAACCTGCAGCGCCCGATCACACCGCCTTGTTCCTTGCTATAGAAAACGATTGAGAATTCTATGGATAGGTTCGGGCAGCCATCGTAGAACTCCTCGCAAAATCGCTCGCACTCGACCGGAAGCACCAGCAAATACTCCCCGATCCCCCGTTTCATCGCGGCGGTGCCTATCGCAGCTATAACGGCTCTGTGTGTATGATAGGGTCTCTCCGTCTTTGGGTGCTGGATGTCCCATACGATCTTTCGCCCAAACCTATCCCGCATGATATAGCCATCCTGCTCGTCCTGAATATACCCAAGCTCGTTCGTGAGATATTGAACAACCGCGTGATACTCGTCCTGATTCGGTGAGCCGCCAACTGTAGTTATAGACTTTGTCTTGCGTGCCGCCGCCATGAGGTACGGAAGAGATAGCTCCTCCTCCAGCTTGCTTGCGTCAAACCCCAACTGCTCCTCCAATCTTCTCAGAAGCTCAGTCGATATGCGCCCAGTATACATATTTTCGATGTATCCGATGCGCACCGCGTTTGTCCCGACTCTCCTTGCGAGCTCTGCCTGTCCGATCCCCTGTTCAAGCCTGTAATACCGGATCGTTTTTGCCAACCGCTGTGTCAGCGGCGTCCATTCGCTGCTTCTGTCCATTTCCTTCTGTCCTTCCCTATCGCATCTGTCCAAGGGCTCCCAGCATGAAGCCGACAGCCAATGTTACTCTTTCTCCTTTTCCTTTGCTGGCCTGTCCAGCCGAGATATTGTCGGTTCTGTTTTGCGTTTCCCGTTGCGGATACGGACATTTTGCCCCGAGAGACGAAGGCGCAGCCTGTCGCATTCCTCGGAACATGTGATAGACGGCGTTCCAGTTGGTACAGGTTTTCCGCATATTACGCAGATTTTCACCCCGTTTCTTGGGGAAAGCCGTCGCTTTTCGTAGAACCCATTCTCCTTGTTCCATTGTTTCGATGCTTCTCTGTCTACCTCCCGCACCGCCTCCGCTGCACAATCCGGGCAATATCGCTGTCTGCCGGACTTTACAATATATTCTTCCACATACGGTACAGCGATCCAAGCTCCCCAGAGGGCGTTCTGGGCCGTTCCTGCGCTGCTTTGCCGCCGCCTCTTTCTGCCTGATCGGTCTGCACTCTGGGCAATACCATGCCCTTGGACCGCCGGGAAATTGCTTTTCGCATAGCCGGCAGGTGCGTTCCCGTATGGTCGTCGATCTCGCTTCCGCGAGACACTTCTCACAATATGCCTGCTCCATTCGATATGCATGGAACATTTCACCACATTTCAGGCATCGCTTCAGTCGCATTGCCGCTTCTCCCTCCCGGTTTTCGCTCATTCAACGCCGCAGCTCTCGTACAGATCATCGTCGATCAGCGTTTCGATCTCCGCCTCGGTCATGTCCGCCAGCTTCTGAACCGCCATGACAATGCGGTAGTGGACTTCTTCCAGGCTCTCAGGCTCGTTTTCAGAACGTTCCCACGGCATCGACGGTGGATAGTACAGATACTCCAATCCGCTCTCATCCGGGGCGGATACCAGCGTTTCCGTCTCATCACAGCATTTCAGCATATACCCCAATCCCCCGTCCAACGCACAGTAAAAGTAGTCCTGCAGATGGACAACCCCGTCGTCGTACAGGCTTTCTATAAATAATTCCAGGTTTTCGTATCGCTCCTCATCTATGATCTCCGAGATTCTTTTGTCCGCCGGCAGCAACTCTTGCAGTACTCGAGCCACCTTTCTTTTGTCGAGATACGGCAGTACCTCTTCTGCCGGAATACCGACTCCCTCAATCACCCATCTTGTCATACCGTTTCCTCCTCGTTCTTCTCTTCGTCCGGCCCTTTTTCGCTCCAGATATACCCGCCGGTCTGCCTTCTTTGGTGCCTCAAGCACGCGCTGATATTGCCAGTCGAAATGGAAAGAGTTTTTCCGGCTTCTGAGGCGCTATTCCACTCTTTGATGAACTCACCGTCCAAGGTGAACTGATAGACCTTTTTCGCGCGCGGGTGGTGATCCTTGATATTTTTTCCATAACAGACGCTGCACCCTGTCCCGGAAACGCGATGCCCAATGGAGGTCTTCCACTCATGACCGCATACCGGGCAAAGCCACCACGCCCTATAATCAGACCCGCACAGGAACATGCTTGGCGTCTGATCCCCATTTTTGGTTGGGTGCCACTGCGCCGCGATCTCCGGATGGAGATCCTGCAAGGAGTTCTTCACCGTCGTCATATAACGCCGGATCAACCGCTCATCAGCCGACAGATCCACCCGCACAGGGCTATAAATATCGCTTGCTTTCTTTCTGGTCCACATGCTGGATCGAGGATCAATTCTGTCGAGCAAGTACTGTATCAGCTTTTCCAGGTTCTCTCGCTTATCGAGGTTATCCATGTGGTAAGCCTCATCCGCTATCCCGTCACACGCTTCGCCCGACTCGCGGATCCGGATCAAATGGATATTGTTTTCTCTACAGCTATCGTACTTCCGGCGGTCTCGCTCTATTTTGCTGGTCTTGTGCCAGAAGACGCCATCGTATTCTATCGCAAGTCGGCGGGAAGGGATATAGATGTCCAGTTCCATTCCGTTATCGAAAATCTCCTTGTATCGGCTCTCCGCGTCCGGGAACGCCTTCTTTATGTAGAAATACACCGCCTGCTCCGCAAAGGAGGTTTGTCTTCCGGAATTGCATTCCGGGCAGCCTGTCCCTGACGCGCGATGCAGTACACTGGCGAGATAGCTATGCCCATTGGGACAGAGCCAATAATACTTTTTCCCGCTTTTCGAGAATACATCAGACGGAGAAAGCGGCGCGTTTTTGACACAATCCCATTCTTCCGCAAGAGATGGGTTACGAGTCGCCAGATCATTTACTCCCCTGACCAAAGCGCGGTTGGAGCATTGAGGGCAACCTCGTCCGTTGGAGCGGTTGCAGATCTTTGCCGACCAGGAGTGTTCGCAATCCGGGCACTTCCACCACACTCTTTTGTTGCTTTGTGCCGTCACATCCTCCGGCTTTAGCGGCGCGTTTTTCTCGTAGTCCCAGGAGCGTAAAAGAAGGTCGTCTTTAAGGGGACCATTGTTTTTCAACAATTCCTTTTGGCGGTTTTCCCAAACAGCCTTTCTCGCGCACGAAGGGCATCCCGTTCCGCGCTGAGTTCGACTCCGAATCGTAGCATCCCACGAGGATCCGCACACAGAGCACTTCCACCATGCCCTCTTGGCGCTTCCCGGTACCACAGAATTGATATCCACCTGGCTGTTTTTCTCATGATCCCATTCCTTCGCTATATCCGGGTAAAGGGTCGAAAGGTCGTTATACCCCAAAAGGACTCGCTTATTGGTGCAGTACGGACAGGGCTTGCCATCGTGGGTACGCTTTACCACTATCTCTTCCCAGCTATGCCCCTTTTTGCACCGCCACCAGACGCGGCGATTGCTCCCAACGGTAATTGCGGCGGGAGACAAGGTCGAATCATTCTTTTCAGTGTCCCATTCGGCGAGCAGCTCGGGAATATCTGTCAAGTATACTTTTTCGCCGACATCTTCCGACACGACAGCCCCTCCTCTCCCCTGTTTTCGATCATATCTCTCTTTATATTCCATCACAGAACCCCTCAGCTGTCAATAGCAGAATCAGGATTTTGGTACCGCCATGTGAGTTCTTGCAAAAAAAGAAAGGCCCTCCCGATGGGAGAGCCTTTCCACTGCTCGACAACTCAAACGTTTGCTGCCCGGCGGAGATAGAACTCGTCATCCGCAACTCGAGTCACAAACTCAAATTCCAGCGGTGTCGCCCGCGATAACACAATATTGTACTGGGCGCATACGCCAAGCAAAAAAGCCATGTAGTCTCTGTTTTCCTGCGTCGGTGGTGTTAACCAGCCCGTTTCCGCAGCATGGTCTTCGACTCGCTGAAGATATTCGCGTCTCTCTACACTCATCGCTTTGTACCTCCTCTACTCCACATTCAACAAGAAAGCAATACGGTGTTGCCTGCCGCGGCATCGTCCTCCGTTACAATAGATTATATCACATATTTTCATCGTTGAAAACCTCCACTTCTTCGTCCACGAAAAAACGACCTCCCCCGAAAGGAAGGTCGTTATGTTCTATATTGGCTATTGATATACTTCTCTGCGGTGACCCACAGTTAAGGCTGTGATCACGAGCCGATCGTCTTCTATGAGCACGATCAGCCGATAATCGCCAATCCTGTATCGCCACTGACCAGACAAATTCCCAGCGAGAGCCTTTCCGTGCTGCCGCGGATTTGAACATCCCTCAAGGTTTTTCTCGATCCACGAAAGAATGATTCGTTTTGTGTAGCGGTCGAGCTTCTTAAACTCGCGATCAAATCGAGTTGTTGTTTCAACCGAATACTTCAAAAGTCGCATTCCTTTCTCAAATCGCTGAGCGGTCTGCTCTTCTTGCCATCTTTCACATACTCGTCGTATGCCTCGTTTGCGACTGCGATATCGTATTCCTCTTCGATCTTATCAAAGAGGGCTTTCTTGAAGGCTTCTCCCACTGACATGTTATGCAGCTTCGCATAGCTGTCAACAAGCCCTCTTTCCTCCGGTGTCAGTCGAATGGAAAAGGACATAACTCATCAGCTCCTTTCTTGTAGTACATTATACTACAGATATCTCAATTTGTCTACACTTTCTCTTCGCGGCAGCATATGTTCAGAATGACCTCTCAGCCTTCCAGCCACTCGACAAGCTCTTCGAGTTGACAGCAGCAGGCATCCAGAACACTATCCGTGCTGTCTACTGCATATTCTCCGAAGGAGTAACCATCCTCATCAACGGCAGTGACCTCGATCCAGTTGCCATTCTCATACCAGACCTTGTTCTCCTGCAGCGCAGCATACAGCTCCGCATCAGACGAAAATGTTTCTCGAAGAGAACTATCAGCGTTCGCTGCCATCGCACCATCGTTGTAGCGATTGCGATACAGGAACTCCTTGCCGTCTATCTCTCCGGTGAGATACACATCACCGAAAACATGGATCTTAACGGTATAGTCCTTGTACTTGAAGCCGCCAATGAATCCGCCATACCAGACACTGTCCAGGTGGTCATCATCAAGGAAAACATCCTCTTTAGTGAGCACCTCCAGCCCCAGCTCTTTGGCTTTTTTCAGCATGGCATTGAATTTGGTCTCGATGTTCGTTCTGCTCATACAGCTTCCTCCTTTGTGTTTTCGTTCGTAATGCCGAGGTTCTTGATCTCCTCCGCACTTGCGACACCCTGACAGATGGTTTCGCGATCGGTGTAGTCGTTCGCGTTCAGCTCGATTTCCCCTACCGCGCACAGATCTGCCGTGACCTTCTCCGCCTCGAGGCGATCCTCAGCCCAGACAACGACAGTGCGTGTATAGGTTTCTCGTACCGTTACCGCAAACGGTTTCCGAGTGGTTTCAGGTTTGCCTGCAACCGATCTCCAGCCGTTCTTCATTTCTTCGAAACGCGCAACCAGCTCTTCAACCGTGAGGTCGATGTCCGGCGCCGCGTCCGTCAGAGTAAATCCACCACTCCATTCAAACATTGGGAACTGGTCGCTGTAGTCAGAGTCGTTGGCATTCTCAGGAAGGTCCGCATGAATACGGCTCGGGATGAAATATTCTCCGTCCTCGAGGCACGCTATGATGCGTTTCTCCTGCTCCTCGGTCATTTCGCCCTTAATAATACACTCGTTCCATGTCTTCCAGTTGCCTCCGTCTCTATAAAAATACTCGATCTGTGTGTTCATTTCCTTTTCCTCCTTAAATCTTTTGTTTATTTTCTTGGGCTTGGGCTGCTTGGGTGATCCGCGCCGAAATATCCGAGCTGCGATTCCAGTCCCGCACCGCCTTCTTTTCTTCCAGCAGCTTTTCCGTGAAGCATGTCGTACACCGTTCTGCGATACAATACATCACACCGGCAACGCTGAGAATCTCGGTGGTCTCCGGCTTGCTGTTCTTCACGATCAGCTCCGCAATACGGTACAGACGATCCGTGGAAATGTTCCTGCTGCTGCCATTGCGGTTGTTCACCAGCCAAAGGAGCTTTTTGCTCTCTTCGACATTTCCAAGCGTAAACCAGCCGTGCTCAACGCACAATGCGTGCAGGTCTTCCATCGTAAGATACCGCTTCTCAACAATCAACACGAAGACACCTCCTTCACGATCTTCACGACACGGACGCCCTTGGGCGGCGGGTCCAGCTCCGCGATGAAATCCCTTGGGATCGTGTCGCCGTCTTCGTCCTCAAACAGGACAAGGATCATCGGCGCTCCGTAATAAGTCTCCCGTTCAACATCCTTCCGGAACTGCTCATAGTTGGTGTACTCGACACTCTCCCCTGCCATACCGTTGCTGCCGAGGAAATCAATCCTCGCAACGACATGGTCCTGGGACGACATGTCGACCCGCTTGAAGTAGCCCCTCTCGCCGCGCGCCAGCACAGTGCCGGCTGGCAGTTCAAGATAGGGGCAAACGCTTTCATCGAGATCGATGATGGTCGAGATATCGTAGATGCCGATATTCTCAGGGTCTGCGATATATGCGTTATCCTCTTCACCGCAAAAGAACCGCCATCCGCTATCCTGCGTGTTGTCCGGTTCCTCACGGTACATATATCGCACCCTTTTCTTTCCGTCCACAAGCATTTGTGTTGCCAAAACATAGCCGAAATGATTCACTTTTCTTCTCCTTTCCGCAATTCCCCGCCATGAAGTCTTTTGACTCATGGCGGGGTTCTTTCACTTCACAGCGCCATCGGAACAGACGATCCTCGTGCGCTTTGGAATGCCTTTCATCGGTCGTAGCTTACTCCACTGCTTGAGAGTCCCGCCGTAACGGATCTCCTTGAGCGTGGCGCTACAGCCGACAAACACATTTTCTCCGATCCATTGCAGGCTTGCCGGGAGTGTGATCCTTGAGAGGCTCGTACACTTCGCGAATGCCTCTCCGCCAAGCCTAAGCAATCCCTCCGGGAGCGTCACATCCCCAAGAGATGTACACTCTTCAAAGGCTTTTCCTCCGATATCCGTCACATCCGCGGGAATGCGGATGCGTGTTAGACTGCTGCAGTGACCAAAAGCACATGGTCCGATATTTCTCAGGCTTTCAGGCAAAATCACATCAGCCAGTGCGACACATCCATAGAACGCGCCCGGTGGGAGTATCGAGATACCATCCGGAATTGCTATCGCGGGCAGCCTACTGCATCGGTAAAACACGCTATTTCCAAGGTTTTTTAATCCTTGCGGCAGCGTGACACTTGTAAGTGACACGCAGTCCTGAAAGGCGCATTCATCGATCATGGTAACTCCCTGCGGTATGTCGATCCTCACGAGGGTACAACAGTCTCGAAATGTGTTGATGCCGATTTTCGCAATTCCAGGATACAATTCAACGCTTTCGAGGTGTCTGCAATCGCCAAATGCGTTTGCTCCAAGGTTGGCGAGCGTCTTCGGAAGCACGACCTTCTCAAGCCCGCTCGCACAAAACGCGCCTTCGCCAATCTCAGTTACGCCATCCGGCAATGTGATCGTCTTCAAATCGGCACAATTCCAGAATGACGCGTCTCCAATTCTTACGAGATCAGCCGGAAGTGAAATCTCCGACAAGCGCGCACACGATAGAAATGCGTCTTCTCCGATTTCTGTTAGACCGGACGATAGAAAGACTCTCTTCAGTTCGCTGCATCCGAAAAACGAGTACTCATCGATCCTCTTGATACCCTCCAGCAGCACTACTGTTTGCAGGTTTTTGCACTCGGCAAAAGCATACTCACCGATTGCGTCCACGCGCCGAAATTCGCCCTCTGCGAGCACTTCCGATGGAATCACGAGGTACTCGTAATCCGATCCGGCAAAGCCCGCCAGGTGTCGGTTTTCCCGTGTTATGGCAGTCGTTTCTTGAGCTCTTGCCATTCCATGTTCCTTTCTCATGCTGCTCCGGTGAGCGGCGGCAGGACGATCTTACTTGAAAGTCCCTCCCCGCTGCCGGCTGCGCCGGTCATTTCTGTTCCGCCGTACTCGGTACCCATTACACGCTGCCTATCGTCAGGGAACCAGTCCCTGCTGCTGTTCCTCGTCAGCCCCGCATATAGCGTCAGGGCGATAATTCCGGCAATGATAGTCGTTATAGTCGCGTAGTAAGCCACAACTGCTCCTCTGCTCATAATTTCTATTCTCCTTTCAACTTTGCCGAATCAAACGCTCCCGGGAAAGCGCGGCAGGATTCCCAGCACCGCCAGTCGATGATGCCAACCTCATCCACCGCGTAGTCCGCAAGGTCTCTCCACAAAACGCGAGCCGCGTAGACATGGCGCTTCATTCGTTCCTTCTCGGTAAGATGTTCCCACTGTGCCTTCGCATGGCTGTTTGCTTCCTCCGGCGTATCGTAGACATCCGTCCATGTGTCTCCTGCACCGCTCAGGTGCTCATCGACCACAATGTACTTCCCCGGATTCGTCTTCGATTCGTACAGTGCGACATATCCGTCCGCGCCGCCGGCGCCGAGTTGCTCGTCAACTTCCTTCTCCGTCATCGCGGAGAAACAGTAATGCGCGACCGTGCAGCCCTTCTTACTGATCCACCAGCTCGTCTTTTCGTTAAAGGCGTTCCTGCAAGGGGTGAAAACATAATCTTTGTAAATGCGAGATTCCATATTCTTTCTCCTTTCGGTCCACCGCCATGGTCTTTCGCCCTTATGGCGGCGGTTCATTCATACTTTTAAGCTACGCAGGTTGCCCAGACGCCACGGCTTGTATTTCTGAACAGTCCCGGATGCATCTGCAGGGTCTGCCGCACCTTATCGCGCCAGTGAGGGTTCGCCTCGGTCTTTCGATGACCCTCTACCTCCCGGTAGATGTCCTCAAGAGAACTTTCGCCGCCCAGGCTGCGCATGACTTCATATACGACATCCTTCCATGTGGAGCATTGCAGATCCCGGATATCCGTGTCCCGCTTCATGGTCATGCGGACGGGGATATACAGGTTATCCTCCTTTTTGCAGATCATGAGGTACTCGTGGACAATGGGAATGAAGTTCGTGTTGGAGTACGACCTGCGATCAGAAACGCAGTTGTGCTGCATCTTGATCACGATCTGCTCCAGCTGCCCGGGCTTCACAATATCCGCAAGCATGGAATACAGGCGTCCCTTTCGCTTCATATCCCCCATCAGGACGGCGATACGCCCTCCCTTTTCCAACGCCGCGAACTGCTTCATCATGCAGTAGTTCATCGCTCTGACGAACTCATCCCAGTCATGAATACGGGAGATATCTGCCTTTCTGGGATCGAACCCAAACTTCTGCTGAACCCCCTCGGCGGAGTACTGCTCACCGGAATAGATGATCATATCTCCGTACGGCGGGTGCCAGAAGGTGAAGCGACTGCGCTCCGGAATGTCCATACTCATCAGATCGAATCCCCGGTTGAGGTCGTAGCAGTGGGATATGATCCCCTTCTGCTTCGCCACATCCTCCGTGGTCCCGCTCCCACACATGTAGTCGCAGATCTCTTTGACATTGAACTGGTCGATCAAGTCCGAGATCAGACAAGGCGCGCAGTTGCCGCGATAGCTGCTTCTGCCGCCTTCTCCTCTCTCCGGATACGAAACAACTGATAGCATTTTGATTTCTCCTTTTTCTTTGATTGACCGGACCCCCTCGAGTTTCCTCGAGAGGGTCCATTTTTCACGCTATTTCCGGCATATCCCAGCCATACACCTTCCCGATCTCGTCGCCGAGCCGAAAGGTCACCGCCTGGATATCCTCCTCTGTTACTGTTCCATCATAGATTTTATCTTTCAGTTCATTGATTGCTTCTTCCGTGGCATCCGGCCGGTAAGCCCTGTATCGCAGGTAGTTGGTACCATCGTGGTGCACATCCTCGAGAATCAGGTCCCCCTTTTCATCGACATACCAGGTAGAGTAATCGTGGTTCAAATAGAGACAGTCCTTGATGTTTCCGGACTTGATCTCGCCATAAGCCAGATGGCGCCCATCCCACAGCCCAAGATCCGCGATAACGAAGATCTCGGTCGAGAGCTGAATATCCAGGTTGCAGCGCTCGTCACTCAGGTACTCCGCATTGGTCTCTACCATCCATTCATAGAGCGCCTGTTCATCGTTCGGATCGCCATCCATCTCATTTGCCTCCAGATACTCTTTGTAGTCCTCACGCCAGTCATCAATGTCCAGGTTCCGGTTGCTCCAAATGATTCTTTTGTTTTTTTCCATGATAAAAATTCCTTTCTCTTCCTTCGATTTCAATTTGCTTTGTAGATCCAGTTTCCGACCCGCACGACATCGCATTTGTATCCCCAAAATTGCCGCCGCATACCGCGGACGCTGCCGGAAACATGAATGCAAGGACCATTTACAACGAAGCGATCTCCGCCGTAATTGATCCACTCCCGCAAGGATTGAAAATACCTGCCTTTACGCTTCTGCATAACCGCTGCTCCTTTCTTTCTGAATTTTGTCCAGAGACGCAAAAGGGACGCTACCTTTGGCGATTTCTGAAAAATCGCGCAAAAATAGCGTCCTCAATTCGTGAACGGCCAGATTAGCCTACCGCACGTTCCGGCAACCGATTGTGCAATCCCAATCGATTGTTTGATCCGAAACCTCTACATACTTTGCAAAATTATTGTACTACGATCCTGTAAAAATGTCAACGATTTTCGCAAAACATCACTGTCGCAATGGCATTTTGTCCCGCGACTGCCCCCATGTGGCTCTCCTTCCGGAAAACAAAAAAGGGTTCCCCGAAGGGAACCCTTTCCAAAGCGGAAAGTTCACTCAGCTTTGCGCACAGGCTCGCAGGTGTAACTGCAGCGCTCCATCGCCTCCGCGAACTCACAGATGTGGTAGAGATTATCGCCGACCTCCACATGAGAATCATCAATGTACCGGCAAGGCCACTCTTTTACGGTCTCCCCTGCGGTATTCTTCACGCTGATCGTACCGCCATCCTGAATCCAGAACAGCACTTGGTAACTGCTGTCAATAAATCGGATGCCTTTCGATGCCTGCTTGAGGTGAATATCCAGCCATTCTTTAATATAGCAGTAACAGTACAGGTTGTACTCGCCCTTGTCCGGACAGACCCGCAACAGGTACGCATACTTGTCGGTATCCAGCCGGAAGCCGAAATAATTGCTCTCAGAGGACATTTTTGCCTGTGGGGTAACATGACATATCTTCGCCAGCGTACTGCGATCATGGAGCAAATCTCCCTCCTCACGGAGAGAATTGATCACACGGTCGAACTCCGCTTTGAACTCGTCGGTCTTGAGGTCCTCACGGAAATCATACCAACTGCTGAAGAATCCATTACCGTCGGTATCCAAGTCCGCCCGCAAGTGTCCGATCAAGCCGCACTGGGACGAGATCTGCTGGCTCTGGCGGAAAGAGTACTTGTCCTCTGCTTCCGTCATCGAGCGATAGAGGTATTCATCCTCCTCGTCCTCCTGCTCCGCAGCGCCTTCGCACTCCCTCCACTCCTCCTCGCAGGGCCAGATCTCCGAATTGAAGCCGTGATCAGCTTCCCATTCATCAAACAGTTCCGCCACCGGAGTGGAAATACGATTGCTATCCTCCGGGGCATTGAACTGCAGCTCCTGCAAAGCCATCATCAGATCCCGCAGTGTATACCCATGATCGAGCATCCAGCGGAGCTTGAAGCTCTCATAATTATTATTGTTCCTCGCCATCTCATTTTCCTCACTTTCCAAAAAACGAATTTCCAGAGCGGTGATCTCGCCATCCTGACGATACGCGTAAACACCATAGCTGCCATCGCCGTATCCGGATGTGCTGAAAAAGCCGTCCGTTGTCAGCAACGCGTCATTGTCGCTCATCATATCGCAGAAGGCGGACCACTCATCGTCTTCTTTGAACTCATGCTTCCCGTTTCGGAAGAAGCCTGCCATGCCGGCATCCACGCCGATCTCACCAAGCTCCTCCATCTCATCTGGCTTCGGGATTTTTCCGTTCCGATAGATGCCGATCGCTCCTATCAGCTTATGGGGATAATGTCTTCCGTCGATCTCGCCCTCATCGTGCCCGATCCAGACGCCGCAGAGATATCTCCCCGCTTTGATCTTGACATCGTTCATCCGGCACCAGGTATCTCTGCTGTAACAGGGATCCGACACATCGACATTCTCCGTAAACTCCCTGATCCCAATCCTCTGAATCGTAAGTTTCATTGTAAAATCTCCTTCTTTGAATCCCGCCATGTCCTGTAGGGCATGGCGGGATAATTTCTTTTTTTACCGCTGTGCGAGCCATTCGTCAAAGGTCAGCGGCACCAGGTTTATGCCGGGTTCCCATGCACCGAGCTGGTCGAAAGCAAACTTGGTGAGATAAACGAGGTATCGTTCCTCCGGATACGCCGCATCGTCATCTGCGATACAGGCATCGTCCAGATAGATCCCCTGCTTTCTCAGCGACTTGGCTTTCTTCTCAACATAGTCGATGGGACCGTCTGCCTTGTCAAAGGCTCTCTCATTGTCAACGGAAAGGTACGCTATTACTGTACGCATGCTCATTTTCTTTTCCTCCTAACGCAACTCAGCCACAACCGACTTCGTAAAGGTCGTCATCGATCATCGCTTCAATTTCTGCATCCGTAAGATTCGTTAGCTTCTGCACCGCCTTAATGATCCGACGGTGAACTTCCTCGATGCTGTCTGGCTCGGTTTCTGTTCTATACCACGGCATAGACGGCGGGTAGTAGAAATATTCGCATCCTTCACCGTCATCGCAGAATGTGAGTGAATCTGTATCATCGCAGTGGCACAGAAGATCTCCCAGCCCTCCGTCAAATCCATTCCCGTAGAGGAAATCCGTCAGATTTACCCCGCTATCCGAATAGACACACGGGTTCAGGTTCAGATCTCCGCACCTGCCGCTATTGACGATCACCGCTATTTCTTCATTTTCCGGGAATTGCTCATGCAGCAGCCGTGCGACCTTCTCATTGTCGAGATGCGGATAGACCTTATCCACCGCGACCCCAACACCTTCAATCAGCCAATAATTCGTCATTGTTAAAGCCTCCTTAACTTTTGTCGTTTTCTACTTTCTTGCATCCGTTAAACTCAATGAGGTTCGCCCACGCGATGATGTCATGCGGAATACTTGCCGCTTTTTTGACAGCCTCCTGCGGAGAATCCGCTTCGATCAGGACGATCCCGTAACGGGCAGCTGATACACTATACATTGCCATGCAAGAGCTCCTTTCTGTTTCATACATCATCGCCGGCAGCGAAGTCCTCGTAGTCGTAATCCTCGTCCTCGCTTCCAACGCCGCAGTCGCACTCGAAGTCGATATCGCAAACATGATGTTCTTCCGGACCCGGCACCTCCCGGTACTCGATGTCCGGTTCACATTCACCAGCAGGAACGCAGTCACATTCGTTCTCGTAGTCACTATCGTCCACTGTCGATTTCTGCTCAACACTGTCGTCCGGTGCATGCTTCGCTTCCTGTTCCTCAGCCGCATCATCCAACCACGCGATATCTTTGATCTGCGCCCGTTTCGCCTTCTCGTAGGCTTCCGCCTCCGTTCTGGCTCGAACTGTCACGAGACCATACTTCGCAACCAGGATCTTGTAGACGCGTTCCTCGTCCTTTGCTTTTTTCAAGATACAGCGCCTCCTTCACAGCAAAGCGCTTCCGTCGGCAAAGTCTGAAGATTGTACGGAGCCTCGCACGCAGGATCCTCCGGGAAGCGGTTCTTCCCGTCCGGGATAACTACTCGAAGGACCTTGCGCCCTGTCTCCTCGACCTCATCAAGTCGAACAGGACAATCCTCAAACACCCCGGAGACGAGGTCCCCGGCTTTGAAGGTTTCCCCTGCCTGGACGCGTCGCCCCATGGAGTTGAGTACCCAGCCGATCTCTTCGTCCGGCATCCGCAACACCACCTGAAAGTCCGGGTGATTGTATCGTTCCATCCCGTGCGTATGGGCATTGCAGGCAAAAGGAAGGAACCCTTCCTCCGCCTTTCCGCATATATCGCAGGTAATGTTCGATACAAGATGGATGATCCAGTCAATACCGGGAGCAGCCAGCTTCTTGAGTGCCTGCATCGTTTCCTCCGTACAGTCGGTCAGGTCCGGAGCCTCATTAAACTCCGCCTGCGCGTCGTCAAACCACTCAGATCCGATGTCCGCGAAAGTCTGTCGGGGGCACATGCCAAGGAAGTCAAAGAAGCCCTGCGCGTCACATTTTTCGTTGGCCGCGTCCCGGATATCTTCGTATGTAACCACATTGGTCACATACTGACCTCCGGCAGTACTGTCCGGATTGTAGTACATCCACTTTACCGTCTCATTCTCACGGTTGATAAAGAACGCGTCCTCATACTTCGGATTGGGAACATAACTCCCTCTATTGCTTTTCTCAGACATTCTCGATATCCTCCTTTCAACTCAGCTCTACAACCGGCTCCGGCAGGCGGCGCTTGGAGTGTGGAACACCCCAAGCATCCTCCTGCATGAATTCCTTGCCATTCCATGTCCACTTGTAAAGATAGATCTCTCCATGATAAGGGATCTGCCGGTTCCCACGGATCGCAGTCGCACTGGCGCTGTATCCGATGGTGCCGTAAACCCTTCCCTCCTGCAGAGCGCTTTCTTTTTCGAACTTGGCAAGACCGGTCTCGATGATAGCATCTCTCAGTCGTTCATGACCGTACTCAAGGCGATCGTCGTACTTCCTACGATATTCCTCGAGCATGGCTTTGACTGCGCCGGACTTCTCAAACGGAACCAACCACATCATTTGACACCGCCCTCTTCTTTCTGACGCTTTTCCTCCGCATCGCGGACGGCTTCCAGGACATACTGAACAGTATTCCAATACGATTCCCAGTAAGCGTCATTGTTTCCGAGCGCTTTGTCCAAGCGGTCAACCGCTCTGTTGCGCGTCAAAATCTCCTTCAGCTTCTTCGTGCCGCGATCCGCAAGCACGCCGGCTCCATCTTCGTCGAGCTGCTCCAGCTCGCCCATGAGGTCCTCCATTCTGCAGTCTCTTTCGTACCGCTGGAAAACTTCATGCTCGAACTGCCCGGACATGGACAGAGTCATTTCCTTGAGAGAGACGCACATGTGGTTTGCACAATAATTGCCCTCCTCGTAGAGCTCGACCGTGTTACCATCCTCGCTCGTCTCGTCCTGGTCGTAACCACACTCCTCGAACACGGCTCTTTCATCCGCAACAGCCTGATTGAAGTAGGCGACTGCGTCTGCCTTGTCGGTGAATACATCTGATACGCTGCTCTCGTTCTCGCCGTTGCGATTTGCCCAGTCGGATTCTACGATATACACTGTTCTCTTTTTGTTTTCCATGATAAAAATTCTCCTTTTTGATAATAATTTGCTTTTTGAAACGCTCCCGCCATGACGCTTTCATGGCGGGAGTCAATACTTACGATATACTTCTGCCTCAGCGCTCGAGGAAGCCGATCTCACAATCGCACGAGATCTGCTGGATACCGCACACCGGGCAAATTTCCTGATCGCAGCCGAAGTGGTGGAGCGACCCGAATCGCGCTCCGCAATCTCTACACCGTTCGCCAGGGCTGTAGTATCCCTCTTCTCCGACTTTCCTACGGTCGGCTTTCCTGCCATCCCGCAGAACGATCTTCGAAAAGGTACAGCCTTCAGCTTCCAGCATTTCAAGATCACAAAATTGGCACTTCGCCATTGCGCGTTTCCTCCCCTCGCATTGGTCCGCTTTCGCGGTTTGCCTGCTCGGGCAGGTCATCCTCTTCGTCCACGATCTCCGGAACAGCCGCACTGGGGTGCTGCCAGTCTACATACTGAAACAGACGCTTTGCCATTTCCGCATCACCGCCGCACTCCTCCAGGAAGTCGTCTCCGGTGTAGCACTGCTCGAGGATCTCTTCGATCTCCTCATAGCTATGCGGAGGTTCAGCAACAGGGATGCCGTTTAGGTCGGTGTCGGGGATGTACAGGATCTCAGCACCGGGGATAAACTTCTCCGCTTTGTAGATCCAGCACTCCTGCCCCTCTTGAAACTCAAACAGATCGTCCAGAATATGTCCCTTTTGCAGCCTTGTCCGCAGCTCATCCTTTGTCATTGCGCTCACTCCTCCTTCGAGGTCGCACGCTCGTAATCATAGATCGTCGCTTTATCCCCGTCGTACTCAATGTACGGGCGGTGAATGTCGAATCCGTGATCCAGCATGACTTCCTGAACGGCATCTAACGCCTCGCCGATGTGATACATATCCCATTCAAACTCATCCTCGGTTTTTTCGAGGAGGGTCAGCAGGAACTGATACATCGCGTTGTCAAGCTCGTCATTTCTGGCAAGCTGCTCATCCGTGAACTCCGGCTCTTCATCCTCACCGGCATCATCGTCAGCAGGAGTTTTTCCCTCCAGTGCGTCCGCCAGTCTCAGAAGCATCTCCTTGTGTGCGTTAGAGCCGAAGTCGAGGTCATTCGCGCAATCTCGAACTTCCTGAGCCATAGCATCCGCGTCGGACGCGGCCCTCTTTTGGATGCAAAATGAAAAGTCCTCACCAGCAGGGCTTAGCCGTACGAACTCCCAACTGCCTGTGTATTCCCTTACATCCCAGCCTAGTGCCGTTACCGCACTGTTCCAATTTTCTTCAAATGCATTCTTGTTTTCCATGATAAATTATTCCTTTCTGTCTTCTTTTTTACCGACCGCTCCAGCTGTCCGAACATTCGACTACGGTGTCATTTGGAAATGAGGCAGCCAAAATTCCGGTAATGCCAAGCCATTCATTTTTTGTGCCCGCATACAGAATTTTCAACCCCCGCGGGCAGTCAAAAAATGCTTCGGCGCCGATCCATACAAGACTTCGCGGCAGCGTTATGCTGTTAAGGTTCCTGCAGTGGGCAAAGGCATATGAACCAATTTCACAGATACCCTCGAAAATCACAACGGTCTTCAACCGGTGGCAGTGCTCGAAGGCGGCCATCCCCACCGACTCTACGCGGCACTCTTCGCCGTCCATCAGGATTACATCCGGGATCAGGAGGTATTCCTCCTCGTTTCCGGAAAACCCAACCAGCTGGCGGTTTTCTTCTGTAATCGAACACCCTTTCAAAACTCTTCCTCCTTTCTGATTTTTAATCCAGAGACGCAAAAAGGACGCTACCTTTGGCGATTTCTGAAAAATCGCGCAAAAATAGCGTCCTCAATTCGTGAACGGCCAGATTAGCCTACCGCACGTTTCGGCAGTCGATTGTGAAAACCCAATCGATTGTTTGACCCGAAACCTCTACATACTTTGCGAAATCATTGTACTACGATCCTGTAAAAATGTCAACACAATCCGTCAATAAACAGTGAATCTTTTGCCGTCACGCCACCTATTGCCCATTTGGCGTCCTCGTGGTATAATTATTTTGGAAAGCGATACGCAAGATAACTACCGCAATATATTGAACAAAGCTGAACAAATGTCGCTGCTCGCATGAGCAACGACATTTTCTTTCTCCGTATATCATGCCAGACGGCAGTATCTCCGCCATATTCCCTAATCAGAGACTGTGATGACGGATGTCGGACAATTTCGCTCCGCTTCTCGACACTGTTCCCGTTCCCACGCCTCAACCGGCATCCGACCGATCTCAACCTTTCCCTCACTGCCTATCTGAAATACCGTTGGGCAGCTATCCACGCACAATCCACACCCGAAGCAGCTCGGTCTGTACACTTCTATCTTCATTCTCTTTCCCTCCTCTTGTATTGAAGCTAAAATGATTGTAGCACGCATCAGGCACGAACACAAGTTCTTTTTGCAAAAAGGAAAAGGGAGAGCATTCCTTGGCGGAACGCTCTCCCTTTTAATATGCCTTTTTCACAGCTCGCCATCTGAACATATAACCTTGGCTTTCAATGGAAGCCCTATCCCTACACCACGAATCGCGTCCAGGAATTGAGCCTTTGTTCCCTTGAAACAGACCTCCTTGAGGCTGTTACAGTTCCGGAAGGCATTGCTTCTGATCTGCGCGACGGATGCCGGCAATGTGATTTTCTCAAGACTCGTGCATCCCCAGAATGCTTCGTCATATATCTGGCGAAGCGTATCCGGAAGGATGACTTCTTCGAGATCTATGCAATCATAGAACACTCGGTTTCCAATCACTTTCGTGCCATTTCCAAGTTCCGCCCTCTTGAGGCTCACGCATCTGGAAAACGCTTCTTCAGAAATGGTAGACACCCTCCCGGGAATCTGTATATCGGAGAGCTGATGGCAGTTTGCAAAAGCGTTATCGCCAATATACTTGATCGTTGCGGGCAGTGTTATGCTTTTGAGGTGCGTGCAGCACGAGAAAGCAGTCGCACCAATGATTTCGATTCCGTCCATTAGAACTACATGTCTCAGATTGTCACAGGAATGGAATGCACCTATGCAGATTTCGTCGACAGGAAATACTGCACCGGAAACCTCTGCCTCCGCCGGAATAACAAGGTACTCATCTTTGCAGCCGGTGAATCCGAACCTTCCTCTGGAGTGAGTTGCAACGCAAATTGATCCTTCTTTCCCCATATAATGGTCGCTCCTTTCTCCCTCCGCCATGCGCCGGAAGGACGCATGGCGGAGGTTTCTCCCAAAGTCAAGTAACAGGGTCTCCGTACTCGGCGAGCACCTCATCGATATCCTCCGCACGAAGCGTAAGCCTCTCAGTGAAATCCTCATCATGCGGATCGCCGTAGATATAGAGATCTACATCACGGTTATCCTCCGGCTTTCCGTCGCTGATCGCCAGGTCCCCCGCCTTGACCTCCGCGAGCGTAAGCTCGATGCCGGGGTCGTCGAGGACACCCGCGTAGGCTGTACACGCCTGCGCGGTCTGGCAATCGGACGAACAAACATAGGCATGGAGGAAGCCACCCTGTGCCTTGATAACCGCTGTGACGATCGCGCCGCCCTGTGCCGTTTTGATAAAAGGTCTGACGGCGCACTCGCCCTCCTCGCGGTCCTCCATAAAGCCGACCTTCTCAAGGGCATCCACAGTCCCTGCCGTATCCGGCAAGTTCCCATGACCGGTGGATAGTCCCACCGTGTGCTGCGATATGATGCGAGCCGCCGTATCTGTGAGTGTTCCCTCCGATTCCATGCGTTCCAATAACTCGTCCGCCAGACGACGGGTCTCGCGGCGAAATGCAGCGATCTGTGCCAGTCGTTCGCGGATCTCACTTTTAGTCATCTTGCTTCCCATGTTCTTTTCCATGATAAACTCCCTTCTCTGTTTCAGTCTTTCTCTGTTTTATTGTTCTTGCAGAATTCCTCGATAAATGCCGGATAAAGCGTGCGGTATGCATTCGTTTCCTGAAGCAGACGCCGCATCTCCGACAGAGTGTCGACGAGCGCCCCCTTGGAACGAGTTCTGCTTCCATTCAGCTCCTTGTATGCTGTAAACGCCTTTTCCGCCCGTTCCTCGCAATACCGCAGGAGTTCCGCCTTGCTAATCATCTCGTCCATCACCGTGCCTCCTTTGCCGTTCTGTCGTGCCGGTCAGCGCCATGGATGGCATGGGCAAGTACACAGCAGGAGAGCATCCCCGGCTGATACTTCATATCCACCGACGGTCCTTTCCATGTCCCGTGATTGCCGTTAATGCCGTTTCGCAGCTTGACCGCATTTCCGCCGGCGGCTTTCCATGAATGGAGGTTCACGGAATAGTCGTCGAGAAGCGTGTCTGTCGGCAGTACACAGCCTGGCACATACTCGTCTTTTCCTTCGCCGCAAGGAACAAAGATCCTGTGTTCCGTATCGACTTCCGGCAAATAGCGATCCAGCCAGGCATTCTTTTCTGCCTTTGCGTTCGTCTCTGCGATATAGCAGGACAAGACAAATACTTCAACGCAGCAAGACCGTGCGAGCATTCTGATTGCAGCCACCACATTTTCCTGCGGCGACAGTTCAGCAAAATAACCCGGTCGGCTCAAGACTTCCATTGTCGCCTTCTCAAAGGTGCAGAGAACACCGTCCATGTCCACAAAAAGGCGTGGCTTCTGAAAACTAATTTGATTTCCCATGTTTTTGATCCCTTTCTCCGTCAAATCGTATTTAAGGACAAATTGTCCCATCGGTGCAAATGATCTTCGGATCCGCGCCATTATATACCGCCTGCGCCATCCGCGCTGACCACTCGGCACATGTCCCTCCGTAGTGTATCTCTTCCAGCGCTTTGCAGCCGGAAAAGGCTCCATGTCCGATAGTCTCAACACTTTTGGGGACACTGACATTTTGTAGGGCATCGCAATTTGCGAACGAAGACTGTCCAATATATTTTACACTTTCAGGCAGAATGACCTCAGTGATCTTCTGGCACCCAAGAAACGCCCCAGTGCCAATGTACTCCAGGCTGTCCGGCAGTTCGATCCGTGCCAGTGCCCGGCAGCGGCAGAAAGCATATGCCCAGATCCGGCTGAGCTTTTCCGGGAATCGAACCTCTTTCAGCGATTCGCAATTGCAAAATGCGCTATCCGCAATCAGATCAACTGCATCCGGAACGACCACCTCTTGTAGCGAGATGCATCCTGAAAACGCATTCTCACCAATTCTGGTGATACTGTCCGGGAGATGCACATGTTCCATCGCTTTGCAAAGCAGAAATGTGTCCTGCTCTATTGCAGGGATTCCGGATGGAATGCTCCCCCTCCGAAGAGAAGAGCACCTGCAAAAGACTCCACTACCGATTGATACAACAGACTCCGGAATTCGAATAACCTCCAGTGACTCGCAGCCCCAAAAGGCGTTCCGCCCTATCTCTGTCAAACTTTCCGGGACCTCCATATCCCGGAGATTTCCGCAACTTTCAAATGATCTGGCTCCGATTTTCGTGATACCTTCCAGCAGAACGACCGTACGCAGATCCCGACAAGACGCAAATGCCGCACTGCCAATTGCCCCAATTTTCCGTTTTTCGCCATCCACAACAATCTCCGGGGGAATAACGAGATATTCGTCCTCGAGTTCCATAAAGCCAGCCAAATGGCGATTTTGAGGGGTCAAGGATATCTTCCCTTTTCCCATATCTTTCTCCTTTCGAACTTCACTTTCCCGCCATGCGTCTTTTTCACGCATGGAGGGTTTTTCACTTCACAACAACTTCACAACACCATCCGCACAGATAACAGGGACTTTTTTAACACCAAGTTGTACTCTGAACCGTACCCTTTTCCATGCTTCTACGGTCCCGCCAAAGTAGATCTCCTTTAGTCTCTCGCAACCGACAAAAATAAACCTGCCCAACGAAACGACGCTCTTCGGGATCCAAATGCATTCCAAATTCGAGCATGTGTAAAACGCGCTCTCCCCAATGGAGAGAAGTCCTTCCGGAAGCGAAACTTCCTGCAGAGACAGGCAGGCTCCGAATGTTAAATTTCCGATGCGATGGATGCCCCTCGGGATGGTAATGCTCCCGAGCGAGCGGCATCCGTAGAAGGCGGAATCGCTTATCTCCTCTGCTTCCTTCGGCATCGTGATCTCCCGCAAGCTCTTGCATCCAAAAAACGCTCCGTATCCGATCTTGTCAACCGTCTCCGGAAGCGTCACACTCGTAAGTGCGGAACAGTCCGCAAAGGCATTTTGACCGATGAGACGATACCCGTCCATCACCACAACATGCGTTAGACTGCCGCACCTGAGAAAGGCTTTTCCTGAAATAACGCTCAATGGGCAGCATTTGCCGTCCAATGTGACCTCTGGCGGGATAACGAGATATTCGTTATCACAGCCGACAAAGCCCACCATCGCCCGGTTCTCCGCTGTAACTGCGCACAATTGGTTCTCCTGCATGATAAACTCTCCCCTCTTCCTTTCACATGGTTGTTGCGCAGCCATCCACACACTGAACAACCGTGCTGACGCCCAGCGTTTTTCCCAGCATCAACTCAGTCCACTCCTGTAATGTTCCGCCGAAGCGGATCTTCCCAAGTGTGCTACACCCAGAAAAGCCTTGTTCGCGATACTCTTCATACCCCGCGGCAGCGCGATCTCCGTGAGACTGCGACAATCCAGAAACGCACATTCGCCGATCATAGTAAGCGTACTCGGCGCCTTTACTTTTGCAAGTGATGTGCAGTTGTGAAAGGCTCCGCGATCGACCACCACAATTCCCTCCGGAATCTCAATTTCCGTTAAACTGCAGCAGCCTGAAAAGGTATACGGCCAGATAAGCGTAATGTGTTCCGGCAATCTTACCCTTGCAAGAGACGAGCATTCCTGAAGGGAGTTCCTTCCGAGGAATTCAACGCCGCTCGGAATGTCTATCTCTCTGAGGTGTGTGCAAGCAGCGAATGCACTTTCGCTAATTGAGGTAAGATTTCGCGGCAACTCAATCTTCTCGATCGTCTCGCAATCATAAAATGCACCCTTCGGAATCTCAGATATCCTGTCAGACAAGTGGATTAACCGAAGCGCTCTGCAGTACATGAACGATGAAGATCCTATCTTGTTCACCGTCTCCGGCAAATGGATTTCACCCAGGCTCACACAATTCTTAAAAGCCTCTGTTGATATACTCCTGAGACCGTCAGGGAGGTCCACGCTCTGTAAAGAAGAGCAGCAGGAAAACGCTTCTGCTCCGATTGTCTTGACCCCGTTAAGGACAACAACATTGTGCAGCTTACCGCATCCGGAAAAAGCCTTGCGTCCGATAGAATCGACAGCAACAACTTCGCCGTCAACGACCATTTCCGGCGGAATGACGAGGTATTCGTCCTCGCTTCCCATGAATCCGGTCATTTGACGGTTTTCTTCCGTCACAGCAGCTCTTTTCTTTTTCTGTGATAAAACATTCTTTTTTGACATTTTTAACTCCTTTCTTTCTGATTTCTGTTCAGAGACGCAAAAAGGACGCTACTCTTGGCGATTTCTAAAAAATCGCGCAAAAATAGCGTCCTCAATTCGTGAACGGCCAGATTAGCCTACCGCACGTTTCGGCAGTCGATTGTGAAAACCCAATCGATTGTTTGACCCGAAACCTCTACATACTTTGCGAAATCATTGTACTACGATCCTGTAAAAATGTCAACGGTTTCATGATGACACGAAAATACGCCCCTGAAAAATGGCGCCTTCCTTCGTTGAGAATACAACACGGAAATAATTATAGGCAGGAACAGAGGCACTGCTTCCTGGATCTTTCAAGAAACCGTGCCCCTGTTTTTTCAAAGGAAATGTTTATCCTACAATCTGTAGGTTGTGTCGCGCCACTTCACACTGGAAGTGTCGTTCCAAATGGGCTTTTCTGGTGCACAGCTCGTTTCGATGGGCATTATCAGTACACCTAACTCACACCGTTTTTGCGTTTCCACATCATACAGCATTAGGTAAATGCATTTGTCGCCTATGAGTTCGTAAGCGATATGTCTACCATCTGGCGATAAGCTGGCTTCCATGCACTTATCAAGCTCATCAGCTGCATATTCATCCTTCCATGTTGGTTCATCATGAGAAACCCAGACAGACTTGCCGGTTGAACAAGAGAAAATCACAATTGGGCTGCTCGCTATGAGCAACCTATCGCTATCAGGGAACCACTCCACGGTTGGGGCGGGTAAATTATCCCACCAGAACACCATTGTCTCGCTCTTAATGGTATTTGCCGGATCGTAAACAGACACTTTGCAATACTGCCCGCCACCACCACTATTTTCTGTTTTCTCCAGATAAGAAATCTTGGAACCATCAGGGGCCCAACTCAAGTTGCACATTTTCTCTTTTTCATGAAGAAATACACAGACTGGAGTATAGGACACATCATCGTTCGTATTATCCTGCTGCCGTATTACCAAATAGCTATTCCCAAGGGCTGTAATACACGCAGCGGATACCTTTCCATTCACCGGCGAAGTAATGAATTCTGTGTCATAGTCCGAAAAGTCCGGATATACCTGCAATGGTTCTTCCTGGTTGCGGTTCTCAGAATCCGATATTTCGATGCCATCACCTGAAGGGTGAAGTAAATCAGGTGCTTCGTTCTCGTTCGAGCAAGCATGGAGCATCAAAGATGTTAGCAATATCGCGATAAGAAGCATTACTCGACTTTGCACTGCGCTCTCTCCCTCTTTAACTCGTCGATGGATGCAGCCGCCAAGTAGTTCCCGGACATCACATCGATAGAATGCTCATCAAGGATTTTCCCTCCAACATTAGCGGACATTACCTGACCATCTCTCACTAAGGCAAACTCGGTCGGAGAATTCCAGACAACATCACACATACCATAAGACCCTTCGACAGGAGTGATAAGCCCTGTCTCAATTTGATATACACAGTTTCTAAGCGTCCCGGAAAAGTCTCTGTACGCAATGTAATCCCTATTCGGGGAAATTTTCATCTCGCACGCATCGGAGATCACTTTTTCTGTGCTGTCGTTTTCAAGATTCGTCTTGTAAATACCCTGCCTTTTTGTCATCGGATCTATTCCCATATGATAGACAACATTGTCACTATACCACGCCGGTTCAGCCATAATGAGCGTACCATACTCCGTCCCGGGCATTTTTGAAACAAGTTTAACCTGCCCAGTCGCAAGGTCGTAAGTTTTAAGGCAGAGTCCGTCATCCAACGAGACAAATGCTATCTTATCATTGGACGGAGAGAAGGATGCTGATGTTGTTTTTTCGGATTCGTCGGAATTAAACATTTCTTCTGCCGGTGCCGATGTTCCCGATATAATCGTGAATTCTCCAACGCTGCAGTCATAAATAGCTATTGGGCGAGAGCATACCAGCAATCTCTCAGAATCCTTTGCCCACTCAAAGACCTTCGAATTGCCTCTAAAATAATCGATCTCAATCCCAGTGGATACTATGCTTCCCGTCTGCACATCATAAACATATGCAATGCTCTTCATGCAGTCATTTATCATTTCCTCGGACTCAAGAAAAGCAACTTTACTTCCGTCTGGGCTCCAAATCGGTTCAAAAACCTTTTTCCCTGCTTCAGCGGTAAATAGAATTTGATTGTCAATCGAAGAAATGAGCTTTCCGGCATTCCCCGAGTTGTCACAATAAACGGTTTCCTCTTCTGTCGGCGATGTTCTGGCATCCATCACCGGCAGGGCAAGAAGGTCGTTCATGTCAATTGCAACATTGTCGCCAGCGAAACAATCAAACTCCCCATTCTCCATGCTATAAGCAACACTCTCCGTTTGGGTACCAGCGTTCAAATAAACGCTGTTATAACCGCTTGTAATCAATACGGACTGTGTCATTGTTTGCCCAAGTCCACTAATAGCCATGGTATATCGTCCCAAAGTGATATCTCCAATAAAGAAATCCTCATTATCCAAGAATTGTGTAGATGTCTTGGGGTATATTGAACCATAAACGAACTTGTTCCCCGTATAGGACACAGAACTTGGCTTCGTGAAATTGCGAACTTGTGTAGCATTGCTTGCAGCGGATGGATAGGCGATGCTGTAATTAAACTTTCCTGCCAATCTCCCGGTATTATTCAGGGATGCCAGGTACTTCTCTGGGTTGCGCGCATTTATAGTATTTGTCCCATTGACCTTAACCCCGAAATGCAAGTGTATTCCATTTGCAACTCCCGTTTTCCCTGTCACACCAATTTTCTGTCCCGCGGTCACAGTATCTCCTTCTTTTACCGAAATAGAAGAAAGATGCTGATAACATGTATAGTAGCCACCGTGATCAATATTTATAAAGTTCCCCGCCAAATTGTTTCTTCCTGCATCTGCAACAGTTCCATCTTCTGCGGCATATACATCCATTGGGGCGACCGCTCCAGAAGAGTTTTTGGATATAAAGTCTATTCCAGTATGTCCACATGACTCACCGCCGGATGTGTATTCGCCATATAAATATGTCTGCCAGAACCTTCCCTCATTTCCTTCGACGAGAACTCTGGTCTTTGTTGCTGCATTGGCAGTTACCGTAGTGCTGACCAACATCATGATTGCAACTGCCATGGATATCAGCTTTTTCATCTTTTCATCTCCTCTATATTAGTTATTCTACTAACTT
>ERZ779852.743-NODE-743-length-33978-cov-2.954190_pt1 | contig 33978 bp, 25 predicted proteins | sample MGYA00511559_ERZ779852 | MGnify/ENA primary metagenome ERZ779852 (study PRJEB29588, sample SAMEA2157977) | human gut metagenome | biome: human gut; feature: human-associated habitat; material: faeces | place: Denmark | collected 2008/2010 ...
GACAACTATTATCAGCAGACCACGTCCGACGACGCCGCCTTCCTCTCCAAGGCGATGAGCGACGGCGTCAACGAGATGGTGCTCCTCGAAAGCATCGACCTGACGAGTTCGGCCGACGTGAGTTTCGAGGACGCCGTGGCCAATGCCGAGCGCTACGTCACCGCCGAGGCCGACAGTATCGTCTGCTTCGTCGATGTCTATTGCTGCCGCGTCAACCATATCCTGCCATTTCCCACGGAGGGCGAGACGGTGGAAACGGAGGGCGTGGGTCATGGCGACACCACATCATGGGTGCGCCAGCAGCAGACCATCGAGGAGGAAGTGCAGGCGCAGCCCAAAGTGCTCACGCGCACGCAGATCTGGGAGCGCAAGCTCCTCGACTTCTCCCTCCGCAACAACCTCCTCAACATGCGCATCGGACAAAAGGTGATACCCTTTGTCTCTTATCATATCGACACGCTCGAAAACCAGCTGCAGGATGGTGCCGACATCGAACTCGTTGGCAAGCCCGCAGGGGTCAGTACGCAGCCCAACGGCTGGGGCATCTATGATAGCATCAGCTACAAGAAGGATCTGGGCGAACTGGCCGATGCCAGTCTGCGTCGCAAGCGACTGGTCTCCTACCTTGACGATGAAGCGTTGGAACTCTCGCAGCGACGCTTGTTCCGCGAGTCGCGCACGGCGCTGGAGGAGAATGGTGCCAACACGCTCTTTCTCGTCCTCGGACTGCTCAAATGGTACGAGACGGACCGGAGCGAGCGGCCCCGTTACGCCCCGCTGTTGCTCCTGCCGGTGAAGTTGGTTCGCAAGGGGGCCAACCGCTATGTGATCCGGACGCGTGAGGAAGACCCCATCTTCAACACCACGCTGACGGAGATGCTGCGCCAGCAGTTTGAGGTGAACATGCCCGACTTTGACACGCTGCCTGCCGACGACCACGGCATTGACGTGAGACGTGTCCTCGCCATGGTGCGCGGAGCCATCAAAACGCAGAAGCGCTGGGACGTGGTGGAGGAATGTATGCTCGGCCTCTTCTCGTTCTCGAAGTTTGTGATGTGGAACGACATTCACAACAACTGCGAGAAGATGGAGCGCAACCCCATCATCCAGTCGCTCATCGCCAAGCGCCTCAAGCTCCATCAGCCTAAACGCCACCTTGTCAACGTGCGCCTCAGCGACCAGAAGGATCCGCCCAACTATTCCGCCGTACCGCTGCCCGCCGACTCGTCGCAGCTCGAGGCCATCCTCATGTCGGGCGTGGACCGCAGCTTCATCCTCTATGGTCCGCCGGGAACGGGCAAGAGCCAGACCATCACCAACATGATCGCCAATGCCCTCTACAAAGGCAAGCGCGTGCTCTTCGTGGCCGAGAAGATGGCGGCTCTGCAGGTAGTGGAGAATCGCCTGCGCAAGATGCAGCTCCACCCGTTCTGCCTCGAGATGCACTCCAACAAGATGACCAAGAGCCACTTGCTACGCCAGCTTCAGGAGGCCCTGGACGTGACCCGCATCAAGGAGCCAGAGGAGTATATGGAGGAGAGCCGACAGCTTTTCCGCCAGCGCCGTCGCCTCGCCCTTTACGTGGAGCGACTGTATCACCGTCCGCAGAGGTGGGGGGTGTCGCTCTATGAGTGTATCACCCGCATCACGGCAGTGGAAAGCGAACCTATTGCGCCGGGCGACTTCTACATAAAGCACTTCTCCATAGATCAGTTTATGCAGGACCTGGAGGAAATACGCACGCTCGACACCGTCTTCGCCGTCAGCGGCCATCCTGCCACCCATCCGCTGCGCGCACTGACCATCACCTCTGCGTCGATGGAACTGGAGAAGCAGCTACGCGGACCGATGGAGGTGATACGGGAGAAGATAGGCGTCGTGAGCGAGGCCGTAGGACGCTTCAACGATGCGACGGATCGTCCCGTGGAGGAATCGACGCGGGGTATGGACTGGATTCTGATAGCCGCAGAGGCGCAGGAAAAGATAGAAAAAGACTATACGAGAGATATCTTCGACCTCGACTACCACCAAGTGCGCAACGAATGGAGAAAGGCGTGCGCGAAATGGTGGCTGCCTCGCATGATGGGCAAACGGAGGGTGCTCAGCCAGCTCCGCGCCTACCGAGCCGGGATGAGGGAGGAGGACGTCGAGCCTTTGTTTGACGCGCTCAGCAAATATCACGGACTGCTAAGTGAGCACACTACCGCCACCGCCCTGCCTTTCACTGACGAGGAGGTCGAGGCCATGCGCCTTGTGGCGACGCAGCTGAAGGAGATGGAGAAGATGGGGTGTACCCCCGACAACAACACGCTATCCTTCTTGGGAATGCATATCGACCAGTGGGCGGACCATCTCGACAGTGTGCGCAACTGGACCATCTGGTGCCAGCGCAAGCAGATGCTCTGCGACCATCATCTCGACAACCTCGTCGAGGAGATTTGGGACAATCCCACTATGCCGATGGCAGAGATAGCCGACGCCTTCGCCAAGGGAGTCTATCAGCGGGTGGCCATGAATATCATCGACGAGAAGAAGCCGTTGAACCTCTTCGACGGACGACTTTTCGAGGAAGAGATACGAAAATACCGCGAGATAGCGTCTCGCTACGAAGTGCTCACGCAGAAGGAACTCTACTACAAGCTGGCTTCCACTATCCCGTCGGCTCAAGTCGAGGCGTCGAAATCCTCGGAACTGGGCATCCTCAAGCGCTATATAGCCAGTGGAGGACGCGGGGCGAGCATCCGCAAGATCATCGACCAAATACCCACGCTGCTGCCGCGCCTCTGCCCCTGTATGCTCATGAGCCCGATGAGCGTGGCACAGTTTCTCGACCTCGACCAGCCGCCCTTCGACCTCGTGATCTTTGACGAGGCCTCGCAGATGCCGACCTCCGAGGCTGTGGGAGCGATAGCGCGCGGAAAGTCGCTCGTGGTAGTGGGAGACCCGAAGCAGATGCCGCCGACGAGTTTCTTCCAGATGCAGCAGACGGACGAGAGCCAAGCTGAGAACGACGACATGGAGTCGATCCTCGACGATTGTATCACGCTTTCCATGGCCTCGCGCTACCTCAGCTGGCACTACCGAAGCCGTCACGAGTCGCTCATCGCCTTCAGCAACAACCAATACTACGACGGCAAACTCTACACTTTCCCTTCGGTGGACAACCGCACGTCGAAGGTGAGCTTCATCCCCGTGGATGGCGTCTATGACTACGGACGCACGCGCAGCAATCGCGCCGAGGCAGAGGCCATCAGTCGCAAGGTAGTGAGCATCCTCCAGGACTATATAAAACATCCCTCCCATCCACGACGCTCCATCGGTATCGTCGCCTTTTCTAAGGTGCAGCAGGGACTCATAGAGGATATTCTCACCGAGATGCTGGCGAAAAATCCAGAGATGGAGCAGTTGGCCTATGACGCCGAGGAACCAATCTTCATCAAGAACTTGGAGAACGTGCAGGGTGACGAACGCGACATCATTCTCTTCAGCGTGGGCTACGGTCCGGACAAGCGGGGGAAGGTGTCGATGAACTTCGGACCGCTCAACAACCAAGGAGGTGAGCGACGCCTCAATGTGGCCGTGAGCCGCGCGCGCTACGAGATGATTGTCTTCTCGACGCTGCAGCCCGAGATGATCGACCTGCGGAGAACACAGGCCGCGGGCGTGGTGGGACTAAAACGCTTCCTAGAGTATGCGAAGACGGGACGTCTGGCCCTACAGGCCGAAGCGCTGGAGACGGGCAATGAGGAGACGGCCAATGACGCCGTCACCCAGAAAGTGGCCCGGATGCTGCAGGATCGGGGCTACCAGGTCGATCTGTATGTGGGACGCTCGGCCTTCAAGGTCGATATCGCCGTGCGCAATCCGCACGACGAGGGAAGCTACCTCTGTGGCATTCTCTGCGACAACCCGAAATATTATGTCACGAAGACCGTGCGCGACCGCGAAATCTGTCGTCCCGAGGTGCTCTGCCATCTGGGCTGGAAGCTGCTTCGCCTTTGGAGCGTGGACTGGTTCCTCAACCCCGAGGCGACCTTCGAACGTCTGTGTCAGGCCCTGGAAGCGTTGTTGAAGGAGGCTGACGACGACGGCGACCTGTTCTCGCCCTATGAGACCAAGGAGCAGCCGCAAGAGCAAAAGCATTCCGCCACGTTTAACATCTCGGCGGAGGAGATCATCTACCCCGAGGACGAATCGCTGCTGGAGACTTACGAGGTGGCGGAGATAAACCATCTCGTCGGCGTGGGTGGCCTCGAGGTCTTGCTTCTCAATGGCCGACGCGCCACTATGGGCGTGAAGGAGATCGTGAGGGTGGAGCAGCCCATCCGTCTCAGCTACCTCGCCAAGCGCATCGCAAAGGAGTGGAAAATACCACGTGTCACGATCCGTCTCACCGACTGGGTGCGGCATGCGGCCTTGGGATGCTATTTCGATAAGGGAGACTCTGAGACCAATCCCACGGTCTGGACCTCTGAGGACCGGCTGAGAGGATGGAATAAATACCGCAAGGCCAGCGGGCGCGAGATAGAAGAGATACCACCCTGCGAGATCGGCAATTGTATCGCCTATCTTGTCCAACAGCAGGGTACCATCCCAAGCAGCGAACTGAAACGCGTGGTGGCCCACCAGTTTGGTTTCCCCCGCGTGGGACAGAAGGTGGACAAGTATTTGGAGGAGTGCATCCAACTGATGATCGCCAACGAGAAACTGCGAGAGGACAACGGCATGGTCAGCTGCTAAGCAGATGGCCTTGCAGCTGTTCTGTGTTCCTCAAGATCATGTTCCACAAAAGTAAAAAATCAATAATAAATAATAAGATGAGAAGAAAGACAACCTTCCTGCTTAGCCTGTTGCTGACGATCGCCTTGGGCGTGTCGGCCCAGACTTCCGAGCCGCGCCACGAGATTCTCCTGGAGACCGACAGCGGCAATGTGCGCATCGCGCTCTACAACGAGACGCCGCAGCACCGTGACAATATCCTCAGACTGGTGGAGGCTCATGCCTACGACGGCGTGCTTTTCCATCGTGTCATCAGCAATTTCATGGTGCAGACGGGCGACCTCGGCAGCATCGGTGCGCCGCAGGGCAAGCTCCTCGGTGACACACCGGAGAAATACTCCGTTCCGGCCGAGATCCGATTCCCGCAACTGATTCATAAGCGCGGGGCCGTGGCAGCAGCCCGCGAGGGCGACGATGTCAATCCGGAGCGCCGCTCTTCGGCCACACAGTTTTATATTGTCTGGGGACGCCAGTGGGACGATGCGTCGCTCGACAAACTGCAGCAGCGCATAGACCAGATGACGCAGGGGACAGTGAAACTCACACCGGAGATCCGCGAGGTCTATAAGACGCTTGGCGGCACACCCCACCTCGACGGCTCTTATACGGTCTTTGGCGAGGTCGTGGAGGGACTGGAGGTCGTGGGACGTATCGAGAAGGCTGCCACCGATGACCACGATCGCCCGCTGAAGGATATCCGTGTAGTCCGGGCCACCGTAGTGAAATAGTCCGACGACCATCTCTCACCAAAGACGACATTCATGAAAACAAAGATCTTTTCTTTTCTGTTCCTCCTGATGGCGGCCACGCTGATGGTCCATGCGCAAAGCGACGTGGTGAGTCTGGCACAGGCCGTGCGTATCTTTCAGAATCCCAGGCAACAATCCGCCAACGACTTGCTCACGAAGCAGGGTTACCAGTACAAGGGCGTCTCGACGGCCTTTGGCAAGGAATACACCTGGGTGAAGAACATGGACCTGACCAAGGACGGCCTGCCCACGAAGTTTTCCAAAGGCAACTCCTCCCTCATCCTCCTCGACGCCAACGGCAAGTCCTTGTATCTCTGCATCTTCAACGCTGCTTGCTACAAGCAGTTTCAGCAGCAGGCCGTGCAGATGGGGTATAAGGCCGACAAGGCCGACGGCAAGAGCAGCACGATCTTCTACATGAAGGACGATGCGCCGACTATCACCTTCATGCAGCTGGAAAAGCCCATGCCCTATTGCATCATCATCACGGAGTAGCTTCGGGATCTGCTGCCTCCGTTCCGCCCAAAGATCGTACGTAGTCGTAGAGTCGCTTGTAGAATGGGTGGCGGCAGAGCGTGGCAGGGTCGCCCAGAATCATGAGTTTCATCCGCGCACGGGTGATGGCGACGTTCATTCGGCGGAAGCCGATCTGGCCTTCGGCATTGCTACGCACCAAGGAGATGAGGATCACGTCGCGCTCTTGGCCCTGAAAACCGTCCACTGTATTGACTGAGAGGAGGTGGCGGAAGGGTTTGAAGAAGGCGTCCTTCTTGATCAGCGCGCGGAGGTACTGTACCTGTGCACGATAAGGAGAGATGACGCCCACGTCGATCTGCTCGTCGAGCACGCGTCGCTTGCCGATCTTCACAAAATAGCGGCGCAGCACGTCGAGGGTGAGTTCTGCCTCGCGCTTGTTCACCCGCCCGAAACTGTTGCCGACAAACTCCTCGCCACCTTCTCCCGCCTCGCCCTCTACGGCTATCCAGTCTATTGGAATGTCATAGTCGAGAATGCCACGGTGGCTCACTTGTGGTGCACCCACCACCTCGCCGTGGTAGAACCAGTCGGAGGAGAAGCGCATGATCTCCTCGTTCATCCGGTACTGCACCTTCAGCAGCGTCACCACTGCGGGCTTCCGCTCTACGATGCGCTCCATGAGAGTCTTGCCTAGTCCGCCCTTGAGTGCGGCCATACTTTTCACGGTGGGTGGCAACTGGCAGTGGTCACCAGCCAGTATCACCCGCGAGGCTCGTCGGATGGCAATCCAGCATGCGGCCTCCAAGGCTTGTGCTGCCTCGTCGATGAAGAGCGTGTTGAACTTTTGGCCTTGCATCAGCCGGTTGTTGGACCCCACCAGGGTCGAGGCGATGACACGTGCCTCGTTGAAGAGCTCGCTATTGATGCGTAGCTCCAGTTCTGTGGCGCGGCTCTTCAGTCTTTCGAGTTTCTGATGATAGTTTTCCGAACCGCCTCGCCGACGCTGTGCCCGCAGTTCGCGTATAGCCTTGCGTATGGCCCAAAGCTGGGGATAGTCGGGGTGAGCCTCGAAGCGTCGCTCGTAGGTGAAACCCAGCATCTTGTCGTTGACGCGCGAGGGATTGCCAATGCGCAGTACGGGAATGCCCCTATCGACCAGTTTCTCCGAGATCCAGTCCACCGCCATGTTGCTCTGTGCGCACACCAGCACCTGACTCTCGCGCATCAGTGTCTCGTTGATGGCCTCGACGAGCGTCGTCGTCTTTCCTGTGCCCGGAGGGCCGTGGACGACCATCACGTCCTTGGCGCGCACCACCTCGCTGACGGCTTGCTCCTGGGCGCCGTTGAGCCACGGCAGGCGCACTGGACCGAAACCATAGGTCTGTGCTGGCTGGGGACCGTAGAAGAGGTCGCGCAGGTAGGCCAGGCGGTTGCCCTTTGCCGAGATCACGCGGTCGAGGGCGTCGAGCATCTCGCGATAGCTCGTCTCGTCAAACGAGAGTTGGCAACCGATCTTCTGTCCGCCGTCGGACTGAAGATCGAGTAGCGGAGCGCTATCGGGGACGACCACTACCATCCGCTCGCCATCGGCGTAGGAGACGGTGCCCGTGAAGGAAAAGAAATGGAGTTTGCCCTCGGTGGTTTGGCGGAAGAAGACTACGGGTTTGCCAAACTCAAAATTGTGCTCTATGTCCAAGTCTTGCTCTCTGTACACCTCCACCACGCGCTGGTTGAGGCTATTATAGTAGTTTTTGCCCACACGCAGGGGAAACCATGCGTCGCCGCGCTTCACCTTGCGCTGCATTCCCACGACCTCCGTCTGTTTGCGGAAAGCCTCTTTCTCAGCGTAATATTCCATCTGCAGCAGCAGTTTCTGCCGCTGGAGGGCTTGTTGGGCGTTCTCGTTGATTGTCATTGCTCGTTCACTCTTATCCTTGGTCGTTAGTTCACTCTTATCCTGTGAGTATATGATTTTTCAGTTTGCAAATATCGTGAAAAATGGTGAGAGAACCAAATAAAATGCGTACTTTTGCGCCATGGATATCCGCTTGCACCATCTCTCCATCGGCTATCGCCGTGGTCCCGTCGTGGCCCGTGATATTAACATTACTATCCTCGGAGGTCGCCTGACCTGTCTCATCGGCGACAATGGCATTGGCAAATCGACACTCCTGCGCACCCTGTCGGGCTTTCAGCCGAAGGTGGGCGGAGAGATTTGGCTGGGTAGCCGCGAGGCCGATAGTCTCTCGCAGCGCGAGCGATCACGGATTATTTCCATCGTTCTCACCCAGCGGCCCGAAATGGGTGGACTCACCGTCCACGACCTCGTCGGCATGGGGCGCAGTCCTTATACGGGCTTTTGGGGCAACCTTGCTGCCCGCGATGAGCTGGCCGTGCGCCAAAGTCTTGTCGAGACGGGGGCTTGGCCGCTTCGTGACCGTAAGATCGACTCGCTGAGCGACGGTGAGTGTCAGAAGGTGATGATTGCTCGCGCCTTGGCTCAGGAGACCCCCATCATTCTTCTCGACGAGCCGACGGCCTTCCTCGACTTCCACAGTCGCATCGACACGCTCCGGCTGCTCTCGCGCTTGGCCCACACCATGGGCAAGACTATCCTCCTTTCCACCCACGACCTCCAGTTGGCTGCCGAGTTGGCTGACCTCCTTCTTCTTCTTTCTCCCGACGGACTTCGTCCTGTCGATCCCGCTACGATCAGCCAGGATATCCGTCAGCGGATCCAAGATTAGATGGCGGGCATCATCTCCTTGGTGAGCACGCTCTCTAGCTGCTCTGCCGAGAGGCGCAGCTGGAATTCTCCCTTGATAGCCACGCTGATACGTCCCGTCTCCTCGGAGACGACGATGGCGATGGCGTCGGAGTCCTGCGAGATACCCATGGCGGCACGGTGGCGCAGTCCCAGTTCCTTGGGAATGTCCTGGTTGTGACTCACGGGAAGGATGCAGCCAGCGGCCCGGATGCGCTTCTTCGTAATCACCATCGCACCGTCGTGGAGGGGTGAGTTCTTAAAGAAGATGTTCTCGATGAGGCGCTGGTTGATGCGCGCGTCGATATAGTCGCCTGTATCGCAGATGTCGCTGAGCGAGATGCCCCGCTCGATGACGATCAGCGCGCCCACCTTGCCACGGCTCATGCTCATACAGGCCATCACGATGGGCATGATGGCCTCCTTGTCCGCCTTTTCTTCATCCTTGCTACTGAAAAAGATGCGCAGCACGCTCTGCACCTGGCGGCGTGCGCCGAGATTGTAGAGGAAGTGGCGTATTTCCTCTTGGAAGAGGACGATGATGCCGATGACACCGACGGAGACGAGCTTGTCCATGATGCTGCCCAGAAGACGCATCTCCAGCACCTGGCTCACGAAGAGCCAGACGAGGACAAAGACCATGATGCCGATGAACACATTGAGCGATCGCGATTCCTTCATCACCCGGTAGAGATAGTAGAGCATCAGGGCGACAAGGAGAATGTCGATTACGTCTTTGATTCCAAATTCAAAAAACATGACTGTGTCTGGGTTGTTGGTGGGGGATTGGCGAGAATTCTCTCTATTGCAGCCTCGGTACTATTTCTTCGATCCAGCCTGGTAGCAGCCGAAGAGGCGTACCGCCTCCGCTGCCGCCTTGACGTCGTGGACGCGGAGGATGGAGGCGCCGTTCATCAGGGCCAGCGTATTGACAACGGTCGTGCCGTTGAGGCGGCTGGAATATCATCCGCTTGCGACTCATGCCAGCGAGGATGGGGAGGCCGAGAGTACTCAGACGGTTCATCTCGCGGAGCACGTCGTAGTTTTGCTCCTGCGTCTTGCCGAAACCGAACCCAGGATCGAGGATGATATCCTTTTGTCCTAGATCGCGGAGCTGCTGCACCTCGCGTGCCATAGCCAAGAGCATGTCGTGGATAGTGGGCTTCACCGACATGAGGATGTAGGGTACGCCCAAGGCTGCCACCGTGCGGAAAATGGCAGGATATTCGTCGGTCGTCTGCTCCAGCGGCGTATCGACCACGCCCGTGATGCCACCCTCGCTCACGTCGTTGATGATGTCGGCTCCCATCTCCTCTACTACCATTCGTGCCACGTTGGGACGGTAGGTATCGACCGAGAGAATGGCCTCGGGCTGCTCGCGGCGCACGATGGGCAGGGCGAAGCGCAAGCGGCGCATCTCCTCCTCCTCCGGTACCTCCACGCCGCCTGGGCGGGTGGAGAAGCCACCCACGTCGATCATGGTGCCGCCCTCCTCGATGATTTGGTTGGCACGGCGGGCGATGCTCTCCTCGGTCTGTACGCGCGACCCGGCGAAAAACGAGTCGGGCGTGCAGTTGAGAATTCCCATGACCTGCGGTTCACGAAGGCTGACGAGCCGCCCCTTCACTTGTATTGTATATTCCATGTGTCAGTACTTTTTTGCAACAGCGGACAAAAGTAGATAATTAATTTGAATTTGCAAAATAATCGGTGATAATTTGCGGGTTTGAGCTTTTAGCATTACTTTTGCAGTGGGGAAGGATACAGGAGGATGGTGAACCCGACGGGCGCAGCTATTGCCTGTGCCACCGCGCCCCGTATCGTTTTTATCATCTGCAAGATTATGGACATCAAAGAACTTTACGCACTATATCGTCGCTGCTCCTGCGTGACGACCGATAGCCGCCATTGCCCAGAGAACAGTCTCTTCATCGCGCTCAAGGGTGCATCCTTCGACGGCAACCGTTTTGCCGCCCAGGCTTTGGAAAAGGGCTGTAGCTATGCCGTGGTTGATGAACCGCAATATGCCGTGGCTGGCGACGCACGCTATATCGTCGTGACTGATGCGCTGACCACCTATAAGGAACTGGCCCGTGAGCATCGCCGCCAGTTTGACATTCCTGTCATCGGCATCACGGGTACGAATGGTAAGACCACAACCAAGGAACTGGTTTCCGCGGTCTTGGCCAAAAAATACCGTGTGCTCCACACCGAGGCCAACTACAACAACGATGTAGGCGTGCCGCGTACGCTGCTTCAGATCACGCCGGAACATGAGATAGCGGTTGTGGAGATGGGAGCCTCCCATCCGGGCGACATACAGCAGCTTGTGGATTATGTTGAGCCGACCTGTGGCATGATCACCAATGTAGGGCGTGCCCACTTGGAGGGCTTCGGATCTTTCGAGGGTGTAAAACGGACGAAAGGTGAACTCTATGATTTCATGCGGGCCCATGGCGCCCTCCTTTTTCTCAACGAGAGCGATGCCGATCTGATGGAGATGGCTGCCGAGCGCCAGTTTGACCGCGTCGTCACCTACGGCACGGATTCTACCGCTGACGTCCGTGGCACACTGATCTCCTGTGCCCCCTTCCTCTGTTTCTCTTTCCAGGCCGCCGCGGCCCTCACACCGCAGCCATTGGAGGTGCGCTCTCAGCTCATCGGATCTTACAACATGAGCAATATGCTCGCCGCCATTGCCATTGGTCTCCATTTCGGCATGTCGCCACAGGACGCAGCCCAGGCCCTGGAGGACTATCAGCCGAGCAACAACCGGTCACAGCTGACCGTGACCGACCGCAACCGCCTCATAGTGGATGCTTACAATGCCAATCCGTCGAGTATGGCGGCGGCTATAGAGAATTTCCGTCTCACCGAGGCTGACCACAAGATGGCAATCCTCGGTGATATGCGCGAACTTGGCGAGGCCTCTGCCGAGGAACACCAGCGGGTTGTGGACCTTCTGGAACGCGACGGTTTCCAAGAGGTGTGGCTCGTTGGCCCAGAGTTTGCAGCTACCAAGACTGCTTACCGCACCTTCCCCGATGTTGAGGCCGTGCGGCGTGCCATTGCCGAGGAGCAGCCATCGGGACGCACCATTCTCATCAAAGGCAGCAACGGTATCCGTCTCTTCGAGTTGCCTGCATTGCTGTAAAGGGTCAAGAGGCCGTGCCAACATCGTTAGCACAGCCTCTTGACAGTTTTTACTTTATGACAACCAACTCAAATCGATCAAACGGAGATAATTTCCATTAACAATCCCGAGGCTTATTTAAGGGTTGTTAATAAATGTCGGCGCAGTTATTTCTTGCTTTTGGTTATCCTATTATGAAGAAAGCAAAAGTGCTTTGATCCCAAATATGGATATAGAAGAGACTATCAAGCGAGTAAAGACTGGTGATACAACTGCTCTGAAAAAACTTATCGAAGCCTATTCTCCTATGTTGAGAAAGGTGTGCTTTAACATCACCCATGAGGACGAGGACACATTGAATGATCTTGTCCAAGTGGCGTTTATCCGTGCTTATTATTCTCTTCATCAACTTAGAGATGCTTCAAAGTTTGGCGAATGGGTCTCTGCTATAGCAAAAAATGAGGCCTTGAAATTTCGGAAGTGCAAGCAGAAAAGAAGTGTCGTTCCATTTTCGTCTTTCTCGGACGAAGAATTGGATGTAGAAGGGAGTATTACGCCTGAGAATTACTTGGGAGAAAAGGAAATCATGGACATTGTCCGCCAATTACCTACAGGTTATAGCAAGGTCTTTCAGATGGCCGTGATCGAAGGATATTCCCATAAGGAAATAGCAGAAAGGATGGGGATCGAACCCCACAGTTCATCGTCGCAACTGGCAAGAGCCAAAGCAATGCTGAGGAAAATGATCAGCAAACGTATGCTGGCAGTCGTTACAATCATCTTCATTAGCATACCGATCTGTCGTGTTTTATGGAGAAAGGACAAGGCGAAGGAGAAAAATAATCATACGGCACAGGTTAAGAACGAAGATAAAGGACAAACAAGTCTGGGTAACAGGCAAGTGGAGGAAAAGCAGGCCACAAAGGATCAGATCACAAAGGATCAAAGCCAAAAGGATAAGGAAGTGGATGTGGTAATAAGCAACATCTATCCTCGTGTAGTCCAAGCAATAGTTGACACAATACCTGCAACTGATACGCTTCAGTCTCCAAGTACTTTGGACAACATTCGTATTGCGGGAATAATAGACGACAGCATCTTTAGTGATACGATGAGAATACGCTGGCACGAGTACGACAAACCGTTGATAACAGAGGAAACGGTACTTCCTAAAAAGCACCATTGGCAGTTGCTTGCTGCTGGTTCTTTGGGGTCTGCTTTAGCGCAAAACGCTTACAGAATGCTTACTGGCAATTCGGGAGGTGGTCTGCCAGACGTTGACGGGCCTGATGGTCCTGTGGCTCCCGACAAGTTCTCCACTTGGGACGAGTACTATCGTTTTTTGCAGATCAAAGAGCACGAAGGCTTGTCGGAGGAGGAGAAAGCACTCATGGAAATAGCCTTCAACAATAAAAACAATATCAACAATAACATCAAGAACGATGGGAAAATCGTGGAGCATGAGCATCATGACAAACCGATTAGTTTTGGTATTTCGGTAACAAAGACATTGGGGAAAAAATGGAGTTTGATGTCTGGCCTGCAGTTTTCGCTCTTGAAGTCCAACTTCACGTTAGGAGAGGATGCTTATTATATCAAGCGAACCCAACATGTGCATTATTTGGGAATGCCTTTGCATGTGTCGTATAAGTGGCTTGATGTCAAGAATTGGACTATATATTCTTCGTTGGGCGGAAGTCTGCAAATACCGGTCTATGGTAAAACAGACGAAAAGTATGTTGTCGGGCCTATCACGTCCTGTACAAATCACTGGCATTTCATACCTTCGCTGCAATGGAGTGTGAGTACTGGCATAGGAGTACAATACAAGCTTGCTACCAAGTGGAGCGTTTACATAGAACCTTCGCTCCACTGGTATGTGCCGAATGGTAGTTCCGTCCATACTATATGGACAGAACATCCGTTCACATTCACTGTTCCCTTCGGCCTAAGATTCACTTGGTAATGGTGTCCTCATGCAGTCTTTCTGTTTTTTGTTGTCTCTTACCTATATAGATGAACAAAAACTTTGGAAGACAATCATGTACAAAACAAGCGACTATTTACGCAATGGGGTGCTATACCTCAACAACATCATTCGCCCGCATCACAAGCGACTGAGCACTTTGATGATTTACTCTACCACCAAGTGTCAGTCGCGTTGCAAGCATTGCTCAATATGGCAGAAGCCAGAAGAGCATCTGTCCTTGAGAATGATAAAGATGATCATGGCGAGCCAGTGTGTCACAAAGAATACTGTTGTAGGTTTGGAGGGTGGAGAATTCTTGCTTCATCCTGAGGCTAATGCCATCATGGAGTGGTTCAAGGACAACCATCCCAACTATACGCTATTGTCGAATTGTCTCGCACCTCAAAAGGTAATAGAGGCAGTGAGACTGTATCATCCGAGCCATCTGTACGTCTCGCTCGATGGCAACAAGGAAACATACAAAGCCATGAGGGGTTGTAATGGCCATGACAAGGTGTTGGAAGTGATAGAGACTCTAAAGGACGAGGTTCCAGTCTCTCTGATGTTTTGCCTCTCGCCATGGAATACTTTTGAGGACATGGACTATGTGATAGGTCTCGCCAAGAGATACGATGTGGATGTGCGCATAGGCATCTATGGCACAATGGATTTTTTTGACACCACTGCCGACTTGCTTTCTGCCGATATGGCCCATTACATTCAGAATATCCCCAAGAGCATTCATGGCACAGAAGAAAATTTTGACTTTGTGGCATTGTATAAGGAATGGAGAAATGGTCGTCTGCGTTTACGTTGCCAAAGCATATTTAGCGAATTGGTCATTCATTCCAACGGTGATGTGCCGTTGTGCCAGAATCTGGGCGTAATGTTAGGTAACGTCTATGAGCATTCATTGGACGAAATTTTCAATTCGAGAGAAGCTACCAAGGTGCAGTGCCAGTATTCAAGAGAATGCAATGGTTGCTGGATCAACTTCCATCGCAAGTATGACATTATCCTGCTGCGTAATCTTGAAAAGGTTTTTCCTAAGAGCATCATCGAAGTTTTCTATGGTAAATACCAATGGACAGGCAATAGAGCAGAGACTTACAGAAAATATATCAAAAAGATTGGTTTTTAATGGAACACATCAAAAATGTCATAGAACGCTATAAGCATGTGCGGAACATGAAAATGTTGCAGCAAGCCTACCAAGGAAAGTACGCCTTTGTGGGTATAGGAAATCATAGTACAAACAACCTTTATCCTGTGCTCAACTATCTACATGTACCGTTAAAATACATCTGTTGTAAAACTCCTGGTAAGCTGCACTTGATAGAAGGAGTCTTTCCTCACGTCCGTGCAACTACGTCATTGGACGAAGTCTTAACGGATGAAGATATAAAGGGTGTATTTGTATCTGTTTCTTCAAAGGCGCATTTCTCTATCGCATCTAGGGTGTTAGCGCATAAAAAGGCTTTGTTCATAGAGAAACCTCCGTGTTTGAATGCCGAAGAATTGAGACGCTTAATAGAATTGCAGAAGCAAACTCAAGTTTTGGCGATGGTCGATTTGCAAAAGCGTTTCGCACCTGCCATGCAAATCTTGAAGAAGAAGTTGCAGGGGAGCAAGGGAATAAAGACTTATAATCTAAAATTTTTAACCGGCGCTTACCCCGAGGGAGACGCTCTGCTCGACCTATTCATTCATCCGATAGATAGTGTCGTCTATTTGTTTGGAAAGGCAGAGGTAAGGTGTGTGGAACCCATTGACGAACATACCGTGATGTTAGTACTCAAACATGCTGATGCTATAGGAGTTCTTGAGCTTTCCACCGACTATACATGGTCTGATGCAAAGGAGAGTATGACCATCAACACCAACAAGGGTATTTACTCATTGGAACAGATGGAAACGCTCACTTTCCAGCGGAAGCCACATCGTTTTTGTGGACTTCCCTTGGAAAAGGTTTTGATGCATGTGAATGTGACGGCCGAACTGTTTGGTAGAAATAATTTCCAACCGTTGATGCAAAACAACCAAGTATTTACGCAGGGATATTATACTGCTATAAAGAGCTTTGTGGATGCAGTTGAAGGGAAAAGAGCTTGCAATCCTCAATCATTAGAAGCATTTATGGATACTTATTCTTTATTGGATACGATTCGTTTACATATTTGCAGAAAAGTGTTCTAAAAAGTATAGATAAAACTTAAAAAACGTAGTATTTTCTTTGTTGTCTCATATATTATTCATATATTTGCAATGTCATAATGATATCATCAAGCAATCATGTCTAACCCTCTAAAAAATATGATTATGGAGACAAAGGAATTTCAGTTCAAAGGTTTGACCCTCAGTGGTTTTGCCATGCTTTTTCTCAATATACTGTTGACAGTGCTGAGTGCTGTCATGGTGGTTGCGGGCTTTGTTTGGTGCCTGCACGAGTTGCTGGCAGGGCTTCTTATCGGCGTGGGCTTTACTTTGTTGGCAGTCACACTCTTTGTCTGGGGAGGCTTTGTGATGGTCGAACCTGGCGAGGCGCGAGTGATGATGTTTTTCGGGAAATATAAAGGCACCTACACCAACGTGGGCTACTCATGGGTTAACCCCTTTATTAACACCAAGAAACTGTCGCTTCGTGCTCGCAACCTTGACGCCCAGCCTATCAAGGTGAACGACAAGACGGGCAACCCGGTGATGATAGGCCTGGTACTCGTGTGGAAGCTAAAGGATACCTACAAGGCCATGTTTGAAATCGACTCACAGACCATGGCACAGAGCGGGGGCGCACAGCAGGTTGGTACAAGCGTGTCGAACGTGATGCTTGCCTTTGAGAATTTCGTCAAGACTCAGAGCGACGCAGCCCTTCGTCAGGTGGCAGGACTCTATGCCTACGACAATAACGATTCGGCCAGTAAGGAACTGACTCTTCGTGACGGTGCAGATGAGATCAACAAACAACTGGAGAAGAAACTCGACGAACGCCTAAGTATGGCGGGCATCGAGGTGGTGGAGGCGCGCATCAACTATCTGGCCTACGCTCCGGAGATTGCCGCCGTGATGCTTCGCCGCCAGCAGGCTGACGCGATCATCTCTGCGCGCGAGAAGATTGTCGAGGGAGCCGTCTCGATGGTGAAAATGGCTCTCGACAAACTAAGCAGTGAGGATATTGTGGAACTCGACGACGACAAGAAGGCTGCCATGGTGAGCAACTTGCTCGTTGTGCTCTGTGGTGACGACTCGGCACAGCCTGTTGTCAACACGGGCACGCTAAACCATTAATCTATAATGGTTTCTGTTCGTTTGGTTGCGACGAACGTCAGCCTATAGTAAATAGTAAAAGGAGTGGAGCGCTCATGGGAGACCGTTCTACTCCTTTTATAGTAACGCCCTTATAGATAGAGCACGGCCTCGTTGCCCATATTGAAGAGCAGGTCGAGGATGCTGAGGTTGGGCTGGAAACCGAACCGTTGTGCATAGACCTGATAGTAGGGGCGCGGTGAGAAGTCTGGGTCAGGCAAGGCGTGCTTCGGGCGGATAGCCTCGCGGTAGTCCGTCAGGCCGAGATGATCGTCGAGGGGTGTGGAAAGATATTGGGTAGTCTCGTGGATATCTGGCTTGAAGCCGATCAGCGCGCAAAGCGTGTGGGTGATGGCGGTGTTGAAGTCGAGGAGGTAGTGCCAAGGCCGCTCGAAGAAGGGGTGGAGGTCATCAGCATAATACTCGAAGAATGGGCTCTCGCCGTAGGCCGCACAGAGCGCACTCCAGTGGATTCGGCGCCAGTCGCCATGGTCGCTGATGCGCACCTCTCGCATTCGTGTCTTGTCGAGTCGTCCGTCAGCGGGCTTCTCTACGGGGACGGATAGCGACTGTGTGCCATTGGCCGTGGCGATGAGGCAGCGGTTGCGGTAGGTCTGCTTGACGAAGTGGTCGCAGCCCTCTATGTACACGCTCTGGTGGCGGTACACCTTCTGCCACCACTGGATAGGGGCGAAGTAGGCCGAACAGAGCAAAGCCCCACCCGCAAGGGGGTGGGGCATGTGGTTGTGATGATGGATTGGAGTCAGCATCCTTACTTGATGTTTCCGACCCATGTGAAGAGACGCGACCAGCGTATGCCGCTGAAACCATGGCGGTCGGGATCGCTCGACCACCAGACGAAGAGCGGTTTGCCGACGATGTGGTCCTCAGGCACGAAGCCCCAGTAGCGTGAGTCGGCAGAGTTGTGGCGGTTGTCGCCCATCATCCAGTAGTAGTCCATCTTGAAGGTGTAGGATGAGGCTTGCTTGCCGTTGATGAAGATCTTGCCGTTTTTCACCTCCAGGTCGTTGCCCTCATAGACGTGGATGCAGCGCTCATAGACCGGCAGGTTGGCGAGGGTCAGCTTGATGCTCTCTCCCTTCTTCGGAATCCATACCGGACCATAGTTGTCGCGCGTCCACTGTGTGTAGCCGTCGAGCGGATAGACCATGCCTGAGAAGACGTCGCGGTCTGTGACGGGACGCATGGCAGCGACGAGCCCCTTCTGCTTGAGGGCCTGTGCGGCACGCTTCGTGAGCGGCATGTAGCCGTCATACTCTTTCAGTATGGCATCGTTGAGGATGGTGCCGCGCTCCACGTCCGCGCCGTGGAGATAGCTGAGGCTCTGTACGTCCTCCTCGCTGATGTTGAGTTCCTTGCGCAGGTCGTCATAGCGCTGTCCCAGAAGTTCGCTTGCTGTCACGCCGCGCCACTTAATGAGGTAGGTGTACTGCACGTTCTCCGGCTCCTTGTTGGGCTTGCCGTCGAGATAGACGATCTTGTTTTTGATCTGCAGCATCTGTCCAGGCATTCCGACGCAGCGCTTCACATAGTTTTCGCGGCGGTCAGTGGGGCGCGAGTCAATCACGCCATAGACGGCCTGGTTCTGCACGAGATAGTTGCGCCCCAAGGCGTAGGCCTTGCTGAAGAAGTCGCGCTGTTGCAGGAGGCTCATCGTGGCGAGGTTGATGTCCGGTTGCTGCTGCATGAGGAGGCTTTCGCCCGTGTTATAGACCATCTGGTAGTAGTCTTGAGCCTGATAGGCCTCGTTGCTCAGCAGGGAGTCGCCAGCAGGATAGTTGAAGACGACGATGTCGTTGAGTTCTACGTGTCCCAGACCCTTCACACGGCGGTAGTCCCAGTGAGGCCACTCGATGTAGCTCTTGCAGTTGAAGACCGGCATGGTATGCTGGGTAAGCGGCATGGTGAGCGGTGTCTGCGGGATGCGCGGTCCGTAGCTCACCTTGGAGACGGCGAGGTAGTCGCCCGTGAGGAGGCTCTTCTCTAAGGAAGAGGAGGGAATGACGTAGTTTTGGAACAGGAAGAGGTTGATGAAATAGACAGCCACGAGGGCAAAGATCAGTGCGTCAACCCACGACATTACCATACGCACGGGGCCCTCGGAGTCCTTCCACCACGTCCAGCGTATCTTCTTGGTAATGTAGTTGTCGAAAATGAACGGCAGGACGACCAGTCCCAACCAGCTTTGTACCCAAAGGAGGAAGAGCAGGTAGAGGCCTCCTACGATGATAAACTTCGCCCATTGCTTCTTCGGGTCGAGTTTTTGTTTTTCTTTGTCTATCATGAGATTGTTAGTTTTTCGTATGAATCAGGAGCGACCTGGAGGTTAGAATTGGAAGAGGTCGCTCGTCGTGAGCAGTCCGTTGTGGGTGAGCGTATATTCCGCAGCCAGCACCGCTCCGAGGGCAAAGCCCTTGCGCGAGTGGGCAGAGTGGGTGATGGTGATCTCGTCAGCCTCGCTGTCATAGCGGACACTATGGATGCCCGGCACCTCGTCGTGGCGGACGCTGTCGATGAGCAGCTGGTCGTCTCTGTGGACCGACTTTCCTTCGATGCGCCCGTCGTCCCAGGTGGTGGTGCCCTTCTTCCATTCCGTCTTGCGGTCCAGATTTTGACAGATCTCCTCTGCCAGGGTGATGGCGGTGCCCGACGGTGCGTCGAGCTTATGGACGTGGTGGGTCTCGGTCATGGCCACGTCATACTGTGGAAACTGGTTCATCAGTTTGGCCAGGTAGCGGTTGACGGCCGAGAAGATGGCCACGCCGACGGAGAAGTTGCTGGCCCAGAAGAGTGTCTGTCCCTCTTCGCGGCACAAACGCTCCACGTCCTGCTTGTGATGGTGCATCCAGCCCGTCGATCCGCTCACGACCTTCACGTTGTGGCGGAACGCGCGCAGGAAGTTGCCATACGCCGCTGTGGGGTTGGTAAACTCTATCGCCACGTCGGCCGAGGCGAAGGCGGGCGAGTCGAAGTCGTCCGGGTTGTCGATGTCTATCTTGCAAACGATACTGTGGCCGCGACTGATGGCAATCTGCTCGATCATGTGGCCCATTTTCCCATACCCAATGAGTGCTATCTTCATCTTGTCTGTGACTGTATAGTTGTTGCTTATGAATGATAATTGTGCAAAATTACGAAGTTTTTTCGGATAACACAAAAAAACGCCGTAACTTTGCATCTCTAACCAGTCCTAAAAAGTATTGTTTATCAATACGAAAGAGAATTTCAGGATTGAGGGGAGTAGAAGGATTGCACATGCAACATATAATAACAAACAAATGAAGAAAATGAAGAAACTATTTACACTCGCGCTCGCCCTGCTTTGTGGCATGGGCGCAATGGCCGACGACTACACCGGACACCTCGTTCTGGTGCGCGGCGGAGAGACCATCCAGGATCAGGAGAAAGTAGCCACGCTGACCCGTCTGGACAACGGGCAGTACACATTGTCGGTGGACAACCTCACCTATGAGGCTGCTGGCATGGGAATTGGCAATGTTGTCATTGACAGCATCGACGCCGTGGGCAATCCCGATCAACCCGGTGTGACCGATCTGGGCGTGGCGAAGAGCATCCGCATCAGCTCGGGCACGATCTCGGGCTTTCCCGTCTGGGTGGGTCCGCGTCTTGGTGCCGTGCCTATCGAGCTGGAGGGCAAGGTGGCTGCTGGTCAGCTCTATTTCAAGGTGAAGGCCGAAGCCTCGTTCTACGGCACCGATTTCAAGGGCGATTTTATCTTTGGCAATGTGGATGACGTCATTTCCGCTGGTGCCACTGGCATTGAGGAAGCCGCCTCGTCCGCCACGGTGCGCCCCGTTGCCACTTACGATCTCTGCGGTCGCAAGGTCAGTGCGCCGCGCGAGGGACAGGTCTATGTCGTCCGCATGAGTGACGGCACGGTGCGCAAGGTGCTGCGATAGATATTGATGATGACGAAGGGCTGGCGCCAGCCATTGGTGCTCCCCTATACAAACAAACTGAAAAGGCCTCATGGAAGAACTTCTCCACTATGTCTGGAAGCACAAGCTGTTTCCGCTTGCCCCACTGACCACCACGGACGGGAAGTCTGTGGAGGTGGTCGATGTGGGACTGCACAACCGCCATGCCGGTCCCGACTTCTTCAATGCGAAGGTGAGGATCGACGGAACGCTCTGGGTCGGCAATGTGGAGATCCATGACAAGGCTTCTGACTGGTTCGTCCACGGCCATGACCGCGACGCACGCTACGACAACGTCGTGCTCCATGTCGTGGACATTGCTGATGTCGTGGTCCGCACCAGCCAGGGCGCCACGCCCCCGCAGATGGTGCTCCACGTGCCTGACCGCGTCAGAGACCACTATCAGGAATTGCTTGCTGCAGAGGACTATCCGCCCTGCCATGCCGTCATCTCCTCGCTCCCGCGACTGACGGTCTGCTCCTGGCTTAGTGCGCTGCAGACGGAGCGGTTGGAGCAAAAGACGGAGGCCATCAGCGATCGCGTCAAGGCCTGCGAGGGATCGTGGGAGGCCGCCTACTTCGTGACGCTGGCGCGCAACTTCGGGTTTGGCGTCAATGGCGACTTTTTCGAACTGTGGGCGCGATCCATCCCCCTGGGCAGCGTGGGACACCACCGTGACGACCTCTTCCAGGTGGAAGCTTTCTTCCTCGGACAGGCCGGACTGCTCGATTCCGCAGTCCTGCCCCCGCGGTGTCGTGAGGCTGCGGACGAGGATACCTACTTCCAGCGGTTACGGAGCGAGTATGCGTATCTCGCCCGTAAGTTTTCGCTCCGTCCCATCGACGGCCACCTATGGCGTTTCCTGCGCCTGCGTCCGCAGAATTTTCCCACTATCCGCATCGTCCAGCTCGCACGCCTCTATCACGAGGGGCGCGCCGGACTGTCGCGTCTGGTGGACTGCGCCTCCCTGCACCAGGTCGCCGAACTGCTTGCCACCAGTGTGACACCCTACTGGGAGACCCACTACCTCTTTGGCCTGGAGAGCCGGCGGAGCGAGAAGCGACTCTCGGCCTCCTCGATTGCCCTGCTCACCATCAACACCGCTGTGCCCATGCTCTTCGCCTACGGGCGTCACAAGGGCGACGAGAAACTCTGCGACCGCGCCTTCGATCTGCTCGAAGCACTGAGCGCGGAGAAGAATCATATCGTAGAGACGTGGAAAAAGGTGGGACTGAAGGCGCAGACGGCGGGCGACTCCCAGGCACTGATACAACTGAAGCGTGCCTACTGCGACCGAAAGGAGTGCCTGCGCTGCCGCTTCGGCTATGAATATCTGAAGAAAACCGATCATGATAAGAATAGATAACCTATCCTATGAACAACGACTATATCTTTGAGACCCGTCTGGAGGTGCGCGACTATGAGTGCGACATTGAGGGCATCGTCAACAACGCCAACTATCTCCACTACACGGAGCATACGCGTCACCGGTTTCTGAAAGCCTGCGGACTGAGTTTCGCTGAGATGCACGAGCAGGGCACGGATGCTGTGGTGGCACGGATGAATCTGGAATACAAGGCTCCGCTGCGCTGCGATGATATCATCGTCTCGCGCCTGCGACTCGAAAAGCAGGGCATCCGCTACATCTTCGTCCACGACCTCTTCCGGGAGGCCGACGGAAAGCTATGCTTCCGTGGACGCGTGGAACTGGTCACGCTCGTCCATGGGCGGCTCGCCGTGAGCGAGGATTATGACCGAGCCTTCGCTCCTTATCTTTCCAAAGAATAATAATAAAGAAAAGAATAGTATGACGATGGACGTGATTGCAGAAGACGAACGCTTTGCCGCGATGCTGCTCAGCCGTGTGGGCTACTATCACTTGCAGGAGATACGGACGCTCTACACTATGGTGGGTTCCGCACAAGCGGTCGTCGCCGCCTCCGACGACATCCGACAAGTCTTGCCCGACGCCTCTCCGCGCTTGGTGCAACTGCTGTCTCACCTCTCGGACCACCGTCAGCGAGTTGCCGACGAACTGGCGTATGTGGAGGCGGAGGGTGTGAGGGTCCTTACCCCTTGCGACAGTGGCTACCCGCGGCGTCTGTGGGAATGTGTTGATGCGCCCTTGGTGCTCTATGCCCGGGGCGAAGCCTGCCTCAACGCACGACGGGTGGTCAGCGTGGTGGGCACACGCCGTTGCACCCGCTACGGGCAGGATCTCATCCACAGTTTCGTCCACCGTTTGAAGGAACTATGTCCTGAGATGCTGGTGGTGAGCGGGTTGGCCTATGGAGTGGATATTTGGGCGCACCGCGAGTGTCTGGCCAACGAGACGCCCACTGTGGGCGTGCTGGCCCATGGCCTCGACGACCTTTATCCACGCGGCCACCGCGAGACGGCAAATAGGATGGTGGCGGAAGGAGGTGCGCTGCTGACGGAGTTTATGACGCACACCACTGCTGACAAGATCAACTTCGTGCGCCGCAACCGTATCGTGGCGGGCATGAGCGATGCCGTCGTCCTTGTGGAGAGTGCTGACAAGGGTGGGGGACTGATCACCTGTGGCATTGCGCGTGACTACGCCCGCGATGTTTTTGCTTTTCCCGGCGCTGTTGGCGCCCCCTACAGTGAGGGCTGCAACCATCTGATTCGCGACAACGGAGCAGGACTGATTACTTGTGCCGACGAACTCGTGGAGGCTATGGGCTGGCAGACCGACCAAAAGCTGACAGAGGCAAAGCGGAAAGGTATCGAGCGACAGCTCTTTCCCGACCTCTCGCCCGAGGAGCAGCGTGTGGTCGATGAACTCCGCAAGTGCAACGACTTGCAGATCAACGATCTCTGCGTCCGTCTGAGTGTCGGTGTGGGACCGCTTACTGCCCTGCTTTTCTCGTTGGAGATGAAAGGGGTGGTACGCGCCTACGCAGGTGGGTCCTATCATCTTGTGGCCGACTGAGACGAGGATTGAGACGGGGTGGGAAAGCAAGAAATGAGCGGAAAAGTATAGACGATTCTTGGTGGAATGGCTTTTTATGCTTATCTTTGCACCATCCAAAACCGAAGCTCTGGTAGTTCAATGGATAGAACGTAGGTTTCCTAAACCTTTGATCTGGGTTCGATTCCCAGCCGGAGTACCATCTAAGCACAACCTTTTTCTCAGACGATTATGTTAGGAGCAATTATTGGTGATATTGTTGGTTCAAGATTTGAGTTTGGACCAGCTCCGGAAGAAAACTTCAAGTTGTTTACAGACAAGTGTGGTTTCACCGACGATACGGTTTGTACTATCGCCGTAGCTGATGCCGTGCTCAACGAGCGTCCCTATGGCGAGGCTTTGCTCGACTGGTGCGCCCGCTATCCCCATCCGATGGGTGGCTATGGCAACCGCTTTTGGAAGTGGGTGTGCAGTGGCGGAGCCCATCCGATGGACTCCTGTGGCAACGGGTCGGCCATGCGTGTGAGTGCCGTGGGCTGGCTCTTTGATGACTGGCAGACCGTCAAGGAAGAGGCACGCAAGAGTGCCGAGGTCAGCCATGACCATCCCGAAGGCATCAAGGGCGCCCAGTGTGTGGCGGAGGCGATCTTCTGGCTTCGCAACATGCGCTTTCCGAAGGCAGATTTGGAACTGAAGGTGCGCAAGTTTTTCGGCTATGAGATTCCCTCGCTCAAGGACGTGATGAAGATTGGGGCGGAAGGCCATTTCGACGGCACCTGCCAGGAGACCGTCCCGATGGCGCTGCGCTGCTTTCTGGACGCCAACAACTTCGAGGAGACTATCCGCCTGGCCGTACTCTGCGACGGCGACACCGATACCAAGGCCGACATTGCGGGAGCTATCGCTGAGGCTTACTACGACATTCCCTCCGGCATCATCGACCGTGCGCTGGACTATCTGCCCGACGACATGCTCCGTGTGCTCGACCAGTATTGCTCCCACGTCATGAAGCATCTGGGCAAGAGGGGAAAATAAAAGAAATGATAACGGACGCAAAAACTATACAAGAACTCCTTGCCGTTACAGTTTTTTGCGCTATCTTTGCATTATCTTTATAATATAAGATAAGCTGCACTCGGCATAACGAACAAGCAAGCTTGACGTTCTGCGCTCGTTGGCATTATCTTTAAAATAAAAGGATAAAAATATAGTATAGAAGAAATATGGAAGATTTGAAGAAAGTATTCGCTGGCAAGTTGCTTGCCATCAAGGCCGTGAAGTTGCAGCCCAATGACCCGTTCACCTGGGCTTCGGGCTGGAAGTCGCCGTTCTACTGCGACAATCGTCAGACGCTCTCCTACCACGACGTGCGCTCCTTCGTCAAGTTGGGGCTGACCCACGCCGTGTTGGAGCACTTCCCCGAGGCCGATGCCGTGGCCGGTGTGGCTACGGGTGCCATTGCCCAGGGAGTATTGGTGGCCGACGAGCTGGCACTGCCCTACGCCTACGTTCGTCCGAAACCGAAGGATCACGGCATGAAGAATCAGATCGAGGGTCGTCTTCCCGAAGGTGCGAAGGTTGTGGTCGTCGAGGACCTGATCTCTACGGGTGGCTCTTCGCTCAAGGCTGTTGCCGCTCTTCGCGAGGCAGGATTTGAGGTGGTCGGCATGGTAGCCAGTTTCACTTACGGATTCCCCATCGCCGAGCAGGCCTTCAAGGAGGCTGGCGTCAAGCTCGTGACGCTGACGGACTATCCGCACGTCGTCGAGAAGGCCCTGGAGACAGGCTATATCAAGGAGGAGGATGTGCCGATGCTCCACGAGTGGCGCAAGGATCCGGCCAACTGGAAGAAGTAAAGCCAGAGGGATATGAGTAAGTTTGAAAGTAGTGTCAAGGCCATCGCCTATCCGCAGGAGAACGTCTATCGGATGCTCAGCGACTTCACCAACATCGAGCGCGTCCGCGACCGCATCCCCGAGGATAAGCTCAAAGACCTGAGCTTCGACCAAGACAGCATCAGCATCAGTATCGCGCCTATCGGTGCGGTATCGATGCGCATCGTAGAGCGCGAGGAACCGAAGATGATCAAACTCCAGAGCGAGAAGTCGCCCGTGAAGTTCCAGTTTTGGATCCAGGTGCTCCCGACGAGCGACACCACGTCGAAGATGCGCCTCACCATCGATGCCGACATCCCGTTTTTTGCCAAAGGCATGGTGGCGGGTCCGCTCCAGGAGGGCATAGAGAAGGTGGCCGACGCGCTGAGCATGATACCCTATGAGTAGAAAACTGTGGCGCGCCGTTTGCCTGGTTGGCTTGCTGGCTGTTCTGACGGCGTGTGGCGAGGATGCGGGCTATCGGTATAGCAACTACCACTGCAATCTGACCCTCGACAACGGCACGCACCAGGATGCCACGCTGGCCATCGCCATGAACCCGATGGCCAAGGGAGTCTTCTGCAAGATTGGCTATCTCCTGCGTGGTGGTGCTTCCTATTATACGTTTGAGAACAATCAGGGCATGTCGTCGGTGAGCATCTTTAATGCCATCGACCTCCGACTGGAAAATCAGAACCGCATCGGCATGAACCACGGGTTGATCGTCGGCTATGGCAGCATGGACGATCCCCCCATCTTCTACGCCTATGATGCGGAGTGTCCCAACTGCTTCGACCTCAACGCCCTGCCCATGCGCAGTTATCCGCTGACCGTGACGGGCGACGGGGTGGCCTCTTGTGGGCGCTGTAAGGCGGCATACAACCTCAATACGGGGGGCAACCTCGTGAGGGGAAGTGGCGTGCCGCTGCTGACAAGCTACCGCTGCAATGCCCCCACACCCTACGGTGTGCTGAAAGTTTATTGACGCAAGGCTGGACAAATCGGGGGTCCTGAGGGGCCACAGACTAAAAAACAATAGAAATCGTTTGCGAGTTTCAATTATTGTGGTTAACTTTGCAGACGGTTTGCCGTGATGGTGGAATGGTAGACACGAGGGACTTAAAATCCCTTGGCCAGTAACGGCTGTGCGGGTTCGAGTCCCGCTCGCGGCACATCTCCTTATCTTTCCTTCGGACAGCTTCCATCCATCCGAAGATAGCATTCAAGCATGGAGCAATATGATGACACATCATCCTTTTTTCATCCGTAGTATCATCAGAATGGCTTGCTCGATGACATGGCTTGCCGTTCCCGCCTTTTTATTGTTGTTGCTCGGCAGCTGCTCGGGCAAGAGTGGTCGGTTTAAGATGGAGGGTCGCTTCCTTCATTTAAATCAAGGTCAGGTGCTGGTCTATAGTCCTGACGGGGGCATCGACGGCCTCGACACCATCAACATTCAGGGAGGACGCTTCGTCTATGAGACGGAGATGCGAGACCCTTCGACGCTTGTCCTCGTCTTCCCCAACTATTCCGAGCAGCCGATCTTCGCCGAGCCTGGCGGCAAGGTTATGGTCAAGGGCGACGCTTGCCACCTGCGCGTAGTGGAGGTGGAGGGCACGGACGACAACGAGCTGATGACCGATTTCCGGCAGTTGCTGGCCAAAAACTCCCCCTTGGACGCCCCGAAGCTCACGGCCGACTTTGTGAAGGAGCATCCCGGTTCGCGTGTGGGAGTCTATCTCGTCAGCACCTACCTCGTCCGCAACGACCGCCCAGACTATGCCGAGGCGCGCCGCCTCATCGACCTCATGCGCAAGGAGCAGCCACGCAATGGACACCTCATCCTGCTCGCCAAGCAGCTGGCCCCCTACGAGACGGTAAGGGTAGGGCAGCCGTTGCCCCGCTTCAAGGCCCTCGCCCTCAGCGGCCGGACGTTCACGCAGCAAGACTTCCGCAGTGGCGAGGGCGTAGTGATCGTTTGGGCTTCGTGGAGCTACAGGAGTCTGGGTTGTCTGCGCGCGGTCCAAGAGGCTAAGCGCCAGCATCCCGACCTGCAGGTACTGACCATCTGTCTCGATGCGACGCGCAAGGACTGCGAGAAGTTGCTACGCCAGTTTGACGTCACGCTGCCCACGGTCTGCGACGGTCGTATGCTCGACAGTCCGTTGCTGGCCAATCTGTCGCTCCATGACCTCCCCGACAATATCTTGGTGGAGAACGGACGCGTGAAGCAGCGCTCGCTGAGTGACGAGGAGTTGCGGAAACGGTTTTTGGAAACGAATCATTCATACTAAATAAGAATCACGATGCTTGTCAAGGCTTATAGCGCGGCAGTAAATGGACTGGAGGTGACGACGATCACCGTCGAGGTGAGTTTGACGCGAGGCGTCAGTTACCGGCTCACGGGACTGGGCGACGAGGCCGTGCGGGAGAGCCGCGACCGCATTGCGGCAGCTCTGCTCAATACGGGTTTGAAGTTTCCCGTCGCCGACATCACGGCCAACCTCTCTCCTGCGAGTCTCCGAAAGGTGGGCAGTGGATTTGACCTTCCGCTTGCCGTAGCCATCCTTGCGGCCAATGGCGATATTCCCTCCGACCGTCTGGGTAGTTATATGCTCGTCGGCGAGCTGAGTCTCGACGGTTCGTTGCAGCCCGTCAAGGGTGTGCTCCCCATTGCCATCCGGGCGCGCAAAGACCAGATGAAGGGACTGATTGTCCCCAAAGCCAATGAGCATGAGGCCGCGGTGGTCAACCAGCTCGACGTCTATGGTATGAGCAGTATCACCGAGGTCATTCGCTTCCTCAAGGGCGACGATGCCGATTTCAGCCCCTGCGTGGTTGATACGAGGAAGGAATTCTACGAGCAGCAGTACGATTTCGACCTCGATTTCGCCGATGTCCGTGGACAGGAGAGCGTGAAGCGCGCCTTGGAGGTGGCTGCCGCGGGTGGTCACAACCTCGTGATGATAGGTCCGCCAGGATCGGGCAAGAGTATGATGGCCAAGCGCTTGCCGTCGATACTGCCTCCTCTGACGCTCTCGGAGAGCCTGGAGACAACGCAGATCCACTCCATCGCGGGCAAGTTGTCTGCTGGCAAGGGACTGATCTCGCAGCGCCCGTTTCGCAGTCCGCACCACACCATCTCCCAGGTGGCACTGGTCGGAGGCGGTGTGGATCCCATGCCCGGCGAGATCTCTCTGGCCCACAACGGCGTGCTCTTCGCCGACGAGTTGCCCGAGTTCAACAAGCATACCCTCGAAGTCTTGCGCCAGCCGCTCGAAGACCGTCTGATCACGATCGCGCGCGCCAAATACACCATCACCTACCCAGCCTCCTTCATGTTCGTCGCCTCGATGAATCCCTGCCCTTGTGGCTACTATGGCGACCCGACTCATGTCTGTGTGTGCTCGCCGGGACAGATCCAGCGCTATATGAACAAAATCTCAGGACCGCTGCTCGACCGCATCGACATCCAGTGCGAGATTACGCCTGTTCCTTTCAAAGATATCTCCAAGGCGCAGCCAGGAGAGCCAAGTTCCGCTATCCGTGAGCGCGTCATCAAGGCTCGCCAGCGTCAGGAGTTGCGCTACAAGGACATTCCCGGCGTCCATTGCAACGCACAGATGACCGAGCGCATGATCCACCAATATGCCGAACCCGACGAGGCTGGCATCAGCCTACTGCGCATGGCGATGGAGCGCCTCAACCTCTCCGCCCGTGCCTACAATCGCATCTTGAAGGTGGCTCGCACCATCGCCGACATCGAAGGCAGCGAACAGCTCCAGCCGAGCCATCTTGCCGAAGCCATCAGCTACCGCAACCTCGACCGTAGCGACTGGGCAGAGCGCGGAGTGTGATAGCGGTCTTGTCGTAGAAGGCCATTCCTCTGTCAGGAGAGCGCCGCGATAGGAGACCGTTGGAAAAAGAGAAAGCCGCACGGCCTCTCCATGTTGTCAAGCAGGAGAGGCGGTGCGGCTTTCGTCAGGTAAGAATGGTTGTCCGCAGAGGTTATTACTTAGCCTCGGCGATCAACTCGATCTCCACGCGTGCGTTCTTCGGCAGCGTCTTCACAGCGAAGGCGGAGCGGGCGGGGAAGGGAGCCTGGAAGAACTCAGCATACACCTCGTTCATCTCGGCAAAGTCGGCCATGTCGGCCATGAGAACTGTCGTCTTGACCACGTCGGCCATCGTCAGGCCCTCGGCGGCAAGGATAGCCTTGGCGTTGTTGAGGCTCTGGCGGGTGAGCTCCTTGATGCCGCCCTCAGCGAAGTTGCCCGTGGCGGGGTCGATGGGGAGCTGACCACTGATGAACACTACGTTGCCGGTACGAATGGCCTGGCTGTACGGGCCGATGGCTGCGGGAGCCATGTCTGAATGAATTGCTTTCATTGTCTTGTTACTTTTATGGTTGGTAATCAATGTTTTCTGTGTCGCTCTCTGTCCCCTCGTCTGTGGTCTGCGGGGAGGAGAGGCTGCGGCGATAGGCCGCGGGGGTGAGTTGGAACGACTTCTTGAAGAGGCGGATGAAGTGCTGTGGGTAGTCGAAACCGAGGTCGTAGGCCACGTGGCTCACGCTCTTGTCCGTGGCCAGCAGCACCTTGGCGCGTTCCATCACATACTCGTGGATGGCCGTCACGGCATTCTTGCCTCGCGTCTGCTTCATCAGGTCGCCGAGGTAGTTGGCCGAGAGGCAGAGCTCTCCAGCGCAATAGCGCACGTTGGGCACACCCTGCTTAAACTGCAGTCCGTGCTCATAGTAGTTGTCGAGCACCTGGCGCAGACGGCGGTGGACACTGTGGGACGTGTTGTCCTGCTTAAACTGCCGGTTGTAGAAGCCTTGGCAGTAGTCGAGGATGAGCTGGAGAAAGTCGAGGATCACCTGCTCGCTGTTGCTGTCTGGCATCACGGGGCGCTGCAGTTCGCGCCGCAGTAGGCTGAAGCAGCTCAGCAGTGCGCTGCTTTCGCTGGGCGTCAGTCTCAGGGCGTCCTGGTGCTCGTAGCCCAGATAGTGGAAGTCGCCGATGCGTCGCCCCAACGGAGTGTTGAGGATGAGCGTCGGGTCGAAGAGGAGAAGCCATCCGTTGAGCTTCACGTTGCTGCCGTTGTCGATACCGGTGAGGCATCCTGGCGCACTAAACATCAGCGTGCCGCCTCCCTCCGACGATCGGTTGATGTCGTGGGTCAGCGTGCTGTCGGCATTGTCGAGCATCAACAGGCCGTAGATGTGGTAGTGGTCGCGGCTTCTGGGGATGGATTGCAGCCCCGAGAGGTCCACGACGTTGATGTGTGGATGCTGCCTCGGCGCACCGATGAAGTCCACGTAGTCGTTGACCGTGTTGATGTCGAGTATCTTCTTTTCTTCCATGGCGGTGCAAATGTACTAAAAGAAATTGACAATGGCAAACCACATCGTGTTTATTTTGAATATGACGTGATAGTTTTAGGTCAAGTAAACACCTTTGGGGTGCAAATAAACGTCGGGCGATTTTGTCAGTTGGTAGGAAAGCCGTAATTTTGCAAACTCAAATAGTGAATGAAAATATGGATTGGCTCAGCTCCCTTCTCAACATCCAGTCGAGTATTCAGGCCATCATCATCGTAGCCCTCATCTGTGGTATCGGTCTGTGGCTTGGTAAGATCAGACTCGGTGGTATCTCTCTGGGTATTGCCTTTGTGTTCTTCTTTGGCATATTCGTGGGTAGTCTGCATCTGGAGATAGACCACGAGATGCTTGACTACTGCGAGACTTTCGGCCTTGTGCTGTTTGTCTATGCCCTTGGACTGCATGTCGGTCCCAACTTCTTCGGCTCGCTGCGTGCCGAGGGAACCGCGCTCAACCTCTGGTCTCTCGGAGTCATCTTCCTCGGGACGCTACTGGCCGTCGTCCTGTCCTACCTCACGCCCATCCCGATGAGCGATATGATCGGTGTGCTCTGTGGCGCGACGACCAATACGCCGGCCCTTGGTGCGGCGCAGCAGGCCTTGGAGCATGCAGGCGTGGGAGGCGGACGTGCAGCCTTGGCCACGGCCGTCACCTATCCGCTGGGTGTCCTCGGTGTCATCCTGGCGATGATGTTCATCAGAAAGTTTTTCGTCAAGCCCGACGATCTCAAGCTTCGTCATGAGGGCGACGAGGACCATACCTTTGTGGGACAGTACGTGGTGGTCAATCCAGCCCTGGAGGGGAGGACGCTGGCCCAGATAGCCCGCGCCACACAAGCCAAGTTTATCGTCTCGCGCATCTGGCGCCAGGGACAGACCATGGTGCCTTTGGCAAGTACAAAGCTCTATACGGGCGACAATGTCTTGGTCGTGACCAGCAAAGAGGCGGAGACGGCTATGGAGATGCTCTTCGGCCAGGAGGTGCAGAAGGACTGGAACAAGTCGAAGATCGACTGGAACCACATCGACGCCAACGTCGAGAGCCGCACCCTTGTCCTCACGCGCACGGCCCTCAACGGCCGCAAACTTGGACAGTTTCATCTGCGCGACGCCTATGGCGTCAACGTGAGTCGCATCACCCGTGGTGATATCAAGCTCCTGGCTACCGACAACCTGCGCCTGCAGTATGGCGACCATATCACCGTCGTAGGCCGTCCCGATGCGCTGAAGCATGCCGAGGACTTTTTTGGCAATTCGGTCAAGACGCTCAACGAGCCCAACCTCAGCAGTATCTTTATCGGCATGCTCCTCGGCCTCGCCATCGGCGTGCTGCCCATCAGCCTTCCCGGCATGGACGCCCCTATCCGCCTTGGCACGGCGGGCGGCCCTATCGTGATGGGCATCCTTGTGGGAGCCCTCGCGCCGCGCTTCCACGTCGTCAGCTACACGACGCGGTCGGCTTCGCTCATGCTCCGCAAACTGGGTCTGAGCCTTTACCTCGCCTGCCTCGGCCTTGATGCTGGCAAGGGATTTCTCGACACCGTCATGCGACCCGAGGGCCTGCTTTGGGTGGGAGTGGGCTTTGTCCTCACCCTCGTCCCCATCGTCATCGTTGGCCTGATAGCCCTGCGCACCAAGAAGTTTGATTTTGGCACCATCTGTGGCATCCTCTGCGGAAGCATGGCCAATCCCATGGCCCTCGGCTATGCCAACGACACGCTGCGGGGCGATACCGCCGCCATCAGCTACGCCACGGTCTATCCCCTCGGCATGTTCATCCGCGTCATCATAGCTCAGGTCATCGTGATGTTCTTTGTCGGGTAGCCCTTCGCTTCTCCCATGATCCTCCCTTGCTCCTCCTATCGTCCTCGTATCAACCCCGCAATGCTTACGTATCGTTCCGTATTGTTTTCGTATTGTTTCCGCTTCTGGAAGCGAGAACGATAGAACGACGAAAAAAGGAGCAACGAAGGATGAACGAAGGATGATACGGGATTTTTTTTTGCATCGGTGATGAGGCTGTAATACTTGTTCTATTGTCTTGATTTTTGAAAGTTTCTATCTTGTATGAACTTGTGTGAAGATACGACATGGCGGTGTCAAAAGCAAATCTATTCATAACCGTTTACAATCGGTTTACTATCCGTTCATAATGCCCCGTATCCGTTCATAGTCCATTCACAATCCGTTCATTGCCATTCACGCCCCTTCGCCAGACGTTTATATTCTATTGGAGAATCTATTTTGTAAAGACTCTTTAGCAATGGCGTCTCCTGCGAAAGGCAAGGAATTCCTAAATATGATACAGGTGTGAACGCAAAGGGCATGTCGAAGCAATAACTTTGCAGTTAAAACGTTATGTATGTAAAGACGTAATATATTCATGGCTCTAAATCAAACAAGATTGCTGGGAAGATAATGAGAATGTGGAATCAATATAAGGAGTAAGGATGAATATGACTGAGAATAAAATTGTTGCAAATAATGGTTCGTCTATCGTTCTATATACGACTGATGATGGCAACACCCAACTTGAAGTAAAGTTAGAGAAAGATACCGTGTGGCTTACTCAAAACCAAATGGCTGAATTATTCGGAAGAGATCGTACTGTAATAACGCGCCATATAAGAAACATTTTCAAGGAAGGTGAATTG
>ERZ779852.745-NODE-745-length-33949-cov-4.196229_pt1 | contig 33949 bp, 29 predicted proteins | sample MGYA00511559_ERZ779852 | MGnify/ENA primary metagenome ERZ779852 (study PRJEB29588, sample SAMEA2157977) | human gut metagenome | biome: human gut; feature: human-associated habitat; material: faeces | place: Denmark | collected 2008/2010 ...
ATCTCATCTGCATTATCGTAGCCATTATACAAAGGATAAAAATCTGCAGTACCCATTTCTGTGGAGGAAATGCCATCTGCTACCCACTGCTGCTCATTAGCAATCAGATAGTTAATAATCTTAAATGCAGCCTCCGGATTCTTACAGCTTTTGCTTGCCACTACATATTTACTTGTAGGATTTGGCATATGGGTATAATAGTTTCCATCCTCGGCCAATGGTGTAAAGTATGCTCTCCAGTCTGCTTCTCCTGCCAGTGTAGCATCTGCCACTGTATAACCACTCCACCATGGTCCAAAGAAAATTCCCACCTTTCCAGCCAGAAGAGGCTCCTTACTGTCATTTCTGACAAGCATTTCCGGATCAATCAGTTTATCTGTATACAATTTCTGGATTTTTTCCAGGGCTGTTCTGGTCTCCGGCTGAATTGAACCATACTTTACAGTTCCATCCTCATCCTGCAGCCAGTACTGTGGATAAGACTGGAAGCTGCTGAACAATGGATCCAGTCCATACTGGTTATTTCCAATTGCATTCATGTGATCTGAATTACCTGGTCCAAGAATTCCAATGGTATCAGCTTCTCCGTTACCATCCGGATCCTGGGTCACGAATGCTTCTGCCACTGCTGCCATTTCATCCCAGGTTCTTGGAACCTCCAGCCCAAGATTATCCAGCCAATCCTGACGAATCCACATTTCGTTTATTTCTCCTACCATCATACTCGGAGCCGGGATTGCCATCATCTCTCCCTTATCATTAGTAATACATTTTTGCAGTTCATCCCCACCGGATTCTACATATCCTTTCAACGTATCTGAAGCATAGTCTTCAAAATACTGATCAAGCGGCTGGATCATATCATATTTCAGAAGTGCCCTATACTGTGCAGCATTGACATTCATCAAATCAGGAATCGCACCACTTCCGATACACAGGTTCATTTTCTCATCAAAGTCAGATGAGGATGCAACCCAGTCGTATACGACCTCGATATTAAAGTCTTCCTTCAAAAGTCTTGTATAGGAATTATCCTCATAGCTCATTCCGTCAGGAATCTTCGCATTTGGATTCATTGAACCGCCCAGATGGACAGTTACTGTCTCTGCATATTTTGAAAATGGGAGATCTTCTTTGGCTGTTCCTTCTGCCTCTTTTACTGCTGTTGTCTGTGGGTTTTCTTCTGATGTTTTGCCGCAGCCTGCCAGCGCAGTTGCAGCCAGTGCCGTTGCACTTACAAGTGCGATAATCTGTTTCTGTTTCATACTTTTCCTCCTTTTTTATCCTTTTACTGATCCAAGTGTAATACCATCTACAAAATATCTTTGCAGGAATGGATATACAATCAGTACCGGTATCATAGCTATAAATATCTTTGCTGAATCCAATGAGAGATTATTTAATTTCATCGCCTGTGCAATCTGTTCTACACTCATTGTAGAATAATCCAGTGTTACAGCCATCTGCTGGATATAGGTCTGCAATGGGTAACTGCTTTGTCTTGTACTCAGGACCATTCCCTGGAAGAATTCATTCCAGTACATGACCATGGTAAAAAGTGCAATGGTTGCCACCATCGGTTTTGCCAGCGGTATGTATATGGATATCAGATTCCTCCACGGTCCGCCGCCATCAATAAAACATGCTTCTTCCAGCTCTGGTGGAAGATTTTTAAAAAAGTTCACTGCAAGGATTACATTAAACACCTGTAGTCCTGTTCCCAGCACCAGTCCCCAGATACTGTCCATCAGATGGTAGTTTCTCATAGTGATATACCATGGAACAGTACCACCGTTGAATAACATACAAAATACAAGAATCCACATGAAGATTCCTTTATGGGGGAACTGCTTTTTCGTTCTTGACAACGGGAACGCTGCCATAAGAACACATACCATGCTGACAGCAGTACCCAGTACTACTCTTTTTATAGATATCAGGAACGAACCAAAAAATTCACCTTCTCCCAAAATCTTCTGGTAGGAGAGCAGATTGAAGCCAACCGGCCAGAAAGCAACTTTTCCTGCATTAACGGCTTCCCTGCTGCTCAAGGATACACAGAGGACATACCATACAGGCATAATACAGATCAACATAACTATAACAAGGAACACCACATTCAAAACATCGAAAATCTTGGATCCGAGGCTTTTATTCTCAATCATAGATATCACCTCCTAAAACAGTTTATAACCGGTAAATTTATCTGCAAGCCGGTAACCCAGGGCAATCAATATGACACTAATCACAGACTTGAATAATCCGACTGCTGTTGCCAGAGAATACTGCAGATTCTGCAAACCAGCCCTGTATACCCATGTATCAATAATATCTCCTGTTGAATATACCAATGGGTTATACAGATTATATATCTGGTCAAATCCTGCATTTAATACATTGCCAAGAGACAGGATAGCCAGAAGTGCTACTGTCGTCCTTATACCCGGCAGCGTCACATGCCATATCCTCTTAAACCTGCCGGCACCATCTGCTGCTGCCGCTTCATACAATGATTTATCAACACCCAGGATAGCAGCAAGATAAACTACTGTATTATAACCGAACCCTTTCCAGATGTCCGTACCAATCACCAGCGGCTGGAACAGCTTTGCTTCCCCGAAGAAATTAATCGGGTCACCGCCAAACAGCTGTATCAGATGATTTATCGGTCCTGTATAACCGAAAATGTTCAGCACGATCTTTGCAAGAATAACCCAGGACAGAAAATACGGTAAGTATACGATTGTCTGAATCGGACGCTTCAGTCTTTTCAATGCCAGTTCATTTAATAATAATGCAAAGATCAGCGGGAAAATAATATTTCCAATGATCTTACCCACAGCAATAGTGACTGTATTACGCAAAACCTGTGCAATGTCACTCATCTGAAACATATACTCAAAATTAGCCAGACCAACAAATTTGGAATGCAGGATGCCCTGTCCCGGATTATAATCCTGAAAAGCCATAACAATTCCGAACATTGGAACAATGCTGAAAAAGAACAGCCACAGTAATGCAGGGATCAGCATAATGTAATAGTGTTTCACAAATCTTTTGATGTACATGAGTAAACCTCCCTTCCTTTATGGATAGTTTATCCTGTAATCATATTTTTCACTAGACGATATTGTTTCTGATTTTACAGTCTTTTTTTTAAATTTAAAAAAATGTCCGAATCAAATCGAACATTTTTTAACCCTGTTTGCATATTCTGTTGGTGTGCATCCATATTCTTTTGTAAACACTTTTGTAAAATAATAATAATTGTCATATCCCAGATCTGATGCAATCTGTGTGATATTTTCAGTTCCTTTTTCCATTTTACATGCTGCCGCATTCATTTTTCTGCTGATCACATAGTTATGAAATGTATCACCGGTCATTTCTTTAAATCTCGTGCTGAAATAGCTTCTGCTCATTCCAATCTCCGCCGCAGCATCTTCCGACTTCAGATTTTCTTCTACATGTTCTTCTATGTATAGGATGATCCTTGCAAAGCTATAGATATCATTTGCTTTTTCTGTCTGCAGGCACGTCCGGTACAGCTCATCCTTCCATTTTTTTACCCATGCCAGCATATCATTTACGGAGGATAGCGCCGGAAATTCATACTCTTCCCCTGTGATCTCCTGAATGCGGTGGAGGCTCTTTACAAAAATCCTTTCGGCAGTGCGAAGCTCCACTTCCCCTGTCATTTCACACAACCTGCCAAACTCGTTATCATCATATATCCATCTGGTGTTCATCCATGCATTTTCCAGCTTTTTGCGTAATCCGTGATCCTCCTGCCTTTTTTCCTTTTTTAACAGATTATCCTTATATTTTCTATCCACCCGCTCCAGTATCTGGTCACAGTCATCCCCATCAAAGCTTATCTTAGATATGTAATCCAGTGCTCCCAGCCTCATGGCTTTCTGTGCATAACGGAAATCTTCATGTACTGAAAAAATCACAAATTTCACATCCGGATATTCTGTTCTGCATCTTTCCATCAGCTCAATCCCATCTATCTCCGGCATATCTATGTCCGTGAACACAACATCTACCATGTTATCCTTCAGAAATTCCAGTGCTTTACTCCCATTCTGGACATCGCCCACAACTTCAAATCCATATTTTTCCCAGTTCATTATGGATATCAGACCTTTCCTAGCCAGTTTATCATCATCAACAACTAATACTCTCATTCCCTCATACCCTCTTATTCTATACCGGTATCTGTCACTTTAGCTTTATCCCGTAACTCTTCCTGAACCGGGATCAGAATTGTAATCTTGGTTCCATGTCCTTTTTTGCAATTTACAAACAGATTCGTCTGTCCTTCATAGAATGAATCCAGCATTGCCTTTACATACCGCAGACCAATCCCTCTGTTCCCATTCTGCATTTTCTGCAGATTATAATCAAAAGGTGCATTAATCTGATTAATCTCCTCTATGGTCAGTCCGTTACCGCTGTCTGCTATGGTGATTGCTGCTAATCCCCGTCTATTATCTTCAAAGATCCGCATTGTTATTTTCTCATCCTTTCCAAGTCCATACTGTATCGCATTTTCCACCAGCGGCTGAAGCAGCATCCGCACCGTTGGCTGTTCCAGATAACTGCCTTCCTCCACATTCATTTCTATCACAAAATCATATCGCATCTGCTGGAGTGCGATATATTCTTTCACAATATCAATCTCTGTCCGAAGTGTTGTCTGCATCCCCTCTTTTCCCAGATTGTACGACAGCAGCTTCTTTAATCTCTGCACAAATTCCGTAATGTTATCCTGATGGCTCATCCTTGCCATCCACTGGATAGAGTTTAAAGTATTGAGCAGAAAATGTGGATTAATCTGGAACAGGAGCTTCTCATATTCTATCCGCTGGATATTTTTTTCTTTTTCCACAACGTTATCAATAAGATTCCTGATCTGGTCCTTCATCTTCTCCACTTCATGCATCAGGTCATCGAATTCCTTGATACCATACTCCTGCTTTACCATCTGTAGGGAGCCTCCTCCAATCTGAAGCAGCTGTTCCTGAAACTGATTGAGCGGCTTACATATTAACCGGTAGAGGTAAATGACAGAGCCTGAGAAAACACAGAACGACACAAGGATGATAACCACTAACTTCAGTCTCCACATATTCATTTCTTTCTGATATGTATTCTCCTGCAGCGCAATGGCATTCGCATATCCTATCTCACTGCGGTATACCATGACCTTATATCCTTCCTGGCTTGTCACCGCATACTCTTCTTTTTCCGGCAATTTGGACAGGAGCTGCTGCCCCCGGATAATCGCAGGGTTATTACTGTACTGCACAATACCATTCTCATCCAGTTCCATATAAGTATATGTCCAGTTTTCTTTGTTTAGCCTTTCCGCAACACTCATATCCGGCTCTATCTCTGCATAAATATCCAATTTCTGCCTGTTGCTGAAGGAAACCCTCCGCTTTACCGATATCACCGGTCTTTCCCTGATTCCCAGGCAGGATGAATGCATAGCCTGGATTGTATTTCCAATATTTTCAGTTACATTGGGGATAGTCTGATATACTTGATCCAGATTCCTGACATTGATATTTCTGATCAGTTCACTTTGCTCTTCCAGGTCATAATAAGTAACACCGAGCAGCTTTGTATTCACATATCCCAGCTTTACCAGCTCTTCTCTGAGTGATTTCTGTCCCGTATACTTGTCAAAATTATCCTCAGCACTTAAATAAGACTCTACCACGTTTCCTATAAGTCCGCTAGGACTCATCTGGTTGACAATACTGATCATGTCATAATAAGCACTATCCGTCTCCCGCGTTATCTGTTCCAGATATATCTGCATGCTTTCCTGAATACTGTCATTCCGTATCATTCGGATTGTCATATATGACACAATCACCACTGCAAGGATACTTGACATCGCACTGATCAGCATAACAACCATCATCTTTTTCCTAAGTGTCTGTTTCCCTCTCTTTTCTCTTCCCATACCGGCTTCCCCACTCATATCTTGCACTATTTGTTATTTTAAAGCATACATACTTTTTATCGAATGTCAACTGTTTATGAAGTGTCTTTTTTACTAAAAAGTCAGGGAGATTTCTGTAAAATATAAAACGGTCAACCTGATTGCAGTCAACCACATATATGCACAGGTCTTTGGAATCATTAACAGACCGACCTTTGGTTTTGTTTTGCTGAATAAAGTTACCGGAATATAAAAAAGCAGGTAGCCAGCCATTGCAACTGACTACCCACTCGCTACCGCTATTCTTCTACCTACAATAGCAAAGTGCCTTGTGATTTTCAGCAATCCTGTTGAAGCTGAAAAACTCTACAAAGTGCGTAAATTCAAGGATTTTTAGATATCTTTCCTTTGGAGTAATGTCACGCACTCTACATGTGTTGTATGCGCAAACTGATCCACCGCCCGGACACGTTTCACCTCATATCCGCCTTCCGCCAGCACCTTAAGATCTCTCGCCAGTGTCGCAGAATCACAGCTCACATAAACAATGCGTTCCGGCTTCATCAGAAGCATTGTCTCTAAACATTTCTCATCGCAGCCTTTTCTCGGAGGATCAACCACGATCACATCCGGGTGCAGCATATCTGTCTTTTCATTTTTATGCTCCGCATAAAATTCCGGCAGCACTTCCTCTGCTTTTCCAACAAAAAACTCGGTATTGGAAAATCCATTCCGCTTTGCATTGTCCTTTGCATCGGCAATCGCCTGTGGTACGATCTCCACTCCATACACATGCCCTGCTTTTCCGGCAAGGAATAAAGAAATGGTTCCGATTCCGCAGTACAGATCCCAGACGGACTCCTTTCCGGTAAGTCCTGCATACTCTAACGCAAGGCTGTAAAGCTTCTCGGTCTGTTCCGGGTTCACCTGATAAAAAGACTGTGGTGAGATATGATAGGAGATTGCTTTTCCTGTCCGCTCAAAATTTGTGCAGTCCCTTAAATGAATGTAATCCGTAATGTAAGACTGTCCCCAGATAGCCTCGGTCTGCTCGCCGAGGATCACATTCGTATTCTTCTGATTAATATTAATGGAAATACTTGTCATGCCGGAAATTACCTGCAACTTCTCCACAAGCACATTCTGTGCCGGAAGTTTCCTGCCGTTAACGACAAGGCATACCATGATTTCTTTTGTCGTAAAACCATAGCGGATCAGCGCGTGGCGTACAAGCCCTCTTCCGGTTGTCTCATCGTAGGGTTCTATGTGGCATTCACGCATATAGGAAAGGATTGCATCTAAAATCTCACGGTTCTCTGCCACGCCAAGCATGCAGTCTTTGACCGGAATAATGCTGTGCGTGCGCGAGGCGTAAAACCCTGCAATGATATTTCCATCTTTATCTTTTCCGATTGGAAACTGTGCCTTATTGCGGTAACGATATGGCTCCTCCATGCCAACGATTGGCTCCGTCACAGAATCCACAAAGTCTGCATCAAATCCCCCGAGGCGTACCAGATTATTTTTTACCTTGTTCTCCTTAAACTCCAGCTGTTTTGCATAGTCCATCGCCTGAATCTGGCAGCCGCCGCAGCGTCTGTGCAGTTCACATTTTGGCTCCGTGCGGAACTCAGACGACTTTAGGATCTGCTCCACTCTCGCATAGCCATAATTCTTTTTCAGCTTGGTAATACGCGCCTCGATCTCATCCCCGATCACGGCATCCTTGACGAAAAAAGTCATGCCATCTATCTTTCCAATGCCCTCTCCGTCAATTCCCATATCCTCAATCTTCAATGTAATAATATCGTTTTTATTCATTCTTCTTTCCTATTTCAGACTGGATCTCCGGATATTGCTGTCGAGCAGACGGTTGAATCCCTGCCACTCCACACTGTTCTCCGGTACATTTGTAAAAATTTCACGAATCGTCTCCATCTTCGCATCCACATTATCAGCAAAACTGAGTGCCAGTGCTTCTGCAAGTGCCGGCTTCTTCGGCGAACCATATTCCAGCTCTCCGTGATGTGCGAGAATACAATGCTTTAATTCGTTTGCCATGCGAACCGGGAAACCTTCGATTGTGCGGATACGCTCTCCGACCATCTCTGCCCCGATCATAATATGACCTAACAGCTGTCCTTCGTCTGTGTAATCATTTTCCGGGAAAACAGATAATTCTTCCAATTTTCCGATGTCATGGAAAATCGCCGCAGTCACAATCAGATCGCGGTTTAACATAGGATAATAAGCTGCAAAATAATCACAGTGCTTTGTCACACTGAGCGTATGCTCTAACAATCCACCCACAAAACCATGATGAACGGTTTTCGCTGCGGAGTGGAATTTGAAACGTTTCTCAAACTCTTTGTCCTCTAAGAAAAAACTGCTTAACAATTTTTTATAATACGGATTGTTCACCGAACGGATAATGCCACACAGCTCCTCATACATTTCATCAATATTTTTCTCGCTGACCGGAAGATAATCCTTCGGATCATACTCCCCTTCCTGCACTTTTCTGACACGCTTGATAGAGAGCTGCAGATTTCCCTGAAAACTTGTGATATCTCCCATAACAGCAACGTAATCCAGCGAATCAAAATCATCGATTCCGACAGAACCCGGATCCCAGATTTTTGCATCCAGGATTCCTGTTTTATCCTGTAAAATAACGTTTTCATAAGGTTTTCCTGCCTTCGTCAGCGCAGACTGTTTTGTCTTGCACAGGTAAATCTCATTGATCCGCTCGCCTTCGCGAAGACTTTCAATATATTTCATAACAATTATTTCCTCCAAATTATGTATTTGTATTACTGTAAAACACTGACCGTTACAGGGCATTTAATCTCCGTATAACCATCATTTCCCTGTCTCTGAATCGTGACCTCCGCCACATCGCCCGGTGTGAGGGAAAGCAATTTTGTCTGATATCCATCAACCGAGATCACCGCTTCCCCGTCAATCTCTGTAATGACATCACCGCTCTGTAGTCCTGCTGCCATCGCCGGCGAATCCATTTTTACTTCCTTAATATAAACGCCCTTTGGAATATCATTCTCTTTTGCGATCGTATTGGTAACTGTAGTGATTTCCAGACCGATGTATGGAATATCTTTATTATTGGACAACATCTCGATCACCGGTTTCAATTCTGAAATAGAGATTGCTGTCAGCGTATTCTGATCGCCCTCACTGCTGTATCCCTGTGTGACAAGACCGATCACTTCGCCGTTTAAATTGATAAGTGCCCCACTTCCGTTTTTGCTTCCCACAATATCCGTTGTAAAAATATCATAATTCGCATCAATTGTTGAAATGGAATAAGCAGATGAAGTGATATTTCCTGTCAAAATGGAATAATTCGTTCCAAGCGGACTTCCAACTGCAAGCGCAAGCGTTCCCTGCGTAATGGCAAGCGAATTGCCAAGCACTGCGACCGAAATCAGATTCATGGTATCATTATCAATCTCATCCACCGGAACACTGAGTACGGTAATTCCCGTATTTCCGTCGTATTTTTTGATAGAGGCTTCCACCGATGTGTCATTGACAAAGGTCACATAGACAGAAGACGCTCCTGCAATGACTTTCCTCTCAGTCAGGATCAACAGTTCCTGACCACTGTTTGCAATAATAATACCGGAACCCTGTCCCTTGCTCTCATAGGCATTATTGAACCAGTCCGTATTGCTCTTGACACCGGTCACTGCCACGATAAACTTATTCGCCTGCTTTCCGATCGCATACATCTCATTCTGCAATGTCTGGAAATCTGCCAGTGTAAGCTGTTCATACACAATCTGAGCCTCAGAATCCGGTTCGTTTGTTTCTGTCTCTGTATCTGGTTCTTCCGTTTCCGTCTCCTGCTCCGGTTCATCTTTCGGGATCGTGATGGTCGGATCTTCCTTCGGATGAAGGAGATCATCCATTTTCGGCTGACAAAGCACGAACGTAACGCTTGCCACAATTCCAAATAAAACTGCCAGAAGTACGACAAAGCATACGTGATATACCAATTTCTTTTTATTCACTGGTTTTTCCTTTATTTTTTCACTGATAAATTCATATTTATCCTGTTTGTTTTCCTGCATGATATTCCTTTCCAGGCAGTGACATTCCTGCCGCACCTTCAAATGCAATCAAGCTTGTATCTGTTTTACTTTTTGATCCATACATGAAAAATCATACCAATCTATATTATAAATTGAAACACATACGCTTGCAATACTTTCTTTTTTTGCGCAATTCCTGCCAAACTCTTCTTTTCATCAGCTTCACTTTGGTCTATAATAAAAACTGATCAGCTAAAACGATGATGGAGTACTTTTGTTTTATGAATGAAAAAGTTTTAAAAACCTTAGAATATAATAAAATTTTAAATCAGCTGTCTGAATACGCATGCAGTCCGGAAGCAAAAAAACGCTGTCTTGCACTGCGTCCCATCACAGACAAAGCCCAGATTGAGCAGCTTCAGCTCCAGACGAAGGATGCATTAAGCCGTCTGTTCCGTTGTGGAAACCTCTCATTTTCCGGCGTGCACAGTGTCAATGACTCGCTGAAACGTTTAGAGATCGGTGCCTCCTTAAGTGCCGCAGAACTGCTTTCGATCTGTTCTCTCTTAGAGGCTGCCAAGCGTGTAAAAGCATTTTCCCGCTCAGAAAAAGAGGAAGTCCCGGACGATTCACTGACCGGATTTTTCACCGAAATCGAACCGCTGACACCGCTCTATGACGAGATTAAGCGCTGCATTCTCGCAGAGGACGAGATTGCCGACGACGCAAGCAGCACACTGCGTTCCATCCGCCGTTCCATGCGCGGCATGAACGACAGGATTCGCGCCCAGATGAACAACATGATCAACAACAGCACAACCAGAAGCTATTTGCAGGACGCTGTGATCACCATGCGCGACGGACGCTACTGTCTGCCAGTCAAAGCCGAGGCAAAATCCCAGATTCCCGGCATGGTACATGACCAGTCCTCATCCGGTTCCACCCTTTTCATTGAACCGATGGCGGTCGTGAATCTGAATAACGAATACAAAGAACTTCTGTTAAAAGAAAAAGACGAAATCGAAAAAATCTTAGAAAACCTGAGCAGGCTGACTGCTAATTTTTCTGAACAGATTGCTACGGATTATACGATTCTGGCAGAACTTGATTTTATTTTTGCAAAAGCTGCCTATGCACAGACCTACAATGGTGTTGCACCGACGTTTAATAATGAGGGATATCTTCATATTAAGAAAGGACGCCACCCACTGCTCGATAAGAAAAAAGTGGTTCCAATCGATGTCATGCTCGGCAAAGATTTCAAGCTTTTGATCGTAACCGGTCCAAACACCGGTGGTAAAACAGTTTCTTTAAAGACTGTCGGACTGCTTACTTTAATGGGACAGTCCGGTCTTCATATTCCGGCTTCTGAGCGGTCGGAGCTTGGTATATTTGAGGAAGTATTTGCAGATATCGGCGATGAGCAGAGTATCGAACAGAGTTTAAGTACTTTTTCATCCCACATGACCAATATCATCCGCATTTTGAAAAAGGTCAATGACCGTTCGCTCGTTCTCTTTGACGAGCTTTGTGCCGGAACCGACCCGACGGAAGGTGCTGCACTTGCAATCTCCATTTTATCCAGACTGCACCTGTACGGTGCCCGTACCATGGCAACCACTCACTACAGTGAATTGAAAGTGTTTGCACTTTCAACCCCGGATGTGGAAAATGCCTGCTGCGAATTTAACGTCGAGACTTTAAGCCCGACTTACCGGCTTTTAATCGGTATTCCGGGAAAAAGTAATGCCTTTGCGATTTCGGAAAAACTTGGTCTTAGCAAAGACCTCATCGAAGATGCCAAAACCCGCATCAGTGAAAATGATGAAAACTTCGAAGATCTCCTTGCCGATCTCGAAAAGAGCCGCGTAACCATTGAAAAAGAACAGGCAGAGATCAACCGCTACAAACAGGAAATCCAGTCCTTAAAAGAGCGTCTGGAGCAAAAGCAGGAAAAATTGGATGCAAGCCGCGACAAGATACTGCGCGACGCAAACGAAGAAGCGTTCCGCATCTTAAAAGAAGCCAAAGACGTGGCAGATGAGACAATCCGCAACTTTAACAAATACGGCAAAGCAAACGCTCCAATGAGCGAGATGGAAAAAGAGCGTACCCGACTTCGTGACAAGATGAATGCGAGCCAGAAAAAGCTTGCCGACCAGAAGAAAAATGCTGTTCCAAACCACAAAGTCCCGAAAAAACTTCAGATCGGCGACACTGTAAAAGTGATCAGCATGAATTTAAAAGGAACCGTGCACACACTTCCGAACGCGAAAGGCGACCTTTACGTCCAGATGGGAATTTTACGCTCTCTGGTCAATATCAATGACCTGATCCTGATCGACGAGGATTCCCCGATGATGTCCGGTGCCAAAGCAAACAAAACCGGAGCCGGAAAAATCCGCATGAGCAAATCCGCAACGATCTCCCCGGAGATCAACCTCATCGGAAAAACCACAGATGAGGCGATTGCTTTATTGGATAAATATCTCGATGACGCTTATCTTTCCCATTTAGGCTCCGTGCGCATCGTACATGGAAAAGGAACCGGTGCACTGCGGAATGCCGTGCACACTTATCTGAAACGCCAGAAACATGTGAAGTCCTATCACCTTGGCGAATACGGCGAGGGCGATGCGGGTGTAACAATTGCCGAATTTAAATAACAAGGAGGCTTAATCCTCTCCTCACACAGAGGTTAAATTTTACTTTGTAAAATAGGATTTGCTTCGCAAACAAGGAGGATATATGGCAGCGAAACAGAAAATTTTAATTGTTGATGATGATAATAATATTGCAGAGCTGATTTCCCTTTATCTCACAAAGGAATGCTTTGACACAAAGATTGTAAATGATGGAGAGGAAGCACTGACCGCATTCGAGCAGTACAATCCAAACCTCATTTTGCTCGATCTGATGTTACCTGGAATCGACGGATATCAGGTGTGCCGCGAAGTGCGTGCAAAAGCAAATGTTCCGATCATTATGCTCTCCGCAAAAGGTGAAATTTTTGACAAAGTGTTAGGTCTTGAACTCGGTGCGGATGATTATATGATGAAACCTTTTGATTCTAAGGAACTTGTTGCCCGCGTCAAAGCCGTGTTAAGACGTTATCAGCCAGTGAAAACCGAGGAAGTGATCCCGGATCTGAAATGTGTCAAATATGAAGATCTGGTCATCAATCTTTCGAATTACTCCGTCATTTATATGGGGCAGGCAGTGGATATGCCGCCAAAGGAACTGGAACTTTTATATTTCCTTGCTTCCTCTCCAAATCAGGTTTTCACCAGAGAACAGCTCTTAGACCATATCTGGGGCTATGAATACATCGGTGATACAAGAACGGTGGATGTCCATGTAAAACGTCTCCGTGAAAAGATTAAAGACCATGCGAACTGGAGCCTTGCTACGGTATGGGGAATTGGATACAAATTTGAGGTCAGAGATTAAATGAAACGTACATTATACTTAAAGCTTTTAGGTGGTTATCTGCTTTTTGGCCTGCTTGGTTTTCTCATCATTGCGACCTTCACTTACCACCTCACCTTCCAGCACCTTGAAAAAAAAGAGGCTCAGAATTTATACCGGGAATCTGCCCTGATCTCATCCAGTTATGCGCAGAATTATTTCAGCAATTCCATGACGCTAGATGAGATCAACGAGCAGCTCAGCGCCTTGGACACTTATCTGAACGCAGATATCTGGATTGTGGATACACACGGAAAGATTCTGATCAATACTGCTGCCACAGAGACTACAGAAGAAACGATTCCAGACTTTGATATGACAGACTTTGGCAACCGCTATTATCGTGTCGGGACTTTTTACGATTATTTTCAGGAAAATATGCTGAGTGTATTTTCCCCGATCACTGTCAACTACAAAGTGCGCGGTTATGTGATCATCCACAAGGCAGAATCGTACCTGACCGCATCTGCAAACAGTCTGTCTGCGATTGCATACACAACACTGGCTCTGATCTTTGCCGCAGCGTTTGTCGTACTTGCATTATTTACATATGTAGTTTATATTCCGATCCGCAAGATCACGCATGCGGCAGATGAATATTCCAATGGAAACTTTGATGCCAAGATCGATGTGCATTCCAATGACGAGATTGGTTATCTCGCCGCATCCTTAAATTATATGGCAAATGAATTGAACACATTGGAGGAAGATCAGCGGAAGTTTATCTCCAATGTCTCACACGATTTCCGATCCCCTCTCACCTCGATCAAGGGATATGTGGAGGCAATGTTGGACGGAACTATCCCGGTTGAAATGCAGGAAAAGTATTTAAACATCATCCTGTTTGAGACAGAACGGTTAAACAAACTGACCAAAAGCCTTCTGGAATTAAATAAATTTGGTTCTCATGGTGTTATGCTAGATGTGACGGATTTTGATATCAACCAGACGATCAAGACAACGCTCCTGACTTTTGAGGGAATCTGTGCCAACAAACATATCCGCTTCAACCTGATTCTCTCCGGTGAGCAGTTGTTTATCACTGCTGATTTCAGCAAAATCCAACAGGTACTTTACAATCTGATCGACAATGCGATCAAGTTTAGTCATCAGGATTCCACGATCACGATTGAGACAACCGAGAAGAACGACAAAGTATTTGTCTCGGTCAAGGATACCGGAATCGGTATTCCCAAAGACAGTCTGAAAAAAATCTGGGAAAGATTTTACAAAACCGACCTCTCCCGCGGAAAAGACAAGCGCGGCACCGGTCTTGGACTTTCCATTGTAAAAGAAATCATTCAGGCTCATGGAGAAAATATCAACTGTATCAGTACAGAGGGCGTTGGCACAGAGTTTATTTTCACTCTGCCGATTGCCAAAGATAAAGAATAAAAACGAAAAGCGGGAGCTGTGTTTTAAGACAGCTTCCGCTTTTCGTTTCTGAAAATATCCACAATGATTCTATACGCTTCTCATCCCACTTGTTTCTCTAACTTCCGCAACAGTGTCACAATCGGAACAATCAATATTCCACAGAAGAAATTGCTGATGCCATGCACAAAATCCCACGGCAAGCCAGCAATAATCCAGGCAATCATCCCTTTGAAACTCAGTCCAAAAAGAATTGCCTGTGCCGGGGCATAGAGTGTTCCAAACAAAAATCCGTGACATGCGTTTACGATCATATACACAATTGGCTGTATCTTCTTCGGAATTTTTTGTGGGAGCAGCATGGTCACGCCCCAAAGAATCGTCCAGAGATACAGATACGGTATCCACCATGTCGCAAATCCCGCAAACAACCCATTCAATAATACATACGTGTAAATCGGGTACAGTGCTTTTTTCCGATAAACAAGTGTAAAAGAAATAGTAAAAACTCCAAGTAAATGTACATTCGGCAGTAATTCCATAAATACTTTTGATGCATACATCAAAGCACCCAGCATACCGAATATTGCCACTTCCCTCGTTTTCAGCTTCATTATTTTTCTACCTTAAACTCGTAGGTATCGCCTTCGTTCACCGGAGTGGAATCCACACCTGTGCTTGCATACTCTCCATTTACATAAAATGCCCAGTAAGTCTGGTCTGTATCATAATCTGCAGTGATTCCGTTTACAGTCGTTACATAAAGACCATAATCACCTTCTTCACCTTCGATCAGATTCTGCTCTGATAAAGCATCGCCGACCGTTTCTTTGTCTGTGTTAACCACAAAATTTGTTTCGTTTCCATCTGCATCAACCACAATAACTGTAATTTTGACGCTTCCATCGCCTAATACGATTTCCTGTGCCTCTGCAGCCTCGACACTCTCTGTCTCTGCAATTGTTTCTGTCTCTACAGTTGACTCAGTATTAACGATTGCTGTCTCTGTATTTTTCTGAGTATCTGCTGTATTCTCTGTCTTGCTGCCACATCCAACTGCTGTGATTGCCATTGCCATAGTAAGCATCATGCAAAGAAGCATGGATTTGATTTTTTTGCCTGTTAATTTCATTTTGGTTTTCTCCCTTTTTTCATTTTAATACACAATCACAAAACTCTAACCTAAGCTATACAAATTGTGAAAAATTATATTTACTTTTTTATGAGTTTTGCAATTACTTATAAAAGCAACAGGCTATATGTTAACATATATCTTTTTTTATGGCAATGCATTTATTTTATAGTCATGAACAGCCCTGATTTTCGTAATGCCGGGCGAAGTGCCATGTAGATTGCAACGGCTGCAATCACGGAAAGCACTGCATTGATACTGGTTGCCGTAATGTTCCACGCAAGTGTCACTTCTGCTGCCGGTTTTCCAATAATCACTCTCTTATAAAAATATCCGACAAGTGGATCGAATATCATATTAAAAACCATGCCACAGATTGATGCGATCACTGTCCATTTCAATACATGCTTTGTGTCATTGGATGTGGAAATTTTTCCCAATTTGTGTGCAACGAGCCCTGTGATAAGACCGATACAGAATTTTAAAAGAAAAGTCTTTGGTGCATAAATGATATAAACCGGATCAAGCAGATCACCGATCGTCATTCCGATTGCACCGCCAAGCCCGCCGTATACGCCGCCAAGCAGTAATGCACCTAATACACAGACTGCATTTCCAAGATGCAGGGAAGTAGCGTCACCACCCGGAAGTGCAATCTTAATCTGCAAAAACGTAAATACTACATAGGACAATGCCGCCATTAAGGCTGTCAGGGTAAGTTTGTAAACTTTTTCATTTCTCATAATTAAAATTCTCCTCTTGTAAATTTGATCAGATTCTTTGTTTCGTCCGAATCCTTACCCCATATCTTACGCAAAATTGGCTTTGTGTATATATCCAGTTTTATTTATTTTGAGCATGCCAGTTTTAGAAAGATCAGCTATCTTTTCTGTTATCTCTCCTGAAAAAATTCAATTTCCTCGCCAACCGGTCCGATGCAGAACGCAACGCGGATCGGAAATGGCGGATTTGACGCACACTTCCCTGTATTAACATAAATTGTCAATGCTGTTGTCAATTTCATCATAAGTCAGATTAAGCCGGATATTTTCCCATATATTCCTCATACAGTTTTTCGTTCTGTGATATATACAGTCCATCAAAAAGTGTACTATCCGCACCAATTTCAAAGAAATTTTTCAACATGCTCATATTGAGTGTTTTTCCAAAGCGACGTGATCTTGTAAAAAGATTCACTTCTCCCCAGTTCTGCAAAAGCTGCTGAATAAGTCCTGTTTTATCAATATAATAAAAGCCTGCTTCCCGCAATTTTTTCAAATCATAATTATAATATTACTCTCGATCACTATCCCTGATTTTTCAATTCTATCTTTTTCCTGCTCATACTCTCCCGGCAGCATGCGCCATGCAAGCCCGCAGCCTGCAGAAATCTCCTGTGGTAACGGAATCAGTCTGCCCGGAATTTTCTGCTCATGACAGTAATCTTCCATTGCCATCGCGGCTGTTGTCGTGTGAAAAGTAAGTATCTGGTAATTTTGTTTTGTGCGCATATCGTCGTCACCTCCGCTACAAACCAAGCATATTAGCCAGTTTTTCGCAATTTTCATCTGCTGCGAAAATATTCACTCCGTCCAAATCCGTGCTCCGGTTCGAAAAAGCCGGGAATAGAAATCCAGCTTCCGGTGTTCCTGCCTCATATTCTCCTACCGTCGGGCAGACCGCCACGACCAGAAAACGGTAAACCTCCTCCGATTCCCACTGGTTCTCCTTGTCTGCGCCTTTTACCGGAACATCATAGTTTCCACAGAAAACCTCGATCGTGTAAGGTTTATCCACAACATAACGTTCCCCAATATATTCATACAATGAATACAACAGTGCATCGTTTTTCAGCTCGCAGTCCCTCAATGCGGTCAGCAGATGCCAGATACTTCCCGGTTTCTTCTGTCTGCTGTCAACCCTGTAATTTTTCAACTGCTCATTGGTTTTTGCATATGGGATTGTCTTGGCGATCGCAAGCTGTTTCTCTTTGTCTGCTGGAGACAGCTTTAAAAAATGCGTGTTGAACGAGCCGTCAATGAATCCTTCCTCGTCCATATAAGCACCCGCTACACGGTTAAAACAGTTTCTTGCTACCGTCATTCTTCTGGTCAGTTCCAGCATATCTTCTCTGTCGATGTGCATGATAATATCTCCATTTATATCTGATGTTTTTTCAAAATCTCCTGCCACGCCCCAAGCAGCCTCTCCATCTGGAACGCCGCATTCGCCGGACTTGTGGAGGGAAGTTTTCGGATGTCCCTGCCAGTGACCGGATAAGTATACTTTTGATACAGGTCATATGCTTTCGCACCATTGGCATAGATTGTCCTGATTGGCGCATGGTCAAGGATCACAGACAGCTCCGCCGGCACAACATTTTTGATGGAACTATCGGAAGAACCTGCAATATCGCACTCTGCGATCACATCCCACAGCGCAATATGATGTTTTAACAGCAAATCCTTTTTCTCTGGGATTTTCTCCGGCACAGGCTCTTCAAAAAGTGCCGCAATGACTTTCCAGAAACGGTTCTGCGGATGTCCATAATAAAAATTCTGCTCCCTCGACTTCACGGAAGGAAGCGTACCGAGAATCAATATCTCTGAATTTTCATCAAAAATAGGATCAAATTCATGTTTTACATGCGTTAATTTCTGATTTTGCTGTCTCATGCCAAATTCCTACAATTCTATAATATAAAAGGTATTCTTGTCCACCTCTTTCGTCCTGACACTTATTTTATCACAAAAATATTTTTTATGAAACTTCGCACCGGTCAAATTCCAGAACGACTTTAAATAAATCTCCATCCACGAAAAGCTGCATTTTTCCATGCATAAGTTCCATCAGGCTTCCTGCGATCGACAAGCCCAGACCATTTCCTTCTGTGTTTCTGGAACTGTCTCCACGGACAAACCGCTCCATCAGTTCCTCGCTGGAAATGTTCAGCGGATATCTGGATGTGTTGCGGAATGTAATCTGCACTTTTTCTCCGGTCTGCTCTAAATTGATATAAACTCTTGTCTCCGGCTGTGCGTATTTGCATATGTTGTTCATCAGATTATCAATGACACGCCAGAAATGTCTGCCATCCGCCATAATATAAATCGGTTCTTCCGGCTTTTTGATCTGAAGATCTAATTTGTTCTTCTCCGTTTTCTCCTTAAATTCCCCTACCGTCTGTACCAGAAAAACACCTGCCTCCAGTTTTTCCAGATTCACGGAAAGGCTTCCGCTTGACGCTTTGGATGCTTCTATTAAATCTTCGATCAACTTTTTCAGGCGGGCAGACTGCCGCTCTAAAACCTCTAAATATTCCTTTGCATTCTCATTTGGGATCTCCTCTTTTTCCAGCAGATCCACATAGTTGATAATGGAGGTAAGCGGTGTCTTAATGTCGTGCGAGACATTGGTAATTAATTCTGTCTTGAAGCGTTCGCTTTTCATTTTTTCGTTCACCGCTTTGGAAACACCCTCATTGATGCGGTTTAAATCTGCCGCATGTTCTTTTAGTGCCGGAAGCATATGTTCCGTGTCAATCTGATAATCCATATCGCCCTCCGCGATATGTTTTCCGCCTTCCTGAAGTCTCTTCATCTGAATTAAGATTTCTCCGCCCGCAAACAGAATCACGGCTTTCTCTGCAAACCAGACGATCATGATTTTAGAATAATCGACACCAAACACAACAAAGATCAGAACTTCCAAAAAGTTTACGCCAAGAAAAATCGCAAGCCCTTTCCACAGGATGGACTTATTCTCGCCCACTTTGTTCCAGCCACGGTAGATTGAACGGAGCACTTTATAGATGAGTGTATTTCTCCACCATTTTCCAAGTTTGATGCGCACTGCAAAATCCAGAAGATACCCTAGTGCCAGCCATCCGCCACATAAAAGCAGAAAAAGCATTGCCGCCGCATAAAAAACATAGTTGTCAGGACTTCCGGCATTGCCAAGCAATGAAATGCCCACTGCCAGACTTGATTCTGCTGCTAAAAATATGACAGTAAACAAATCGGCCGGTACTTTGCAAAGAAAACTTCCCTGCACCTGTTCCTGATCTTTTTTATGCCCTGCTGCACTTACCAGATAGACAAAGCTTGCCACAAACACGATCAGGCTGAGTGCAAGGATCACATACACGCTGTATTTCATGTGATCCGCCAGATTCACAATATAGTTTATCTGGACAAAATAATCGCTGCCCCAGACTCCGACACCCTCTTTTTTTACAAGACTATCCGCATCCGGAATCACAGATAATACATAGTAATCGGTTCCTGCATCACTGCCCTGAACAGTGGAAAGGAAATCTGCCTCGGTGGAATCATAATCGGTACGGTTTTTTATCATATCATCCGGCAGCCCTCCGATATAGGAAAGCTCTACCGGCTGCGATGTAACCGTTGTCGGTGCACTCACGACTGTCTCTGACACTGTGACCTGCTCTGTCTGCTGTTCCTGCGTATATGGATAACGCATCTCTGCCGTCCAGTCTGATGTTCCATAAGAATAGGTGGTCGCAGTCAGCTTCCAAAACGTCAGCGGTGCATTTTCCAGAATATTTTTTACATTGCGCAGATCATTTTCATCTGCACCCTTTGCATTCTGGATGGTAATACAAAGTACCGCCTGACCGTCACCTTCTGACATCCCCTGCTGCAGTGCCTCATACTCTTTATCTGCCGTATTGTATACATACGCATAGTCTGTCGTCTCTCCGGTACTGTCATCCACCAGTGTCACTTTCACTTCTGACACCGGGAAATACCATATTTCAGCTGCAGTTTCTCCTTCTTCTGAAATCTGTGCAGCTGACACATCTGACACCTGATAATAAAAAATACCGCTATCTGTATCATACACATATTCATTGATATATTTATTTCTGTACTCTCTGGTACTGTGCGTAATGTAATACCCGCCAAGCACAGAGTTGTCCACATAAATCGATGTGTCAGCATTCATATTACACTGAAAAAGATGAAGATTGTCGAGACTTACTTTCTCATCAAAATTCGACTGCACATAGGTGCTCTGCTGATTCAGATCCAGTTTTTCCAATTCCTCGTAATTGGACGCTTCCACAACTCCATACCGGAAGTTGGTATCCTTAAAATAGGTTTCATTTTCCGTGTTATTCAGATTCAGCAGCACTCTCGCAGAGTACTTTCCGGCAATCCGTTCAAACTGCTCCTCCCGGATGTCTTCTACACTTCTTGTATAAAACCCAAGTTCACTGATGGCATATGCCCCGGCTGTGCCTGCCAACAGCATCAGTGCTGATACTGTGATCAAAATCCACGCAATGATTTTTGCCACGGGCGATTGTTTCAACTGTTTCATATCGACTGTCCTTTCTCACTTACACTTCCATTTTATAGCCTCTCCCCCAGACAACTTTTAAGTGTCTTGGTTCCGCTGGATTATACTCCACTTTTTCCCTCAGGTGTCTGATATGTACCGCTACCGTATTCTCATTCCGAAATGGATTATCGTTCCACACTTTCTCATAAATTTCATTCGGCGAAAAAACCTGCCCCGGATGCTGCATCAGAAGTTTTAAAATGTCATACTCGGTTCTTGTCAGCTGCACTTTATCCCCATCAAGTGTCACTTCCTTCGTGACATCATTCAGTTCGATCCCGCCGATCACGATCGTGTCCGGTCTGACCGTGCCGCCTCCCAGTTTCATGTAACGCCTGAGCTGGGATTTCACGCGCGCCTGCAGTTCCACCGTATTAAACGGTTTTGTCACATAATCATCTGCTCCCACGGTAAGTCCGAGCACCTTATCGGTGTCCTCGCTTTTGGCGGTGAGCAAAATCACCGGAACATTGCTGACTTCACGGATTTTCAACATTGCTGTGATGCCATCCATCTCCGGCATCATAATGTCCATAAGAACAAGATGAATATCTTCATTCTTTAAAATTTCCAACGCCTCTCTGCCGTTGTAAGCCTCAAAAACCTGATAGCCGTCTGCCATCAGATATATTTTCAATGCGGAAACAATATCTTTTTCATCATCACATACTAATATACGGTACATTTTCTTCTCCTCCGGATTCGAATGTTCTCAGTGCGTAACTGAATCATTCCCTTTATGATCATGTACTTATTGTAAAGGATTCTTTATGAACTTCCAATGAGGTAAAACATTAAGATTTGATGAAGTTCTTTCGCTTTTTTCCTCTCTTCCATGCATTGGAAGCATTTCCAATCGCCTCCTATTGTCTATTTATTACAAACTTGTTACAATTTATTTGTCCTTAAGAAATATGTTTGTAACATTCAAGCATTGGTTCCCGGCTTCTCCCCGAAGTTGAATACCGGTTTGGAACTGTCTGAAGGACAAACGATAACCATTTATGCGTTATCAAAAAAATAAAAATAAGGAGGTCGTCACTATGTGTTTTACAACTAATTGCGCTGAATTATTTAATCTGATCTGCAAATATTTTAAAATCGGTTGCTAATTCTGTTTCAGATATTCAGCTATAAGATGATTTATACAATGGGATATTAAAAATATTCTCTATTGTATAAAAAACAGGCAGCCCCGATGTTCGTAATGAACATTTGGGCTGCCTGTTTTGCTAATCTCTATTTATTTCATTTGTTTCTGGTTTTATCAGCAGTATTCCTTGATATAATCTGCAAAATACGGCAGCGCAAGTGAGACATATCCCTGTCGGTTATTCAATATTCCTCTTTTTATCAGACGATCCCTGTACATTGAATAACTGCCTGCTTTTTCACCCATAAGCTTCAGTATTTCATCACGCTTATATTCTTCCTTTTCTGTCAGCAATCCAGCCAGAAATCGATCCATTTCCGTCATCTCTTCCCATATTTTTTCATAGGAATATGCAAATAATTCTGACTTTAACTTTGAAAGGATATCTTCCAGTGTCTCATTCTCTTTTTTCTTAAAACACAGCACTCCTAATTCCTGAAAAGCATAGGCATATCCCTTTGTAATCTTCGCCAGCTCTCTTGCCTGACTGACATCAATGTTTAATTTGCTCCTGTACATCTCCGTCATTCTTATCATATTCAGAGGTTCTGTCTTCACTGTCGTCGCTCTTCTGAAAAAGGTAAGGTTTTTGACATTGCAAAGTTCCTGAATATTTTCATATAAACCAGTGCATACAAAATAAACCGGATAACCCGCACGAAGCCATCTTCCATATTCTGATGCAAACTTTATCATCTCTTCTGATTTTGATACTTCATCAATCCCTATTAATATCTTTCTTCCCTTCTTCTGGACATTCTGTATCATTTCTTCAACCTCTACACCAATGTCAAAGAAATGATTACTCTTGTCCGCTGTATATCCTATTCCACCGCCAGAGCCCAGCACTGTTGCTGAAATATTGATTCCAGTTGTTTTTTTCTCTTCTGAACCGAAACCGGCTTTGACTAACATTGCCGCTATCTGTTCGAGGATATCCCTTGTTGGATTCACATCAAAAACAAGCCAATTTATATACCTGTTTTCATTATTCTTCAATTCTTCTTCCACCTTCGCAAGTATCACTGTTTTCCCGGAACCTCTGACGCCTGTTATTTTATATACCGACTCTGATGGATTTTCATATACAAAATTTTCTAATATCTCTTCTGTTTTTTCTGTGTGTATATAGGTATATTCCGGAGTTTTGCTAAATGTTGTTGTAAATGGATTCTGCATAAGTCACCTCACAATATTTTTTGCCGTTTATAGTTCTTTATACTTTTTGTAACATTTTATAGTTTTTTATACTTTTTCTATTGTTTTATACTTTTTTATAGGTTTTTATACTTTTGTATTCATTTTATACCTTTTTATACTTTTTAGCAATAATTTCTTTTATATAAAAAAAGAAGATACCAGCATATCTAATGCCAATATCTTCCAAAATTTTCATTTTCTTTACTCTGCCTCCCGCAGCCGTTCCACAATACTCTGTCTGCTTCCCGCCTGATAAAGTACCGCAGGGATCAGGCAGCCGAGCACTGCAAACACCGGAAGCATCGCAATAACCGGAAGGATGGTGAAATGATAAGTGCAAAACCAGAACATCTTCTCCATCATGTCTCCTGATAATGGTCCGCAGACCAAAGACAGAAGAAACGCCACCACCACAGAACCGGCAGTGTAAAACAGCCCTTCCTGCACAAGCATCTGCTTTAACTGGCGGTTTGTCATTCCAACCGACTGTAACACTGCAAACTCTCTTTTTCTTGAAAGGATTCCGGTCATGATCGCATTGAAGAAATTTAAAATGCCAACCAGCCCGATGATCGCACACAAAACACCGCCCAGAAGGAAAAACATTTTCTGAAACTGTTCAAATTCACTTCGGATAGACGCTTTGCTCTCATACATCAGAACAGAAGTATCTCCTGCCGTAAGTTCCGCAAGATAACGCTCCGCTGCATTTTCCGCTTCCATATCCGGAGTATCAAACAGATAGTATTTCCGGATCAGCTCTGCACCGCAGTCCTCCTTCATCCGTTCTGCCGGAAGGATCGTGTCATATCCTGATCCGCTATAGCGGAATGTCATGGCATATGGAACTTTCACAAGTGCGCACACGGTATAGTCCACTTCCCTTGGTTCTTCCTCACGGATCTCCACATACTCTTCCGGCGTTGTCGCAGAATCAGCAGGTTTACCTGTCCTGGTGTCAATCTCATACATATTCTGGTAAACCATGGTGAGCGTATCCCCCACTTTAGGATAGCGTTCTATATTTTCCACATTGCCATAATCATCTGTCTCGACACGGATCGCAATTGCATTTATATTCTCATCAAACAAAGGATCCAGTTCTCCATCCAGTACCGTCACCTTTTCAAAGAGTGCCTCATCCAGACCTTCCAGTATTGTTGGAGTCTTTATTTCACTGCCCCTTTTTTCATAATACTTCACTTTTTCTTCCAGCTCTTCTTCGCCAAGATACGGTACTGCCATTTTCTTATATTGCTCTGTATCCATCCATACCATTGTGGTCATATCTGTCATATAGCCGCTGCCGCTGACCGTCTCACTCGTGTTTTCCTGAATTTCTGCAATAGTTTCTTCTGAAATATATTCATCTGCATCATTGTAGCGGAAATAATCTGTGCTGCTCACGATAAAATCGGCGCATGTTCGTTGTGAAATATATTTTTCCGTATCAAAGCCACCCACAAAAGAACAGAGTACATTCAAAAGTGTCACCGAAAGTGCCAGGGATATCACAACAAGAACTGTTTTCTTTTTGTTTCTTCCCAGATTGGCAAATGCCATCTGATAAACCTTTGCTCCATGCGAGCTGCGGCGCTTTTTCTTCACACTGACACACTCTGTATATTTTGTTGCTTCCACCGGAGAAACTTTTGCTGCCATTTTTCCGGGCTTTGTACAGGAGAGGAAAACAGTGATCACTGCAAAGATCGCAGAGCCGGCAAAAATAACCGGGGAACTGCTGATCGTTACATGTGTTCCCACAACTGTTGTGCCCTTTAAAACAATAGGTGTCAGCCATGCCCCGATTCCATATCCCAGAAGAAGTCCGGTCGGAATGCCAACCACACACAAAAGGAATGCCTGCTGTCTGATCATTCGTTTTAACTGCCGCGGCGTTGTTCCGATTGTCTTAAGCAGCCCGTAAAACCGGATGTCTCCGGTAACTGAAATCTGAAAAATATTATAAATAATCAGATATCCGGTAAAAATCACAAGAAGCAGAAATGCTGCAATCGCAGCAAGAAGTTCCGGATCCATCCCTGCATTTAGCTGTGAAGCAGTAAGACCCCAGTTGACTCCGATACGGGCACTGTTCTCCTGATCTCTCGTATTCCAGTCATATCCTAAGTCTGTGTCGATTTTCTGCATCTGTTGTTCAATATTTAATTTTGAAGGCAGCATGACATTCAGGTCTGTCCGGAAAGCTTTCTCTCCTGATGCCACCCACTTTTCTTCCACTGACTTCACGTAGTCTTTTGATACATTGATATAATGAACCGGCATCAGATCATCATATTCCCAGTATCCTGACAGAATAAACGTATCTGTCTCCTGAAATCCCTCATTCGTTTTATCTCCAGCCTGATACTCTATCGTCACCTTTGCTCCCAGCTCCGGTGTCACCCCGAGCAGCTTTAATGCAACCGTGTCCATTGCGATCTCATTGCTCTTCTCAGGTTCTCTTCCTGTCGTTGGTGTCGCATAGCTCCATTTTGTACAGTTTTTATCCATGTAACTGACTTCTGCCGGAACTTTTCCAAAAACACCTGTGGTGCAAAATCCACATACGATGCGTTCTCCGGCTTCCCTGATTCCCGGATGTGCTGATATTTTTTCCACCTGTTCCTCACTCAGTTCTTTGAACGTTCCGTCCGAATAGCCGCCTACCTGTCTGAAATTGTAAGTTTCATAACTCTCATTCAGCGACATAAGAATTGTGAAAAGTGATGTAAATAATAACGTGGTAAGAGCAATCGCAAAGATTGCGATAACATTTCTTTTTCTGGTCGCCCACAGCGATTTATAGCTTAGTCTGCGTATGCATTTCTGATTTTTTACTTTCATAATTTTTCTCCGTTTCCTATTCGAATCTGTCCTGTACCTGCCTGTGTCTTTTACTTTATAATATGTCCGTCCTCAATTCGAATAATACGGTCTGCAAGCTGTGCGATCTCCTCATTGTGTGTGATCATCACAATGGTCTGTGCGAATTTCCGGCTGGTCACTTTCAAAAGACTCAGCACATCCTGACTGGTCTTTCCGTCCAGATTTCCGGTCGGCTCATCCGCCAATATGATCGCCGGTGCTGCTGCCAATGCCCTTGCGATCGCCACCCTCTGCTGCTGACCACCGGAGAGCTGTCCCGGAAGTGCATCCAGTCTCTGCTGCAATCCAAGTGTCTCTGTAATGCTATCGATAAATTTCCGGTCTATCTTTCCACCGTCCAGTTCAATCGGCAGCACGATATTTTCATAGACATTTAAGACCGGAACCAGATTATACGCCTGAAATACAAACCCAATCTTTCTTCTCCTGAAAATCGTAAGTTCCTCATCCTTCAATGCAAAAATATCTTTTCCATCCACAAACACTTTTCCCTCTGTCGGTCTGTCAAGTCCGCCTAACATATGTAAAAGAGTTGATTTTCCACTTCCGCTTGTGCCGACAATTGCCACAAACTCTCCCTTCTCCACCGTAAGGTCCACACCGTCCAGTGCATGGGTGCGGTAGTGGCCCAGCTCACCGCCAAGGCCCCGCGCACCCTCAAGCAGACGGCCGCCGGTCAGGATTCCCCCGCCGACACCCGTGCCCAGCGTCACGCCGACAACATCGGTGTACCCTCTGGCCGCACCGGCCCATACCTCGCCCAGCAGCATACAGTTGGCATCGTTGGCCACCGTCACCGGCAGACCGAAGGCACGCTCCAGCGTGCCCTTTATATCAACGCCGATCCACCCCGGGAAATTGCCGCAGGTCCCCGCGACCACGCCGCGGCGGCTGTCGATCTGCCCGGTGGCGGACACGCCGATGCCCGCAAGCTCTGGTGCGTCCTCGGCCAGAAAATCACAGATCGCACGCTGCACCGTGTCAAGAATCGGCGTCTTATAGCCGTCAAAGCTGACACTGCGCTCGGCGCGGCGCAGCACGCGGCCGGTTTCATCGACAAGGCCCAGCTTGACCGCCGTGCCGCCGATGTCAACGCCCAGATAGATTGTACTCATAGCGCACCTGCTTATTTGTGGTTTTTGATGGCGGCGGTGTAGCGGGCCGTGATCTCGGCAGGGCGGGTGATCGCACCGCCCACGACCAGCGCAAACGCACCGGCGTAGAGTGCCTGCACGGCCTGCTCCGGCGTGTGGATATGCCCCTCGGCGATGATTCTGGCCGGGCATTCGCGCGCCAGCTGCGCAATGAAGCCGAAGTCCACATCATCAATGCCCTTCGTCTCCGGCGTGTAGCCGCGCATCGTCGTGCCGATAAAGTCCGCACCGGCCGCCGCGCACGCCATGGCGTTCTCGATGTTGTCGCAGTCGGCCATGACAAGCTGGTCGGGGTATTTTTCCTTGACGGCGCGGATAAAGTCCGCGCTCGTCTGCCCGTCCGGGCGCAATGCACCGGTGCCCTGCACAGCCAGAATGTCCACGCCGCAGGCAACCAGCTCATCGACCTCCTTCATCGTGACGGTGATGTACATCGGCGTGCCGGGGTAATCCTTTTTGATGATGCCGATGACCGGCAGGTCCACGACCTGCTTGATCTGGGTGATGTCGCGCACCGTATTGGCGCGGATGCCGACAGCGCCGGACTGTGCCGCCGCCTTGGCCATCAGCGGCATGACGCCGCCCTCTTTTGTATACAGAGGCTCATGCTCCAGCGCCTGGCAGGAGACGATAAGGCCGCCCTGGATCTTATTAAAAATTTCTTCGTGGGTCATGGTGGTAACTCCCTTCTTATGTAAGCATTGTAGGGAGGGGTCTTGACCCCTCCGTGCCCGTTCGCGGCAACCGCAAAGCTCCCGGGTGGCATACATGCCACCCGGGAGCGCAGTGGCCGGTGCAATGTCCCGCGGAGCGGTCAAGACCGCTCCCTACAGAACCACAATGCATTACTTATTATTTCATCAAAATTTTGACCACGGCTTTTCTCACATGGCCGCAGCCGGGCGTTTTGCAGCTGGGCTTGTGCAGCTCACCGGGGAAGAAGATGACAAACCGCCCTTCTCCCAGCTCGCCACCCGCATGCTCCGGGCCGGACGCAAAGCCCACATCGTTCTCGGTGCTGAACTCGCCCTCGGGCCTGCCCTCGGATGCCCAGCCCCAATGCTCGCCGCCGGAAAGGTCGATCTGCAGGTCAGCGTAGCGGCGGTGGTACTCAAACGCGGCGCCCTCGGCATCGCGCAGGTCGGCGTCCATCACATTGACAAAGACATTCTCGCCGTCAATGATCGTGCGGCCGTTCTCCAGCGCATCCAGCGTGTGGCTGTTCAGCCAGTCGATGGCCGTGTCCAGATTGGGGTGCAGCCCCTTGTAGCACGCAATATAATCAAACGAATCTACGAGCATCCCGCACTCCTTTACAGCTCTGCAACGGCAGCCTCGATCATACGCTGCGCCTCGGCCACAACGGCCTCGTCCTCGGGGATGAGGTTCGGCAGCGGGGCGCGCACGCCGCCCAGCTCCAGACCGTACATGCGGCGCAGGATTTCCTTCTGCACGGCGTACAGGTTGCCGTGGGCCTCGCACATCTTGTAGATGATGCGGTCAGCCTTGTACTGGATGGCGCGGGCTGCGGGCAGATTGCCCTGCTCGACCAGCTCGTTCATCCGGATGAACAGCTCCGGCATGACGGCGTAGGTGCCGCCGATGCCGCCATCAGCACCCATGGCGCGGCCCGAAACAAACTGCTCATCGGGACCGTTAAAGACGGCAAAGCCATCCTCGCCGCGGGCGGCGATACCGGCGTCTTTGAACAGCTGAATGTCCTGCGTGGGCATCGAGGAGTTCTTGACGGCAATGACCTTCGGGTTCTTCAGCATCTCCTGCAGCAGCGGCATTGTCAGGGCGGTACCGGCCAGCTGCGGAATGTTGTAGATGACGAACTCGGTGTTGGGGGCGGCGGCGCTCATCGCGTTCCAGTAGTCGGCAATGGCGTAGTTCGGCAGGTGGAAGTAGATCGGCGGGATGGCGGCGATTGCATCCACGCCGCACTTCTCGGCGTGGGCGGCCAGCTCGACCGAGTCCGCCGTGTTGTTGCAGGCGACATGCGCAATGACGGTGATCTTGCCCTTCGCCTCGCTCATAACGGCCTCGAGAACGGCTTTGCGCTCATCGGGGTGCTGGTAGATGCACTCGCCGGAGGAGCCGCCGACATAGACGCCCTTGACGCCCTTGGCGATCAGGTGGCGGGTCAGCGCCTTGACGCCCTCGATCGAGATCGAGCCGTCCGGTGCATAGCAGGCATAAAATGCGGGGATAATGCCGCGGTACTTATTGATGTCTTTCATATACAAACACTCCCTGTTCGTAAAACTGTATGTAAAGGCTTCCCCCAAGGTGGGGGAAGCTGTCACCGAAGGTGACTGATGAGGGCGGAGCTGCTGACACGGCCCGTTTGCGGGCAATCTCCGGCAGGCTGCCCCTCATCCGTCTGTGGTCGGGGCCACAGACACCTTCCCCCCAAGGGGGAAGGCTTTTTTAGCCCTTAACAGCACCCATCGTGATGCCCTTGGTGAAATACTTCTGGAACGCGAGGAACACGATGATGATGGGCACGGCAGCCAGCGCGGCACCGGCCATGATCAGACCGTAGTCGGTCGAGTTCTCGGCCTGCAGCTTGGCAATGCCCAGAGAGATCGTCAGCTTGCTGGTGCTGGACAGCATAATCAGCTGCATGAAGTAGTCATTCCAGGAGTTGATGAAGGTGAAAATCGCCAGCGCACCGATGCCCGGCTTGATGATGGGCAGCGCAATGCGGGTAAAGGTGGTCAGCTCGCTGGCGCCGTCAATGCGGGCAGCCTCGAGCATCTCGCCGGGGATACCCTCGCTGAACTGCTTCATCAGGAAGATGCCGAACGGCCAGCCCACGATCGGGAAGATGACCGCCCAGATCGTGTTGTACAGCTGCAGGCTGCTCATCTCACGCAGCAGGGGGATCAGGATGACCTGCTTGGGCAGGGCCATCGCGCAGACGATCAGCGTAAACAGCACGCCGCGGCCGATGAAGCGCTTTTTGGCCAGCGCATAGCCCGCCATGGCGGAGGTAACGCAGGTCAAAATCATCGAGGCAACGGCCATAAAGACCGTGTTGACCAGCCAGCGGATAGCGGCGGGCACCTGCGGGCCTGCCCACCAGATGACATCCTTGCCATCGGCGCTGAAGTGGCTGCTGAACGGCACGGCGAACTCCCACAGGGGGGCCTTCTGGCGGCTGAACAGCTTGGCATAGTTGGTGCCGACCCACTCACTGGGGAACCACTCGGGCGTGGTGGCGTTGATGGACACCTGCGTCTTGAAGGAGCCGGTGATGATCCAGTACAGCGGGAACGCAAACGCGATGGCCAGCAGAACGATGACCACGGTGCTGAACACCATGTAGGGGGAAATCTTCTTCTTTTTCTTTTTGGTCTGCTCGGCTGCAGCAGGGGCAGCGGTTTTCGTTGCTTCCATTTCGATTTCCCTCCTTACTCGTTAGACTGTGTGACCTTGAACTGCACAGCGGACAGCACGGCGATCATGATGGCGAGGATAACGCCCATCGCGTTGCCGTAGCCGTAGCGGTACAGCTTGAAGGCGGTGTAGTAGATGTAGTACATGATGGTGTCGGTGGCATGCTTCGGGCCGCCGGAGGTCAACAGCTGGATCAGTGCGAAGCACTGGAAGGAGTTGATCGTGGTGATGACCAGAATGTACAGCGTGGTGGGCATGATCTGCGGCCACTTGATCTTCCAGAAGGCCTGCAGTTTGGTGGCGCCGTCAACCTCCGCAGCCTCCACAAGGGACTGGTCCACATTGCCGAGGGCCGAGACATACAGCACGATGGGCTGGCCGACCGAGGTCGTGAGCAGGATCAGGATGATGCAGCCCAGCGCATAGCGGGGATCACCCAGCCAGTTGATGTTCTGGTCGAGGAGGCCCATCGACTTGCCCAGATAGTTGAAGATGCCGTAGTAGTTGTTGAACATCCACTTCCACACGACCGTGACGGCGACAGAGCCGGTGACAACGGGCAGGTAGAAGATGACGCGGAACAGCGAGGTTGCCCACGGGGGCATGTTGACGATGGCGGAGGCCACCCACAGCGAGAAGATGCAGGTGATGGGCACCGACACGATAACAATGATGAGGGTGTTGCGCAATGCGCCCAGAAACACCTTGTCGCCGAAAAGCTCCACATAGTTAGCCAGACCGACAAAGACATCGGCACGGTTCATTGTCGAGTCGAAGAAGCTGGTGAACACGCACATGAACATGGGGTAGATGACGAAGCCGACGAAGAAGATCAGGCTGGGCAGCAGGAACAGATAACCGGCGATGGTCTCCTGCCGGACAAGCGCACGGCTCATCTGGGGCTCGCTCTTTTTGGCAGCTGCAGAAAATGCCAAGAGGATCTCTCCTTTCCGTTTTTCATAAAAAGCGGCGTCCCACCGCTGCGTTTCATGTCAGAGGTCGGACGCCGTAGGATGGCTGCAGATCTTACGATTTACAGTTTGGTTCAGGATGCACTGGCGGCTGCGTTGGCAGTGGTGCAGAATTCGGTGACGGCGGTGGTGACATCTTCGTCAGCGCCGACCTGCTGCAGCATGTTCCACCAAGCGGTACGAGCCTCGGCCCAGCCGGGGGTGACCTGATAGTAGTCGCCCAGATAAGGCATCAGCTTCTGGTACTCGTTCATGATCTCGTCATCGGCATACAGGTCGGACAGAGAGCTCTTGACGGAGAAGTAGCTGGAGGTCTTGACGGCCTTGGCAGTCTCCTCAGAGTTGGCCATGAAGTTGATGAAGGTCTTGGCGGCAGCGATCTTGTTGTCGTCGCCGTTGTTGAAGATGCCGAAGCCCCAGATGCCGCCCTGCAGCGCGGGCTTGCCGCTCTCGGAGGGGAAGCCCATGAACAGGATCTCATCGCCGCTGTTGGTGGTGCCGGCAGGGCCGTTATCCTCATTCTTCTGCTGGGCAATGTTCCAGCAGAAAGCCATCTGCAGGGTGCCGTTGCGGAAGAGGGTGATCTCCTCGCCGCCGTTGATAGAGGCGTCGAAGTTGATGCCGTCCTGTGCCTTCAGGGTCTCAAGGGCCTTGACATTCTCGGCAGAGTCGGCGGTGTACTTGGTGTGCGCATCGTCGGTGAAGGTGCCGCCGTAGAGGTTGTTGACGAGAGCACGGGTGCCCTGGTCGCCGCCCTGGCCGCTGCAGTAGAGGGCGCCCACATCGGTCTTGCCGGAGTCGTAGACGGCCTGAACAGCCTTCAGGAAGTTCTCGGTGGTCCAGGTGTGGTTCTCGGCGTCGACGTACTGCATCGCGCCGGCAGCCTCAAACACGGTCTTGTTGATGGCCATGCAGTGGGCGGTCATGCAGAGGGGGAACTCATAGTAAGCACCGGAGGAATCCTTGCAGGCGGCCTCCACGCTGGCGCCGATGTCAGCCTTCTGGTCATCGGTCCACAGGTCGCTCAGATCGACCATCAGACCCTTGGCGCCCCAGTTGGCAACCAGACGCTCAGGACCTTCCATAACGAGGTCGGGCGCAGAGCCGCCCTCGATGGCGGTGTTGACCTGATCGTCACCGTTGGTGTAGTCCAGATACTCAACGGTCACATGGATGTCGGGGTACTTGGCGTTGAAGTCTGCCAGCAGGGCATCAACAGACTCGGAATCGCCCCACTTGCCGATGGGGTAGGTCCACAGGGTAATGTCAGCAGCCTGACCGGCCTCCGCGGTGGCAGCAGCAGCTTCGCTGGAAGCGGCAGTAGAGGTGCTTTCAGCGGTAGAGGACGCTGCGCTGGAGGCGGCGCCGCCGCAGCCAACCAGCAGGCTGGCAGCCATACCGGCAGCCAGGATAGCGGATACTTGCTTCTTCATGGTCGATCTCCTTCTTTTTGCCTTTCGGCATTTGTAAGGGGTCGCTTGCGTCTGCGCCCCTTGTGATGTTTCTATTTTAGAAAATCTTTTTCATTTTGTCCAGATGTGAAATCACCAAGAATCAGACCGTTTTGTGTACAGGTTGCACAAATTCCGTTTCATTTTGTGCAAAACATAGCCTTTTGTGCAAGAAATATCCGCCCGTGACGGGGAAAGCTTCCGTTTGGCCGCCCCGCCGCAATGGTTACAAAAAGAAAACAATTTCCAGACAAAGTCTGTTTTTGTCGGTTTTCTGCCATTACAGGCCGCTGTGAAACGGATTTTTCCTTATGGCAACACCGCACAATTCCCGCCTTACGGCTTAAGCACCGCTCCGGCGGCTGCGG
>ERZ779852.757-NODE-757-length-33657-cov-5.632611_pt1 | contig 33657 bp, 30 predicted proteins | sample MGYA00511559_ERZ779852 | MGnify/ENA primary metagenome ERZ779852 (study PRJEB29588, sample SAMEA2157977) | human gut metagenome | biome: human gut; feature: human-associated habitat; material: faeces | place: Denmark | collected 2008/2010 ...
CCTCGCTGCCGCTATCCACAAGCTGGGGATCGAAAAAGATGATATCATCTTCTGCGGTCGTCAGGCAATCGACGGCGATACCGCTCAGGTCGGACCTCAGATCGCTGAAAAGCTGGGTCTGCCCCAGATCACCTATGTTGCCGAGCTGAAGAAAGAAAGCGGCAAGGTGGTGTGCAAGCGTATGCTGGAGGACGGCTACATGGAGGTGGAAGCCCCCACGCCCTGCCTGCTTACCTGCATCAAGGAGCTGAATACTCCCCGTTATATGACCATCGCCGGCATCATGGAGTGCATGGAAAAGCCCATGCAGGTCTTTGACTATCAGTCACTTGCCGGTGACGCTCTCATCGATCCCACCACCATCGGTCTCAAGGGCTCTCCCACCAACATCTTCAAGTCCTTCACTCCTCCCCAAAAGGGCGGCGGCATTATGCTGGAGGGCAGCGGCAAGGAAGCCTGCGATACTCTGGTCAACACGCTGTTGACCAAGCATCTGATTTAAGGGAGGGCGCAATATGTCTAATCTTATCAAAATTGAAGACGCCAAGGGCGTTTGGGTATTCTGCGAGCAGCGCGAGGGCAAACTGATGCCCACTGTGTTGGAGCTGCTCTCCGAGGGTCGCAAGCTCGCCGATGAGCTGCAGTGCGAACTGTGCGGTGTTCTGCTGGGTGAAGATGTCGCCCACCTCACCGAGGAGATCGGTGGCTATGGCGCTGACCGCGTTCTGCTGTGCGAAGCTCCCCTGCTGAAAAACTACACTACCGATGCTTACACCAAGGTCATTGCCGATCTGGTACTGGAGCAGAAGCCGGAGATTTTCCTCATCGGCGCCACCAATATCGGTCGTGATCTGGGTCCGCGTCTTGCAGCCCGTCTGCACACCGGCTTGACCGCCGACTGCACCCACCTCGATGTTGATGTTGCCAAGTACAAGGAATTCCTGCGCACCAGCTCCACCATTGATGTTGACCACACCGTATTTGATGAAAATGACCGCAACCTGAAGATGACCCGTCCCGCTTTCGGCGGTCACCTGATGGCGACCATCATCTGTCCCCGTTTCCGTCCCTGCATGTCCACCGTGCGCCCCGGCGTGCTGAAGAAGGCTGACTTTGACTCCGCCAAGGCTGCCGCCTGCCGTGTAGAGCGTCCTGCGTTTTCTTTGGGCGAAGCCGACTGCATCACCAAGGTTCGTCAGGTCGTTAAGGAGACCCGCCGCTTGGTGGATCTCACCGGCGCCGAGGTCATTGTTTCCGTCGGTCGCGGCATCAGCGCCGATGTGGAAAAGGGCATTGCGCTGGCAGAGGAGCTGGCAGCTGCTATGGGCGGCGTCGTAGGTGCTTCCCGCGCCGTGGTAGACGCCGGTTGGATAACCGCCGATCATCAGGTTGGTCAGACCGGTAAGACCGTGCGTCCCCGTATTTATGTCGCTCTCGGCATTTCCGGTGCCATTCAGCACCTTGCGGGTATGCAGGATTCCGAATGTATCATTGCTGTCAACAAGAACAAGGACGCTCCCATCTTTGAGGTTGCCGATTACGGCATCTGCGGCGATCTGTTCGAGGTCGTTCCTCTGCTTCTCCAGAGCCTCAAGGAGATCCCTGCTTAATTTGCTTTCCTCCTCTTCTTTACATAATTCCTGCAAAGACCCGCTCCGTCTCCTCGGAGCGGGGTCTTTGCGTTGCAGCATAAAACAGGGCAGGCGCCATTTTGCGGCTCCCTGCCCTGTTTTCTCTATTTGCACTCAATTCCTCGAATAAACTTTTCGCAGTTTGTAGCGGCGTTTTCGTCGTCCTCGTAAAGGTTCATCTCGGCACTGACCACCCAGCTGTCAAATTGCAACTGATAAAGCCGCACAGAATAACCTCTCGTCTTCGGCTCTGCGTATTCTCTGTTCTTTGAGGAATATTCAAAACCGGCATAACTGCATTTTTCCGCTGCAGTACATACCGCCTCATGCAGATCCTCCGGGAACAGCCACAGCATGTGATCCTCGGTCAGCCGCCCATAGGTATCGCCGTCATCACGGTACACAGTCACCGTCCCCAGCCTGCCTTTTTCGTCTTTCAGCGCAAGCTGCTGCGTCCCATCTTCCATTGGAAAAAGCTCCGCTTCCCAGCCCTGCGGCAGCTCTGCCGAAAGTGTTACCGTTGTTTCTTCTTCCTCCACCACCGTGCCGCCATATATCTGCGGTGCTATCTGCCACTGCCGCCTTGTGCTTTGCCCGCAAGCGGTCAGCAGCGCCAGCGCCAGTATTACAGCCACTGTCTTTCTCATTTTCTGTTTTCTCCCATCATCTAGGTTCATTTAGTATAACGGCACAGACGGGATTTTGCAACATCGTTAATTTTTTGTAAAACTTCCCCCACGGTTTGCCAAAGCACCCCTCTGTATGGTATATTTAGTATAGTTAAGTGCGGAGTTTTGTATTTTCCGCATATTATTAAATTGTGCCCCACCGAAACAAGAAAGGAGCGAGTGTACTGAAACACAAAAAAAACGCAGCGCTTGCCGCCAACCGAGTAAAAATTATTGAAAAAATCAGGGAAGCTGCCATCTCGGTGCTACCCATTGTAGTGATCGTCCTGCTGCTGTGCCTGACCATTGCCCCCGTCGGCACCGATTTACTGCTCTGTTTTTTGATCGGCACGATTTTTGTCATTGCGGGGATCGGGTTTTTCTCTTTGGGCGCGGAAGCCTCCATGACCCCCATTGGCAACCGAATCGGCACAGCGCTGACCAAAACGCGCAATCTGCCGCTGATCCTCATTGTCAGCTTTATGCTGGGTTTTGCCGTCACCATTGCAGAACCTGATTTGCAGGTGCTGGCGGAAACAGTCCCGCACATCAATAATACCGTGCTGCTGGTCACGGTCGGCATCGGCGTCGGCTTTTTCCTTTCGGTGTGCATGCTGCGCATTGTCACCGGCGTCAAGCTGCGTTGGCTGCTCATCGCTTTCTATGGCATAGTATTTATTCTTGCAGCTTTTGCCGCTCCCGATTTCCTCAGCGTGGCATTTGATTCCGGCGGTGTTACCACCGGTCCCATGACCGTTCCCTTTATTCTGGCGCTCGGCGTCGGTGTTTCGTATATCCGAAGCGATGCCCGTGCCGAGGCTGACAGCTTTGGTCTGGTGGCGCTCTGCTCCATTGGCCCTATTTTGGCAGTACTTATTCTCAGCTTTTTCTATACCGAGAGCAGCGGCACGCTGGAAACCGCCACTGCATCTTTTGCCAATACCTCTGCCATTGGTGCCGCCTATCTGCATGATCTGCCCAAGTATATGGGCGAAATGGCGATTGCGTTGCTGCCCATCGTCGTCATCTTTTTTGCCTTTCAGTTTCTTACTCTGCACATGTCCCATCGCAACCTTGCCAAAATTGTCATCGGTATTCTTTATACATATGTGGGGCTTGTGCTGTTTCTCACAGGCGTTAATGTCGGCTTTTCCGCTTTAGGCGAGGTGCTGGGTGCCGAGCTTGCCGATGGCTGGACACGCTGGCTGCTCATTCCCCTTTCCATGCTTCTGGGCTGGTTCATCATCTCGGCAGAGCCTGCCGTTGCAGTACTGGAAAGTCAAATCGAAGAGGTCAGTGCCGGCACCATTCCCGGCAGTGCCATCAAACAAAGCCTTTCCATCGCCATCGCCCTCGCCATGGGATTTTCCATGCTGCGGGTACTCACCGGTATTTCTATCATGTGGTTCTTGATACCGGGCTATATCATTGCACTTGGGCTTTCCTTCTTTGTCCCCGATCTCTACACCGCCATCGCATTTGACTCTGGCGGCGTAGCCTCCGGGCCCATGACCGCCACCTTTATGCTGCAATTCATGATCGGCGCTTCCACCGTGGTGGGGGGCAACCCGCTCATTGATGCTTTTGGCGTGGTTGCCATGGTTGCTATGATGCCTCTCATCTCTATTCAAATGGTCGGCTTCATTTACAGCCGCCGCACCACGACTGAGCTTACCCGTGAACATTACGGTGATGATGAAATCATTGAGCTTTGGGAGGTGAACCCTGTATGAATTATCTCATTTCGGTTGTTAACCCCGCCGCAATGGAGCAGGTGTGCGAAATCGCCGCCGCCCTTGATCTGCCCCAAACCGTCACTATGCTGGGGCACGGCACTGCCGCCCAAAGTATGCTGGATCTTTTGGGGATCGAATCCACTGAAAAACGTGTCATCATGACAGTGGCAAACCCCGAAAAAACCCGCCAATTCATCAAGAATATGCGGCAGCAGCTCTATATCGGTATTCCGGGACACGGCATTGTCATTGCCGTCCCGATCAAAAGCGTGGGAGGAGGAAAAACATTGGTATATCTGAATAACGGCGAGCAGCAGACTGCCCGCTATACCCCCGAACTGAATAGCAAATATGAATTGATCATCATTGTTGCAAATGAGGGACGCACCGATCAGGTGATGAACGCCGCCCGCGCGGCTGGTGCTACCGGCGGTACGGTGCTGCACGGAAAAGGCTCAGGCAGCCAAAACCCCAAGAAGTTCTACAATGTTTCCATCGCCTCGGAAAAGGAGGTTATTCTGATGGTGGCGCAAAGCGATCGCAAGGCAGCCATCATGCAGGCGGTACTGCACCAGGCAGGTCCCGACAGCGAAGCCGGCGCCGTACTGTTCTCTCTGCCTGTCAGTGAGGTTGCGGGCTTTGGTCTGATGGAGGAAGCTGCTGACTGACCCATAATTGCCATACCGAAAAAAGATCCGCACCGGCGGGTCTTTTTTGTAATCCCTATTGACTTTTCGTTTCATTATGATATCATAAAGATATCAAAGAAAGGAGTGACAACAATGACAGAAAAATTACTCACCAATAAAAAGCACGGTATGGCCATGTTGCTTTTGTTCCTTGCCGTTATTGCTGCGGCTGCTGCCGCCATTATCGTGGGCGCAAATCTCCATCTCCTTGGTCTGCTGGTTCTCGGTGTTGTTATCATAAGTCTCATTTGGATCCCCATGATCGGGCTTCGTATCCTGAAGCCGCAGGAGGCTTTGGTGCTTACTCTGTTCGGGCGCTACTACGGTACGCTGAAGGGCGAGGGCTACTACTATGTTAATCCCTTCTGCACCGGCGTAAATCCTGCCGCTAAGACCCGTTTGAGCCAAAGCGGTGATGTCAAGACGTTGGGCATAAAAGCCTCCACCGGTGAGAATTCCGCTTCTCTTGAAGTGGATACCACCGGCAAAAAGCTCTCCCTTAAAATCATGACCCTCAGCAATAACCGCCAGAAGATCAATGACTGTCTAGGCAACCCTGTTGAAATCGGCATTGCAGTCACATGGCGCATTGTAGATACCGCCAAGGCTGTTTTTAATGTTGACAATTACAAGGAATTTCTTTCCCTGCAGTGCGACAGCGCTCTGCGTAATATCGTTCGGCTGTATCCCTACGATGTCGCCCCCAATGTAGATACCACCGGAGACGGTATTGCCGACGACGGCAGCCTGCGCGGCTCCAGCGAGCTGGTCGCCTCCCGTATTCGTGGTGAGATCCAACAGCGGGTAGCGGAGGCTGGTATTGAGGTTATTGAAGCCCGCATCACCTACCTGGCCTACGCAACCGAGATTGCGGCCGTCATGCTGCAGCGCCAGCAGGCGTCCGCCATCATTGATGCCCGCAAAATGATTGTAGACGGCGCAGTAGGCATGGTGGAAATGGCGTTGGCGCGTCTTTCTGAAAGCGGCATGGTAGAATTGGACGAGGAACGCAAAGCCGCCATGGTCAGCAATCTTTTGGTAGTGCTTTGCGGCAACCACGATGCTCAACCTGTCGTCAATTCCGGCAGTCTGTATTAAGCTGCCATGAGCGATAACCAGAAAAAGCAGGTGCCACTGCGCCTTTCCCCCAAGCTGTATGCCGCTATTGCAGCTTGGGCGGATGACGACTTCCGTTCGGTCAATGGGCAGATCGAATACCTGCTGACCGAATGCGTGCGCCAGCGAAAGAAAAACGGAAAATATGTCTCAGATGAGATTGATATCCCGCCGGAGCTGGATATTGAATAGTTGATTTTTTGCAAAAAGACGACCCGTCGCAGCATAGTGTCTGCTGTGACGGGTCATTTGCACTGTTCTCTTTTACTGCTCGCTCTCCTGCCAGCCCTTGCAGACATCTACCCATGCCAGTGCGCCGGAAAGCTCATACAGCTCATCGCAACTCAACTCAATGGCGCTGTTGCTGCTGCCGCAGGCGGGGAATACCGTGTCAAATCGCTGCAGCGAGACATCTAAACAGGTTTTCACCCCTGCTTTTACCGCAAAGGGGCACACACCGCCCACCGCATGACCGATCAGCTCCACAGCCTCCTCCGGCGACAGCATCTTTGCCTTGCAGCCAAAGGTCTCCTTGAACTTATGGTTATCAATTTTGGCATCTCCCGCTGTTACCACCAGCAGCGGTCCCTGTGCTGTTAAAAAAGAAAGTGTTTTGGCAATGCGGGCGGGAATAACCCCCACCGTATGCGCCGCCAGCTCCACCGTTGCGCTGGAGGTTTCAAATTCCAGCACCCTGCCCTCCATGCCATGTGCGGCAAAGAACGCTTTGACTTCTCGAATTGACATATCGCTTTCCTCCGATATTCGCTTTGTACTGCAACCATCATAGCCCCTCTTGAGTTTTTGTCAAGCGGTGTCGGCATATTTTACTGCAAAAGGTCTTGACTGCCGGCTCATTTCACGGTAAAATGTATAAGCATTCAAAAATAAATGCAGGCATAGTTCATCGGTAGAATAGCGGCTTCCCAAGCCGCGGAGGCGGGTTCGATTCCCGTTGCCTGCTCCAAAAAAAGAGACGCCGCAGGGCGTCTCTTTTTTTGGAGCAATGGGGAACACATCGTTTCTGCAGGCGGTCAGCCCCTGCCCTGATCAAACGCGAAAGACAACCCCGACGGTTTTCTTTCACACTATCTTTCCCTCCGTTGCCGCCGGTTTCTTCGCCCTCGGGCGTCTCTTTTTTTGGAGCAATGGGGAACGCATCGTTTCTGCAAGCGGTATCTATTACACACCTCCGGGCTGATAGGCGCTAAACCCTTTTCCCAATACTTCATTGACATCATAAACGATGATAAATGCGTCGGGGTCTACCTGCTGAACCCGTTTTTTCAGTTCTATAATCTGATTCCTGGCAAAAGCACACAGAAGCACCTTATGGCTCTGGTGGGTAAAACCGCCTTCACCGTCCAGCAGCGTAATACCGCGGTTCATTTCCAGCAGTGCGGCGGTTAGTTCTTCATACCGGTCGGAGATGATACAAGCCATCTTAGACTGCCTGCCGCCGCATACAACACGATCAATGATGAGAGAGATGAGATACAGCGAAGCTACCGCATACAGGCGCGGACTGCGTATAGTCCAGTTCTGCTGCGGCGTGGGTGATATTTCCCAACTCAGCGGCGCGAGCAAACAATTTCAAATCGTTAATATCCATACCTGATCCCTGCCGATTTTTGATAGTAACTCCATCTGTAAAAAATTATATCATATCGAGAAAAAAATGCAATGAAGCATCGCCGCATAAAAACGCTGAAGAAATTAAAGCCGATGAAAGTGAATCGCTAAAAGCAGCTTACCGTTGTTTCCGCAAATCAGCAATCTACCCAATTTTTATTTCGTCATTTGTGCCGATTGTTGCAAAAGAGCTATTGACATGCCCCCTCTCCGGTGATAATATTAGTGCATTAAAGCGATACCAACGCTGTGACTACGGAGGAAAGGAGAAAGCTGCAATGAAAAAGAACTGCTTTATGATGATGGCTATGATGATGCGCATGTGCGGTATGCGCACTTTTTCCGATGCAACTTTTTCCGATAGCTCCATCATCACAGATTAAAAACATCGCGCCGATTTGGGCGTCGCCATCATTTGTTTTTAACCGGGAGACTTCATCGGAAAGTCTGCCGGTTTTTGTTTTATCCAATCTATATCAGCGAAAGGAACCTTGCCATGAACCTGTATTACGAAGATCTGGTACGGGCGAACCACCTGATGGGGCGAATGTGACCTTCTCCTCTCCCCCGCACCGTTCACCCACAACAGTCTAAGATAAAAAGAAAGGATATCACCATGAAAAAGACTATTAAATCTGTCCTCGCCGCTCTGCTCATCGTCTGCCTGCTGTTGCCTTTGGCTGCCTGCGGCAATAATGCCACGACCGAAACCAAGATCAAGATCGCGATCCCCAACGATACCACCAACGAAGCCCGTGCGCTGCTGCTGCTGCAGGATAAGGGCTATATCAAGCTGAAGGACGGCGCCGGCATCACCGCTACCGTTCTGGATATCGCCGAAAACCCCAAGAATATCGAGTTCAGCGAGGTCGAGGCTGCTCAGCTCCCCAATGTCCTGCAGGACGTTGACTACGCTGTTATCAACTCCAACTATGCTATCTCCGCCGGACTCAACCCCACCAAGGACGCTTTGGCGCTGGAAGGCTCCTCCTCCGCCTATGCCAACATTCTGGCAGTAAAGGAAGGCAACGAGGAGAACCCGCTGGTCAAGGCTCTTATCGCCGCACTTTCCAGCAAGCAGGTTGCCGATTACATCGCTGAAAAGTATGATGGTTCTGTTATTTCCGTTGTAGAGAACCCCGGTGATGGCTACGATGCCGACCTTGACTATGCCGCTCTTGCCGGTCAGACCATCTCTGTTGCCGCCTCCCCCACTCCCCATGCCGAGATCCTCGCCGTAGCCAAGGATATCCTCGCTGCCAAGGAGATCACCCTTGATATCCAGGAATACAGCGACTATGTTGTTCCCAATAATGTGGTAGAGGACGGCACCGTTCTTGCAAACTACTTCCAGCACACCCCCTATCTCGATGACTTCAACGCCCAAAACGGCACCCATGTTGTATCTGTTCTCTCCGTTCATGTGGAGCCTCTCGGTCTCTACGGCGGTAAGCAGTCCACACTGGACGCCCTTCAATAATAAAAACGAATTGGGGATTTGAAGAAGTATGATCGAGCTCAAAAATCTATGTAAGACCTACTCCCTTGCCGATGGCAGCGTAGAGGCGCTCCGTGACGTATCGCTCACCATTCCCGATGGCGATGTGTTCGGCATCATCGGCATGAGCGGCGCCGGCAAAAGCACCCTCGTCCGATGCATCAATATGCTGGAACGCCCCACCTCCGGCAGCGTGGTCATTGACGGGCATGACCTGACCCGAATGAACGAGAAGGAGCTGCGACAGGAACGTCGGAGCATCACCATGATTTTTCAGGGCTTTAACCTGCTGATGCAGAAAAATTGCCTGCGCAATGTCTGCTTCCCGCTGGAGCTTGCCGGCGTTAAAAAAGCCGAAGCGGTCAAAAAAGCACAGTCCCTGCTGGAGTTGGTGGGCTTGGGCGATAAAGCCTCCGCTTATCCCGCCCAGCTTTCGGGCGGTCAGCAGCAGCGTGTTGCCATTGCCCGTGCGCTTGCCACCAATCCCAAGGTGCTGCTGTGTGATGAAGCCACCAGCGCCCTTGACCCAAAAACCACCGGCGCCATTCTGGAGCTGATCCGTGATATCAACCGTAAGCTCGGTATCACCGTCATCATCATCACCCACCAGATGAGTGTGGTGGAGTCCACCTGCCGTCATGTGGCGATTTTAGAGGAGGGTCAAGTGGTGGAGCAGGGAGAGGTCAGTGCGGTATTCTCTCACCCCAAGTCGGAGGCGGCCCGCCGTTTGGTATTCCCCGAGGGCAATCCGGAAAGCCTTTTGTGCGCCGGTTCCGGCTCCCGTCTCATTCGCGTCGTATTCAATGGCGCCGATGCCACCGGCAAGCCGCTCATTGCGCGTATGGCGACCGAGGCAGGCATTGAGGCAAATATCGCCTATGCTTCTACCCGCAGCATTGAGGGGCGCACCTACGGCTCCATGCTGCTCTCCATCGAGGATAAAAACGACGATCTTGCTCGCGCCATTGCGTATCTGACGCAGGACAGCGATGTGACTGCACAGGAGGTGACCCAGTATGCTGGATAAACTTTTTTCTGCCGAAGTATTGCAGGAAACAATCACTATCGTCAAGGGTCAGTTCCTGCTGGCGTTCTGGGAGACGCTGTATGTCACCATTCTTGCCATGTTCTTCGCCGTTCTCATCGGGCTGCCTCTGGGCGTTCTGCTGGTCGTCGGGGAAAAGGGCGGTCTTGCCCCCCTCCCCGGCTGGCTGATGAAACTCATCAACGTCATTATCAATCTGCTGCGCTCTGTCCCGTTCCTCATTCTCATGATCCTGCTATTCCCCTTCACCCGTGCGGTAGTGGGGACGGCGGTGGGCACCGTGGCCTCCATTGTTCCGCTGGTTGTCGCCGCATTCCCCTTTGTGGCGCGCCTGGTGGAAAGCAGCCTGCGGGAGCTGAACCCTAATATCATCGAAATGTCCCGCAGCATGGGCGCTTCTCCCATGCAGACCATCGTTAAGGTTATGATCCCCGAGGCGGTCCCCTCCCTCATTTCCAATGCCACCATCGCCATTACCACCATTTTGGGCTACACCGCCATGAGCGGTATTGTCGGCGGCGGCGGTCTGGGCAAGATCGCCATCAACTACGGCTACTACCGCTATAAATATTTGGTCATGCTGCTGGCGGTCATTCTGCTTATCATTATCGTGCAGGTCTTCCAAAGCATCGGTACCCGTCTTTCGGTCAAGCTGGATAAACGCCTCAAGCAAAATCACTAAGCCATCTTCTTTCTTCTTTTCTTCCCTATATAAAAACTCCGGGATCATGTCGATTCCGGAGTTTTTCTTATGGGTAATTATCCGCTCAAAAAGAACAAATGTTTCACATGAAACATTTTCGGTCGGGGTCTTTAGTAATGGTACCGCTGCCGCTTTACCAGCAGAAAGACCGCCGAAATGATTGCCGCCATCACCTCAGAAACGGTGATCGCCCACCAGATGCCGTCGATATCCATTATCAGCGGCAGCACAATCACCGAAGATGCTTGGAACACAAGAACACGCAAAAAGGAGATGAGCGCCGAAATGCCGCCATTGCCCAACGCCGTAAAAAAACCGGAGCAAAAGATATTAAAGCCCGCCAGCAGAAAGGAAAAAGAGAACAACCGGAACGCGTGCTTTGTCAGCGCAAACAGACTATCATCAAAGCCCACAAAGATGTAAGCAAAGTGGCCCGCCGCTGCGATTGCCAGCGCCGTCAGCGCCACACCTACCGTTAGGGTCAGTGTGATGCTCTTGCGAAGCAGGCTTTTCATCTCGGCCGTATTCTCTGCGCCGTAGTGGTAGCTTACAATGGGCGATACGCCGATGGAATATCCGATGGAAATGGCAATGAAGATGAACTGCACATACAGCAGCACGCCGTAGGCAGATACTCCGTCCTCCCCGATATATATAAGAAGCTGGAAATTATACAGCATACCCACCAGCGAGCTTGCAATATTGGACATCATCTCGGACGAGCCGTTGCCGCATGCCTTCAGAATAGGCTTTGCCTCCAAAGTCGGCTTCCCTGTCAGCCGCAGTAGGCTGTTATTCGGGCGTAGGAAGTAGATCAGTGGCAGCACACCGCCTACCATCTGCCCGATGCCGGTCGCCAGCGCAGCGCCTGCCAGTCCCCACCGGAAGCCCACGATAAACAGAGCGTCCAACGCGGCATTGGTCAGCCCCGCCGCGACGGTCACAAAAAGCCCCAGCCTCGGCTTTTCCGCCGCCGTCAAAAAACTCTGGAATACATTTTGCAGCATAAAGGCAGGGGTAAACGCAATAACAATGCGCCCATATAGCACACAGCCTTCCATCATCTCGGGGGTCGCACCCAGCAGCACACACACCGGCCGTATCACCGCTATCCCGATGGCCGCCAGAAGGATCCCCAGCAGCACGGTAAAGCACACCATCATGCTGAAGTAGCGGTTCGCCTTTTCCTTATTGCCCCGCCCCAGCTGCTGCGCCACCTGTGCCGTGCCGCCGGTGCCGATCATGAAGCCCGCACCGCCCAATACCATAATAAAGGGGAAAATAAAGTTGAGCGCCGCAAATTCGGTTTTGCCTACCGCATTGGAAACAAACAGCCCATCTACCACGCTGTAGATGGAGGTAAAGATCATCATGATAATGGTCGGCATAACAAAGCGCACCAGCCGACCGTAGCTGAAATGGTCGGAAAGCCGGATCGGCTCCCGCGCGCCATTTCTTCTCTCTGCGTTCATTTATTATTCTCCAGTTTTCATTTTCTTAAATTTCCAGCAAACTCCTTCTTTGCCGGATCATATGGTCTGTACCCATGCGGATTGCGGCGTATTATGGCATCGATTGTTTTATTCCGCTAGTTTTTCTTGCCCAGCAGGATACGGGCGTCCCTCCGCTTTTATCGTGCCGCCGCCCGTCACGGGCGGGCAGCCCTCATCCGCTTCGGGACGCCCTCATTTTTCTCTTATTCGGGGAACTCCAGCTCGCACGCACCTACCGCACGAACAGTCAAATGGGTACAGCTTTCTTCGCCAAAGGTCTCCCGCATGACCCGCAGAAAGCCCGCTTCTCGCTCTCTTGGCACCAGTGCCTGTACTGTACCGGCAAAGCCGCCGCCATGCACACGCCAGCCACCGCAGCCGGAAAGCTCCCGTTCGCACAGTGAAAGTGCCAGCGCCAGTCCCCTTTCCTTCGGGTCGGCAGGATATATATTCTGCAATTTTCGCTCGGAGGAAGCCCCGCTTGCCAACATCTCGGTAATATACCGCTCCGCCGTCGGCTCCCGCAGCGCCGCCGCCAGCCGCGGCACCCGTTCGTTTTCCTCAAAGAAGTGCATCGCACGAAGGATCGCACGGTCACTCACCTTGTCCCGCAGTCGCGGCAGCTCCGCATAGAATTCCTCCGGCTCAACCTCCCGCAGCACATGGCAGCCGAACTGCGCCGCCACCGCCTTCATCTCCAGTGGAATGGCAGCGTAGTCCTCGGTCAGGTCGGCGTGGCTGCCACCGGTATTCACCACATACATCGTCATACCCCAACGGGCAAAGTCGCAGGGCAGCCGCTCTACAATGGGCACTTCGGGGCACAGAAAGTCAATGCTCACAGCGCTGCCCACTGCCGAGGCGGTCTGATCCATCAGGCCGCAAGGCTTGCCGAAATACTCGTTCTCGGCGTACTGTCCAATGCGCGCCAGCACCACCGGCGGGATCGTCCCGCCGTTATACAGCCCGCTTTGGATCTGTCCCAGCAGCAACTCAAATGCTGCCGAAGAAGAAAGCCCCGAACCGGTCGGCACCGCAGAGGTGCTTACCCCTGCAAAGCCGCCTGCCGCATAGCCCTCCTGCCGCAGTCCGGCAAAAACGCCTCGAATCAGCGACGGCGAATGTCCCCGTTCTCTTTTATAATGCGCCATATCCCGCCAGTCCATCGGCGGCAGCGGGTGGCTTTTGCTGCCCAACTCTACCGTATCCTCTTGCGGAGAGACCACCGCCAGCTTATCCAGCGTTACTGCAGCCGCCAGCACCCGCCCGTGCTGGTGGTCGGTATGGTTGCCTCCCAGCTCGGTGCGTCCCGGCGCCGAGAAAAAATGCACGTCTTCCCGCTCGCCGTACCGACCGGTAAATTCCTCTAAAAGGCGCAGGTAACGCTCCCGCTGCGGCAGCGGGTCATCGGTCATATATAGCCGGCAAAGCGTCTCATCGCAGGCGCTGCTTTGCAGGGCTTTTTTCCATTGGACGGCACTCGGCATCGGTCGTTCCTCCGCGTTTTATGCTTCGTTTAAGGTAAAGCGCATCAGCACCGGATTGTGATCGGAATAGGCAAAGCCGGTCTGCACATTTTCCAGATAGGTCACCGTTACATTATCGCTGACAATAAATCCATCTACAATGATGGTGAAATTGCCCTCCACATAGGGAATATCACAATTGCGGCAGGTGGGCAGAACCTTGTCACCGGTATAGCTGTCGCAACGGGTCAGCCCCTCCGGCAGCATCTCAATGGGAAATGGCTGTGCCCAGCCGAAGTCGGTCATCTCGCCGCCATTGAGCACCTGCGTAGAATTTCCGGTAAAATCATGGTTAAAGTCGCCGCCGCATACCACATAATTACCCTTTTGGTACTCCGTCAGCATATCGCCGAACAGCATGTTCATCTGTGCCGCTCTTATTTCATCGCTGCCGCCGTAGGCGGAAAGATGTACATTGAAGAGCACCAGCTCCTTGCCGTTTTCGGTCGGTACGTGGCTTATCGTATAGCAGCGATCCAAATCAAGGAACTTAGAAAATCCGGTGGAAATGGGCAGGCTGCGCCGCATCGCCCCGGTAATACCGAACCTGCTGAAGGTAACCATGCTGCTGTTGGAGGTACCGTGCGGCTGTGTCAGCGGGTACATCAAAAAGGCCGAGTGGTAGTTGACCGCATTTACCTCTGCCATCTCGCTGAATGCACCCCGCAAGATCTCCTGCTCGTTGATATGGTAGCTGCGGGTCGAATCGAAATCGACCTCCTGAAACAGGATAAAATCCGGTTGGAGCGAACTGACTTCTCCTGCAGCGACAGAAACGCACGCTACCACGCTTTCGGGGCTTTCTGCCCAGGACTGCGTGCCGCCGTCCATAAAGAAGGTATAATCATCGGTATATGCGCCAAAGCCGATATTCTGTGTCGCAATGGCGTATTCCACGCCCACGCCTGCGGCAAGTCCGGCTTGCTGCGGGTTGCGCGGCTCCAAGGATTGATTATCGGGGATACGATTATAGCTGAGCATGACATAGCCCACATAGATAATAACTGCCGCCACCAGTATGGCAAGCACAATCAGCAGAATCTTCAGCAGCTTTCTCATTTGAATCTCCTTTGGTTACCTTCGTTTGACAAGGACACACACGCTTTTTCGTCGGACGCAACCTTCGCTTCAGTCGTGCTGACCCTAACGGGCAGCCCTCCCCGCTGTGGTGCGTCCTCCTCACCCCACAAGGTCTTGCGACCTTGCGGGGGCCCCATGTGCAAATCAACGCTGACTGCGTCATAGAACCTTGAAATACGCAAGTATTCCTGCGGTTCTCTTCCTTGTCATCATCTGATTTTCCCTCGCCGAAAAGTCCTACGGAGTTTTTGCGCGGCAGAAATGCCGCCTGAGGAAGTGCGGAGCGGCAGGCAGGCTGGCGCCTGTCAACGCGACGCACAATGTCAGGGAGCATTTCTGTCTGCAAAAACCGTATGTGCTCTTGTCAAGCGAAGGTATCTTACCAGTATTACAGCAGTTCCAGAAGGTCCTGATCCTCCAGACGCTCCGAAGTGGATTTTCCGTCATTTTCACGATAGCCGTTCATAATGACGCGGAACAGTTCCTTGGTAGAGGGAGGTGTGTAGCTAATGGCATTGGCGCCTGCCTCTATCGTTTCCAAAATAGACTGCTCGGTGGGGCCGCCGGTGGCAATCATCGGCACTGTGGGGAATTTTTCTCTGATTTTTTTCACCACTTCGGCAGTACGCTCAGCTGCGGACACATTTAAGACAGAAGCGCCCGCTGCCAGCCGTGCCTCGATGTCATAGGTTTCGCTGGTCACGGTGACAATAATGGGAATATCAATAACCTTTTTAATGCTCTCTACCGTCTGGTTGCGTGCGGGGGCATTCACCACAACGCCGAATGCTCCCTGCGCCTCGGCGTCCTTTGCCAACAGCACGCTGCGCAGTCCATCGGTCACGCCGCCCCCCACACCGCACACCACCGGAATAGAGGAAGCGGAAATAATGGCGTCCATAATGACCTGCTGCGGCGTAAAGGGATAGACTGCCAATACCGCATCGGCATTGCAGTTGCGAATAATGGCAATATCCGTTGTGAAGATCAGCGATTTGATGCGCCGCCCCATAATGATGATACCGCTAGCACGCCGGATCTCGGAGGGCAGGGCAAGACTGTTATGATCTCGCAATGCGCTGTGGATAAAGGCCGGCGGCTGTCTTTGTTCTTTCTGATTCATCGGCTGGCTCATGTTCTTCCTCCTTTGGGGTCAATATGGGCACACTTTCTTCGGCTTGATTATACCATATCGTAATAAAAAAAGATAGTCCGGAGCACGCATTACTCCGGACAGTCTGTATATTTTGGGGGTATTGGCAGCGATCCTCCGCCGCCTGATTCCCTTTTTTGGTCAATAGAAGGTTGCAACCTCCTGCTCAGGCTCATCGGCAGGGACGCACGCCGTCACCGCCAGCACCGGACCGCGCTTTCCGTACACGGTGCTGAACTGGATATTCACATTGGCGGTCACGGTGTACCAGCCGCCGTTTTCCAGCTTTTCGGGGCTGTATCCCGTGCAGGCAAGCCCCATAAAGGTGATATCCTCCACGCAGCAGGTCATCACATGACGCCCGCATACAAAGCAGTTTTTCAGGCTGCGGTGCTTGGTGACGACCCGTCCCTTAAAGCGCACTGTCTTGCCCTGGTACTTTTCCATTTCCTCGGTCAGGTCACGGTACCATACGGCAAAATCTGCGTCGCCTATCTCAATGATAGGCGCTTCGATATCAAAGGGCAGCGGGTCCTCTATTTCATCGTAGTCAAAGCTGCCGTCTACATAGTCATAGCCGATGTCGGTACGGCGGCTGACGCCTCTTATCACCTTGTGGATTTCCATTTTGTCGGCACCCACGGGTGCACGATTTAACAGCACCATCTCACAGCTTGTCAGCTTATCCACCATCAGGCTGCGCATGTTGGTATTGTAGCTCAAAAAGGTATTGTAATCCGCCAGCATGACCTCTTGGTAGATGATCCAGCCGGCAGGCATCTGCTCATACAGCCTTTGCAGCTGCCACATGCCGTTATATTCTATTACGACACGGTCTACGCGGTGGATCTTCTGCCACTCGCCCAGCTTCGCGGCAGTCAGCTCCTCCTCGCTTTCAATGGGCAGGATATGCACATTCTTCATCAGCGGGTGGGAAAGGTCGTACTCCTCCTCGCCCTCCTCGCACAGCACCAGCAGGGTATGCTCTCCGGCATTGAACTTCTTGTCCTCCAGCGTTTCCCTGATAAAGCGGGTCTTGCCCCCCTCCAGAAAGCCGGTAAACAGATATACCGGTATTTCAACCGCTTTTGCCATTTGTCAAATCCTCCGTTTTTCAGTTCAGGTGGAACAGCGAGGTCAGGGCGTCCTCTTTCAGCTCGGCGCCGATGACGCACAGGCGACCGGTCACACCGGCTGCGCCGTTACGGATCTCCACCTCGCCGGGAACATAGTCAAAGTGCAGCCACTTGCCGTCTGTTCCCGCTACAATGCCCTTGGCACGCAGCACCTGACCGTAATCTCCGGTATCCAGTGCCTCCAGTGCAGCGGCAAGCTCCTGCTTCTCGTAGGGGTGCGCTGTTTCTTTTCCCCAGCTTGTAAATACCTCATCGGCATGGTGATGATGGTGGTCATGGTCGTGGCAGCCGCAGCTGCATTCCTCATCATCATGATGATGGTGGTGCTCGTGGTCATGGCAGCCGCAGCTGCATTCCTCATCATCGTGATGATGGTGGTGCTCGTGCTCATGGTCGTGCTCGTGGTCGTGGCAGCCGCAGCTGCATTCCTCATCATCATGATGATGGTGATGCTCATGCTCCTGCTCCTCCGCAAGCTCCTCCAGCGCCGCGGAGAGGGTATCGCGCCGCTCCATCGCAGCCAAAAGCTGCTTCCCGTTCAACTCGTCCCACGGGGTCGTTACAATGGTAGCCGTTGGATTTTTCTCCCGCAGCAGTGCTACACAGGTATCCAGCTTTTCCCGGCTCATACCGGCAGTCCGGCTCAAAATAATGGCGCTGGCGTGCTCCACCTGATTATTGAAAAACTCGCCAAAGTTTTTCATATACATCTTGGCTTTGGTGGCGTCCACCACGGTGGTAAAGCCATTCAGCACCACATCATGCATCTGCAAATTCTGCACCGCACGGATCACATCGCTCAGCTTGCCCACGCCGGAGGGCTCAATAAGGATACGGTCAGGGTGGTAGGTATCCATCACCTGCTGCAGCGCCTTGCCGAAATCGCCCACCAGGCTGCAGCAGATGCAGCCGCTGTTCATTTCGGTAATGTTAATACCCGCTTCCTGCAAAAAACCACCGTCAATGCCGATTTCACCAAACTCATTTTCAATGAGGACAAGCTGTTCGCCGGTATAAGCCTCAGCGATCAGCTTCTTGATGAGCGTTGTCTTGCCTGCGCCCAGAAAACCGGAGAAAATATCAATTTTAGTCATAAAAGCATCTTCTTTCTATAAAGTGATTTCCGATTTTATATTATACTACTTTTGTCAAGTTTTCGCAATATTCCTGCTCTTACACCACCTGCAAAAGGTAAAATTTCAGATAGTCGGTCTCCGGAACCTCCGGCAGAATGGGGTGATCCGGTGCCTGCTGCCGCGCCTCGATCTGCCGCAGCGTCACACCAGCGTCCGCCGCCGCTTCCCGCAGCATCTTGCGGAACATCTCATCGGTCATAAAGTGCGAGCAGGAGCAGGTCGCCAGATACCCACCCCGCGGCAGGAGCTGCATCGCCTTCCTATTGATCTCCTTGTAACCGTTATAGGCGTTTTTTGCAGTCGCGCGGCTTTTCGTAAATGCTGGTGGATCGAGAATCATATAGTCATAGTCGCACTTTTTCTCCTTTGCCATCTCGGTCAACAGGTCAAAAACATCGGCGCATTTATAATCTAGATTGGTCAGCCCGTTTTTCCTGCCGTTTTCCGCTGCCAGTTCCAGTGCAAAGGCAGATACATCAACAGCTGTAACATGCGCTGCTCCTGCTGCTGCGGCATTCAATGCAAAGGCGCCGGTGTGGGTAAAGCAATCCAATACCCGCCGTCCGCGTGCCAGCTTTGCCGCTGCCAGCCGGTTGTACTTTTGGTCAAGGAAAAAGCCGGTTTTCTGCCCCTCGATGTAGTCCACATCGTACTTAATCCCGTTTTCCGTGATAATCACATGCCCGTTCAAATCGGTTTTCAACCCTGCCATCGGGTAAAAGCCCTTTCCCTGCTCCAGTCCCTCCAACGCTCTTATCGCCACATCGTTACGCTCATATATCGCATCAATTTCCTCGCCGTCTGCTTGAAGCAGCTCTACCAGCGCACGGTACACCCAATCCTTGCGCTGTTCCATGCCGAAAGAAAGCACCTGCGTTACCAGTATGTTTTCAAAGCGGTCTACCGTCAGTCCCGGGAACTGATCCGCCTCCCCGAAGATCAGGCGGCAACAGCGGTAGTCGGTCTCCCCCATTACCGTCTTACGGTAGTCCAGCGCATAGCCTACTCTCCGCCGGAAAAACGCCTCGTCAAAGACATCATTGGTATTGCGGCTGATAATGCGCACCCGAATTTTGGAGTGGTCATTTACCCAGCCGGTGCCAAGGTAACGTCCTTTATTGCTTACCACATCTACCATGTCGCCGTTTTGATAGACCCCCGCTACGGCGGTCACCTCCTCGCCGTACACCCACGGGTGTCCTGCTCTCAGGCTGCGCTCTGCCTTTGGGGTCACTGTAAATACAGGATAATCTCTTGGTGTCATAATGTCTCTCCGATCGAAAAAAATCTTTTTTTATGATAGCCTTTTTTCAGCAAAAAAGCAACACTTGCGTCCGCCCTGCCAAAGGTCTATAATCGAAGTCATACGGCGGGCGCGGCTTCGCTTTTCGGAGCTGACCCTCCGCCCTGCTGCGAACAGTCCCTCTCCGCTTCGCTGCGCCCACCCCACATTTTACTTTTCCTACCAGGAGGTCTCCTCATGAAAACCGCCATCTGCTATTATTCCCGCCATCACGGCAATACCCTAAAGGTCCTGGAGGCGATGGCAGAAGCCTCCGGCGCCGAGCTTATCGATGTCACCAGCCGCATCGCCGCCCGCCTGCCACAGTACGACCGTATCGGCTTCGCCTCCGGCATTTACTACTCCAAGTTCCACGAGACTGTTGTAAACTACGCTGCGCAGTACCTTCCGGAGGGGAAAGATGTCTTTTTTGTCTGCACCCACGGCTCCAAATCCTGTCCCGAAAAGTATTTTTCCGCAATCCGGCAGGTTGCGAAGGAAAAGGGCTGTCCCGTTCTCGGCGCATTCTCCTGCCGCGGGTATGACACCTTCGGTCCCTTCAAGCTCATCGGCGGTATGGCAAAGGGACACCCGGACGAAGCTGACTTGCAAAAAGCCCGCGACTTTATCGAACCCCTGTAAAAACTGTAAGACCGGCAGCCCGCTCCCGCATGGAGCCGCTGCCGGTCATAATATTTATACCGCATACTGGCTGGTGTACAGCCGGTAGTAGAAGCCCTGCTTTTCCAGCAGCGCCTCATGAGTGCCGGTCTCCACGATCTGTCCGTCATTGATGACAAGGATCAGGTCGGCGTCCACAATGGTGGAAAGCCGGTGCGCAATAACAAAGCAGGTGCGTCCGCGCATCAGCTTATCCATCGCCTTCTGAATGAGGATCTCGGTACGGGTGTCCACATTGGAGGTCGCCTCGTCCAAAATGAGCAACCGGCGGTTGGCAAGCAGCGCCCTTGCGATGGTCAAAAGCTGCTTCTGCCCACCGGAAATATTGATGCTGTCCTCGCTCACTATGGTATCGTAGCCCTGTGGCAGCGTGCGGATAAAGTGGTCGCAATATGCCTCGTCGCAGGCGACAATGATCTCCTCACGGGTCGCCTCCGGCTTGCCATAGGCAACATTATCCGCCACCGTCCCGCCAAACAGCCAGGTATCCTGCAATACCATGCCGAACAGCCCGCGCACATCTTCGCGGCTCACGGCGGCTATGTCGTTGCCGTCTATCGTGATCCGACCGCTTTGAATATCATAGAACCGCATCAAAAGGTTCACCAGCGTGGTCTTGCCCGCACCGGTGGGACCCACGATTGCCACCTTTTGTCCGTGCTTCACATTTACGGTAAAGTCACGAATAAGGGGCGTTTCGGGGTCATAGCTGAAGTTCACATTCCGGAAATCTACATCGCCCTTTATTCCCTCGGGCAGGTGTCCCTCAATGGGCAGCTCCTCCGGTGCGTCCTGCATCTCATAAACCCGTCGAGCGGCAGCACAGGTTCGCTGGACAGAGCCCAGCACCTCCGCAATCTGCTCCAATGGTGCGGAAAACTGGCGGGAATACAGCAGCACCGTCACTACGGCGCCCACGCCCAAAGACCCCTGCACCGTCAGGTAGCCGCCGATGAGAGCGACCAGAATATACGCCAGCGCATTGGCGGCGGTAATGCACGGAGTAATCAGTCCCTGCAGAAAGATTGCCTTTGCCTCGGCGTCCCTCTGCCGTCCGTTTGCCGCGGCATGCGCCGCGATGGTAGCGTCCTCGTAGTTATATGCCTTGGTGGTCTGGTAGCTGGCATAGCTTTCCTCCACCACCGAGTACATCTTGCCGCTCTCCTCAAACATGCGGTGGAAATAGGTGCCGCAGGCGGCGGAGATGCGGGAGGAAATGATGATGGAAAGCGGCATCAGCAGCAGAACGGCAAGTCCCATTCGCCAATTTTCCCGCAGCATCATCACGGCAATGACCACGATCTGCAAAAAGCCCATGATGGTCACATCCACAATGTTATGGATACTGCCGCCCATGTTGGAAACATCTTCCTGAATGCGGTCGATAATTTGACCGGCAGGGGTCTTATCAATAAAGCTGATAGGCAGCCGTCCCAGCTTATCGGAAATGCTGATGCGCAGATTACAGGTATAGTATCTGCTTACCACGTTGTTCATCAGGTACATCTTGCCAATATCCACAGCACTTTTCAGGAGGTATACCCCCGCCAGCACTCCGCAAACCGGCAACAGCGCAGCGGTCAGTCCCTCGGTGGGGCGCTCGCCCGACCACGCCTCGTACAAAAGCTGAACGCCTTGTCCCAGCAGCTTGGGGGCCACAACGGTACATGCCACCACTACACCGCCCAGCAGGGCACACAGCAGCAGCCAGCCATAAATGGGCTTTGCGTCCCGCACCAGTCGGCACACAACCTGCCCCGTGCTCATTTTTGCATTCTCAGTCGGTTTCTTTTTACGGTTCATCGGCGCTCACCTCCCGTCTGAGAAAGATAAATCTCGCGGTAGACCTCGCAGTGCTCCAGCAGCTCGGCGTGGGTGCCTGCGCCCACCAATCGCCCGCCGTCCATCACAAAGATTCGGTCACTGTTCATCGCACTGGTCACCCGCTGCGTCACCACAATCTGTGTCCTGCCCGCCGCTTTTTCAGCAAGCGCCCGCCGCAGCTTCGCCTCGGTCATAAAGTCAAGCGCCGAAAAGCTGTCGTCAAAAAGATAGATCGGTGCATTTTTCAAGATGGCACGGGCTATGCTGACCCGCTGCTTCTGTCCACCGGAAAGGTTCTTGCCTGCCTGCTCCAGCCGGTGTTCCAGTCCGCCGGGCTGCGCCTTGATATAATCCGCCATCTGTGCCGCCTCGGCAGCCTCCATGATCTCCTCATCGGAGGCGCCGGGTTTACCCATGGCAATATTCTCACGAATGGTACCGCTGTAAATACCGGCACGCTGCAAAACACAGCTGATATTCTGCCGAATGGTGCGGCGGCTGAGGGTAGCAGCGTCCCGACCGTCAAAACAGATTTTCCCCTCGGTAGGCAGGCGGAACGCCATCAGCAGCTGCACCAGCGTGGATTTACCGCTGCCGGTGCCACCGATCACGGCAATCTTCTGCCCTGCTGCAATGTGCAGCGAAATATCGCTCACCGCTGCAGCATCGGCGTCCTCATAGCGGAAGGTCACATTCTCCATGCGGATATCTCCGGCAAAGGTAATATCCTCCGTCATATTCTCCTTGGTGGTCTCGGTCATCATATCGGCGTCCATGACCTCGCCAATGCGATCCGCGGCGACCTTGGCGTGGGGATACATCACCAAGGCAAACGCAGCCATCACAATCCCGTTCATCACCAGCGCCACATACTGTACCATAGCAAAGATATCGCCGGCAGACGCTCCGGAAATACCGCTTTGCATTCTGCTGCCGCCGAAATACAGCACCGCAACCGCCACTAAATTCATCAGGGCAATGGCGATGGGCGCAACCAATCCCATCTTGGTATTCGCTTCAATAATATGATCCGCCATCACGCGGGTCGCCTCGGCAATGCGGTTCTGCTCCTGTTCCTCGCGGTTAAACGCACGAATGACCCGGATCCCGTGCAGCCGTTCCCGCACGAGGTCATTCTGTTTATCACAGAACCGGTCGCTGATCTTCCACAGTGGCTCTACTCTCCTGCCGATGGCGAGCACCATCAAAGTGATCACCGGCATTGCCAGCAGAATGATCAGCGCCAGCGTGCTATCCATGGAAAATGCCAGCGCCACGCCACCGAAAAACAGCACCGGAATGGTAATAATGTTGCTGGAAAGCATATCGGCGACCCACGCCAACGTTCCGACATCGTGGGTAGAGCGGGTAAGCAGCGCCGAGGTGCCGATGCGGCTGACTTCCTCGAAGGTGAGGGTGTTGACCCTGCGAAAGACCATTGCGCGCAGATCGGCACAGAAGCCGGCGACCACATGGGTGCGGCACCAGGTACCTGCTGTCACCGACCCCAATGAAATGACGGTGACTAACAGCATTTTACCGCAGCAGCGCAGGATATAGTCCCAGTCGGAGGGGTAAATGCCGCCGTCCAGGATATCGCTCATGATGGTGGGCAGCAGCAGCGAGCAAACGCTGGAAACGGCGATCAACAGCATTCCCAGCAGCATTTTCCCCCGATAGGGCTTAAGATATGGTAAAATTCGTTTCATAAGTTCTCCATTGGTTTAAGGGGTTCAGCTCTCTCCCCGCTCACCGAAAAAAGGCGCAAAAATGCCGAGAGTGACAACACTCCCGGCGAAACGTAATGACACCTTGGTTCAGGCGGTTTTACAGAGAGAGCTGCTGTACAGGTATTCGATTCATTCCACCACGGAACTTGTTCATCTTGTTGTTGTGCAAAAAAAACATTTCAGCAGCTCCTTTCTTTCATTTTCGGCATCGAAAAGAGTATAACACATCGAGAAAGTCGATGCAAGCACTTTCTTCCCATCGGAATATAGCTTTTGCCCCTTTCGCCGGCGGTACGGCTGCAGAAAAATGGATAGTGGGAACCCGACTTACCAAACGGGACTTAGCTTCCCTGCTCCTGCTCGTCCTCCGCGTGGAACGGCTCGTCCTCTGGGAAAATAAGGGTGGACTGCTCCTGTGGAAGGCTGGAAACACCCCGCAGCTTTCGCTGGATCTGCCGTGTGCGAACACCGACCAGCCGATCCAACTCGCTGCTCGCCTGCTCCAAACGGTTCTGGGTCATGGCAAGGGCGTCGGCAAATTTATCAAACTCGGTCTTTACCGCACCGAGGATATTCCAGACCTCTCCGCTGCGCCGCTGAATGGCAATGGTTCTGAAGCTCATTTGCAGAGAATTGAGCAGGGCTGCCATCGTGCTGGGGCCGGCAATATTAACCCGATATTCCCGCTGAAGGATTTCCACCATGCCACGGCTGACTACCTCAGCGTACAATCCCTCAAACGGCAAAAACAAGATGCCGAATTCGGTGGTGTTAGGTGGGTTAATGTATTTTTCCCGAATATCTTTGGCTTCCATGCGCACCGTAAGCAGAAGCTGCCGTACCGCAGACTGAATGGCGACAGGATCGCCGGCATCATAGGCGTCGCGTAGGGCGGCGTAGCTGTCACCGGGGAATTTCGCATCGATGGGCAGCCAAACAAAGCTACCGTCCTCCACCGGCAGCTTGACGGCATATTCCACAACATTTCGGCTGCCGGGCACAGTCGCCACATTTTTACCATACTGCTCCGGAGTCAAAATATCCTCCAGAATTGCGCCGAGTTGGACTTCGCCCAGTATCCCGCGTGTTTTCACATTACTGAGTACCTTTTTTAGGTCGCCGACCCCCTGCGCAAGGGACTGCATCTCTCCCAAACCGCGATAGACCTGCTCCAGCCGGTCATTCACCAGCCGGAAGGATTCAGTCATGCGGTCATTGAGAGTCTTTTGCAGCTTTTCATCAACGGTTCGGCGCATCTCGTCCAGCTTGGTGTTGTTATCCTGACGAATCGCGGTGAGTTGTCGTTCCATCGTCGCACGCACGCCCTCAAGCGCATGAGAAGACTGCCGTGAAAAGGTCTCAAGCTGCGCCATGAGGGTGCGGCTTTCGGCTTGGGATTGGGTTTGCTGGTTTTCCATCAGATACTTGCCAAGAGCAAGAATATCCCGCTGCATCGAATGCTCCAGCTCACTTTGGAGGCGTGAAATCTCAGCAGAAAGCCCTGTTTCATTTATTTTTTTGCAGCGGGCAGGCAGGCAGCACAGCAAGACAATAATGATAGCTGCAGCGCCTATCAGAATATAGCCAATGGTCTGCGGTGACATGGTTTCTTTTCTCCCCTTTTGTTATCGCTCGCGCGAACTTTAGTTCTTTATATTGTAGCACAAACGTTCGCATTTGTAAAGAGGAGCCGCCAGCTTATCAAGCTGCAATGGCATTCATTTGGCAGAATACTCAGTCCTGTATATTTATGCACGAATTTTAGTATTTTTTCCGGCAATAAGCCCTGCCGAAAAAGAGGTTTTTCGGCAAAGGGGATTTGCGGGACATCGGGGAGAAGTGACGGGGTGGTCCCTATTCTGCAGGGAGACCGGCGAAAGCGATATAGAAAAGCGAGTGCGTAGTGCAAAATGCAGGCACCCGGCAGAAAGCCGAGTGCCTGCTTGGGGACTTGCTTATTCGTCGTGCTTTTTGCGGGTGGCGCGGACAATATTGAGAGCAATAATACCTGCCACACAGGCGCCGAGGAACATGGGCATGATCATGGCGCTGTACTTTTCATCAGCGGTAAGCACCTCTGCCCATTTGCTGTCGATATAGAGGGACAACTCCGGTCCCACATAGTTGTAATACTCGCAGCGTTCCAACTCCTCCTCGCTGGGATAGGCGGTGGTATCTGCTTTGGTTTCCTCATCAAGCAGTTCATACACCTTTGTATTGGGGGTGGAATAGCCGATGGCATCGGTATTCGCCATGCCGACCTCCGGCTCCAGCATAAAGTTGATATACATTTCCGCCAGTTCCCTCTTTTGGCTCTCCTTGGGAATGCAGAGACAATCGGTAAAGATGTTGCTGCCCTCCATGGGGATAGAGAAAGCGAGATCCGGATTATCCTGAATCATGGTGACGGCATCGCCGTTAAAGTAGGGCGCGATGGCCGCCTCCTCACCGATCATCTTATCAAAGATCTCATCGGCAACATAAGCCTGAATCACATTTTTCTGGGCTTTGAGCAGCTCCACCGCTTTATCCACCTGCTCGGTGGATTCGGCGTTGATGGGCAGCCCCAGATACATAAAGGTAAGACCAAATGCGTCCTTGGAGTTGTTGATCATCAGGATATTATCCATATAGGCTTCACTCCACAAGGCGCCCCAGCTGGCAACGACAGACTCATCTTCGACCAGTCTGGTATTGTAGATAAGCCCCAGCACTCCCCATGTATAAGGAACGGAATATTCATTGGTGGGGTCGTAGGACTGGTTGAGATAAAGCTCATTGATGTTTTTGAGGTTGGGGATATTGGACATATCCATCTTTTGCAGCATGCCCTCTGCAATCATGCGAGAGATCATATAGTCCGATGGAATAACAATATCATAGACCGCACCGCCGGTTTTCAGCTTGGCATACATGGATTCATTGGTATCATAGTTGGAGTAGACCACCTTGATGCCGGTGACCTCCTCAAACGCCTTATTAACGTCCAGTGAACCATCGGCGCCATCGGAGATGTATTCGCCCCAGTTGTAAACACTGATGGAATATCCCTTATCCTTATAGCGTCCGTAGTAATTCATATCCAGCGCAGAGGTATCAATGCCGGTTTCCGCTGCCAACGCGGTAACGGGAAGCAGAAGGACAACCATCATCAGCGCCAAGAGGAATGATAAAATGCATTTTTTCATGCTTCCGGCTCCTCCTTTCGCATCATCTGCTTTTCCTTGCGGACAGAGTAATAGTTACTGAGGAGCAAGAGCGCCAGCACCACCACAAAGATGATGGCGGTAAGGGCGTTGACCTCCGGGCTGACGCGCTTGCGCACCATTGAGAAGATGGTAACGGGAAGCGTCTGCGAGGAGGCGCTGGAGACAAAGTAGCTGATGACGAAGTCGTCCAGCGAATAGGTAAACGCCATGAGGAAGCCGGATACCATGCCGGGCATGATCTCCGGAATGACGACCTTGTAAAATGCGAGCTTGGGGCTGCAGCCAAGATCCTGCGCTGCCTCGAAGGTATAGCGATCCATCTGACGGAGCTTGGGCAGAACATTGAGGATCACATAGGGTGTGCAGAAGGTAACATGCGCAATAATGAGCGTGACAAAACCAAGCTGCATTTCCGGAAGCTGAAGGAACGAAAGCGCGGTGCCGCCGATCCAGTTATTGAATTTCTGGATTCCATTGCCGAAAGAAACGAACAAAAGCAGCATGGAAACACCGGTAACGATCTCCGGATTGAGAATGGGCAGATAGGTGATGTTCATCACCAGTGATTTAAACCACTTACGGCGCATGGCATAAATGCCGACCGCCGCCATGGTGCCCAGCAGCAACGCAATGACCGACGCTGCCAGTGCGATGATAAGCGTATTACGCAGCGAGGAGAGGATCAATTCGTTATGGAACAGCTCCTTGTACCAATGGAACGAAAAGCCTGTCCAGTTGGAGCGGGATTTTGACTCATTGAAGCTGCACACAATAAGGACAATGATGGGAAGATACAGGAAGATGAAAACCAAACGGGTATAGAGCTTGGCATACCATTTCATATCAGCATACCTCCTCTGTCATCGTTATCCTCAAACTGGTTCATTAGGCTCATAACAAGCAGAATGAACACCATGAGCACCAGCGAGATGGCGGAGCCGAGATTGGGATTGTAGGCGTTGCCGAGGAACTGGGTCTCGATGAGGTCACCGACCATCATATTGGAGCCGCCGCCCAGCATACGGGAAATGATGAAGGTGGAAACAGACGGCACAAATACCATGGTGATGCCGGTAGTGATGCCGGGTACCGAAAGGGGCAGCACCACTCGGGTAAAGGTATTCCACGGGTTGGCGCCGAGATCTCCCGCCGCCTCCAGCGTGTAGGGTTCAATTTTGGTCATGATGGAATAGAGCGGAATGACCATGAATGGCAGATAATTATACACCATGCCAAGCACCACAGCACCCTGTGTGTAGATCATCTTGAAGGGTCCCATGCCAAAGACCTCCAGAATGCTGTTGATGATGCCGTTATTTTCAAGCAGCGTCATCCACGCATAGGTGCGCAGCAGGAAGTTGGTCCACATGGGCAGCATGACCAGCATAACCAGCGTGCGCTGATTATTGGCATTGTAGCGGCTCATGATAAAGCCGAGAGGATAGGCAATGACAAGGCAGATGGCGGTAGCCACCAGCGAAAGCCAGATGGAGCGCACAAATACGGCGGTGTAATCCGAGACCTTGGCCACATTGGCAAAGGTGAATTCACCCTCTGCGGTAGAAAGCCCGAAAACCGCAACCAGAATAAGCGGTACAACTACAAAGATTACCGACCAGACGATATACGGGACGGAAGAAAAGCGAAATTTCATAGCTTTATTCCTCCGTGCGCTTCATGATATGAATATCCATAGGCGCGACATCCATGCCGATCAGCGTACCCGGCTCCACATACTGGGTGGTGTGGATCTTCCACTTATATCCCATGGCGTCTACCATGATCTCATAATGGACGCCCTTAAAGATGATGGTTTCCACAATACCGGAGATCTTACCCTTATCCGCGGGAACGATCTTGAAGTCCTCCGGACGGACAACGACCTGAACCCGCTCCTTGGGTTCAAAGCCCTTATCGACACATTCGAAATAATCATTGGCGAATTCCACGAGGAAATCCTTGTGCATGATGCCGTCGATGATGTTGCTCTCCCCGATGAAATCGGCAACAAAGGCATTACACGGCTCATTGTAGATATCCTGCGGTGTGCCGATCTGCAGAATATTGCCGTCCCGCATGACCACCACACGGTCGGACATGGTGAGCGCTTCCTCCTGATCGTGGGTGACATAAATGAAGGTGATCTCCAAAGCCTGCTGAATGCGCTTTAATTCAATCTGCATTTCCTTGCGCAGCTTGAGATCCAATGCGCCGAGAGGTTCGTCCAGCAGCAGCACCTTGGGACGGTTGACCAGCGCACGGGCGATGGCAACACGCTGCTGCTGACCGCCGGAAAGCTGGTTGACGTGACGCCTGTCGTAGCCGGAAAGACCGACCAGCTTGAGCATTTCCTTGACGCTTTGGCGGCGTTCCTTTTCGGGAACCTTGGCGATCTTGAGACCGAACTCAACATTTTCGTACACATTCAGATGCGGGAACAGGGCATACCGCTGAAATACGGTATTGACCTCACGCTTGTAGGGGGGCAGATCATTGATGCGGACACCACCAAAAAAAACATCACCCTCCTTCGGCTGGATAAAACCACCGATAATCCGCAGAGTGGTGGTCTTGCCACACCCCGACGGTCCGAGAAAGGTAATGAATTCCTTGTCCATGATGTCAAGGTCGATCCCCTTGAGAACCGGCTCGTCATCAAAATCAACCCGAATTCCACGCAGGCTGATCAAAGTATTATTGTTCATTTCAACATCCTCCTTTTGCGGTAAATCTGCAGGCCCTCACACCTGCCGCAGCCGCTATTGCACCGTCCCCGCAAAAGGTTTTTAGGATACCCCGAAGATTGGGGTTCTTTCAGATGGGCATATACGAGCCGCCTTTTTATTGAATGGTCAAAATGACAACACAAATGATAGCATATTCTGTCGGAAAGTCAATGTTTTTTTGAAAAATCCTGCATCTTTTGGGCGGGATCGCAGATGAACTTTGAAATGCTCTTATTATCTTTGTTTTTCTCTTGTTTTCTCGATTTGCTGTTTTAGCGTTTTTGCGGGTGAAGCAGCGAAAAAAACCACAAAAGCTCCTCCCTGCGCAATGCTCCGCTGAGAAAGAGCGCCGCCGCATAGCAAAGGAGATATAGGAGAGCCGAAAGAAGAAGCACCGGAAGCTGTTCCGTATGGGCAAGCAGTCCGCCGAAAAGAAGGCGAAGCAGCCACCAGCCGCTCTGCTGGCTGTTAACGGCGGCTGCGGCAACAGGCGGCTGGAACCGAAATGCCGAAACACGGGAAAGCCGGGCGGCGCTCAGAGCAAAATTGAGCAACTCGGTGGCAAAAATGGAGAAAATATAGCCTGCCGTACCAAAGTGCGGGAGCAGCAGCCAGACAAGCATCAAGCCGACGGCGGCATCGATGATATTATACCGCATATTGGCACGATACTCCCCTACCCCCTTCAGCATGCCGTCCACAAGGGTATCCATATACATGATCGGAACCAGCGGCGCCAAAAGGCGGATATAATGCCCTGCCGCAGGCTCCGAATAGATGAGATCACCCAGAGGCTGTGCGAAGAAGAAGCAGACCCCTGCGACCGCCATCGAGAAAAAAAGTCCCAGCCGGTACAGGCGCTCCAGCATATAGCTAAGCCCTCGCAGCCGTCCCTGTACCTGCGCTTCGGTCAGCTCGGGAACGATGAGATCGGCGATGACAGCGATGAGCGCCGCCGGAAACAGCAGAATGGGCAGCGACATGCCCTGTATCACACCGTAAGCGGCAAGCGCAGCCTGTGCCCCACCGCCGAAAAGACGCAGCCCGCGCGGGACAAGAAGATGCTGTGCGGTGGATAACGCCGATCGGGCGTAGCTGCTGAGGGAAAGCGGTACGGTAATGCGCAGAAGCTGTGGCAGCATGGGCGTACGGCAGCGACCAGCCCTGCGGGGAAGTCCTGCCATCAGCAGGAGCAGCAGGGCAAGAAAGGAAAAAATCTCTGAGGCGAGCATTCCGAGGGTCAATGCACCACAGGCGTACTCCAGCCCATAGCCACCCAGCCGCCACAGCGCCAATACGGTACAGCCAATGCGCACAAGCTGCTCTGAAAGCTGGACAAGTGACATTCTGACCGACTGGTGCATGGCAATAAAATAGCCGCCCATCGCACCGGAGCAGGCAACAAAGGGCAAAGCAAGCGACAAGACCCGCAGCGAAAGAATCATGCGGGTGTCTCCAATCCATGCGGATACGACGGGCGCAAGGGTATAAAGGAGCAGCATAGCAACGGTACCGAAAAAAGCCGAGTAGCCCACTGAGCATAGTGTAGCTCGTCGAATTGCGGCATCGTCACTGCGGCCTGCCTGCTGAGAAATGAGACGGGTTGCCGCCAACCGAACACCGGAGATGGCAACGGTAGTGGCAAGGGCGTAAACCGATGTGACAAGCTGAAACAAACCAATACCCGCCGCACCGATCCTGCCGGCAACATAGACCTGAAATGCCAAAGCAATGAAGCGCATCAGCAGGCTTGTGGCAGTCATGGCCGAGGTGTGAAGCAGAAGCTGTCTGGCGCGGCGCATTTCTGTTTTCCCCCTTCCCTTTCCATTCATCTTATGGCAGCAGGCAGGGAAATAGACGAAGTGAGCACGGCAAAGCGACGAGGACTGCCCGGCAGGGGCATCGGCACAGGGGGAGCGCAGCCATAGCTCGTAGATGCTTCCGGAGCAATGATGTTATTATCTGCCATGGAAAAGGGTGATGCTGTGATGTAAAAGTCCCAGCATGGCAAGGGCGCCCAATGCACCGCAAGCGGGATAAACGGTACCGATCAGTTCCCCAAAGCCAAACATACTGCACCCCCACGAAAGAGCTGCAAGAAAAAATACAAACGAGCCGGAGTGAGTGGTAAGACGAGGAGCATGTGCAGTGCAGTAGTGGCGCAGCGCAACTGCGCAGGAAAGAGCCGTACCGAACATTGCGCCGAAAAGCAGCAAGGCATAAATGCCGCACCAACCTTTTCCAAGTGTTTTTGCAACAGAAAGCATGGGAAGCGGTTCGGCTGCGGCTGCGGGAGAAGCCTGCAGGGTAAGTACGATGCCGAGGGCGATGGAAAAAAGCATTATACAGCCGAGAAGCACCCCTCGCCAGACGGTTTTGGGTGGGGTCATTTTACCGACCGGCGCCAGAATACCAACCGAAGAAAAAAGATTATAGCTAAAAAAAAGAATGGCTGCGACCGCCCAATTCCCAAGGAGCGGGTTTCTCTCAGGGGAAGCCGTGATGGCAAACTGCCATGCACAGCGGCGAAGTGTGAAAGCACTGACCATGACCGAGCAGATCACCAAAAGCGGCACTACGGCAGAAAAGACCCGCATCATACCAGAGGTACCGGAAAGTGAAAGACAAGAAATTGTAACGGAAAACGCTGCGCCCCAAAAGACGGAAGGGCCAAATAGCTGCGCGGCAAGCGCACTCACCCCCGCTGTCATGATGACCAAAAGCCCGAAAAGAAGGAGAAGCTGCAACAACCCAACGGCGCCGCGCAGAAGCGGAAGCGGACGATGGATCACAAGGGCATCGGTTTGGTCGCAGCCGGTACGCTGCACCAGCCGCAGCAGTAAAACGCCAAAGAAAAAGGAAAGCGCCACTGCCAGCAGTAAGCCTCCGATCCCCTTCCAGCCAAAGCAGCCAAAAAACTGCCACAGCTCCTGGCCGGAAACATAGCCAGCCCCCAGATAGCAGCCGGCAAAGGTAAACCCCAGCCGTAATATACTTTCTTTCGATTTCATCAAAAAGGACGCCCCCTATCGTTTTGGTGTACGATGTGCGTCCTTTTCTTTTTGAATTATTAACTCCTGTCTGATCCGCCGAACCGTTCCACGGTGATATAGAATCGTCCCTTTTTGGAAAGGCCTCCGACCTCCCGCAGAATGAGTCTGCCCTGCCCGCGCACCGAAAGGATATCCCCCTGCGCAAGCAGACGGTCTGGCTTCAGGCACTCACAGCCATTCAGGCTGACCCGTCCGGCGGCAATCAGCTCCGAGGCGCGCCCGCGGCTGAGTGAAAAACCGCTGCCAAGGACTGCGTCCAATCGAAGGGAGGCAACAGTATCCCGTATTGTTTTACCATCGGCAGCAGAAATACGAACTTCCGAAAGAGGAATCTCCACAGGGTGAAGACCGATGCGTCCGGCGCTCAGCCAATTGTCCCTCAAAAACGGAATGCATTCCCGCAAAGCAATGACATCACAGCCATTTTCCCCCACAAGAAGATCGCCCAGTGCCTCGCGCCGCACCCCTTGTGCCATCAGGCTACCCAGAATGTCCCGATGGGTAAGCGAAGCGCCATGCCCCCATTCGACCCGTATTGCCCCAAAGGGCAGCTCCTCCTCGGGGATGTCATCGGCTTCCATGTAGTCCGGCAGAAAAAGCGCCATGCAGCGCTCGGCAGCGGGGTGTCCCCCTGCCATACTATGCGGCGGAGAGCCGCACCATGCGATGACCTGCATTGCCACAGCACGCTGGTGCGGCGTCAGGAACATGGTATGGGTCAGACAGTTCCGGCGAGCGCACTGCTCCAGCTTATCTGCCACCTGCGCGGCGGTCAGGCGGTCTTCGCCGGAAAGTGCTTTCAGAAAATCACGGTCTTTTGGCATGGGTCAAGGCTCCTTTGGGGAGGTTAAGATTTGCGGAAGCGCCCGCAGGGCGTTCCGGCGCAGCCGGAACCGATGGCTTTGCCATC
>ERZ779852.761-NODE-761-length-33569-cov-6.153846_pt1 | contig 33569 bp, 32 predicted proteins | sample MGYA00511559_ERZ779852 | MGnify/ENA primary metagenome ERZ779852 (study PRJEB29588, sample SAMEA2157977) | human gut metagenome | biome: human gut; feature: human-associated habitat; material: faeces | place: Denmark | collected 2008/2010 ...
ATATATTGTAAAAGAATTCAACACATATTTCTCATTTTTTTGAAAATTTTATCGCCATGTTTTACCAATTCTAGATGTGTTGCGCCAATTACTGCACCGTTTTTGCATCATTTCAGGGAGGTTTGTGATGAATTTTTATAAAAACGGGATATTATTCCATTTTCGGCCGAATCAATACCTGCTCCTCGGGAATCAAGTGTATCTTGCCACATATTCCGCCGGTGGCGGGATCGTTTCCGCACGGCGGTAGACCGATCCGTCGCGGGTGCGCTCCAGCAGGCAGGTATCATATAGCGCCCGCCGCAGTGTAGCCGGGTCGCGAAAGGTCGTCCAGTTATTCAGCAGGTCATTGATCTCACCTTCGGTATATTGTCTGCCCGTTTCCATCTTTTGGGACAGATAGTAGAGGGCAAGCAGCTTCTTTTTTCGTTTGACGGGCAGCGCTGTCAATTGCCCCTTTTCGTTCAAAAAGGGCTTCAGCTCCGGAATATCACAATTTGGCACGGGATATCGCCTCCTTTTGATAAATTATAGCACGGTTCGATGGATATTCCAACATGAAGACATAGGCTTTTCGTAGACAATCCCCTGCTTTTTGCGTATAATAGGAGACAGTTATGCTAAGGAAATGAGGTCTTGCCATGAAAAAAATACTGATGCTGGGTACCGGCGGCACCATTGCCTCTGAGATCACCGAAAACGGACTTTCCCCACAGCTGACCACCGAACAGATCCTGCACTACTGCCCCGATATTTCCGGCTTTTGCCGAGTGGACTGCCGGCAGCTTTGCAATTTGGACAGCACCAACATTGCACCGGAGCACTGGCAGCAGATGGCAAACGCCATACGGGAGAACTACGACCGCTATGACGGCTTTGTGCTGACCCACGGCACCGATACCATGGCATATACTGCCGCTGCGCTCAGCTATCTGATCCAATACAGCAAAAAGCCCATTGTGCTGACCGGCAGCCAAAAGCCCATCAATCTGGAGATCACCGACAGCAAGACCAATCTGGTAGACGCCTTCCACTATGCCGCCAGCGAGGACGCCCATGGCGTCTCCATTGTCTTTAACGGGCGGGTCATTCTGGGAACCCGTGCCCGCAAAACCCATTCCAAAAGCTTTCAGGCTTTTTCCAGCATCAATTATCCGGAGCTGGCAGTCATTCAGGACGGGCGGCTGCTCTCCTATATCACACAGGAATACCGCAAGCAGCCGGTTTTCGGTTCACGGCTGGATCCTGCCGTTGGGCTGATCAAACTGGTCCCCGGTTTGGAGGCGGACTTTCTTGCTTTTATGCTGGAGCGGAAGGACGGCGTAGTGATCGAGAGCTTCGGCGTAGGCGGGATTCCCTCCGCCGGCAGGCACAGCTATTATGAGGTCATCGGTGATGCGATGGCAAAGGGCAAAACGGTGGTGATGACCACACAGGTGCCCAATGAGGGAAGCGACCTGCTGCTGTACCATGTGGGCAACCGGCTGAAAACCAATCTTGATGTGCTGGAGGCCTATGACATGACGACCGAAGCCGCTGTGACCAAGCTGATGTGGATATTGGGGCAGACCCGCGAACGGCGGGAGATTGAGCGGCTGTTCTACCGTCCGGTAAGCCATGATATTCTGATGACAGCGGGAGAGAAATAATACTCTCCCACCCTATAAGCAATGCTCCCCCGCCGTTTTGCAGCAAACGGACGGGGGAAAAATTATTTTGCACGAAAGTCGGTGCTTTTACACCAGACGGTCGGAGAGATACCACAAAGCAAAGTTGAAGTAGACCAGAATGGAGAAGGCATCGGTGATGGTGGTGATGAGCGGCGACGCCATGATGGCAGGGTCGAGCTTCAAGATCTTTGCCAGAATGGGAAGAATGCAGCCCAGTGACTTTGCCATGCAGATGGTGAGCAGCAGTGTGCCGGAAACCACCAGCGCCACCTGCGGATCGCGATACTGAATGATGATGCGGATAAAATTGATGGTGCACAGCGCCACACTGCACAGCAGTGCAACTCTTATTTCCTTCCACCATGCTTTGGTGAAGTCCTTGGGAGAGATCTCGTCCAGCGCAAGGCCACGAATGATCATGGTAGACGCCTGACTGCCGCAGTTACCGCCGGTATCCATGATCTGCGGGATAAAGGTAACCAAAAGCGGAATGCTGACAAACGCCGCCTCGTAGTATTCCAGCATGGCACCGGTGACCATTGCGGAGATCATCAGCACCATCAGCCAAATAATTCGGTGCTTTGCCAGTGTGATGACCGGTGTGCGAAGGTAGGTATCATCACTGGGGGTCATACCTGCCATCTTTTCAAAGTCTTCGGTGTTCTCGTCTTGAATGACATCGACGGCGTCATCGATGGTGATGATACCGACGATACGGTTTTCGCTATCCACGACCGGCATGGCAAGCATATCATACCGGCTGAACATCTTGGCGATCTCCTCCTGATCGTCGTGGGTATGCACATGAATGGGGTTGGTGTCCATCAGGGTATCAATGATGGTCTCCGGTGCGGTGAGCAGCATTTCCCGCACTGTAACAACGCCCAGAAGCTCCTTACGGGCAGAGGTGACATAGCAGGTATAGATCGTCTCTTTATCCACGCCGTGCTCTCTGATGATCTCGAATGCCTTGGCAACGGTGATGCCGCTGCGGAAATAGACATACTCATTGGTCATCAAGCTTCCGGCGGAATCCTCGGGGTACTTGAGATACTGATTGATCAGCTTACGGTTGGCGGGCGTTGTGTTCTGCATGACGCGCTTGACGACATTAGCGGGCATTTCCTCCACCAGATCCACATAGTCGTCCATAAACAGATCGTCCAGAATATGCTGAAGCTCGGTATCGGTAAGCGTGCGGACAATCTTTTCCTGAATTTCCGGCTCCATGTAGGAGAATACCTCTGCGGCAGTCTCCTTGGGCAGCAGGCGGAACAGACGGTTGAACTGGTCGGCGTCCTCCTCATTTTCCAGCTCCTCAAAGAGCTTGGCGAGGTCGGCTTCCTCCATCTGACCGATAAGCTGCTTGACGGCGGAGTACTTTTTCTCCTCCAGCAGTTCCAAAATTTCTTCGTTCATCGGCGAACCTCCTTATGCAGGCAGGGCGCCAAAAAACAACGCCGTGCCCGTTACTATGAATATGTTGCAACTGGGATACGGACCAGCGTCCATTTCGGAACCTCCTTTTTGAACCATTTTGGGGGAGAACGGCATCTGCCTTATCTCTTAACAAATATTGTACTCGTTTTTGGTCCAAACCGCAACCGCAAAAAAGAAATTTTCCCTGCAAAATTTGCAGGAGCCCAATTCTTATCGAGCGACCGCTTAAACAAATCTTAAGACGACGGCTGATTGTTTCTTAATGGGCAAAACGGTAGACTGATGATGTACCATGAAACCCCGAGCCTATGGATGGAAAGACGATGAAAGTTACCTTGGAAGCGATCAATCAGGCGATCGCAGCGCTGTTCTTTATCTGCTACGCCTATCAGTTTGTGTATATCCCCATCGCACTATTCAGGAAGAAAAAGCGGCTGCCTGCCGCGGCGCCCCACCGTTATGCGGTGCTGATTGCCGCCCGCAACGAGGAAGCGGTCATCGGCGACCTATTGGACAGCCTGCACCAGCAGGACTATGATATGTCGCTAGTGACGGTCTTTGTCATCGCCGATAACTGCACCGACCGCACCGCCGCCATTGCCGCCGAAAAGGGCGCCGTGGTTTATACCCGGGAGAACCGCCGGCAGGTGGGCAAGGGCTATGCCTTGGAGGCACTGCTGGCGCATATCCGCTCTGACTACCCCGACGGCTATGACGCCTACCTTGTTTTTGACGCCGACAACCTGCTGGCGCCGGATTTCATTACCCGTATGAACGAAAGCTATGCCGCAGGCAATGAGATCATCACCTGCTACCGCAACAGCAAAAACTACGGCAGCAACTGGATCAGCGCCGGCTATGCCCTGTGGTTCCTGCGGGAAAGTCGCTACCTGAATGGGGCGCGGGAAGCGATCGGCAGCAGCTGTGCCGTTTCCGGCACCGGCTTTCTGTTCTCGCAGAAGATCTTAAATGAGTGCGGGGGGTGGAGCTTCCATCTGCTGGTGGAGGACATTGAATTTTCCATTCACAATATCTTAAAGGGACACCGCATTGCCATCTGTGAGGACGCCGTTGTTTACGATGAGCAGCCCACCGATTTTGCACAGTCCTGCCGCCAGCGGCTGCGCTGGTCGCGCGGGTATTTGCAGGTCTTCGGCAAATATGGCACAGGGCTGCTTACCGGTGCTGCACGCGGGAAGTGGAGCTGCGTCGATATGGCTATGGCAATCATGCCTGCCATCATACTGACCTCCATCAGCATTCTGGTCAGTGTGGCGCTGTCGGTGCTGGGAATTTTGAGCGGCATGGGGCTGCTGCCCGCACTGGTTTCCTTGGGCAAGGTGCTGCTGAGCATGTACCTGATGCTGTTTGTCATCGGTGCAATCACCACCATCACCGAATGGAAAAAGATAGACGCCTCGGCGCTGCGCAAGGTGCTTTCGGTATTCACCTTTCCCCTGTTTATGTTTACCTATATTCCTATCAGCTTTGCGGCACTGTTTATTAAGGTGGAATGGAAGCCTATCCGTCACAGCATTACCGTAAAGGAGCTGAGCAAGGGCTGAAATTCCGAGCATTTGCCCTTGTACAGAGAGGAGAAAATGCGTATGATAGAGGCAGAACAAAAACGAGAGGACGAGGAAGATGTATAACATTATCGTGTGCGATGATGAACAGGATATCGTTTCGGCGCTGGAAATTTACCTGACGGCAGAGGGCTACCATGTGCTGCGGGCGGAAAACGGCAGGGAGGCGCTGGCGCTTGTGCAAAAGGAGGACGCTCACCTGATGCTGCTGGACGTGATGATGCCGCAGATGGACGGACTGGAGACGCTTTCCAAGCTGCGGGAGTTTTCCAATATTCCCGTGATACTGCTGACCGCCAAAAGCGAGGATACCGATAAAATTCTGGGGCTGAACATTGGCGCAGACGACTATATCACCAAGCCCTTTAACCCCGTGGAGGTGCTGGCGCGGGTGCGCAGCCAGCTGCGGCGGTACCTGCAGCTGGGCGGCGGTGCGGTGCGTCCGGCAAGCGTTGTCATCGGCGGGATAGAGCTGGACGATAACGCCAAAACCGTAACGGTGGACGGCGATCCGGTGACGCTGACCCCCAAGGAATATGATATCCTGCGCTTTTTGATGCAGAATGCCGGAACGGTATTCACGCCGGCGGAAATTTACCGGCGGGTGTGGGACGACATTCCCTTAAACGCCGCCGGAAGCATTGCGGTGCATATCCGGCATTTAAGAGAGAAAATCGAGATCAATCCCGCCGAGCCGCGGTACATCAAGGTGGTGTGGGGCAAGGGCTACAAAATGGAGGTGAACCCTGCATGAAGCGATTTTTGGATAAGACATGGACAAAGGTTGCTGCCTTTATTCTGTTCTTTGTTTTTCTGGGGCTTTCGATTGCCGGCGGTGTGGGAATCTACTTTCTTGCCGCAAATGATGTCTACCTTGCCGGCAGCGAGGCAAGCCGGCAGATCCTGTATGATGGTCAGGCAAGCGATGTGATGACCACGGTGATTGACGGACTGTATAACTGCAGTGATAAGGAAGCGCTGCGGGACTGGCTGCTGGAACGGTGCCCACCGGAGAACGGCTACGGCATTACCGTGACCAATACCGCCACCGGCGAGGAGTTCTCGACTGCCCTGCCAAAGGACGCCAAGATCATTTATACTGCCCACCGAAGAACCGTTTTTTCCGGAACGGAGCTGAACGTGACCATAGAGCTGCAGGAGGGCTTTATCCCCCGCACCTATGAATATCGGCTGTCGTTGTGGCTGATGGATATAAAGGACATTATTATCCCGCTGACGGTGCTGTTTGTGGCGCTGGCGCTGTTCTGCTTCTTCTGGCAGATGGCTGCCGCCGGTCACTGGCAGGGATTTGAGGGCATTCACCTGACATGGTTCGATAAGATCCCGCTGGATCTGATGGCGGTCGGTATTCTCATTCCCGCCCTCGCCATTTTCGGGGAATACTATTTATACAGTTCCCGCTTGTTGAAGGCGCTGTGGGGAACAGCTATTCTCTGTTTTGTTTATCTGTTTATCATCTCCTTTGTCACCCGCTGCAAGGCAGGAACGGTGCTGAAGAACAATGTCGTCTGGTATGCCATTAGGCTGCTGTGGCGAATCGTCAAAAGCATATGGGGCTGGCTCCTTCATCTGGTACGCTCCATTCCGCTGATCTGGCGGACGGCACTGGTGATTGCTGCCATATGCCTGTTTATCCTTATCACCGGCAGTTACAATTCGATGTTGTCGCTGCCCATGGTTCTGCTGTATCTGCTGCTGATGATGTTTGCACTGTATGTTGCCATCGGATTTGCTACCCTGCAGCGCGGCTCCAAGGCATTGGCGGAGGGTGATTACAGCAAGCCGGTGGATACGCGCTTTTTGCGGGGTGATCTGAAGCGGTGCGGCGAGAACCTGAATAAAGTGCAGCAGGGCGTGCAGCGTGCCGTAGATGAGCGGCTGCGCAGCGAACGCATGAAAACCGAGCTGATCACCAATGTATCGCATGATATCAAAACACCGCTGACCAGCATTGTGAACTATGTGGATCTGCTGAAAAAGGAGCCGATCGATAACCCCAAGGCACAGGAATACCTGGAGGTGCTGGACCGGCAGAGCAAGCGGCTGAAAAAGCTGACAGAGGATCTGGTGGAGGCAAGCAAAGCTTCCAGCGGGGTGATCCCGGTGGACTGTCAGCCCACCAATGTGAATGTGCTGCTTTCCCAACTGGAAGGCGAATATGAGGAGCGGCTGCAAAAGGCAGAGCTGACGATGATCGTCCACCCTGCCGCAGGCGACCCCGTAGTGCGGGCGGACGGCAAGCTGCTGAGCCGCGTAATGGATAACCTGATGAACAACATCGTGAAATATGCCATGCCCGGCACCCGCGTTTACGCCGCTGCCGCCGCCGACGAGCAGGAAACGACCATCAGCATTAAAAATGTTTCCCGCAACGAGCTGAATGTTTCCGCCGACGAGCTGATGGAGCGCTTTGTGCGCGGGGACAGCAGCCGCCATACCGAGGGCAGCGGACTGGGGCTTTCCATTGCCCGCAGTCTGGTGGAGCTACAGGGCGGTCGGTTTGAGATCTCCATTGACGGCGATCTGTTCCGCGCGGATATTTCCCTGCCGCTGTACCAATAAGAATAAGACCGCGACCGCCGTTTTCCCAGCAGAAAACGGCGGTTTTGCTATATATTCTTTCGCCATTTCGATATTTTTTGTTTATATGTTGCAAATTTTGGTTTCCTCTGCTATACTGGGCACAAGAGAAAAAACAGCGACGAAGAATGGAGGACAACATGAAAAAAACGATGAAATTTACCGCGATGCTGTGTGCGTTGGTACTGCTGATGGGACTGGCGGGATGCGGGAAGGAACCCGCCCCTGCGCCGGACTATGAGATGATCGCCGTGGAGATGCCGGAGCAGCAGCCCGGTGAAGCGGCAGAGAAGGTCGTAAAGGCGATAAGCGGCTTTTACGGGGTGTGGGCATTAAGTGATGATTGCAGCCTGTACCGCATGCAGCTTGAAAACAACGAGCCGGATATGAGCACGATGGAGGCAGCGTACCAGCACGTGCAGGACTTTTCGCTGGGTTCCTTTGGCGAGTATATCAATATTCTATACACGACCGGCAGACTGGAGTGGTACTGGACCGACCATGACTACGGCGAGCTGCCGGAGCCGCTGGCGGGCGTTGCGGAGATCTCCGGTTGCGCGGCGCTGATGCAGGACGGCACGGTGCAGTATCACTACGATGGTGCATGGCATTCTATTGAGGATATCAAAGCCAAGAAAATTGCCGAAGATAACGGACAGCGTTTGCTGGTGCTGGACCAAAACAATACCCTGTGGGATTACAGCATGGAGGACGGCAGCCGCATAGAAACGGCGCAGAAGGTTCTGGATTTCTGTTATTCCTCTGCCAATAAGATATATTACACCAGCTGCATTTGGTACACCACGGCGGAGAAGGACACCCTTTACTGCCACAGCTATGAGTGGTTTGACCCGACAACACCGACCGACCCCAATATACCGCAGCCCAAAACCGAAGAATATCATATTTCCGGCGTGCCGGTCTATGCGGCCCAAGGCTGCGTGCTGCTGCATCAGGAGGACGGCAGCTATCTGTTCTTTGCGCCCAACTATGGTGAAAAGCCGGCAGTATTCTCCCTGCCGATGAAGGGCGTTTATGCCGTAGCACAGATGTGGGACGGTTACTATATGATTGCCGGCACCGACGGACGGCTGTATTATCATTTAGATGAAAGCACCGACGAACGCAACCCCTACGATGGGGCGGAGTGGGTCTGGACGCTGGGCGTGCAGAACTAAACAGCAGAATAAACGGGAAAGCTCCCCTGCCCTACTGCGGGCGGGGGAGCTTTTGGGTTTGCGGAAACCGCGGGGCGGGAGGGCCGCAGGCCAAACCGTCCGAAGGACGGTTTCAGCGAACGGAGTTCGCTGCGGCGGCGGAGCCGCCGGGCCTGCGGCCCTATGCCCGGTCTCATGCGAATTTTTCGGTTTTCAAGCGGGCAAGCAGCTTATCCAGCGGAAGAAACAGCACCGCCACCATGATGGCATTGCCCACGCCGTGCATGATATCATACGGGATACCGGAGATAAACCACGAGACCGCCATGCTCCAACCGCCGATAAAGAGATAGACCGGCGAGCAAAGCAGCCCGAACAGCATGCCGTACACCGCGGCGACGATGATCCATAAAGGGTAACTGCTCCACCTTGCCAAAAGGCGTACCACCGCGTACAGAATGATCCAGATATAGAGATACATATACACCCAGACATTGAAGCCATACAGCAGCACCTGCACCGCCACAAATACATAGATGATGAGCGGCGTCATACGGGGAAAATGCAGCGTATAAAGGATAAGCAGCAGCGTGACCGGCTCAAAATTCGGGATAAAGGACATTGCCTGCTTGGAAGCGATGAGCAGAGCGGACAGCATTGCCGCCAGCACCAACTCCCGTGTTTTCAGCTTCATTTGGCCGACTTAATAAGTGGAAAGAACGATCTGGAAGGCGTCACCATCAGCGATGGGGGTGGAATCAACGCCGGTATCCAGCATATTGCCCTCGCCGTCATTGAAGCACCACCACTGGCGCTGGCTGTCATCGGCGGTGACGCCATCGACCGTAGTAACATAGAGACCATACTGAGACTCGCTGCCCTCAATGAGCTTTTCCTGCTCCAGTGCGCCGCGCAGGAATTCGGCGTCGGTGTGAATGGTGAACACCTTGTTCTCCACGCCCTCCTGCATCACGGTAACGGTGATGGTCTTAGCGCCCTCGATCGGCATGGGCTTTTTGGAGCCTTCGATGAAGAACAGTGCTGCCGCAATGAGTATCAGCACCACTGCTGCAATGATAAGAACTTTTTTGTTTTTCTGCATTTCTTTTTTTCCTCCTGAAAATGATGAGGCTGCCCCGCAATTATGTTCAAAAGGGGACAGCCAAACTGACCCGTCGGAGATACTCCCCTGCGGGTCTTTTGTGCGTTTGACCAATTCCTCGTGGTACCTTTTGCACCGCAGGCAGACCGGTCTTTCGGCTTCGGATCATTGCCTTGCTCCGTCTTCCCGGTTTCCCAGTGACATCAATGGAGGTCGGCTCCCCGTTACGGCGACGAGATCGCGCAGGACTTGCACCTGCTTCCCTGCTCCCCTGTTTTAGCGGAAGCGTCTGCCTGCATTCTGATTCATTTGTCATAGGTTAGAATATCACATTCTTCCTTTTTCGTCAAGGAATTCCGGCTGCTGCAGCACCATGGGCGCAGCGGTAATCAGCCAAGGAGCAAAGTGCTCCGGTGACTGCCGCAGCTCCGCCGAAAGCTCTGCCGGCGTGACCCAGCGTAGTGCTTCAATCTCCTGCGGGTCGGGAGCAAAATCCCCTGCATACCGTCCCAACAGCACATGGTCGTACTCATATTCATACAGCTTTTCGGCAAAGCGGTGCAGATAAACGAAGCTGCCAACCTCCCGCAAGGGACAGGTAATACCCAGCTCCTCCCCCAGCCGCGCCTCGGCAGAGGGTATGGTTTGCTCCCCCCACCGTGGGTGAGAGCAGCAGGCATTTGCCCACAGCCCGCCGGAATGGTACTTCCCCGCCGCACGCTTTTGCAGCAGCAGCCGTCCGGTACCGTCGGTGAGGAATACCGAAAAGGCGCGGTGCAGTAGGGGGGCAGCGTGGGCTTCCCGCTTCTCTGCCGTGCCGATGGGGGCATCAAGCACGTCTACCAATATCAGATTATCCAGTCGCTCGGTCATATTATTCCTCCGTGAAAGGAAAAGAGCCGTGAAAAATACGGCTCCTTTGGGATTCTTACTTTTGCTCGGCAGCTTCCTTATCCTGCAAAATGAGCAGGCGGACTGCCTCCACCGCTGCCTGACACGCAAGCGCGGTATCATGCTGCTCGGGATCGGGCAGCCCCAGCTTTTTGCGCTCCTGGTTCCAGCAGACGTTCAAAATGCAGCCGGCGCGCGCTTCCTCCAACGTAGCGCAGACGATGTAAAGCGCAGCGGATTCCATTTCGCTGGAAAGAGTACCGCCTTTTTTCCAGCACTCCCACTTATACTCCAGCATCGGGCCGACGGGCAGGCGCTCCGGCTCATGCTGACCGTAGAAGGCGTCCTTGCACTGGACGGTGCCGACATGCCAGCGGGCTCCAAGATTCTTTGCTGCCTGAATAAGTGCGCAGGTCACATCGTGATCGGCAACGGCAGGGAACTCGATGGGCATATACTCTCGGGTGGTGCCCTCCATGCGAATGGCGCTGTTGGCAATCACCAGATCGCCGCCCATGACCTTGAGGTTCATACCGCCGGTGGTGCCGATCCGGATAAAGGTGCGTACACCGGTCTTGTAGCATTCCTCCACGCCGATGGCGGTAGAGGGACCGCCCATTCCGGTGGACATGACCATAACCGTTTCGCCGTCCACCTTCCCCAGCCATGTTGTGTACTCGCGGTGCTGGCAGTAGAAATGCGGTTCATCTAAAAACTGCGCGATCTTTTCCACCCGACCGGGATCTCCCGGCAGGATCACATATTTTGCGCCGTGACTGTCATCAAAACCGACATGATACATTTTTTCCATGGTGATATATCCTCCCTGTTACGGTTATAAATTACTGTTCGTTCATCTCTTCCATCAGCCGCTGCTTGGTATCCCACAGCTTCTGCGAAAGATCGACATAATAGGTGTGGGGATACTCAAATCTCTTGATCTCGTCCCACAGGGTACCCATCTGCTCGGCGCAGTAATGGCGGATCTCCTCCAGCGTCGGGGAGGTATAGCACTGGACGCCCTTCTGGAAAATCGGCACCTGCAGCTTTTCAGCGCGGAAATTGGTAAGGGTCTTTTTCTTCCAGATATCGTTGGGGTCGAAGATGGTGATGGGCTTGGTATCATCTACCTCCTCGCCTGCCAGCACAATATAATCTGCCAGCGCCTTGCCGTTATCCCGTCCGTAGAAGCGGTAAAGCTCCTTAAAGCCGGGGGTGGTGATCTTCTGAGCAGTTTCGCTCAGCTTGATTTTCGGTTCCAGTTCGCCCTTCTCATTTTCGATGGCGACCAGCTTGTAAACGCCGCCGAAAACCGGCTCATTTTTACTGGTAATGAGGTTTTCTCCTACGCCGAAAGAATCCAGCTTGGCATCTTGCAGCAGCAGATCACGAATAATATATTCGTCCAGTGAATTGGACGCCATGATCTTGACATCGGGGAAGCCTGCCTCGTCCAGCATTTTGCGCGCCTTTTTGGAAAGATAGGCAAGGTCGCCGCTATCCAAACGGATACTCTTGGGGCGGAAGCCGCGCGGCAGCACCACCTCGTTAAACACCTTAATGGCATTGGGTACGCCGGATTTAAGAACATTGTAGGTATCCACCAGCAGGCAGCAGTTATCGGGGTAGGTCTCGGCATAAGCCTTGAACGCCTCATATTCATTATCAAATGCCTGCACCCAGCTGTGTGCCATGGTGCCGGAGGCGGGAACACCCATCATACGGTCGCTGATGGTGCATGCAGTGCCGGCACAGCCTGCAATATAGGCGGCGCGGGCGCCCAGCATGGCGCCGTCATACCCCTGTGCCCTGCGGGAACCGAATTCCACAATGGCACGTCCCTGCGCCGACCGCACCAGACGGCTTGCCTTGGTGGCAATAAGGGTCTCAAAGTTAAAGGTCACCAGCAGCATGGTCTCCACCATCTGTACCTGCTCCAGCGGCCCGCGAACGGTGATGATCGGCTCGTTGGGGAAGATCGGGGTGCCCTCCTTGATGCTCCAGACATCGCAGCAGAACTTAAAATTCCGCAGGAACTCGAAGAATTCCTCCGAGAAACAACCCTTTTTACGGAAATATTCAATGTCCTCCTCGGTAAAGGAAAGACCGTTGATCAGTTCAATAACCTGCTGCAAGCCTGCATAGATGGCAAAGCCGCCGTTTTCCGGCACGCGGCGGAAAAAAACATCGAATACAGCGATCTTATCCTGAATGCCGGCATGGAAGTACCCGTTGATCATCGTGTATTCATAGTAGTCGGTGAGCAAGGTCAGATTGCGCTCACGAGCGAGGTAATTGCCCATAAAAAACTTCCTTTCTACTGCTGTGATGAGTTTTGCTGCGGCAGCGCCGCGCCCTGCGGGACGGTGAGCGTCGCCTGCTCGGTATAGGCAGCGAAGGGAGTGTCAACCGCAGGATCCTGCCCTTCGTGATATACCAAAATAGAGACGGTAACGGAATAGCTGCCCGCCGGCGGCAGGCTTTGCGGATAAGCATACAGCAGGTACTCCCCTGCGCCGATGACCGGCGTTGTCAGCAATACGGTGCCATCGGACAGGGTGTAGCGGACCTGCATCATGCACTCATTGCCTGCCGTGTTTTCCAGCAGCAGCGGCAGGCTGCCGTCCTGCCCCACACCAAGGCTGCCGTTATAGAGATACCAAAAATACTCCGGTGTTGTATTCCGAGGGGCATTTTCGTACCCCGGCAAGCGGCCGCTGTGTATGGCGGTATCCGCAAGAACTTCGGGGGGCTGAGCGACCGGCTGCCGGTTTTGGGGCAGGAATGTCGCCAGTGCCAGTCCCGCACCGATTGCCGCCGCCAAAACCAGCAGCGCAGAGATTATCTTTTTGGTTGCTGTCATGTGCGGCACCCCCTTCTTCTTTCCGGTCATATGCATTAGGTTAAATAAAATGAACGGTATCATTATACCGCATTTTGTATTAAAGCACAACAGGTATCAAGCAAAAACCCCCGACCGATAAAAGGTCGGGGGCGGAAAAAGCCGTTACGGTGATTCAACTGCTCCGGCGGAATTCTCGTTTCCATCGGGCGTCAGGGTATCTACACGGCCGGTAACGCCGGTATTAAACTCGGTACCCAAAATGCTGTCATTTACAATGGACGTGACGGAATAGAGATAAAAATCCTTGCCGTTCTTACGCAGCTCATACAGCATATATTTGGAGGGTGTCTCCTCCAGATTGCCCTTGCTGTCATAATTGATGCTGAGCACCGTGGTGGGCGGCACATAACCGATGGTGAGCCGGCAGCTTTCCTGCTGCATCACTATTTTTTGCACGCTGGGGGTGGCAAAGCCGGTCATGGCAATAATGGGCACATGGTAGGAGGCAATATCGCTGTCATACTGGTAGGCGTTTTCCATATCACCAATGGTCATATGCTCTAGCTTGACCTGCGGTCCAAACAAACTTGCCGCCTGTGCATCTACATCAGCCGTCGGTATGATCATGCGTCCGTATTCATCGAACTGGTAGCTGCCGCGGCGCTCGCCCAGCATACATGCCCACAAACTGCTTTGCAGCAGAAATTCGTTATCACAGGTGGCAGGATCGGTAAAATCCGGCGGGTCAAACATCACTACCGGCAGCAGCATCTGCTCGTACTTGGTCTTTTGGGCGGTGTTATCCGCCAGATTGCGGGTAAGACCGTAGCACCAGTTGAACACGGTGCCCAGTCCTATCACACACAGCACAATAAAAATAAATCCGATAGGTGCCGCATGACGGTTACGGGCATTCGTTTTCTCTGTACTCATAGCAGGTTCCTTTCCTTGGGGGTGCGCGTTACTCTTTCTCCTTCTCCTTTATCTTTGCCTTTTCCTCTGCTTTTTCAGGGTCCGGCGCAAGGGAAACACGCATCTTTTCGATCTTCTGTTCCTCCATTTCCAGCACAGTGAAGGTCAGTCTGCCCAGCCGGAAGGTCTCGCCCACGGTGGGGATATGCTCCAGCACCGAGAGCGCCAGGCCGTTCATGGTATCATAATCGTCCTCCTCGATATCGGTGGGGTGATAGTCGATCTCGTCCAGAAAATCATCGACGGGCATATCACCGCTGATCTCATAGGTGTCGGGCGTTACCTCGGTAAATTCGGTCACGACCTCATCGCGCTCATCATAGATCTCGCCGACCAGCTCCTCTAAAACATCTTCCATCGTGACGATGCCCAAGGTGCCGCCGTAGTCGTCCATAACAATGGCGATATGTACCTTTTTGCGTTGGAACTCGGAAAGCAGACGGGCGATCTTCATGCTTCGATGGACATACATCGGCTCCGTCATCAGCTTTTTGATATCAAAGTTTTTATTCATCAGGGCTGCCTGCAGAATATCGCGGGTGTGCACCACACCGATGATGTGATCCACCGTTTCGCTGTACACGGGAATACGGGAAAAGCCTTCCTCGGTGATGACCTGCAGAACCTCCTGCGGGGAGGAGTCCTCGTCCAGCGCCACCATATTGACACGGGGGGTCAGAATATCCTCGACGGTGGTATCATTGAACTCAAGGGCGGACTGAACCAGCTCCTTCTCCTGCTCCTCCAGTACGCCCTCCTCCTCGATGGTGTCCAGCATATACATCAGTTCCTGCTCGGTAATGGTCGGCTGCTCCTCGCCGTCCTCCTTTTTCTTGAAGGGCTGCATGAGCCGCAGGAACAAAAAGCTGAACGGAGTAAAAACGATCATCAAGATACGCAGAACGCCGGCAAATGTCATGGAAATGCTTTCGGCGTTCATCTTGGCAAAGCTCTTGGGGATAATTTCGCCGAAGGTGAGAACGACAAGGGTGGAAATACCGGTGGCAATCGCAACCGCATAATTTTTGAAATACGCAGTGGCGATCACCGTGACCAATGAGGAAATGGCAATATTCACAAGGTTATTGCCGATGAGAATGGTGGCGATGAGCTTATCATACTGCGCGGCAACCTTGACGGCAAGCGCTGCACGCTTGTTGCCGTCCTCTGCCATGGTACGCAGGCGGATCATATTTGCCGCAGAAAATGCGGTCTCGGAAGCGGAAAAGAAAGCGGATAACAGTAAAAGGATCAGAATAAGTAGGTAGGTTGTACTGCCTATGTCGTCCAAAAAAATGCACACTCCTTGTTTCAATCAAAAATTTATCTTTGCACCGCCGCAGCCGACGGTACTGATTTTTATTGTAGCAAAAAAAGGGATATACGGCAAGGCTGTGAGAGAAATATTCAGTTTTTATTCACAGCTTTGTAGTAAAAAGCGGGGCACGGGTACTCATTTGCCCCTGCCCCGCCTTGGTTTTACACTAAGGGGATTATTCCTTACCTTCCTTCTTGGCTTCCATCTTAGCGATGGCGTCCTTGCGGGAAAGGTTGATACGACCCTGCTGGTCGATTTCAGTGACCATAACAAGGATCTCGTCACCAACGGAGACCACGTCCTCCACCTTTTCCACACGCTTGGAATCCAGCTTGGAAATATGGACGAGCCCCTCCTTGCCGGGAGCGATTTCGACAAAGGCGCCGAAGTTCATCAGTCGGGTAACAACGCCTTTATAGATGGCGCCGACCTCGGGATCATTCACGATGGTCTCGATAATGCTGATGGCAGCGCGGCAGTCATCAATGTTGATGGCGGAAACAAACACATGGCCGTCATCTTCAATGTCGATCTTTACATTGCACTCGGCGCAGATCTTCTGGATCGTCTTACCGCCGGAGCCAATGACCTCGCGGATCTTATCGGGATCGATGGTCATGCTGAGCATCTTGGGCGCATACTTGGAAAGCTCGGGACGCGGAGCAGGAATCGCCTTGAGCATCACTTCATCAAGGATATAGTTGCGCGCCTTGTGGGTCTTGGCAAATGCCTCCTTAATGATCTCAGGGGTCAGACCATCGATCTTCAGATCCATCTGAATGGCGGTAATGCCCTTCTTGGTACCGCCCACCTTAAAGTCCATGTCGCCGAAGAAGTCCTCGACGCCCTGAATATCCACCATGGTCATCCAGCGGTCGCCCTCGGTGATAAGTCCGCAGGAGATACCGGCAACAGGCGCCTTGATGGGAACACCGGCGTCCATGAGCGCCAGCGTAGAGCCGCAGATGGAGCCCTGAGAGGTGGAGCCGTTGGAGGAAAGAACCTCGGAAACCAGACGCATCGTGTAAGGGAATTCCTCAACGCTGGGAATGACAGGCTCCAGTGCGCGCTCTGCCAGTGCGCCGTGACCGACCTCACGACGACCGGGGCCGCGGCTGGGGCGGGTCTCGCCGACAGAGTAGGATGGCATATTGTACTGGTGGATATAACGCTTTGTGGTCTGTTCATCAATTCCATCGAGGAGCTGTGCCTCGCGAAGGGTGCCGAGGGTGGCAATGGTAAGCACCTGTGTCTGACCGCGGGTGAACATACCGGAGCCGTGAACGCGGGGAATAATGCCGACCTCGGCGTCCAGCGGACGGATCTCGTCCATGCCGCGCCCGTCTACGCGCTTGCCGTCATCCAGCAGCCAGCGGCGCACCACATACTTCTGCAGCTTGTAGATACACTCGTCCAGCATAGCGCCCTGCTCGGGATATTTCTCATCATACTCGGCGTGCAGACGGTCATAGATGGGCAGCATGCGCTCATCACGGATATTCTTGTCATCGGTATCCATGGCTGCACGGACGTCCTCGATGAATTCGTCCTTAATGGCTTCAAAGAGGTCGTGGTCGATCTCCATGGATTCAAAGGTGAACTTGGGCTTGCCGATCTCCGCCTGCACCTCTTTGATGAAGGCAACCATCTTCTGCACCTCGGCAAAGCCCTTCATGATGGCTTCCAGCATGGTGTCATCGTCTACCTCATTGGCACCGGCTTCGATCATGCAGACCTTTTCAGCGGTACCGGCAACGGTAAGCTGCAGGTCGCTCTTCTGGCGCTGCTCGGCATTGGGGGTCAAAATGATCTCACCATCAACCAGACCGACATTGATGCCGGCGATGGGCCCGTTCCACGGAATATCGGAAATAGACAGCGCCATGGAAGCGCCGATCATACCGGCGATCTCGGGTACGCAGTCGGGGTCAACGGAAAGAACTGTCATCACAACGGAAACATCGTTGCGCATATCCTTGGGGAACAGCGGGCGAATGGGGCGGTCTACCACACGGCTGGAAAGAACAGCCTTATCGCTGGGACGACCCTCACGCTTGAGGAAGGAGCCGGGAATCTTGCCCACAGCGTACAGCTTTTCCTCAAAGTCTACGGAAAGCGGCAAAAAGTCGATGCCGTCGCGGGGCTTGGCGGAGGCAGTCGCATTGACCAGAACCGTCGTCTCGCCATAGCGCACCAATACCGAGCCGTCCGCCTGACAGCACATCTTGCCGGTCTCAAAGCTCATCTTGCGTCCGGCAAATTCTGTTTCAAATACGCGGAAATTTTCAAACATCTTTTTTCTCCTTATTTTATGTCTTTTGTTCGGCTCGGCTCCGCTTTCGTTTTAGCAATAAAGCCTTCCTCCGCACAGGGAAAGACCTTCCTGCGGGGGAACGATTCACTGCTAAACCCGATGGGGGACGATGCCGTTCGTTCCTGTAAAAAATGCTCCTAAAACCGGCTAAGAGGGCAGACGGAAACACCCGCCTGCCCTCCGGCAGTTTTCTTACTTACGCAGACCCAGCTTGGAAATAACGGCGCGGTAACGCTCGATATCCTTCTTCTTGAGATAGTTGAGCAGGTTTCTGCGGTGACCGACCATCTTGAGCAGACCGCGGTTGGAATGGAAGTCCTTGGGATTCTGCTGCATATGCTTGGTCAGGCTGTTGATGCGGCTGGTGAGTACGGCGATCTGAACCTCGGGGGAACCGGTGTCACCCTCGTGGGTTGCGTACTCAGTAATGATCTTGTTTTTTTCTTCCTTGAGAATCATGTTGTTTCACCTCATAAATTATTTACGCCAAGACCTCCGTATCGGGATCGGTGAAGTCCCCCTGCGGGAACACTCCCAAATACCGGGATCCGGTCATATCAATATGGAATTATAACATATAATCCAACGGCTGTAAAGAACTTTTTTGCCGTAATTTATCCCTTTTTCTGTCGTTTTTCGGCGGCGAGCACCGTAGAACGCAGCAGCATGGTAATGGTCATGGGGCCTACCCCGCCGGGAACGGGAGTCAGCCACCCTGCCACAGGCATAACGCTTTCAGAATCAATATCTCCGCAAAGCTTGCCCGATTCATTGCGGTTCATTCCCACATCAATGACCACTGCGCCCGGCTTGACCATGTCTCCGGTAACAAAGCCCGCCTTACCCACCGCCGAAATGAGGATATCCGCCCGGCGGGTCACCTCCGGCAGGTTTTTGGTTTTACTGTGGCAGACCGTCACAGTGGCATTGCGGTGCAGCGCCAGCAGCGCCATCGGCTTTCCCACAATATTGCTGCGCCCGATGATGACGCATTCCTTTCCTGCCATATCCACACCGGTGCTGTCAATGAGCGTTAATATCCCGCTGGGGGTGCAGGGAGCAAAAAAGTAGTCCCCTATTACGATATGCCCCACATTCTGCGGGTGGAACGCATCTACATCTTTTGCGGGATCAATGGCGGAAAGGATCTCCTTTTGATCAAGATGTGCGGGCAGCGGAAGCTGTACCAGAATCCCATCGATCTCCTCCCTGCCGTTCAGCTTGGCAATGAGCGAAAGAAGTTCTTCTCTGCCGGTGCTTTCCGGCAGGGTGTACTGCTCGGAGTAAATGCCCAGTTCATCGCACGCCTTGTGCTTATTCCGTACATAGACCTGCGAGGCGGGGTCCTCTCCCACCAGCACCACTGCCAGCCCGGGGGTAATGCCGACTGCCTTCAGCGTCTCCACCTTTTTTTTCAGTTCGGCACGGCACCCTGCCGCCACTGCTTTTCCGTCAATGATCTTCGCGCTCATGCTGCTCCTCTTTCTGTCCGGGCTGCGCCGGATTTTTTGCCTGTTTATTTTTTTGCTTCTTTTCGGCAGCTTTTGCGTCCATCATTGCAATGCGCTGCCGGCTCTCCTCGGTATCGACATAGCGGGTCAGTGCAAAGCGCGGCTTTTTCTGTCCCTCAATGTACTCCAGCGTCATGGGCTTGCGGCTTTGCAGGAAGAAGAACAGCATCAATCCTGCGCCGATGAGGAACAGCACGCCGCCCAGCGCCTGTGAAACACGGACACTGCCCCACATCAAGCTGTCGGTGCGCAGCCCCTCCACAAAGAATCGCCCCAAGCCATACCAAGCCGTATAACCCAATGTGATCTGTCCATCGTAGCTGCGGCGTGGGAACAGCCACAGCAGCAGGATCGCCACGCCGATGAGGTTCCAGACGCTCTCATAGAGAAAGGTGGGGTGTACCGGCAGACCGGGATCAACCGTTACACCCTGCGCCAGCAGCGACGCCTGATGGCGGGAAAGGTAGTTTGAGATCGTATCGGAGGTCATACCCCACGGCAGGGTAGTATTGGTACCGAACGCTTCCATATTGAAGAAATTGCCCCAGCGTCCGATCGCCTGTCCCAGCATGACGCCGGGGAACGCCGCATCAGCCACCGGCAGCATGGGCAGTTTCTTTGCGCGGCACACGATAAACGCCACAATCAAAGCGCCGATGATGCCGCCGTAGATGGCAAGCCCGCCGCCGCGCAGATTGAAAATTTCCTTGAGATTGTCCTTATAGTTATCCCACTGGAACGCCACATAGTAGGCGCGGGCACCCACAATAGCGCCGATCATTGCCCACAGAATGATATCCAGCCCCTCATCGGGGTGAATACCGCAGGTGCGGTTGTGAGAGAGATAGACCCACAGTCCCAGTCCGAAGCCCACTGCAATGATGATGCCATACCAGTAAATTTCCAACCCGCCAATGGAAAACGCCACTCTGTTGATGGGGAGTTCCCACCCCAGTGCGGGAAAACGCAGAATTTCCACGGTACACCCTCCCTTTGCTTTGATGGATTTTTCTTATATCGTGTATTATATCATAGCAGCCGTCACTTTTCTATTCTCAAATAAAAAAATTTGTGCTGTTCCCCTTGTTCTGTGCTATAATGAACTAAATGGTCTTTCCCAGTAAAGGAGCCTTATTTCTATGACAGAACTTCTCACCCGACTGTTTATCCGTGACCGGGACAATGTGCAGGATCCTGCCGTGCGCCGTCAATATGGTACGCTCAGCGGTCTTTGCGGCATCTGCCTGAATATTCTGCTGTTCCTCGGCAAGTTCATTGCAGGCACTGTTTCCGGCTCCATCGCCATTACTGCCGATGCTTTTAACAATCTTTCCGACGCCGGTTCCTCGGTGGTTACGCTTATCGGCTTTCGCCTGGCGGGGCAAAAGCCGGATCGGCACCACCCCTTCGGACACGGACGAATGGAGTATCTCTCCGGTCTTGCCGTCTCGGTGGTGATCCTGCTGATGGGTCTTGAGCTGGGCAAAACCTCTCTGGAGAAGATCCTCTCCCCCGCTCCGGTGGAATTCACCCTGCTGCCTTTGATCATTCTGCCTGTTTCCATCTTAGTCAAGGGCTGGATGTATCTCTTTAACCGCAAGCTGAGCAAAAAGCTCCATTCCGCTGCCATGCAGGCAACCGCCGCCGACAGCCTCAGCGATATGGTTTCCACCGGCGTGGTACTGCTGGGATCTCTTGCCGGTCATTTTTTCAATATCCAACCGGACGGCTGGCTGGGTATGCTGGTTGCGGTATTCATTCTGTATACCGGGTACAATGCCATGAAGGACACCATTGATCCCCTGCTGGGGCGCGCCCCGGACCCCGAACTGGTGGCGGGAATCCGCCGGCTGGTGCTGGCACCGCCGGAGATCCTCGGTCTGCATGATCTGATCGTCCACGATTACGGTCCCGGCAGGTTGTTTGCTTCGCTGCACGCCGAGGTGGACCGAACCGGAGATATGTCCGCACTGCATGATGTTATTGACAAGGTAGAGCGTGAGGTACAGGAAACGCTGGGGTGTGAGCTATGTATTCATATGGATCCCATTGCCGTCGGAGACCGTAAGACGGCAGAGTGCCGCACCACGGTGGCGAATCTGCTTGCCGGCATTGACCCGCGCCTGACCATGCATGATTTCCGCATCACCAGCGGGCCTGACCATACCAACCTTATCTTTGATGTTGTGCGCCCGCTGGACGCCGGCTATTCCTCCGCCGAGCTGGAGGATCGGATTATGCAGGCGGTAGCAGCACTCCCCGGCAGCTATTATGCCGTTGTCACGGTGGATACCCCTCGGATCTGAAAAGAACACAGCCGGGAGCTTTCTCTCCTGTCCCCTTCCCGTCGGATAGCCTGTAGGAAGGGGCATTGTTTTGCTCCCGGTTCTTTTATTCTTCTTCGGCAAAGGGCAGCCCCTTCAGCACCACCTCACGGATAAAGCAGAAGGTCTCCGCCTCTCCCCTGTCCCGCAGCATTGTCAGAATAAAATGCAGCTTGCAGGCAGTCCTCGGGTGCATCCAGCGGTTATCCCCCGCCCGCTGCAAATATTCCAGCGGCGCACCGTCATGGTAATTCTCCTTTAAGTAGGTACGGCTGGCGGCGATCCGGTCCATGCACATCTCTACAAAAAATTCGGTGGGCATTTCCAGCGGCTCATACCGGTGGGTCACAGGGCTTACATCTGTCCAGTATTCAAAGTGGTGGCGGTTGCGCCCCTTGTGGTGTATCCACGCCAGAGAATAACCGTTTTCCCGCCGCTCCTGCTGTGTCGGACTAAAGGTCCCGCGGTAATATTTCGCCCCGCGCCAGAATTCCGTCGGAGAGTATTTAGAAAGATCGTGAGTTAAGCCCCGCCAGTACAGCCCGACCTTAAAGCAGTTTTTCATCACCAAATGCCGATGGTGTGTGATCGTCCTGAAGTGCCGGATGATATGCACAAATGCATGCCTCCCCTCTTTATCCATGTCATTATTATAAATCACCTGCCAAAGGATTGCAAACCTCATTGCAATCCGCTATAATAAAATGCATATTCCTCATAAAAAGGAGCCGGACTCCCATGAACCAAAACAGTAAAAAATATGTCGTAAAGGTCCCCACCGGCAAAACCACCAATGATTTTCGGTTTGATGACCTGCTGCCGGCATTCCGCAAATACTGCGCCAAGGTCGCGCAAAACCAGGCGACCCGCATCGCCGGTTACACCAGCGCGTTGGAGGTCCCGCAGGTAATGAGCTGGGCAGCGCTGCTGAACGATCTGGCTGAGCAGTTTAAGGATTGTCTGGGCTACATTGAACACATCAGCAACATTTCCACCGATGAATCAGGTAAATTTCTGCTGCCGCGCAGCATATATGAGGATTTCCGCACTCTGAATGAGGTTATCAGCTGCGTAGGTCCGGCAGCGTGGAACCAGTGGGACGAGACCAGCAAGCTGTACTGGAAAAGCTGCGTTCCCCGTATGCGAATGCTGATCGAAGGTGCCAAAGTAATCGAAGAATAAGTCAGTATAAAATCCAAACAAAAAACTTTTTCGCCTTTTGCCTGCTTTTTCGTTAAAAGGGGCTTGATTTTTCGGGCGGCATATGATATTATAACTAAGCTGAAACGATAGCTTCAGCTGAAAAATCTGGGTGTGGCGCAGGTGGTAGCGCGCTACCTTGGGGTGGTAGAGGCCGCTAGTTCGAGTCTAGTCACTCAGACCAGGATAATCCGAGTTGTATTGTCCAAACGGACAGCACAGCTCGGATTATTTCTTTTGTGCAAAACGCCGCCTGCATACCCAAAGGTGATGGGAAGCAGGCGGCGGACTTTTGGTTCGGAGAAAAGTATTATGCAAGGGAGAAATTGACGCCCTTGTAGCGCAGGCGGATCTTATCTGCAATCATGGCAATGAACTCCGAATTGGTCGGTTTTCCGCGAAGATTGTGAATGGTGTATCCGAAGTAGGAATTCAGAATATCCACATCACCGCGGTCCCATGCGACCTCGATTGCATGGCGAATGGCTCGTTCCACACGGGAGGCGGTCGTTTCATTCTTTTTGGCGATCGCCGGATACAGCTCCTTCGTCACTCCGTTAATGATCTCCGGCTGGCGTACCGTCATAATGATTCCGTCGCGGATATACTGATAGCCCTTGATATGTGCCGGTATTCCGATTTGAAGGATCATCTCGGTAACCACCGTTTCAAGATCCACCGGCTGATCAGCCGGACGGGATACCACTCCGGTCCGACTCTGACCGTACATCATTTCTACACGGTCGGCAAGGACGTCCGGATCAAAGGGCTTGACAAAGTGATAAACGGCACCGGCACGGATCAGCTGCCCCGAAAGTCCGGTGCTGTCCACGCTGCTCATGGTGAAGATCGCCGGTCGGAGCCCGCACTCCCCGCGGGCTACCGCCGTCAGCACGCCAAGGGCGTCCAGACTGCTTAAAAAGGCTTCCATCAGCACCACGCGGGGCTTATATTCCCGAATCAGCTCCAACAGCTGTCTGCCGTCCTTGCGGCATGCCAGCACCTCAAAACCCTTTTCCTCCAACGCTTTCTTGCAGCTATTGCAGAATTCGCCGGCATCATCGGCAATCAACAAATAATTTCGGTTATTCATCTTACTCCTCCTCTTTTCTTGTTCTTCGTTGTTTTGATATTACCATATATTGTAAAAGAATTCAACACATATTTCTCATTTTTTTGAAAATTTTATCGCAGGATTCGCTGTCACACTCATCGGGCCGTCCGCCCCTCCGCAGAGGAATATCCGTCATAAGACCCCATATGCTTCCCCACAAGAAAAACTGACACTGCATTTACTGCGGCGCCAGTTTTTGTTCTTTCTCTTTGTTTTTCGGCTTCAGAACGACTTTTACGGTCTGCATATCGGGCTTTCCGGCAACGACCCCTTCTGTCATTCCGGTTATGCCGCAGGCTTCTGCATTGTCTCCAGTGCCTTTTCATTGCTTCTCACCGTCTCGGCAAAGATAGCATAGCCGCGGGCGGGGTCGTCCACAAACACATGGGTCACGGCGCCAACCAGCATACCGTTTTGAACCAGCGGTGATCCGCTCATGCCCTGCACGATCCCGCCGGTCTTTTGCAGCAGCCGCTCATCTACCACGCGGAGCACCATATTTTGTCCCGCCCGTCCCGGGGTTCGCAGCACCTTTTCAATAATCACATCGTATTCCTGCGGGGTACTGCCCTCGATTGTGGTCAGCATTTTTGCCGCGCCCTCCTCCACCTCATGGGAAAAGGCAACCGGCATTCTGATGCCCTGTGGTATAAAATCCGAACGAAGCTCCCCGCAGATCCCGCTGGTGCTGTTGGCAGTCAAGCCTGCAAAAATATGGCCGGAAATAAACTGCCCCTTCAATTCCCCCGGCGTGCCGCTTTTTCCGGCGGTGCAGCCGGTAATAACCGCCTCCACACCCTCTCCGGAGGAAAGCGTCATGATCTCGCCGGTATCTACATCGCAGATGGGGTGTCCCAAGCCGGAAAAGGTACGTGCCGTCTCATCGTAATAGGTGACGGTGCCGATCCCTGCCGAGCTGTCCCTCACCCAAATGCCAAGGTGCCATCGATTATCGCTTTGGCTTTTTTGCGGGGTAATCCGGGTGGTGTAGTCTCTCCCCTGCCGCTGGCAGGCAAGATGAAGCGGCTTACCGCCGCTGCTTTGTACCAAAGCTCCCATCTGTTCATTGGAGGTCAGCGTGATCCCGTCAATGGACAGCAGAATATCTCCGGCGGTTATCCCTGCCTCCCGCGCAGGGTTTATGCGTCTGCCATTGCTGGTAAAATCGGTAAAGCCGACTGCCATCAGCCCCTCGGTAAACATTTTGATGCCAAAGGGACGCCCCGAAACCAGAACCGTTTCACGCTCCACATAACGGATATCCACCGTTTTGACCGCAATGCCGAGCGGCAGCCGCAGTTCCGCCTCCGCCACCGTCTCTCCGCTGCGTGCGATTGCCGTTTCCTCTCCAAACACTGCGGTCATATTGCCCGGCAGGCGCATGGTGCTTCCGCGGGTCAGGGCATATTCGTCCGGCAGCCGCACCTGCCAGTATAATGCAGCCGCCAATACGGTAAGCACCGCAGTACCGATGATCCAAAAGCCCGTGCGTATTGCCTTTCTGATCGTGTTCACCCCCTTTTCTCAAAATGCTGCAGAACTGCGCCCGGTCTGCGGCGCTGCCCTTATTGCTTACTGTGCGCCGGAATCGAAAGATGATGTGATGTAAAATAATGCGGCAGATGCAATGATAGGGCATTGTGGCAAAAAAAATCTTCCTATGCCAGTCGCCCGCAGGGGTCGCGCAGAACTATGCGCGGCGTATAGACCGTATGGGAAAGTGCGCTTTTCTCTGCCGTAATGCCGGCAAGCTCCGCCCGTGCCGTCAGACCCAGTATATCGCTTCGGCGTCCGCGCATCACCGTTAGATCCAATTCCTCCAGCATTTCCCGCAGGTCATTTTGCAGAGCTGCCTCCAGCTGCTTCCGCGTGGGGGCAGTTCCGCTGACTGTCAGCACCGTCGCCTCCGCCGAAAGAGCCACATCGGTCTTTTCCGCACAAAAATGTACACCGGAAACGGCAAGGCGGCGCAGCAGCACCGTGACCTCGGCGACTCCGACCGGTATCGTCCTGCGGAGCTCACCGGCGCGGTGCTTCAGCAGACGGCAAAGCGCATTGGACGGCAGCGGGTCGGAGTAATCGCTGCTGCCGGTGGGCAATATTCCGCTTTCCCGCAGCGTTCCCTCCTCTGCCGAAAGCCAAAGAAGTAATCCGTCTCGTCCCTCCCCGTCCAGAAGATTGACCAGCTCCTTCAGTCCGCAGCTTCGGCTGTCGGTATATTGTGCGGTAAGCAGCGCCGTGATGTCATCGCCCGTAATTTCCTCGCTGAAGATCGTCATGGCGTCATCGCACAGGGCAATCTGAGTATTGGGGGCTATTCTGCCATCTGCCAAAAGTGCCAGCAGATAGTCCCGCAGGGTGCTGCCATCGGCTACGCCGGAAAAAACAATGCTTTGCAATGCGCCGAGATACAGCGGTTCTCCGCTCTGCCGTTCGGCATCGGAAAACAATTCGGTCATATTTTCCCCCTGCACGGTCATCGTCTCATTTTGGTCTCCGCGTATAATTTCCAGCATGGCGGAGAGGGAATCGCCGGAGCAGTCCACCCCCATGGAGGAAACGACCAACCGGGCGGAAGAGGATCGTTCCTCACAGCCTGACAACAGAAAAAGAAAAAGTGCAAAGAATAAGCAGAGCCTCCGTTTCATCGAAAGCACCTCCATCAAATCATAATCACGGTCTCGCCGGGCAAAACAGGCAGAGCAAAAGCCACAGCAAGCCGGCAATCCCCAGCACGGCATAAACCGCGGTCTCTGCCCAGCCGGTGTAGTATAAAAAAACGATTCCGACGGTGCCCGACAGGGCAACCGTCCAAAATACCGGCTTCGATCGGGCGCCGGTGCTGTCGCCCAGCTGCAGCGCTGCGGCAGCCAGACCGGATAGCCGAAAAAAAGCAGCCGAAAGCAGCAAAAAGCAGTATACAGGTACCATGCCGGAAAGCCCGGCAGACTGTGCCAGTACATGCAGCGGGTAGCAAAGCAAGCTGCCGCAGTGTCCCAGCACCAGTGCCGAAAGCACCAGTAAAAGACCATTCAGCAGCCAGCCCGCCGGCACCCAAAGCAACAAAGCGGCGCTGTGCGGACGGTTGATGCGGGGCGAAAGGGTCAAAAGCAAGAGCAGCTCCGCCTGACGGGGCAACAGATACAAAATCTCGCTGCCGAAACGGGAAAGGTCCCGCTCCGGCGGGCGAAGGTTCAGTATCGTTCCCTGCGGCAGCACCCTAAGAATCATAAGCAGCGCCGCCGCAAGAAACAAAAATAAACCAATAAAGGCAGCCCGCCCCAGTGCCTCCTGCCCCGCAGCAGCGGCGGCAAGCACCGTTACCAGCAGCACCAAAAGCAACAATAACGGAGAAAAAGCCCCCTCAAAGATGACGCGGGCTGCCGAAAGCAGTCCTGCCGCCGTAACCGAAAAATACCCTGCGGCAAGCAGCGCCCCTCCCACCGAAAGACAGCGCGGGAGCGGTTTTTCGATCGCTGCACGGCGCCGGCAGAAAACTGTCAGTGGGAATATGACGCCGCATACCACCGCCGATGCCGCCAGCGTCAGCAGCCCGTTAGCGAGAGGCGGACGGTAACACAGCAGCCAGAAGCTCTGCGAAAGCACCAGCAGCGAAAAAATCTGTCCGCTGCCGCTGATATTACTTGTTTTTATCACCGGTCAGCCTCCCCTTCACATTGGCGGGCAGAGGAAATATTGTAGTCCTCCTGTCCCAACCGCCTCCAACCGCTTCGCCAGAATGTATCCCGCAGAGCGCCGGACTGCCATGGGGCGATCGGGGCAGTCAGCGGTATCCCGAGAGTATGCAGCGAGCAAAGATTGACCACCAGCAGCAAAAAGCCCAGCACCATACCAAAAAGTCCCAGCAAGCCCCCGATAAGAATAAACAGAAACCGCAATATTGTAATCGGTTCGTACAAGCTGGGGACAGCAAAGGCTCCTACGGCAGTTAGTGCGATAATGATGATCATAGGCAGCCCCACAAGACCGGCAGTCACAATCGCATCTCCGATGACAATGCCGCCCACCACGCTCAGGGTATGCCCGATGGCGTCCGGCAGGCGCAGCCCTGCCTCACGCAGCAGCTCGTATAGTAAAAACAGTACCAAAGCCTCCCCCATGGCGGAAAGCGGTGTTGCCGCCACCGATCCGAGAAAATCCGGCAGCAGCACGCGGGGGATACGCTCCGGGTGAAAGGTGACGACCGCCACATAATAGCCCGGCAGCAGCATCGTAAGAAAAAATGCAGCAAGCCTTAAAAGGCGGATAAACACCGTAAAGTAGGGGCGCTGGGTATAATCGTCAAGGGTGTGGAAATGCTCGGTAAAGAGATACGGGACGATCATCACATTGGGGCTGCCGTCCACCATCACCCCCACTCTCCCCTCCGTCAGCTTGGCGCACAGGGTATCGGGGCGTTGTGTGGTGCCGGTTCCGCCAAAAAGTGATGCTGCCCCTTTGCCGATAAATGCCTGCAAAAAACTGCTGTCCAGCACCAACGGCAGCTTTGCCGCCATCAGACTTCGGCGTACTCCCTCCACCGTTTCGGGCGCCGCTGTATCCGAAAGATACACAAGCCGCACATTGGTGTGGCTCCGCCGTCCCAACCACAACGTTTCCACTGTCAGATGAGGGGATTTGAGCCGGCGGCGTACCATGGCGGTATTGGTATTATTGCTTTCGGTAAAGCCCTCTCGTGAACCGCGCAGGTTCTTTTCCATCGCAGGCTCACCGACGCTGCGTGTTTCAAACCCCTGATATCCCAGCGACAGCGCCTTGGGCACACCGTCCAGCATTACCATGGCAAATCCGCTCATCGCTCTGGCAAAAAGATCCTCATAGGTCTCCGTCACGCCCTGCTCGCTGCTGAATAAGAATTCCCGTTCCAACAGCTCCCACAGCTTTTCCGGCGTGTCGCCGGCAGGCTCCAGCCGGTTCAGGGGGCGCAGCAAAAAATCGCTGACCTGGCTGTTGGAAACCAGTCCGTCAAACATAAAGACCAGCCCCTTTACGCTGCCCAGCTTAAATTCCTCCAGTATTAAATCGGCGGAGCCGCGCATACCTTCTTCAATTCGTTCCCGCAGCAGAACAATGCTGCTATCCAGCTTTTCCGGCATTTTTCTCCCTCGCTTCACCGTAAAAGTTCCATTTCATTATGAGTAAAAAAAGCCGGATTATGTGCGGAATATGTGGCAGGAGTCCGGCAAATACTAACCGCCATGAGAGGTGATTATTTTGCTGGTCACATTTTTGCGAACCTTGCTCTTATATCTGGTGGTGGTATTCGGCATACGGCTGATGGGCAAGCGGCAGATCGGAGAATTACAGCCCTCGGAGCTGGTCATCACCATTCTCATCTCCAATATTGCCACCCTCACCATCGAAGAAACCGACAGCCCCATGTTCGCAGGACTTCTTCCCATTCTGGCGCTGATGTGCTTTGAGGTACTGACCTCCTTTTTCTGTCTGAAAAGCGCCCGCCTGCGGCGCATCGTTTCGGGGCGTCCCATCATCATTATCCATCACGGAAAAATTGATCAGCAGCAGATGCGGGAGCTGCGGTTTTCCGCCGATGATTTGATGATCCAGCTGCGACAAAACAGTATCTTTCGGGTGGAGGAGGTCGAATTTGCCGTGGTGGAAACCAACGGCAAGCTCTCGATCTATCAAAAGTATCAAAACCGCCCCGTCACACCGCAGGTGCTGTCGCTGCCGGACTGTCCGGAGGAAAATGCCCCGCCGCTGGCGGTAGTGTGTGACGGCACCGTAATGCATGAGGCGCTGCGCCGCTGCGGGAAGGACCTGCGCTGGGTGGAAAAGAAAGCCGCTGCGAAAAAGCTCGCCATCAGGGATATCTATTTGATGGTGGCTTGTCCGGACGGCACCTGTGATATTGTGGAAAAGGAGCGTAGCTGATGAAGCGCTTTTGGGCAGCGGTTATTATTTTGCTGATCATTCTCTGCATCAGCATCTGCACCCTGGTGGATATGCAAAAAAGTATTGACCGGCTCAGCGAACACACCGCCTCCGTCCGGCAGCAGGCGGAGCAGAACGGAGCGGCATCGGTACAGCAGCAGTGCGAGCAGCTGATGGCGGAATGGAACGGTATGGAACCGCGATTTCTTCTGTATGTGCGTCACGACCATCTGGATAACATCATGGAGCATCTTTCGGAGCTGTCCGCCTATTGTCTGGAGGACGACCGTGCGGAATTGCTCAGCACGCTTGATGCCGCCCTGCGTATGATGGAGCATCTGAAGGAATCGGTAACGCCCAGCTTCCGCACCCTGCTGTAACCGATACAAAACGCCCGCGGGAGTCTCCGTTCCCGCGGGCGTTATTCATTGTGTGCTGTTGTTCAGCCTTCATAAAAGGGGTCTGTCTGTACCGCCTTAATAGTCACCGTGACGGTATCCACCTCGTTGGCAGTCTTGGGGCGGACAAACTCCCCTGCGGCAATACTGGTCCCTACCACAGTGCCCGGCTCGCCGCCTGTCTCCGGATTGGTATCATAGCTGATGGTATAGCTGATCTGACTGTCGGTAAGAATACGGATCGCATATGATTCATTGGCGCCGTAGAGATCCGGCATGCTGATGTACTGCGGTCCCTTGCTGATAAAAAGGGTCACACTGCCGTCCTCCGGCAGTACCTGCCCCACCGCCAGCGATTGCTTGTAGATCACACCGGCAGGATAGGTGTCACTGTATTCGTAACGGTAATTAAAGTTGTAGCCGGTCATCTGCTCCAGCTCGTCCTCTATCATGGGGAGATAATACCCCTCAAAGCTGCGTTCCATTACCGGCGTGACAGGCTGCTCCTTGCCGCTGAATGCGCCGGAGTTCCACAGTGCTAAAAAGACATTGCCCAATACGCTGACAGCAAGCAGTACTGCCAGCAGGATCGCCATTGATGAAAACTGCCGTCCCTTGACCGGTTCGGTCTTTCCGGCAGGTCGGGCCGGAGCTTCCGGGCGGAATACTGCGGTATTGGCGCCGATCTCCTCCAGCAGTGCGGCGGAAAATGCCTCCATAGAGCGGTAGCGCTGCTTATGGTCGACCGAAAGCGCTTTCATAATGCCCTCGCAAACATGCTCCGGCAGGTCGGGGCGCAGCTTTCCCAGCGGGGCAAGGTAGTCCTTCTCCCCACGCAGCTCAGCGCTGACGGGCGCCTGACCCGCCAGCATACGGTACAGCACCGCACCCAGCGAATAGATATCCGTCCATTCCCCCTGCCACAGCGCCTTGGAATACTGCTCCGGCGCACTGTATCCGGCATAAAGTTCGGCATGCAGTCCGTTGCCCACGGTACGCAGCTCCGGCAGAGCAAAACCGTCCAGAATGACCCGCTTGCGGCTGTCTACATAGATATTCTGTGGAGAAATGCCGCAATGGGTCAGTCCCAGATTGTGCAGCTGAGAAAGCAGCGAAATCAGCGGACTGATGAGCTGCCGCGCATCGGTCAGGCTCATATCCGCTTTCTGGCGGGAGAGGACTTCCTCCAATGGCTCCATGCGCAGATACTCTGTAACCCGGTACAGGGTATCGTTTTCAGAAAAAAGCACCAGCGTTTTCAGAAGTGCCTTGTGACTGATCTCCATCAAGCGCTTCCAGCGATCGTGCAGATCGCTTGCCATGGTACGGAACAGCGTTTTGCTCTCGGCAGAGATCAGCACAATGCCCTGTCCGTCCTCTGCCCGCTTTAAAATACCGGGAAAAAATTCTTCTACCCGTACCTTGCGCTCCTTTTCGGTATCCCACGCAAGGTAGGTGGTCAGCAGGTCATTGTGATGCAGTACCATACCGATGCGGTACCGCCCTGCCAGTATGGTATCCAGCGGCAGCGCCTGCTCCGGATTCGGCTCCTCCGACTTTCGCCCGCAGGCAGTGCAGACTGTCTCGCCCTCCTCCATCACGGAAAAACAGTGGCGGCACAGGTTTGGCTCCGGCATGGGATCTCCTCCTTTCGGCTTGGAGTCGTTTTAATCTTTATCTTGGGCGGACGGTGCGTCTTCCTCCCGCACGGGGTGGGTAAAAAGATAAACAGCAATGCAAATGGCGGCGGCAAGCAGCGCCCCGATGAGGAGATCCCGCATCGGGCTTACCTGAGCGGTTTCCCGTTCCGGCAGCACCAGCTCCGGAGATGTATCCTCTTGCCCGCTCTCACCGCTGCTGCCGGGTGTCTTTGGCTCCTCGTCAGGCTCGGCGTTTTCCCGCGCCGCCTCGGCAAAGGCTTTTTCCCGCTCCTGCTGTTTTTGCTCCAGCTCCTGCTGCTTTTCGGAGGGTTCTGCAAGTGCGGGATCGGCAGTCCTGCCGTCCCAGTTTTCCCATATTCCGTCGTCCCAACCGCCGGTTTCCTTCGGCGGCTCTACCGCAGGGTCGGCAGCGGGTGCTTCCGCATCATAGCCGCCGAAATTATCCCACCCATCTGACTGTGCGGCGGCAGGAACAGCAGCCAGTGCTGCGGCGCATACGATGGCAAGCAGGATACGGGTTCCCTTCATAGTCTGCCCCCCTTTGAGAAAAAGCGGCGCTTTTGGGGCGCCGCTCAAAAAAATATTTGCGGGTAAATTACATTTCCCAGTTGTGCCAAAAGCCCTGAACGTCATCACAGTCGTCCAGAAGATCCATCAGACGGGTCATCTTTTCGGCAGCGTCCTCCGGCAGGGAGGTATAGGTGGAGGGAATATAGGCAGGCTCGGCGGAAAGGAAAGTATAGCCCTTTTTCTCCAGTGCCTCACGCACCTCGCGCAGTTCGTTTACGCCGGTAAAGACCTCGATGGTATCTTCATCAAAATCGACGTCCTCGGCGCCCGCGTCAAAGCAGTCCTCCATCACCTTCTCCTCGTCCAGCTCGCCCTCGCTGTTATCAATGACGATCTGACCCTTCTTGGTGAAGAGATAGCCGACGCAGCCGTTCTGACCCAGATTGCCGCCGCACTTATCAAAATAATGGCGCAGGTCGCCTGCGGTGCGGTTACGGTTATCGGTCAGCGATTCAATGATAACGGCAACGCCGTTGGGGCCGTAGCCCTCATATACCATCTCCTCGTAGCTGTTCTTATCCTCACTGCCTGCGGCTTTCTTGATGCAGCGCTCGATATTCTCATTGGGCATATTGGCAGCTTTCGCCTTGGCAATGCAGTCGCGCAGCTTCCCGTTGGTATCGGGGTCAGCGCCGCCCTCTTTTACGGCAACCGACATTTCACGCGCAACCTTAGTAAAGACCTTCGCCTTCGCCGCATCAGATGCACCCTTTTTGCGTTTGATATTATTCCATTTGGAATGTCCAGACATAGGAAAAATCGTCCTTTCGTGTGATTGTACATACCTCATTAAGATTTTAGCACATCTCGCAGGCGGTGACAACCTTTTTCACAAAATAAATTCCCGCAAATTATGAAAAACGGTTGACAAACGGCCCCTCTTTTGGTATGATAACTGATGTCGCCAAAGACCGCCTTTGGACATGCGGGTGTAGTTCAATGGTAGAATTCCAGCCTTCCAAGCTGGTTACGTGGGTTC